>Ga0114950_10000374_pt1 | contig 29885 bp, 28 predicted proteins | sample N075metaG_FD_83503 | JGI IMG/M metagenome (GOLD analysis project Ga0114950, IMG submission 83503) | Deep subsurface microbial communities from Kermadec Trench to uncover new lineages of life (NeLLi) - N075 metaG | ecosystem: Environmental > Aquatic > Marine > Ocean trench > Sediment | place...
GCCAGGTATATTCCTGGAACTCGAAAAACAATTTGCAGAATTCGGCCCGATGCTGAACATTGACCTGGCCGAAATCAGTCACGCAGACAGTTCAGGGCTTGCCTTGTTACTCGAGTGGCAGGCAATGGCCAGTATCGATGACCGCATCCTTCACATCACCAATGCACCGTCCAGCTTGCTGCGCCTGGCTAAATTATGTGAAGCAGACAAATTGCTGGATATTTCCGGTCGGGAGCCCCGTGATAATGACACGGCTTAGTTTCCTGATTTTCCGCCGTTTTCCGTCCCGGACCTGCGCCGTATTGCTGACAATGCTACTCAGTGCTTGCGCCAGCCAGCCAGCCACCATGACAGACCCGGAGCGGGATCCCTGGGAATCATATAACCGTAAAATTCATGCCTTCAATATGGGTTTTGACAAGGCCATATTCCGGCCGATAGCAAAGGGGTATGACGCCATCATGCCGGACGCCCCACAGCGTGGTGTGCGAAATTTCTTTCGCAACCTGGCCTACCCCGTAACCTTCCTGAACCTGATTCTGCAGGGTAAGTTCGCAGATTCCCTGACCGCCACCGGCCGGTTCGTGGTGAATTCTACGGTCGGTCTTCTTGGCTTTTTCGATGTCGCCAGCAGAGAAGGAATTCCCGACTACAACGAAGATATGGGTCAGACCCTGGCTACCTGGGGTTGGGACAACAGCCGTTACCTCGTGATGCCCCTTTTTGGACCGTTTACTGCTCGCGACTTTCTCGGCCGTGGTTTCTACGGATATTTTCACCCTGTCAGTTATGTCGCAAGGGAACACAACAACTATGTTCCACTGGTGGTGGACCTGATCAGCCTGCGCGCATCATTGTTGCCTTGGGATGAGGACATCAGGACCGCACACGACCCTTACACGCTGATCCGTGATGCCTACCTGCAAAGGCGCGAATACCTGATTTTTGACGGAGACCCCCCGGCGCCGGACTACGATGCCCTGCTGGAAGACTTCTGATCGTAACGCTTTTCTCTTTCCGAAGCCGGGGACCAGGGCGCGTCAAGGCTTGTTGCAGCAGAGGTGCTGGGCTAAGCTGATGAACAGTGATCTTCGTCGTGAAAAAAATGACTTACCGGACGCTGGTTTTGGCGCTGATGCTCGCGCTTGCCGCTTGCGATGATGGAAATCGGGTAATATCAGGGGAAGATTCATATTCCGTCTACCGACACTCAATGGATGGCGCCCCAAGCAACCTGGATCCAGCCCGCGCTTCAACAATTTATGCCAATTTCCTCGCGGTAAATCTCTACGACACGCTGTACCGTTACAAATACCTGGCCCGCCCCTACGAACTGGAACCAAACCTGGCCGAAAGCCTCCCGCAGATATCGGCGGATGGATTGACCTATACGATCCGGATCAAAAAGGGCGTTTATTTTGTTGATGATCCCGCATTTCCGCAAGGACAGGGCCGCGCTGTAAACGCGCAGGATTTTGTTTATTCACTCAAACGGCATTTTGATGCCAAAACTCAGTCTCAGGGCGCCTGGTTATGGCAAAAAAGAATCGTGGGACTGGATAAATGGAAGGAGAACGGCTCAAATTATCAGCAGGAAGTGCCCGGGCTTCGCGCACTCGATGAACTGACTATCCAAATCCAGCTGACTGCTCCTTACCCTCAACTGATACACACATTGACACAAGGTTTCTCGGCCATTGTTCCAAGGGAGGCTGTAGCGTTTTATGGCAAGGAACTGGCGGTGCACCCGGTCGGGTCGGGTCCCTACCGCCTGTTGTCTTTCAACAATACCGCTGCGGTAATGGAACGCAATACGCGATTCAGGCAGGAGCCCTTCAGCCTGGAAAGCGAGGGGTTCAATCCAAATTTGCAGTCAGGCTATGGACTGCAACAACTGGAAGGTCTGGTGCCACCTTTTATGGATCGCGTAGAAGTGGAATTCATCGCCGAAGATGCGGCTCGCTGGAATGCGTTCATTGCAGGCGAACTGGATTTCGTCAAAGTTCCAGTGAGTCAATTTGACCAGGTGCTCCAAAGCCGTGACCCGCCTACGCTGAAGCCCAGTCTGGCGAGTGACTTCCACTTACAGGCCAGCCTGGAATCGGGGTTCGTTCACACCGATTTCAACATGGCTGACCCACGCATTGGCTACCATCCTGACCGGGTGGAAAATGCCCGTAACAAGGCGCTGCGCTGCGCGATCATCAAGGCTTTCGATTGGGAAAAACGCAACGAGATTTTTTACTACGGCATGGGACAGGTGTTTGCCGGCATTATTCCGCCTGTTGCACCTGAATACGATCCTGATCAGAACAAAATAGCCTTTGCTCGCGACCTGGACGCAGCACGCCTCTTGCTCCAAAACCACGGATGGAGCGCCGAAAACCTGCCTGAGCTGGAAATCGGCTTCACATCCAGTGTCACCGAGCGCCTGATGTTCGAGCAATTCAGAAGTTTCCTGGCGGAAATGGGCTATCCCCAGGACAAGATCCACCCGCTGACTTTCGCAAGCTACGGTGATTACGCACAGGCCTACCTGAACCGTGAAGTCATGCTGATGACAATTGGCTGGACCATGGACTACCCGGATGCTGAAAATACAATCCAGTTATTTTATGGTCCAAACGCGTCTCCCGGCTCCAACAGCGCCAACTACAATAATGAGGAATTCAACCGCCTGTACCGTGCCAGTTCCACCATGCAGGCCTCTGCGAGTCGTACAAAAATATATCGTGAAATGAACCGGATTCTGATTGACGATTGCGCAACAATCAGCGGCATCTCACGCAGGTTGATCCTGCTGTGGAATCGCAAATTAGCCTTGTTGCCGGATCGCTCATTCCTCGGCGGCCATTTTTTCCGTTTCGCGGGCCAGCGTGAAAACCGTCAGGGGACGAAAAACTAGTGCGCTCCATCGTGCAGCAACTCATTCACGGTCTGCTGTTGATCCTGGGTGTTACCTTGATCAGCTTTCTGCTTATGGTGTGGTTCGGTCCGGATCAAACCTATACGCTGATCGGGAAAAACGCCACTGCCGCTCAAATTGCCGAAGTCCGTCATCAACTGGGCTATGACCAGCCTTTTGTCCGGCGCTATGTGGACTACCTTACCGGGCTCGCCACACTCGACCTGGGTGCTTCCAATTCATCCGGCGAGCAGGTCACCAGCATACTCAAACGTACTCTGCCCATCTCACTTGCACTGATGCTTCCGGGTTTTATCATCGGCAATCTGCTGGGCATGGCCCTGGGGCTGCTGGCGGCATTCCGCAGGGGAACATGGAGCGATCGTCTCATCACGGGATTATCGGTAACCGGCATGAGTATCAGCTTCCTGATTATTATCATTGCGCTACAGGTGCTGCTCAGCACGCCTTACGGGCTGAACCTTTTCCCGGTGCGCGGCTGGCAAGTCGATAGTATTTCTTCATACCTGACTTATGTGACAGTTCCTACCCTGTCACTGATCCTGGTAACACTGGGATACAACACCCGATTCTACCGGGCCATATTTGTCGAGGAATCATCCAGGGAACACATCGTTACCGCGCGCGCGTTCGGCGCTTCGCCGGCGACACTGATGTGGCGTCACGTGTTGAAAAACAGCCTGGTTCCCATCACCACGCGGTTCATGTTCTCGATACCGCTGGTGGTCATTTCGGGAAGCCTGCTGATCGAAACCTACTTCGGAATTCCCGGTATCGGAAAAGTGAGTTTTGATGCAATAACCAGTGGCGATCAGCCGGTTTTGAAGGCTGTAGTTGGTTTGACAGCCGTGTTGTTCGTGCTGATACAGTTCGTGGCGGACTTCATTTACCGCGCTGTAGACCCGAGGATCGCGTGATGATAATTCAGCGGGTACTGGAACAGTCAGTTGGCTTTCTTCGATCGGATCATGAGCGAGGAACAGTACGCGACGGTACCTGGTCCAGACTGAAGCAGGACAGGACCGGTATCATTGGCCTGTTCATTGTCACCGTTTTCTTTCTCATTTCCCTGGGCGTACTGTTGGGCTTCCTGGGACAGGGCTGGTCGGCAGCTGACGGCGGGCGGTGGGAATCTGCCAGCAGTAACCATTGGATGGGGACCAATCTGCTGGGACAGGATATTTTCCAACGGGCTATTTTCAGTACGCGTACCGCCTTTGAGATCGGGGTGATCGTTTCCCTTTTATCCACCCTTCTTGGAGCGCTGCTCGGGGCGCTGGCTGGCTGGTACAACGGAAAACCGCGGAAAACCTGGATAGACGGAGGCGTTTTGTGGCTTACGGGCGTGCTGGATTCCATCCCCTTCTACCTGTTTGTAGCCGCGGTTGCCTACGCCCTTCAAGGTTGGCCCTGGGCCATGCACGTGGCCATGGTGGCAACATTCTGGACGGCCACAGCGCGCCTGGTGCGGGCCGAGGTGATGCGTATCAGGTCCCGTGAGTTTGTCTTGTCAGCTCGCACCATCGGCCTGCCTGCCCCGCTGATCCTGTTTCGACACGTGCTACCCAATACGCTGCATATCCTGTTTGTGCAGGCCACCATTGCTTTCGTCGCTGCCATCAAAACTGAAGTCATTCTGAGTTTCCTGGGCCTGGGCGTCCAGGACAGTGTCAGTTGGGGCCTGATGCTGGCTGAAAGCACGCAGGAAGTGCTGGCAGGGCATTTCAACAACTTCCTTGCAGCCTCATTGATGCTGTTCCTGTTACTGCTGGGTTTCAACCTGCTTGCTGATGCTCTGCAGGATGCCTTCGACCCCAGACAGGCCGCCCTGTGAACAAAACGGCCCTGTCTGTCCGCAATCTGAGTGTCACGCTGCAAACAGGCATGGGCCTGGCCCGCGTGGTGGACAGCATCAGCTTTTCACTACAGGAGGGTGAAATCCTGGGTCTGGTCGGCGAATCAGGCTGCGGCAAGTCAATCACGGCTGCCGCATTGATGGGACTGATTCCTTCTTCGGCGGGAATCGTGAAGTCAGATCAAATCATGCTTGGCGACAAAAACCTGGCCCGCCTGAGTGAAGCGGGTATGCGCCGTATCAGGGGAAATGAAATGTCGATGGTTTTCCAGGACCCCCTGACCGCGCTTGACCCGGTTTTTTCCATCGGCAGTCAGTTGTCCATGGTCTTGCGACGACATCGTGGAGAAAACAGGCGCCAGGCGAGGCGCTCGTCTATCGAGATGCTCGAACGCGCCGGAATGGCAGACAGCCAACGGATAATGCAGAGTTATCCTCACCAGCTTTCAGGTGGTATGAGGCAACGTGTACTGATTGCAATGGCCATGGCCAGCCGGCCCAGGGTATTGATTGCTGACGAACCAAGCAGTTCTCTGGATGTCAGCACTCAGGCCCGGATTCTGGAGCAATTTGGTGAACTTGGACAAAGATTCGGCACGGCGATCTTGCTGATTACCCACGACCTTGGCGTGGTCGCACAGGTTTGTGACAGGGCGCTGATCATGTATTGCGGAAGAATCGTTGAAGAAGCTCCGGTCAAATCCCTGTACTCATCGCCGGCCCATCCCTATACGGCTGGTTTACTTGCCGCCGTACCGAGAATAAACAGCGCCGGTGTCCAGCGGGTCCGGGCGATCCCAGGTCTCGTACCCCACCCGGCCGATCTTCCAGATGGCTGCCACTTCGCCGGTCGTTGCGCCAGTGCCGACACGCAATGCAGGACTCTGGTCCCTGGGATTCAGGCTGCGGACGGGCGCAACAGCACCCACCTGCAAGCCTGCCATCACCCATTGCCAAGTGCCTCTCATGAAGACTGACTTACCATTGCTCAGTATTCGCGACCTGGTGGTCAATTATCCGGTCAGCAATCGTGGCAGGAACTTCCTGACTGCGGTTAATGGCGTCAGCTTCGATATTCATGCCGGCAGCATTTTCGGCCTGGTAGGCGAATCCGGTTCCGGAAAATCCAGCCTCGCTCACACCATCATGCGACTGATCCCGCCGACCGGGGGGGAAGTACTTTTCAAGGGTGAAAACCTGGCTCAAATGAAAGGGCCGATGCTGCAAAAAGCAAGACAAAAAATTCAGCTTGTTTTCCAGGATCCAATGGCCTCCCTCAGCCCGAGACGGAGTATTCTGCAGACCCTGATCGAACCGCTGGATCACTTCCATGTCGATAAGGCTGTGCAGCGTCAGACCCGGGCAGTCCGGGCACTGGAAAGCGTTGGTCTGGAAGCTGAGGTGCTGCAACGGTTCCCGCATGAACTTTCCGGCGGTCAGAAGCAGCGAGTTGCTCTCGCCAGGGCAATGATTACCGAACCGGAATTGATTATCGCCGATGAAGCTCTGTCATCCCTGGACGTATCCGTGCAGGCAAGAATCATCCAACTGATCCTGGACCTGAGGCAAAAGCAGGGTATTGCATTCCTGTTCATTTCACATGACCTGGCAGTCATCCAGCAACTGGCAGACAGCGTAGGTGTCATGTACCTTGGAAAAATGATGGAAATCGCACCGGCAGAGAGATTGTTTCAGCAGGCTGCACATCCCTATACCCGCTCCCTGCTCGATGCCGTGCCGGTACCCGACCCGGCACATCGCAAACCTCTGGCGCTCAAGGGTGACGCCCCTTCATCCTTGACTCCTCCGGCAGCTTGCGTGTTTCATACACGTTGTCCCCGTGCCGAGGAACAATGCAGTCACATCGAGCCCATCAAGCGTCAAATCGGTGAGGCGGGAATGAAAAACACGGCACATAATGTATGGTGTCACTTGTGGAATGAATAATGAAGGAAAGTGTCATGAGGAAAATTACAAGGAACTTTATCGGCGTCGTACTGCTTCCAGCCATCCTGGCATGCGCTGCCTGTGGTGGCCCAAGCATCATTCACGGAAAACCGCCATTCATCAGTATCTCGGAATTGTCGCTCCATGAAGACCGGCTTTCGGTAGATTTCAACATCAGCAACCCGAATGGGGAAGAGATGATTATCAGCGGCATTGAAATTGAGGTCCGGGTTGAAGAGGCCGAATTGACCCGCTACAACGAGGACTTCAAACTCACGGTCGGCGCCAACAGCACAGAAGTTATCGAGGTCGAACAATTCCCCGACAAATTTGTGCAGGATCTTCTGACTGCACTGAGGGACGGAGAGTTAGCCAGCCTGCCGTTCCGCCTGGAGGGCCGAGTGAATACCGAGAAAGATGGTTTCCTTCGCTTCAAGCACAAGGGCCACCTTTATCCTGTGCCAGGGAGACCAGGTCAATTTCGTTCCGCTACAACGCAATCCAGCAGAATCGGCATGGACGACCCGTTCCGGGAGATTGACGATGATCGTTAAAATTACTACTCTCAAAAGCGCCTAAGCAGGAGATTCATCGATGCCCATGCAAATCACGTTTGAACTAAGCGACTCCGATCTCGAACATTTCAAACAGGTGATGATCTCTGCCCGTGAAAAGGCAGCCGACCTTGACGAAGAAACCATCATCGACAATGCCCGAAAACTTCTTTTCCAGGTGTCGCATTCGGATACCTCCGACTTCATTCGTGAACGTATGCACCGCCTGGAATCCATGATTGGAATGGTCGTAGACAAAGGCTGGGGACTGGAAGACCAGGATCGCCAACGTGTTCTGCAGGCACTGGCCTATTTTTCAGAGCCGGAAGACCTGATTCCCGACGACATTCCCGGCCTGGGTTTCCTTGACGATGCCATCATGATCGAAATGGTTACCGTCGAGCTGAAACACGAAAACCAGGCTTACAGCGACTTCTGTGTATTCCGTGCCGCAGAATCAAGCCGAATCGGTGAAGACGCCATGAAGATTGAACGTTCAGACTGGCTGGAAGAAAGACGCAAGCAATTGCATTCCCGTATGCGCCGGCGCCGCAGAAGAGGGGGAGGTGCCGGAAGTGGCGGTAAAGGCGGCTCACGCTTCTCCTTGTTCAGCAGGGAGTTGTAGCAGCGCTTTTGCTACGGCCGATGCAATGGAAGGCACCAAACATTACAGGATAATGGTAGCCGTGGAGACGGACGCTAGCCGTTACTATGGAGCAAATGCGTCACGGCCCGGCTTGCTGGGGATTTCAGATTCTGAACAATTACTGGCACACCTGGCCGCAGATCTCAGGTCACTGATTCCCGGCATTTCCCGCTGCAGCCTGATCGCTTCAGGAGCCCTTTTTGACCAAACCCAGTTGCTGAGACCGTCCTATCCGATATTCAAAGCACTGGAATCGGCTTCGCTTGCTGAACGCACCGAGAAGTTTCAGCCGGGTCTGGTGAGCATCGGTTCAGAAAACGGCAAAATGCCGCTCGAAGATTTACAACCTCAGGAAGATATTCCACTCGGTTTACTGCAATTGATACCACTGGTCGTTCACGGGCCTGATACCGAGGTACAGGAACTGGGTCAATCCATGGAATACCGTTTTCTGGAGGAGGGGCAATTATCAGCTCACAGCGTCAACTGGATGGAAACCGCTTTTGGGGTTTCGATCAACCATGCCCGCTTCATGACCCTCATGGACCTCAATGCACTGTTGCGCTTGCAATTGGATCATTTTGGCTTCCTGCCCTTGTGGGAATTACTGGATGCTGCCTTGAACAAACGCAAAGAACCGTTGGAGGTCGAGTCCAAAAGCGGTATTTCCTATTCCTGGCACGAAGACGCTGTACACGCTGAATTTGAGACATTTGATCACTGGGCGGGGACGGGTAGCGGCAGTGAACTGGCCTCGTTGGACCAGGTACTGGCCGATGGGTACGGTGACTGGACGCGGGAAATTCGACAATACTTGACGACACTTAATGCGCACGGAGTGGAGATGGTATTTCACCGGGGCGATAATAGTGAGCCGCTGGATGGCAATTTTTTCATCGAACAAAGTACGCTCATTCCAGATCGCAAAGCAACAACGGTTACCGAGCACAGTTTCAGGGAACTGGGTACAATCGCTGTTAGCCTGGTGATCGAGGGCAAGCTTCAGAATTATTATCCCTTGTCCCCCACAGGACTTAACGATATTCATGGCGCAATCCGGGAACGCGTACCTGGTGGAAACACCGTGGCTTTTCCGGGCACGATTTTGCATGACACGCCAACGCGCTGCCTGAAGGCCGATAGTGATTCTGAGAAAGGCTTTCATTGAAATAACGGTGGCAGAATCGGCACAAAACCCGCTGCTCAGAATTGCCCGTTCAACCATTCACGGCAGCGGCGTGTTCGCAGCCGGTAATCTTGTAAAGGGGCAATCGATCGGATTCTATGAAAGTTCGGTCGTGACAGAAAACGGCATGTACGTGTTGTGGGTGGAGGATTCTCCCGGCGGTGACTGGACCGGATATGAAGGTTGTAACGAGATGCGCTTCATGAACCATGCTGACCAGCCCAATGCTGAAATGGACGGTCTGGATTGCTACGCCCTGACGTTCATTCCCGCCGGAGCCGAAATCACAATCGATTACGGTTGGAATGATTCTTGAGAAATACCTCTTTAACCCGCATATTGCACCGATACCCCTGTTAATTCGGAAATCCATTATGAGTTTGAATGATTCAGTAAAAGCCAAAATCGACACCTACGTGAACGGAAACAAAATCGTCCTGTTCATGAAAGGCACACCGCAACAGCCTCAGTGCGGCTTCTCGGCAAAGACCATTGCAGCGCTGGATAGCCTGCTACTGGACTACGCTTCGGTTAATGTGCTTGATGATCCAGAAGTACGCGAAGGCATCAAGGCCTACGGAAACTGGCCGACAATCCCCCAACTGTATATCGACGGCGAACTGGTCGGCGGATGCGACATCGTACTCAACATGTTGAACAGTGGAGAGCTTCATGAGTGCCTGAACCTGGAAGCCCCGGACCGAACACCACCTGAAATCACAATCACCACGCTGGCGGCTGATCAGATCAAGCAATCCATGCAGGGGCATGAGGGCATCTCGCTGCATTTTCAGATAGACGCCAACTGGAAAACCAATTTCAACCTGGCACCTGCCGAGGGCAATGAGATCTCTTCCGAATCAAACGGCATCAACATCCTGATGGACCTGGCCACCGCACAACGTGCGCGCGGAGCGGTTATCGACTGGGTTTCTTCCATCGAAGGAGAAGGCCTCGCCATCGACCTGCCCCAGGCGCCACCGCCGGTCAAGCAGATGACGGTTCAGGATCTGGCCAAAAAACTGGAAAAGGGAAATATCACGCTGGTCGATATCCGGGGTGATGACGAACGTGCCAAGTCCTTTATAGAGGGCGCAGAAGTACTGTCCAAGGAAATGATGGACAAACTGGAACAGATGCCCAAGGACACTGAAATTGCCTTTCTCTGTCAACAGGGCAATTCGAGTCAGGGTGCCGCCGAATATTTCCGCAAAAAAGGCTTCACCGAAATCAGCAACGTCGTAGGGGGCATTAAGGCCTGGTCAGAGGAGATCGCTTCCTGATTACAAGGTTTCCACTTATGAACTCCAATAGCAATGTACACCCGTTTGATGTGCTACCTGCAAACACACTCATGATTTAAGAATTCTTGTTGTTAATTCCTTCGATTAGACGTATTTTCGCCTGCGAGGCCGGGGATCTGTAAGCTAGTATCCCAAGGCAGCATGCGAAGGCACAGCACGATGTAGTGAAGAGGAAGTGCTTATCTCTCTTCAGGACAATCGGGCTGTCGGGAACAGCCGATTAGCGCACAGGGACGTCTTGAGCGTGTCCTGAAGAGAGATAAGCACTTCCTCTTCACGACATTCTAGTTAAATTCAGCAATTACCGGAGCATGATCTGAAGGGCGTTCCTGCTGCCGGGGTTCGATGTCTACGTAACTTGCACTGCAGCGCTGGGCCATGGCTTCTGAAGCCAGCACCAGGTCGATACGCAGGCCCATTTTACGGCGGAAAGCATTCATGCGGTAATCCCACCAGCTCCAGGTACGTTCGGCCTGCTCAAACAGGCGGAAAGTATCCTGCAAACCGAGTCCCAGGATTTTTCCCAGGGCATCACGCTCGGGTGTGCTGCAAAGAATTTTCTCACGCCAGCCTTCGGGATCATGCACATCGCGATCGTCGGGTACGATATTGAAATCACCCAGTACGATCAGGTTTTCAAACTTTTCAGCCTCGCTCGCCAGCCATTCAGTGACCCGTTCCAGCCAATGCAGTTTGTACTCGAATTTTTCCGAACCGACTTCACTGCCATTAACCACGTAAAGATCAATGATTCGGATGTCACCAAGGGTAACGGCCAGGATTCGCCGCTGTGGATCGTCGAGGCCGGGAATGTCGGTAACAGGATCACTCGCTTCTTCGCGACTGAGAATAGCCACGCCGTTATAGGTTTTTTGCCCGGAAAACACACAATGGTAACCCTCATCCAGTAATTCCCGCGCCGGAAAGCGTTCATCCGGCAACTTGGTCTCCTGCAATGCCAGCACATCCGGCTGCGCGACATCCAACCATGCCAGCACATGCGGCAAGCGTACGTTCAGCGAGTTTACGTTCCATGAAGCGATTTTTAACATGAGAAAATTCCGATCCTGGAAGAGTTCATCATACCTGCAAGAGGATGTGCTTACAGCAGCCCATAACTTTCCAGCAACGGCCCTGGCTCAGGCGGTCGGCCGCGAAAAGCGATAAATGACTCGAGGGCCGGCCTGGATGCACCCACTGCCAGAATTTCATCCCGCAATGCTTTCCCGGTTTCCGGTTTAAATGCTCCATCCTGGCGAAAACAGCCCCAGGCATCAGCAGCCAACTGCTCAGCCCAAAGGTAACTGTAATAGCCGGCTGAGTAACCACCACCGAAAATATGCCCGAATCCATTCAAAAACCGGTTCCACTCAGGCACCGGGATCACCGCCAACTGTTCACGGCACTGCTGTAAAACATCCAGCGGATCCCGGGGGTTTTCGGGATCGTATTCCAGGTGCAAAATCAGATCGCAGCGAGCGTACTCCAACTGGCGAACCAGAAACAGGGCTTTCTGGAAGTGGCGGGAACGCAACAGGCGCTCTTTCAACTCCCGGGGCATTTGCAGCCCGGTCTGGTAGTGCCGCGCAAATTTCGACAGGATTTCATCTTCCCAACACCAGTTTTCAAATAATTGGCTGGGCAGTTCAACTGCATCCCATTCGACGTTATTGATGCCATTTACCTGCGGCCATTCAATGACTGTAAGCAAATGGTGCAGACAATGCCCAAACTCATGAAAAAGAGTCTGTACGTCATCGTGAGTCATCAAACAAGGTTGATCTGCTACCGGCGGAGCAAAATTACAGGTCAGATAAGCCATGGGCATTTGCGTTACGCCCCGGACTTCGCGGCGTGACAGGCATACATCCATCCATGCACCACCCCGCTTGTCATTGCGCGCAAACAAATCCATAAACAAACCGGCAATCCGCTTCCCACTTTCATCTCGCAGCCAGTAAAAGCGAACGTCTTCATGCCAGCTGACTATGGAATCATCGCATACCATGTGGAGACCGAACAGCCGTTCAGCCGTGTAAAAGAGAGCTTCCAGCATGCGCTCCAGTGGAAAATATGGCTTCAATTCTTCGTCCGACAGGTTCAACTCTGCCTGACGAAAACGCTCAGACCAAAAAGCGATATCCCAGGCCTCGAGCGGCAACTGCGCCCCTTGCCCCTGTGCAAAAGAAATCAGTGCAGCATATTGCTGCTGTGCGGCAGGAATCGCCTTATCCGCAAGGCCCTGCAGGAACTGCAATACAGTCTCGGCTGAGTCGGCCATGCGCCGGGATAGCGAGTACTCAACATAATTTTCAAACCCCAGCAGGCAGGCCAGTTGATGCCGCAGCGAAAGTAATTCATTGATCAGGGGTGCATTGTCCCACCGGCCGGCTGAGGGCCCCTGGTCAGACGCGCGGGTTACATAGGCAGTGTAAACCTCTTTCCTCAGGCCCTGGTCTTCTGCGTAGGTCATGACCGCATTGAATGAAGGATGGCTCAAATCGACTAGCCAGCCCTCCTTGCCGCGTGAATGGGCCAGACCTGCCAGGAGGTTCAACTCCGCTTCGGGCAGGCCCCGCAGCCGGCTAGTATCCTGAAATTCCGTGGTCCATGCACGGGTAGCGTCCAGCAGGTTTTCGCCAAACCGCGAACCCAGCTTACTCATACGCAATACAAGCTGACGATAAACCGCCTGTTCTTCGTCTGGCAATGCGATTCCCGCCAGAAAGAAATCACGCAGCTCGAGTTCGATGATGCGTTGCTGAACGGGTGACAATTCTTTAAATAGCGGCGACTGGCTTAGCTCCTGGTAGGCCAGGAAGATACCCTGGTGTTGCTGCCGCCAGTTCTCATGCTCCGTCAGGCGTTCCAGACCCTCGTTGTATGCCTCGCGCAATGCGCCACTGTCCGCTACCGAGTTCAGGTGTGATACCGGAGACCAGGCACGGCTCAGCCCATCGGACCATTCAAGCTCTGCCTCAACCATATCCCAGCTTGGTGGGATTCCTGAGCCCAGTAAGCTCTCAATCCCATCCCGGTAGCTTGTAAGCAACTCGTCAATGGCCGGCATGACATGCTTTGGCCTGATGGCCGGGAAATCAGGCAAATGAAATGCCTGCTTACTGTGACTGAGTGGGTTTTGCATTCTGTGTTTACCGCCCAAATAATACGCAATTTCGAAGCCGCGAATGGTAGCATGGTTGGCGTTCTAGACCATGCTCATTAATCTGCCAGATTAGGTATCCAAATGAAAATCATTCTTTCCTTGCTGATATCCATCCCACTTGTCTGCCTGGCGCAGGATGAAGAATCAGCAGATACCACGCCCGCTGCTGTTTGCAGTTCGGAACAATACCGCCAGTTCGATTTCTGGATTGGCGACTGGAATGTGAGTTCCAATGGGGCGGCGGCCGGCACAAATTCCATCCATCCGGTACACAACGGCTGCGCCTTACAGGAAAACTGGCAAGGCAGCGGTGAAGGCGGTATCAGCGGAAGCAGCTTCAATATTTATGACCGGGCCAACGACAAGTGGCACCAGACCTGGGTTGATTCCAGCGGCACTTTGCTCGAGTTGGACGGTGGGTATTTTGATGGAAAAATGGTGCTCAGCGGCGAACGCCCGTCACGTGATGGCAGCGGAACGTCTTTACACCGCATAAGCTGGTCTCCGCTGGAAAATGGCTCGGTGCGGCAACTATGGGAAGTCAGCAATAATGATGGCCGCAGTTGGAGCGTTCTTTTTGACGGGCTTTATGAGAAAAAGGGCAAGGAGTGAGCAAACCGGCGAAAACCGGAATGGCTCGTCTACTTGAAGCGACAGGCCATTCAATCAGGGGTATCAAGGTATGCTGGCGTGAAGAAACTGCCTTTCGTCTGGATGTGGGCTTGTGCCTGGTGCTGTTTGGTCTGTCTTTTTTCCTGGCGGAATCGCCCCTGCAGTGGCTGACATTGATTGCACCTCTTTTTCTGCTTCTGATCGTGGAAATGCTCAATAGCGCCATCGAAGTAACCGTCGATCGAATCGGCCTGGAACATCATGAAATGTCAGGCCGAGCAAAAGATATCGCCTCTGCAGCGGTCATGCTCTGTTTGTTCCTGATTGTTACCATATGGGGCACCATCGCCTGGACAAATCTTGTTTAGCGCCACTTAATACAGGGCGCTACACTAGACTAGAATCCTTTGTAGAGCTCTTTGTGGCCACATAATATTGGACACCACCCTGGGAAAAAGGAAAGAACCATGAAACCAACATTGAAGTTGATTGCACGCGCGGGAATCCTGTTGTCACTGACAGTTGCCGTATTGACCGCCTGCAGCAGTAACCCGGAAAGCAAAAAACGCGGTGAAGCTTTCAAACAGTATGAAACCATCGTCCGCTGGAGCCAGTGGGACGCTGCAGCTGATTTTATTTCACCGGAATATCAGGAAGAGCACCCCATTTCCCGCCTGGAACTGGACCGGCTCAGATTATTCAAGGTAAGTGCCTATACGGTGCGCTCCACCGGTATTTATGATGAAGGCATGACCGCCCGACAAACGGTTGAAATCAAGATGTTCAACAAGACCCAGGCGGTCGAGCGAACCATCATTGATGAACAGGAGTGGCGGTATAATGAGGAAACCGAACGCTGGCAGCTTCACAGCGGACTGCCAGACCCCACCAAGCGCTATTAGAAGGCCGGGACCGATCAAGACGAGCCGTGGTTTGTGCAGGGACAGGTCATTTATTCGATCAAACCCGGAGTCCGGGCCCACATCAGTGCCGGTTATGCCTATGACGGACATTTATCCACAGAGGGTAAGCATATATTTGAAGATCGCAGGCAACCGTACTACGCGATAAGCTTCCAAACGGCGGTAAGCCCAAGGCAAAGGTTCAAAACTGCCTTACTCAGAAGTGCAACAAACACGGAAACCGGGGCCTGCTTCTGGTTCAATTAAGGGGAACCAGGGTCCACTACTCCACTCTGCACAGGCAGTGAGCCACAACAGAAAATTTACCGGCACTGCGAGTGAGAATAGACAAATCTCCGAGCAAATCCTCCAGCAGAGTATTGCGTAATAAGAGATTTTCCGACTGACCCAGTCCCATGCCTGCCATCACGCTGCCCGTCATTTCAATCAGGAACGATTCAAAACTGCTCAGCTCTGGTTCCATGTATTGCAAACTGTAGTCCGATCCCAGGCCCGCAATACGTGCCGCGGCATCGATTGCCTGTTGAAGATTTCCAGTCTGGTCGACCAGTCGACGATCCTTGGCCTGTGATCCGCTCCAGACTCTGCCCTGAGCAACGATTTCCACTTCATGTCTGTCCAGCGGCCGGCTGTCAGCTACCAGCTGTATGAAGTCATCGTATGTCTGTTCCGTCGCATACTGGAAAATACGTTTCAGATCGGAATCAAGAGGCATGTCCAGCCTGAGTTTGCCGGCCAGGGGGGTCGTACCAATACCGTCGGTATTGATTCCCATTTTTTTCAGTGGTTTGGAGAAGGTAGGCAGCATGCCATAGACACCAATGGATCCGGTGATGGTAGCGGGGCTTGCCCAGACTTCGTCGGCCGCCATGGCGATCCAGTAACCCCCCGAGGCTGCCACGTCACCCATCGACACAACCACGGTTTTTCCGGATTCTTTCAGTGCCTGTACTTCCTGTCTTATTTTTTCGGAAGCAAATGCATCACCACCCGGGCTGTTAATTCGCAGCACGACCGCCTCGACGCTTCTGTCATCGGCAACGGATCGCAACTCTTTCGTCAGGGACACTGCCCCAATGACTCCGTTTGGCTGCGCTCCACGGAGGACGTCCCCCTCAGCAACGATGATAGCGATCTTCCTTTTCGATTCAGAAAAGTGCTGCGTTTCGGTCAGATCCAGGTAATTCACAAGACCTATCTGGCGAAATCCCTCACTACCACTACCGGGGGCACCCATAGCCGCCAGCTCAATATCGGCCTCAGGCCGGCTCACCAGGCGATCTACCAGGCCCAGTTCGAGAGCAAATTGCGCGAAATCCCCGTCCACTGCCTGCAATCCGTTTGCAAAGTCATTAATTGCCTCTGACAGGTTTTCCAGCGGAATGCCACGGTTACGGGAAATACCTTCCAGGTATTGCTGCCACAAACTGCCAATCCAGTACAGGTTAGCTTCCTTGGCCTCGGGCGACATGCCATCTCGTATGAAGGGTTCCATCGCAGACTTGAATTTACCCACCCGGAACAGGTTCACCTCGATTTCGAGCTTGTCCAGACCCTCACGGTAAAATTGTCTGTAGGCCGCAAAACCATCAATCCAAACCATGCCATTTGGGTGCAGCCATATTTCATCTGCAAGGGCCGCCAGGTAATATTGCTGCTGGCCGAGATTATCGGCCAGGGAAATGACCGGTTTACCGGAGGTTTTGAAATCGGCAACGGCCGCCTCCAATTCCAACAGCGAAGCCATGCCAATTCGCCACATATAGGTCGGCACAATCACCAGTCGTACGATACGGTCGTCATCACGCGCACGTCTGATGGCTTCCACGATATCCCGCAGGCGGGTTTCCGAGCGTTCCTGCTCGGTGGCCTGCTGCCACGCCCTGTCCAGCAGCGTACCACTGTACTGTTCTACGATATTCCCGTAAGGGCGTAATACCAGTGCCGTATCCTGTTTGATGATTACCGTGTCAGTGGTATCCATCACCACCAGGAATACAAAATAGACGATCAAAAGGAAAACAAGGTTAAGCGCCAGCTTGCGGGTGCCGTCGATGACATGCCAGATGCCCAGAAAAAAACGTGTTAACACTGATCGATCAGAGCTCATAAGAAATTCCATTGGCCAATCCGGACATTTTACCGCCATTGCATCGCGAAACAATGGCCAAAAGACATATACAGGGTTTCGCTTGATCCCGGTAATCGTCAGCATTGAGTAATTTCACCAACACGCTCCTACACCAAGTTTGAGCCAAATCCACCACATTTAGCACGGCACTCAGCGGATGATGGAATCTATCCTTTTGTTTTAATACAATTATTTTCATTGGCACGAAATCTGCATCTCAAGGCATACCAATAGTATTTATTAGCACAGGAGTATCAAATAATGGGAGCCTTTTCACGACTTCGTTACGTTATCGCCGCCAATGTTAATGCATTGATTGAAAAAGCCGAGGATCCGGAGAAACTGCTGCGTGCCCTGATCCGCGAAATGGAAGACGCCAGCGAGGAAGCACGCATGGCCAGCGCCGACCTGCTGGCAGAGCAGCAGCACCTGGAACGCTTGGAAGGCCAGCTTTCCGATGAAGTCGAACAATGGCAACGACGTGCCGAAAACGCCGTTACAGAAAACCGTGATGATCTGGCCAGAGCCGCATTGAAAGCTAAAACCGAAATTGCAGACCGTCACGAATCCATAAAGCATGAGCAGGAAGTGGTAAGAGAACGCGTTTCTCAGATGGAGCAGGATATGCTCACGCTGAAAAGCAAGCTGGCTGATGCCAAGTTGAAACTGAAAGGCATGTACTCCGGAAAAGGACCCCGTGCTGTCATTGCGGAAAGAAAAGAAAGGCTCACGCCAGGTGAAAGGAAAATCCGTCGGGCGATGGGTCGTTTTGATCGCCTTCAAGCGCAGGTCGAAAACCTCGAGGCCAGAGTACGCTCTTACGAAGTTGGCGGCCCAATGGCCTCGGTCTGGGACTCTGCTGCCGAAATAGCAAATGACCCGGCAGTTGAGCAGGAATTAAGAAAACTCAAGGCAAGAATATCCGCTAACACCCAAGCCGAAGAAACTGAACCGGCAGTGCTTGAAACAGAGAACACAGAGCACGCTCCAGAGGAAGCCTGAATGAAGGACAGGAACCCGCGTCTTCAGGGTAATCGACCCGACGGCGCCCTGCTCGCCGGTGTATGCGCCGGAATCGCCCGGGCACTCAGATGGAACATCTGGGTGCTCCGTGCTCTCTTTGTCGGTTTTCTTGCCATCAAGACAGTAGCCGCACTTGCCGTTTACGCCATCGCGGCCCTGGTGCTGTACCTGATGGGAAACGACATACGACGCCGAGAAAAGTCATCCGAGGACCTGGTATCCCCGGAATTATCAAAACGAAGTGAACGAATTGCAGACCTGGAGCAGCGATTCAGGGATCTGGAAAGATCAAACGACTGAAAAATTATCCTCAGGGAAAATAGCTCAAAGCTCGAGCAATACGACTGTTTGCTTTTCGGAGATTAATGACTGGTCTGATGTAACTCGATCAGGCGCTTGCTGCTGCGTTGGAAACGCGCCAGCATCAGGACGGCGGCAGTACTGAGGCCTGCGATCATTCCAATCCACATTCCTGCCGGCCCCATGCCGGCATTGAAGGTCAGGTAATACCCCACGGACATACCGATAATCCAAAAAGAGATGATGGTGTAGATCATGGGCACGAGGGTGTCTTTATATCCTCTGAGAGCGCCTGCCGCGCAGATTTGAATACCGTCTGGATACTGAAAAATAGCAGCGTAAAACAGCAAACTGGCAGCAAGAGATGCGACCGCCGTCTCGTCTGTGTACATACTGACGATCAACTCGGGGAACAGGAACATAAGTGAGGCGCTGATGGTCTGGAAACCCAGCACGATGACGAAACCGATCAGGCCGGCATAACGGGCAGACTCGGGGTCAGAACGCCCGATGGCATTTCCCACCCTGATGGAAATCGCGGTGGAAAGACCAACCGGAATCATGAATACCAGGGCGGAAAAATTGATCGCGAGCAGGTGGGATGCGGCAGGCACCGGACCAAGCCGTCCAATCAGAAGCGCAGCTCCCACAAACAGACTGCCTTCCACGAAAATTGATACCGCAATGGGAAAGCCCACTCTCAGGTGTTCAGATATCTGCTTCCAGTTCGGGGCATCAAAGCTTGAAAACAGCGCGAAGGGCTTGAAATGCCTATGCCTGAGAATATAGACCAGCAACATCAATACCGAAACCCAGATGACAATGGCACTGGCTACTCCGCACCCAACCGTACCCAATGCTGGAAAACCCCATTTCCCGAACATCAGTGCATAATTAAGCGGAATATTCAGTAATGCACCGAAAACACCGTAAATCATTGTGGGCCGCGTAAATCCGGTTCCTTCGGCAAAGTAACGCAACAGGAAAGTCAGGCAAATACCGGGTGCGCCCCAGGAAAGTGCCCGAAGATACCCGGCAGCAACAGGAACAATTGCCGGGTCGATTTTGAACCAGGTGAGGAATGGCTCGGCATAAAAACAAAAGGCCCAGTATGGAATCGCCAATGTTGCTGCTATCCAGAACGCCTGCCGGGTGTAGGCGCCTGCCTCTTTCTGGCGCCCGGCGCCATCGAGTTGTGCAACGCTGGGTTGAACAGCCAGCAAAATCCCCAGCGTAAACATCAATAGCGCCGACCAGACGGCCCCACCGATTCCGAGGCCAGCCAACGCCACTTCCTTGTTCGGCAAGCGGCCGGACATCACGGTATCGACGAAACTCATGCTGAATACTGCCAACTGGCCAATGATTACGGGGGTGGCAAGATGCAGGGTGCGCCGAATTTCAGCCAGGTGCTCTTTTTGTTTGTTTATACTTGTCATGTCGGCAGTACGATTAACGTGGGGCATGTAAACACTTGCCTGTTGTCAATCTACAAGGCGAATCGGGAATTGTACATGAGAGGATATCCATTTAGGCCAAGCCATGACAGATGAAAGCTCACAAAAAGGAAACCCGGCACCGTCGCAAGCTGCCGGCTCTGGAAAATCCCTGACCATCCGGGCAAAACGCCTGGCCGGCTCTGACCGCTGTCTGAATTGCGGCACCAAACTGGAAGGGCCTTTTTGCTACTACTGCGGCCAGCCGGACAAAAACTTCATGCGCTTCTTCCCGGTACTGCTGCGGGAGTTCCTGGAGGATTTCCTGGAACTGGATTCGCGCTTCACCAGGACAATGAAGCCCCTGTTGTTTCTACCGGGCAAGCTGACCCGGGATTACCTGGACGGCAAGCGGTTCCGTTATACACCACCTATTCGGCTTTACATCTTTTCCAGCATGGCTTTCTTCATCCTGGCATCGGTGCTGGCAGGAGGTGCTATCAGGATCAATAGCGACGACTTGTCAGATAACGGGATTGGACCCGTCCTGTCTATTAGCACTGCAGACCCTGAGAATCAGCAGAAAATAAAGGAAGCGTTGGATCAACTGGACCCCGAATTGGCAGAAGCAGTGGATCAGGCCATCAGGAAATCAGCAGAAATTTCAGATTTGGAGCCTGTCGATGGGACAGTGGTGGATGGTGATTCGCATAGTTTCATGGTAAATCTCGCAAACGAAATAGAAGACGATGACGATGAAATAAACATTAATGGTGAACCATGGGATAAGGAGACCAACCCGCTGATCATTCCGCTGATGCCGGATTTTGTGAATGCCTGGGTCAATGACGAAATCGAGGAATCACCCCAGAAAGGCAAGGAAATTGAAGCCAATCCCGACCTGATCCTGGACAAGATATTCGATGTGTTGCCGGTGACCATGTTTATCCTGTTACCAATCGCAGCGCTGCTGTTCAAATTCTGGTACCTGTTCGCCAGGAAATACTACATCGAACACCTGATACTGGCCCTGCACAACCATTCTTTCCTGTTCGTGGTATTCCTGCTGAGCATGGTCCTGAATTCATTTGCGGGCTGGCGCGAACCCAATGAGGATGGGTGGATCACCACGGCAGTGAACGTTTTCAACGTCGCCCTGGCCGTCTGGGTACCGATTTACTTCCTGATGTCACTGAGACGGGTCTATCAGCAAAGCTGGGTCATGACCCTGGCCAAGTACTGCGTCATCGGCCTGTCCTACCTGATCCTGCTGGCACTGACGACGTCGATCGCGGCATTGACGAGTTTTGTCTTGCTTTGACGGAAACCAGGAATATGGCAATTTTGGAATCCAAGCAAATGACTAAACTAACCACGGTCCACCTGGAAGCACCCTACCTGATCCTGATCGGCGACCTGACAGATGCAACTTACGCCAAGACGGGTTTCGGCATCGTTCACTGGCGGCCTGACCTGGTCGCCGGACAATTACGTTTCCCGAGCTGCGAAATTGATATGGGTGTGCCTGATATGTCTGTTGCGCAGGCTGTAGATGCCGGTGTTAAAAGCCTGCTGATCGGTGTTGCACCGATAGGTGGCGTGGTACCGGACAGTTGGTGGGCATCGATTGAGGAAGCTGCCTTTGCAGGCATGGATATTATTTGCGGCCTGCATTTCAAGCTGGCGAAATATCCCCGGGTGGTTGCCGCAGCGAAGGCTTCAGGCGCACGCCTGATAGACGTTAGAAATCCGCCTGCCGATCTGCCTGTAGGCACCGGCCTGAAACGATCTGGAAAACGCGTATTGATGGTGGGTACAGATTGCGCAATCGGAAAAAAATATTCTGCTCTGGCGCTGGATCACGCCATGCACGAGGCCAATATGAAATCCACATTCCGCGCCACCGGCCAAACCGGCATCATGTTGGCTGGTGAGGGCATTCCCATCGATTCGGTTGTGGCGGATTTTATTTCCGGTGCAGCAGAGCTTATTTCACCGAACAACCAGGACGATCACTGGGACGTGATTGAGGGCCAGGGATCCATATTCCACCCCGGCTATTCGGGCGTAAGCCTGGGCTTGCTCCATGGATCTCAGCCGGATGCCTTTGTGGTCTGTCATGACGCCACGCGCACAGTCTTGTCAGGCTGGGAACACTTTGCCCTGCCATCCATCCAGGACTGCATCGATCAACACATACTGCTTGGAAGTCGTACTAATTCGAACATTCGTTGCGTGGGTATTTGCGTAAATACTTCGCAACTGTCGGCAGATGCGCGACTGGAATACCTGGAAAACATGAAAAAAGAAACCGGCCTGCCCTGCGTAGACCCACTGATCGATGGCTGTGGAGCCATAGTCGACTATATCAAGCAGCAGTACCCTGACGATTAGGCGCGGATGTTCTCCAATCAGAAACCGCTTGATTCATCTACCAACGGGAGGTGATTAACGGTCACAATCAAGTGAAGCGCCAGCGGGAACATTTCATCAATCAATTGAAGTTAAACCTACCCGGGCTCTGTTGATTCAACCGGCCTCAAGTGGTCCAATTCATCTTCCGTAAAAAGTCGCGAAACGGCCATGAATCTCACCCCGAGCGGAATCTCAAGGGAGAAGCTTGATCCTCTGCCTGCTGAAACATCAACCGTTATATGCGAGCTTTTATAGTATTCAAATTGATCCGACGCCATGTAAAAACGGCAGCCGTGAATTTCACCCAGGCACAAATCCCTCGAGCCGATAAGGAAATCACCTTTGGCAAAACACATGGGAGCGGAACCATCACAACAGCCGCCGCTCTGGTGAAACATCAGATCCCCATGCTGTTCTCTCAACTGGTCAATAACGGCCCGGGCCTTGTCCGTCACCGATACGCGTTCTACAAGCATTTGGCCACCCCCGTGAGTCGTCGACCCTAAAAGAATCCCATCGGACTCTTGTCATAGGACACCAGAATATTCTTGGTGTGTCGATAATGATCCAGCATCATTTTGTGATTCTCCCGTCCGATACCGGATTTTTTGTAGCCTCCAAAAGAAGCTCCGGCGGGGTAGATGTGGAAGCAATTACACCAGACACGGCCTGCCTGTATACCGCGGGCAAATGTCTGCATTTGGTGTACATCGCGGGTCCATACGCCAGCGCCGAGGCCGTAAAGGGTGTCGTTGGCAATTTCCATTGCTTCGGCTTCGTCTTTAAAGGTGGTCACACTCAGCACGGGACCGAATATTTCCTCCTGAAAAATGCGCATCTTGTTGTGGCCCTTGAAAATGGTGGGCTGGATGTAGAGTCCATCGGGGTAAACTTCATTTTCATAAGCCTCGCCACCAATCAGCAGTTCGGCACCCTCCTGTTTTCCAATATCGATGTAATTCAGTATTTTTTCATACTGATCATTCGAAGCCTGCGCACCCATCATGGTGCCCATATCCAGCGGATCTCCCATGGTTATGGCTTCGACACGTTTGAGGCAGCGCGCCATAAATTCTTCATAAATGCTTTCCTGGATCAGGGCGCGGGATGGGCAAGTGCAAACTTCACCCTGGTTAAAGGCAAACAGGACCAGGCCCTCGATGGCTTTGTCAAGAAAATCGTCATCCTGGGCCATCACGCTTTCGAAGAAAATATTGGGGCATTTGCCACCCAATTCCAGGGTGACCGGAATGATATTTTCAGAGGCGTATTGCATGATCAACCGGCCGGTGGTGGTCTCGCCGGTAAATGCAATTTTCCTGATGTCCGGATGGGTCGCCAGGGGTTTGCCGGCTTCCGGGCCAAAGCCGTTTACGACATTCAACACACCGGCAGGGAGCAAATCGCCTATCACCTCGAGCATGATGAGGATGGAAACAGGTGTCTGCTCAGCCGGCTTGAGGACCACGCAGTTACCGGCAGCCAACGCAGGCGCCAGTTTCCACGTGGCCATCAGAATCGGAAAATTCCACGGGATAATCTGACCGACAACACCCAGTGGCTCGTGAACCTCCATGGTTACGGTGTTTGAGTCCACATCGGATATTTCCCCTGTTTCTGCACGGATGACACTGCCGAAATAACGAAAATGATCGGCCGCCAGGGGGATATCGGCCGCCATGGTTTCCCGGATTGCTTTGCCGTTATCCCAGGCCTCCACCAGGGCCAGGTTTTCCAGATTTTCCTCAATCCGGGCAGCAATCTGGAACAGAATATTGCTGCGCTCGGTTGCGGAAGTCTTACCCCAGGCATCGGCCGCCTTCCACGCTGCTTTAACGGCCAGATCGATATCCTTGCCGTTGGATTTAGGAACTCTCGTTACGATACTTCCGTCAATAGGGGAAGGGTCATCAAAATAATTGCCGTCAACCGGGGCCACCCATTCTCCCCCAATGTAATTTTCGTATTGTTCCTTGAAAGCAGGTTTTTGGTATGACATGGAAAACTCCTTTAAATTAATATGAGGGTATTGAAGGAATCTCTGAAATATTCTGAGGTTCCTTAGTCAATTATAGCGGGATTGCAGGTATCTGAAAACAGCTCTTAAGCCCAGAGCCTCACCGCCTTGCGGGCGCCCCGGTTTGTCAAACTGGTTCCAGGAAAAAGTGTCGATGTGTACCCAGGGAATATCTGCATCGACAAAATTCTCCAGGAACAATGCGGCTGTAATGCAGCCACCATATGAAGACTTGCCGCTGTTGTTCAGATCAGCAATCGGGCTCTCTATCAACTTTCGATAGGGCTGGTACAAGGGTAAAGTCCACATGGGGTCTTCGACTTCATCCCCGGCATCCTGAATGGCGTGAGCGACCTCGATGTGATTGCTGAACAGCGGTGTCAACTCAGGCCCCATCGCCACTCTGGCGGCGCCGGTCAAGGTAGCAAAATCAATCACCAGGTCCGGCATCTGCTCACAGGCATGGGCCAGTGCATCCGCCAGAACAAGCCTGCCTTCTGCATCGGTGTTACCGATTTCAACGGTCAGGCCTTTACGAGTATCAATTACGTCACCGGGACGGTAGGCGTTTCCGGCCACTGAATTCTCAACAGCAGGAATCAGCAGCAAGAGACGTACCGGTAGTTTGTGCTGCATCACCAGGCTTGCCAGTGCCAGGGCATGGGCCCCACCACCCATGTCTTTTTTCATCAAAGCCATGCCGCGGGCAGACTTCAGGTCCAGCCCGCCGGTATCGAAGCAAACACCCTTGCCTACCAATGCCAATACAGGGGCCGACTCATCGCCCCAGGTCAATTCTATCAACCTTGGCTCTCGATCGGATGCACGACCCACGGCATGAATGGCTGGATAGTTGCGCGTGAGCAGGTCCGCACCCACAATCGCATCACAATCCGCATTGAAACGGTCTGCCTGGCTGGTCACGGCCTCCGCCAACTGTTGCGGACCCATGTGTTCGGTCGGTGTATTGACCAGATCCCTGACCAGGTTCTGTGCGTCACACAGGGCGCGGGCCTGTCGATCTATATCTTCATCGAGCAGCAATTCAGCCGGTGAATGACTGAGTTTCCTGTAGCGTTCAAAACCGTAGGCAGCCAGGCCCCAGCCGAGGCTGGCCTGCAAACGCTGTTCCTGGCTCCAATCACACTGAAGGCGGTAAATCCCCTGCGGAACCTTCTTGACCAGCGGAGCCAGTTGGCCCAGCCAGCCATCTTTTTGCATCCCGAACACACAGGAAGGAGCCTCATCTCCTTCTCCCGGTAAGTTGCAAAACTGTCCCGGCCTTGCTTTGAAACCGGAAACATCCACCCATTGGCGACGATTTTGCGACAGCGCATTCAGCCAACTCTTAAAATCGGCATTTTTCAGGGGGATAAGTGTCGTTACGGGCCGGGGAGGGCTTTCTACGCTTACTGACTGATAGGACACTGCAACTCTGCCTGGATGATTAAACCACATCAGGATAAATCAGTTTCCCCGTGAGCGATACCACTCCTCAATCGATCCGGGCTCTGTAGTCCCGGCCATTTCTATAAATCCCAAGATACAGACTCCCATTCACGGCGGCGATGGCTTCGGTAAAATCGGAAAGGTCTCCTATGTCCCTGCGATTCACGCGGGTAATGATGTCTCCCGAGCGCAGCCCGTTTCTGGCCAACTGACTGCCGGACTCCAGGCCGGAAAGCAGAACACCTTTAACGCGTTCCGACCTTAGTTTGAGCGGCAAATCTTCAAATGTTGCGTGTTTCAAGCGGCGATCCACATCACCGCCGTTGATTATCTTCAGTGCTTCCACATTGAGGTTTGCCAGTTTTTTCTTCTGATTCCTGAAAAATTCCAGCGTAATGGATTCATCCAGCGGCAATTGACCTTCGAGGTTATGAAACTCCCTTGCATTGTTTACCGGATAGCCGGCAATTTCTATGACCACATCACCGGCCTGGATGCCGGCCCTTTCAGCAGCCGAATCCCTGACCACTTCTGCTACAAGTGCACCGTTGCCATCCTCCAGGCCAAAAGCACCGGCTAACTCGGCGGTTAAATCCTGGACATAGATTCCCAGCGTACCGCGGCGAACCTCGCCGAACTTTGCGAGTTGATCCATGACGTGCTTTGCCATGGCGGATGGTATGGCAAAGCCGATACCTACATTGCCGCCGCTTGGTGTGAATATCGCACTGTTGATGCCCACCAGTTCACCGCGCAAATTAACCAATGCACCACCTGAATTCCCGGGATTGATCGAAGCGTCTGTCTGAATGAAATTCTGAAACTCCAGACCGCGAAATCCGGCCCGGCCCAGTGCACTGACAATTCCCGAAGTCACAGTCTGACCAAGCCCGAATGGATTACCCACTGCGATCACAAAATCCCCGACCCGCAAACTGTTTGAATCTGCCAGAGGCAGTGCCTGGAGGTCATCGGCTGGTATCCGGATCATTGCCAGGTCGGTATCGGGGTCGGTACCGATCACTTCCGCCTGAAATGTTCTGCCGTCAGACAATGTCACCGAAATTTCAGTCGCTCCAGCAATAACATGATTGTTGGTCAGCACATAGCCTTGCCCGGCGTCGACCACAACGCCGGAACCCAGGCTTTGTGATACCCGCTCGCGCGGTCTGTCCGGTACATTGAAAAAGCGTCGGAAAAAAGGATCGTCCAGTAAAGGGCTGCGAATACGGACCCGGGTTTTCGTGTAAATATTGACCACGGATGGCGTAACGCGCTCCAGTACAGGAGCCAGAGTGGGTAAGGGTTCACCTTCGACGGCGAACGGCAAAGCCGCCTCTACCCGGTCCGAAGTAACGAGAGCCCCGGCCAGGCAGAGAACGGCAAATATTGAATTGATAAACTGTGACAAAGCACACTCCAGCTTGCTTGAACGATTGTTTGACCGGAATCCGACCGATAGGTTCTGACCGGATTCCGGTCATGATATCAGCAACTCATGGAACCGAAAACTTGCCATTTCAGCCAAAACCGGATATACAGCCTTGAAAGAATGAGCTTGGCACTAGTGCTCCTTCAAGGTGATAACTACGGATTCAGAGGGAAATGGACCTGCAACAACTCGTATTGCGGACTGACGTAGCGGGAATGCCGTTGGAATGGATCGGCTACCAGGATGCGGTTCGCCTGATCTCCCTGGACCAGGTTTGCTATTCACTGGGAAGATTACTGTACGAAGTTCATGGTGGAATCAATGCCATCAGCGGCAAACAGAGCGTGATCGAAGTCAATGCCATCATTGCCAGTCATGGCCATCATTCGCACGCACACTTGTTTTCGGAAGCATACACACCGCCCCTGAGCAACAAGGCTCTGTTTCGTCGTGATCAGTCTTTGTGTTTGTATTGCGGTGAACAATTTCCGAATTTCTTGCTCTCGCGGGACCACGTAAAACCCCTCAGCCAGGGCGGCACAGATAAATGGGGCAACGTGGTTACCGCGTGCAAACGCTGCAATAACCACAAAGCAGCGCTCACACCCGAGCAGGCCGGCATGGAATTACTCGCCATTCCATTTACACCAACGCATGCCGAATATGTGTACCTGCAAGGCCGCAGTATCCTCGCAGATCAAATGGAGTTCCTGCTGGCTCACTTCCCGCGAAAAAGCGTTCTGCGTCAACGTGTTGAGCAGGGGGGTGAATTGCTGAACTAGAAGGATGCCGGCAGCCTGATTGACTTGATCGATCTGTGGCCAGTTAGCTTCTCAGGCAGCGTTGCCTCAACATACCCCCAAAATCCAGGTCATCAAACAGGCGGTTAAGCCTTGCTTCATCTACCGCATTACGTCTTACTTCCGGTGCCGCCAGCGCTGATTCCACCGTCGTTACAAGCCCGGTCAGTTTTCTTGCCAGCTCAGCCGCACCACGGTTATCCGCCAGTTTTCTCTGTAGCGATTTCGCGCCCCTGATCTTAAGGTGCTGAACTTCTTCGAGTCGCTCGTACAAGCTGTCCAGGTCTCCAAAGTGTGCCAGCAAGGCTGAAGCGGATTTCGGCCCGACACCGGGCACTCCGGGAATGTTGTCCACGGAGTCTCCCATCAGAGCCAGGTAGTCCGCCATCTGCTCCGGCATGACGCCGAATTTTTCGGCCAACTGGCTGGCATTGAGCTTTCGATTTCGTGCGTAATCCCACCAGTGATCGTCATCACCAATGGCTTGCGCCAGGTCCTTGTCACTGGTCACGACGCAAATGGAATGCCCGCGCGCGCGCCAATATTCCGCCAGGGTTCCGATCAAATCATCGGCTTCAAATTGCGGGTCAGAAAAACACTGGAGACCCATGGCTTCAGCGACCGACCGGGCCCAGGCGAACTGCCGTTTCAGTTCAAGCGGCGCCGGCTCACGATTGGCTTTGTACTCCGGGTAAATTTCATTTCGATAGCTGGTGGACAGGGACTCGTCAAAAGCGATTGCTACATGCTCGGCCGCGGTTTGTTCAAGTAAACTGCAAAGGAACCCTGAAAACCCATAAACGGCATTGGTGGATTCGCCTGCCAGGTTGACAAAATCGTCTGACATGGAATACCAGGCACGAAAAATATAGATGCTGGCATCAACAAGGTAAACAGGGGAAAGACTCACTGAATGTTCTCGATCTTTTCTTTAATTCTCCGCATTTCAGCCGATTCAATTGAATCATCCGGTTCCAATGGCGTCTTCATCACTTTCACCGGTTGATTTTCGCCCGTGTTGGCAAAGTAATACACATCCTCGCCCCTAATGGTTCCGAAAGCGGGCCGATCAAATTCAGCAAGTGCAATCGCCAGCGGTGTGAATTTGGTGACAGCAGATCCATCGGCATTCAGTTCGAGACGCATGATGCGTTGCGGTTGGAAGCCATTTTGAATCATAACCAAAAACCCTTCACTGTAAAATAAACCCGAAATTGCGCCCAGGTTCAAATCATCAGGAACAGCCAGCATGGCGGACGTTTGATTCGCCGGGTCCACAACCAGAATACCCATGTCACTATCGGCAACATACAACTTGCCATTATCCGGAGACACGGCAAGGTCACGAATGCCAACAAGCGTATGGTTGCCGATGAATGGTATCAATTGCTGCCCCTGCGCAGTCTTGCGAAAAACGACAGCCTGGGCCAGGTCGGCAACATAAATGTCACCATCTCCTGAGACAGCGATGGGACCCAGCTCATGAACCTGGCCATCCGATGGCAGATCGAATCGACCTTTCAATTTGAGTGTCTTGAGGTCAAATTCAAACAAGGCACCGCGCCCCTTATCGGTATCCCGGTATGCGGAAAAAGCGGGAACTGCAGCACTGGATATCCACAGTCGATTGTTTTCGCTGTCAGCGAAAAGCCCCCGGATCGCCCACAGCCCGTTCTCATCATTGGCCTCGATTAGAATGCGTTCGGACCCATCCTGGGAAAGTGCAATCACTGAACCCGTGTTTTCGGTTCCCACCAGGAAAA
>Ga0114950_10000375_pt1 | contig 29883 bp, 22 predicted proteins | sample N075metaG_FD_83503 | JGI IMG/M metagenome (GOLD analysis project Ga0114950, IMG submission 83503) | Deep subsurface microbial communities from Kermadec Trench to uncover new lineages of life (NeLLi) - N075 metaG | ecosystem: Environmental > Aquatic > Marine > Ocean trench > Sediment | place...
CAAATTCAGCCTGCCCGAGTAATCCGACCCGCTGGATTAGAGACCATCGCCGGAAATTTCGTCCGCCCAGCTCCGCGGCCTCAGAAAATCCCGGTAGAGCACCGCTTCCGGGGTTCCGGGGTCTGGCTGCCAGTCGTAGCGCCAAACCACCTGCGGCGGCAGGGACGCCAGGATCGACTCTGTACGAGCACCGGCTTCGAGACCGAAACGCGTCCCCCGATCCTGAAGCAGATTGAACTCCACGTAGCGGCCCCGCCGGTAGAGCTGGAAATCCCGCTCTCGCTCCCCCCACGCCATGCCACGGCGGCGCTCGACAATCGGACGGTAGGCATCGAGAAAGGCGTTCGCCGTGGCCTGCCAGAACTCGAAGGCACGCGTGAAGCCCCCCTCGTCGAAGTCGTCGTAGAAAATTCCCCCGATGCCGCGAGGTTCGTCGCGATGAGGCAGGAAGAAATACGCGTCGCACTGCGCCTTGAATCGTGGGTAGAGCTCCGGACCGTGGACTTCGCAGGCGGCTCGGGCCGTCCGATGCCAATGGATCGCATCCTCTTCGAAGCCGTAGTAGGGCGTGCAGTCGAACCCCCCGCCGAACCACCAGACCGGCGCGAGGCCCTTCGGATCATGGGCCAGAAAGAATCGATAATTCGCGTGACAGGTCGGAACGTAGGGATTTCGCGGATGTACGATCAGCGAAACGGAGAGCGCCTCATAGGTCCGTCCGGCGAGCTCGGGCCGTCGCTCGGTCGCGGCCGGCGGCATCGCCGCTCCATGAGAGTGCGTAAAATGCACGGCGGCCTTTTCGAAGACCGCTCCGTCCTCCAGCACACGCGGCCGCGACACCCCTCCACCCGGGCGCGGGATCTCCTCGCGCCGAAACGAAAGCTCTCCGTCGAGGGCCTCGAGTTCTCCGCAGATGCGACCCTGCAATCCGTTCAGGAAATCCCGAACCGCGGCCAGATCCGGGCGATCGCTTGCGACGTCCGTGGATTCGGCAACGGGCATGGACGAATCGGTCATGAACGAGTCGGTCCTCTGAGGATGAATTCGCGCACGCTGAATTCGAGGGGTAGATCGGGCGTGGGAGCTTACCCCATCGAGTTTCCGGCGGTGAGGGCGTGGCCCGGCGGCCCGCACACCGATAGACTGCGCCGGCTCCGATTCCGAGGTCGAAAAGCGACCTCGACGGCCATCCGAGGAAACCATTGACGACCCGCCCCGACCCCCGCCCTGCCCGACCGCATTTTTCCTCCGGCCCCTGTGCGAAACGACCCGGTTGGGAGACGAGCGTCCTCGCCGGGGCGCTCACGGGCCGCTCCCATCGCGCCGCGCCCGCCAAGGCGCGGATCCAGGAGGTCTCCGACCGCAGCCGTGCGATCCTGGGCATCCCGGAGGATTGGAAGCTCGGCCTCGTGCCGGCCTCGGATACCGGCGCGGTCGAAATGGTTCTGTGGTCGATGCTCGGCGCCCGCGGCGTCGACCTGCTGGCCTGGGAAAGTTTCGGTGCGGGTTGGGTGAACGATGTCCTGAACCAGCTCGATCTCCCGGACTGTCGCGTCCTCGAAGCCGACTACGGCGAGCTGCCCGACCTGGGCTCCGTCGACTTTGCACGGGACGTCGTGTTCACCTGGAATGGCACGACCTCCGGCGTTCGCGTTCCGAATGGCGACTGGATCGCCGCCGATCGCGAGGGACTCACGATCTGCGATGCGACTTCCGCGGCGTTCGCGATGGAGCTTGCCTGGGACAAGCTCGACGTCGTGACCTGGTCCTGGCAGAAGGTGCTAGGCGGCGAGGCCGCCCACGGCATGCTTGCGCTCTCACCCCGAGCGGTCGAAAGACTGGAGTCGTACACGCCGCCGTGGCCGATGCCCAAGATCTTTCGACTGACCCAGGGCGGTCGGTTGAACGCGGGCATCTTCGAGGGCTCGACCATCAACACGCCCTCGATGCTCTGCGTCGAGGCCGCGGTCGACGGATTGCGTTGGGCCGAATCGGTCGGTGGACTCGCGGGTCTGGTGGCACGGGCCGAAGCCAATCTTGCGGTGGTGACGCGCTGGGTGGAGGGCTCTGCCTGGGCCGCGTTCCTGGCCACCGACCCGACGACGCGCTCGTGTACGTCGATCTGTCTGCGCATCGTGGACGATTGGGCAACGAGCCGCGAGGACGCCGAAGTCGCCGCCACGATCAAGGCCGCGGCCAAGCGGCTGGATCAGGAGGGCATCGCCTTCGACATCGCTTCGTATCGCGATGCCCCGACGGGTTTGCGGCTCTGGGGCGGTGCGACGGTCGAGACATCGGACCTCGAGGCGCTTCTGCCCTGGCTCGACTGGGCCTGGGCCGAGGCGAAAAGCGCCGCGAGCTAGCCCCTGCGCGGCTCAGTCTGCGACGGCGACCTTGAAGGCCTGAAGTCGCTGGAGCTGCTCCTCCTGGGTGCGAAGACGATCCTTCTTGACCTCGAGTTCGGCGCGCAATGACGCGTAGAGCTGTTCCTGGGTGCCCGTGCGTTTGCGCATCCGCGCAACCGTTTCGTTTGCGACCCGCAGCTCGTCACCGAGTGTCGCGGCCTGCTCGCGGCTGGCGTCCCGCTCCGCGCGAACGGCATCGACAGCCGACTCCTCGACCGAAGTCGATCCCGCTGGGACAGACACCGCTGCCCGGGCGCTGCTCGCCTCTTCGGCTGCCCGAGCCGAGTAGGCAATCCGCGCCTCGAGCTGCGCCACCTGCTGGGCGAGCTGTTCGCGTTCGGCCCGGCTGCGATCGCGCTCGCGTTCGACCCGCTCGATCTGCTCCGCGAGATCCCCGATTCGCGAGGCCGTTCCCAGCGGCAGGTCCGGAGCCCCCTTCGCTTTTCTCTTCTTGGCCTTGTCCGCTCGCTTGCGTTGAGCGGCCAATTCGTCCGCCTGTTTCTTGCGCGTCTGGGCCTCCCGGGAAAGCCGCGCCGTCAGTTCCTGACGCTCGGCCATGAGCTTCTCGTTCGCGGTCGCGAGTCCCTCCGCGCGGATCTCGGCGTTTCGCCACATCCGCGCAAGACCGAGAACGATCGCGAGCACCGCCACGATCAGCACGAGCACACCGCTCGACATCACCACTCCTCCATCGCGCCTGCGCGCGCTCTGCGTTCGGGACGACTCCAGTCTACACTTCGCAACCGACTCGCAGCAGCCGCGAAATCCCACAGAGGAACCACACGACCTTGGGCCACGCCGACCGCCTGATCCGAGCCGCACGCCAGCTGTCGAGAACCCTGGCACCGATGCGTTTCGGCGAACCCGTCACGCACGTGTACAACCCCCTCGTTCACGCCGGTCGAGGCCACCGCCGCTACCTCCGACGCTTCGGCGACGGTCGGAAGCGCGTCGTTTTCCTGGGGATGAATCCAGGACCCTACGGAATGACGCAGACCGGCGTTCCGTTCGGAGAGATCGCGGCCGTCCGCGATTGGATGCGCATCGAAGAGAGAATCGATCGACCCCGCCCCGAGCATCCCAAGCGGCCGGTCGATGGATTCGCCTGCACCCGCAGCGAGGTCAGTGGGGCTCGACTCTGGGGGGCGATCGCGAACCATTGGCGCCGCCCGGAAGCCTTCTTCCGGGATCATTTCATCGCGAATTACTGCCCCCTCGTCTTCATGGAGGACAGCGGCCGCAATCGCACACCCGACAAACTTCCCAGCGCCGAACGGGATCCACTCTACGCCGCCTGCAACGATCATCTGCGACGCCTGGTCAAGATCCTCGAGCCCGAATGGATCATCGGGGTCGGTGCCTTCGCCGAAACCCGAGCCCGGGAAGTACTCGGCGACCTCGACGTCGCCTTTGGTCGCGTGTTGCATCCGAGCCCGGCCAATCCCAGAGCGAATCGGGATTGGGCGGGCGAAGCCGAACGTGAACTCCAGGCGCTCGGACTCTGCGGGGATTCCTGCCCATGAGATGGGGATCGATCAGCCCCGCCCGGTGTCGCTCGATTCCAGCCCCCCCTCTGACTGGGTTACCCTGCGCGGCGTTCGAAACCCGATGGGCCGATGCCGGTCCGCGCCCGAGGAGAATGAACCGACATGTCGCACCCGAACCGTTCACCCCACAGCCCGCGCCACCGGATCGCGGTCCTCGTCCTCCTGAGCCTGCTGGCGGGCTGTAGCGACGAGGGGGCCACTGCGGGCGAGCGGGCTCCGAAGGATCCCGCGATGAAGGCGATCGATGCATTCATCTTGCAGAGCGGGGTCGACACCTCGAAATCAAACTGGCGAACGTCGCTCAAGAAGCCGCCCAAGGTCCGCTTCGATCCCTCCAAGACCTATTTCTGGAAGCTCACGACGAACAGGGGAGAGATCCGCTTCCGCATGCTCCCCGACATCGCTCCCATGCACGTGGGCAGCACGTTCTACTTGACGCGGCTTGGCTTCTACGACGGTCTCAAATTCCACCGCGTCCTCAAGGGCTTCATGGCCCAGGGCGGGGATCCACTCGGAACTGGCCGCGGCGGTCCCGGGTACCAATACCGAGGGGAGTTCAGCAAGCTCGCAAGACACGATGTTCCGGGCGTACTGTCGATGGCCAATGCCGGACCCGGCACCGATGGCAGCCAGTTCTTCATTACGTTCCGCGCGACACCCTCTCTCGATGACAACCACACGGTCTTCGGAAAGGCCGAGTCGCCGGAGAGCCTGGCGGTGATTCGTGACATCGAATCCCTCGGAGGACGGAGCGAGCCCGGCAAGCCGACGCAGCCGATCGTGATCGAACGCGCGACGATCGTCATCGAATAGTCGCGCGGAATCGAAGCATCCGCTCTCGCGCTTCGCCCGAGGCGCGACTCGAGAGCGCGCCGTCTCAGCCGCCGATCTCGTCGAGGCGACCATGCCGAGCGACCGAAAAACGGTCGGAGCTGGGCGCGTCGGCCGAAGCGGTTGCGGATTTGGCTCTGCCACCGTAGAGCGCCGGTCGTAGCGCTCGGTCGAGCTGCTCCGCCTTGGCACCGCGCACGATGAGCCCGCGCAGGATGAGCGCCGGGTGGAAGGCTTCGGGCTGCTCGATCCCCGCCGCCCCGGGCACCAGATCGATCTGTTCAAGAGCGCCAACGGGTGCAAGTGCTGCCTCGATCGCCTGTGCCTTCACCCGCGAGGCGTCGCTCGCCAGGTCCACCACGAACAGGAAACGACAGCCCTTCTTCGTCTTCTGTTTCTCGGCGAACGCACCGCAAGCCTGCTCGAGTCGCTGCGCCAGCTCCCGGCCACTGCGCGGAAGTGGGGGTTCTTCGCGATCGGGTTCCAGCCACCCCACATCGCCCTGCCACAACGTCATCAGCAGCTTTCCCTGGCTGATCGAGCGGGCCTCCGAAGTCCCCGCGGCGAGTTCGACGAGGTCGAGCCGAACCTCGCTCTGCCAGCTCGCGCGGCGACGATCTCCCTCGAACTCCACGGGCGTGGCCCGCGCACTGCGCGGCGGGTGGTGAACCTGGATTGCGAGCGCTGCGAGCTGAGGCTTCCCTTCGATCGCGTCATAGGCCGCAGCGTCTCGATACAACACGTCGCCCTGTTCGAATCGAAACGCCGCCAACGCCCCCGCGAACGCGGTCGGAACAGCCCATTCCAGGCCTTCGAAAAAGCGCAGTGGAGTCGGTACATCCCGCGTCGGATCCAGCTCAGAATCAGGGCGCTTGGGCATGCGTCCAAGTGTATCCCGGAGGGCATGTCGATGTGATTCGACAATCAACATCCCTTTGGGGATTTGCTGATAAATCCGGTAACTATTTATTTTAATTAGTCTTTTACCGTTCTAAAAATCTCGTTCTGGGCCAAGATTTGACATCCGGGTCGACTTTTGACCAAATGGGAACCCCGAGTCATCCAGGGCCCGGCGAAGGAGGATTTATCTTGGCCGTTGAAGTCGCTCCCCCCGACACCTCATCCGTCGCTTCGGTCGCTCCCGAAGCCTTCTCCCAAGCCCTCGGAGAATCGGGGCACGAGACTTCCTTCGGCGGAGCCGATCCGTCCGATCCCCTCGCAGATGCCCCACCTCAGCTCTCTCCGCAGGACTCGGTCGATTTCCTGCTCCATCCCGTCGAACTCGCCCGCGGCCGCCACGCGGCGGAGAACTACCTCAGCAGTTTCCGTAGCGAGGACAACCGCCGGATCGCGGAGGAGGCCCTCGAAACCCTGGCCACGGTCATCAGTGGTGGAAAATGCGACAGCGTCGAGTTTCCGTGGCAGCAGGTCCGCCCCTACCACGGCGCCGCCGCCCTGACAATTCTCAAGGAAAAGGGCGCACCCGAGCGCATCGAATCGCTCCGCTGCCGCAGGGATTCGACCCGCAGCTATCGCGTCGTTCCGGATGCCTACCCGCCGCGCCAGGTCCAGAAGATCCGCAGCACGCTCTCGAAGGTCATCGAGGAGTGCTGCGAACTCGGCTTCCTGGGTCGCGAGGAGCCAGAAGACAGCGCGACGAACGCAGCGGACACAAAGAAAAAGTCCGCAAAGCAGGCGGTTCCAAGCGGACGCCTGCTGGGCGATGGCGAATTGCGGGCACTGGTCGCGGCCTCCGCCGCCGACGCGAACGCCGAGGGCTACCGCGACGCGGTGTTCTTTTCATTGGTCTACCGGGGCCTCAAGATCGCTGAGATCACGGCTCTCACACCCGAAAGTGTTCAGTTCGACAACAAGAGCGGTGCTTGTCACGTCGTCGCGCGACCGAGTCGTGGCGGCGGACGCGGACGCAAGGTCGAACTCACGAACCACGAACTCATCATCCTCGAGGACTGGCTCGATCGACGCGGGGACGACACGGGCCCGCTCCTCTGTACGCTCGGCCGGGGTGGCAAGGTCGAAGGCAAGCGCCTCACGACCGCGATGCTGAAAGAAGTCTGTGTCAACCGGGCGAAGCAGGCCCAGGTCCCCGAGTTCGTGCCGAACGATCTCAGTCGAAGCGCCGAAGCGCTCACGAATCACCGCAAGGCGGCGCGCCGCAAAGCCGCCCGCGCCGCGGCCGAAAGCCTCAGCATGGCGGAGAAGGCGCTATACCTGAACGGAGCGGAATCGCAATCGGAATCGGATGCCCACATCCAGACCATCCAATTTCCCTTCCTCGGCCTCAACATCTGACACGCCGTCTCGAACGGCCTTAGTCGTCACCGCTGAACTTGAGTCTCGCCGGCCGCCGTTCCTTCACCTGGGTCGCGCGCCTTCGATCTTCGTGATCACGCACGCCGCTCGCGGTGGCGGGGTGTGCGCTTGCCCTGTTCCGAGGGGACATCCCTACGCAAACGTCCTATCCCTCAAGCCGCCTCCTCAACCGCCGATGCGATCCTTTGAGGGGGGATTCCGATGGGGCAATGGCGACGAGCACAATCCGGGCTGCAGCGATTCCAACGTGTTGCGACGGTCGTTCCGGTTCGCGTATCGACGGTGGAACCCGAGACGGACCCCGACACGGGCAAGACTTTCTTCCGAAGCGCGGAGGAGACCACTGCGAACCTGTCCCGCGGCGGTGCCTACCTTCGCTCCTGGGAGCCCCTGGCGGCCGGACGCCGCGTCATCATCACGATCGCCCTGCCCAAGGCCGAGGAACTCCAACTCGTTGGGCGTGTGGCCTGGACACGCCGAGCGCTGCATCCGAACGGAGCGGACGAAATCGAAGCGCCCGGGTATGGGGTCGAGTTCGTGGGCGGATCGAGCCGCGAGCTCGCCGCACTCGATCGCTACCTGACGAACCTGGAACCCCGATTCGCCCCAGCGCCCTCGGCCCAAAGCAACCGCGATATTTCCCGGCCCTAGCCCGCGCATTCCACATCTGCGGGAGCCGCTGCCACCGCGCGGTGGCAGACCGGGCTCAGGACCCGATCTCGTACTCCGCGATCTTGCGGCGCAGCGTCGATCGGTCGATGTCCAGAAGTCTTGCCGTACGCGTTCGATTCCCGTCACAGTCTTCGAGTGCCTGAACGATCGCTCGGCGCTCGATCTCCCGCAGGCTGATCCCTCGCGGTACACCCTCTGAGCCGGTTCCCTGCGACACCGCAGGCCGGCCCCCTTCGATCTGATCCATCGGGAGATGGAGCCGGCCGACGGCCGCGTCCCCGGCCGCTGCCCGCGCGCCCTGGACGAGATTGCGAAGCTGACGGACGTTGCCCGGAAGCGGCGCGCGGCACAGCGCCTCGGTGGCCTCTGGCGTAAAGCCTGCCGAGTCCGGCCGATCGAAATGAGCGATCAACATCGGGATGTCTTCCGGCCGATCAGCCAACGCGGGCAACCTGATTTCAATTCCACGCAGTCGGTAGTAGAGATCCTCCCGGAGGCTGCCCTCGTCGATCATCACCTGCGGCTCGCGATTGGTCGCTGCCACGAAGCGGACATTCACTCGCTCCGGGCGCTCTGCGCCGACCGAACGGACCTCGCCGTCGTCGATCACGCGCAAGAGCTTCGCCTGGAATCCCAGATCCAGGGTTTCGAGTTCGTCGAGGAAGAGCACTCCCTCGTGGGCCTCGCGCAGGAGTCCGCGACGGTCCCGATCGGCGCCGGTGAACGAACCCCGCCGATGTCCGAAGAACTCACTCTCGAAGAGGTCCGCTGGGGAAAGTGCACAGTTGTGTGCCACGAACGGCCCCTTCGAAAGTCCGGAATGAGTGTGGATCGCTCGCGAGACGAGTTCCTTGCCGGTCCCCGTATCCCCGGTCACGAGGACATGGACGTCACTTCGGGCCGCCATCAGAACGCGATGGCGCACCTCGACCATCGGCTTGCTCGACCCGATCAGCTCGGGCACCGCAGAGTCCCGAACGATCGACCGCTGGCGAGTCAGAAGCGCACGTTCGACCGCCGATTCGACACTACCCGGGGTCGCGGGTTTCACCAGATAATTGACCGCCCCGAGCCGGATGGCCTCGATAATGTCGCTGACATCCTCGTTCGCAGTCAAGACGATCGCCGGTAGATTCGGCCAGCGCTGCCCGAGGTGGGTCAGCAGCTCGAAGCCATCCATCGACGGCATCCGCAGATCGGTAATCACGAGGTCGAAACGACCCGCTTCGAGCGCCAGCAGTGCCTCCACACCGTTCCCGGTCACGCGCACCGCGTACCCCATCTCCTCGAGCAGGAGCTTCAGATACTCGGCTGACGCGCGTTCGTCCTCGGCGACCAGGATCGAATCAGCCATCGGTCCCCGGTACCCGAGCGAGGCCTCGAAGCCTCGAAGCGAACTCCACCCTGGCGGTTGAATGCGTTTTCACCCGGCCTCCTCGACCCGAACCAACGGAAGTTCCACCCGCACGACGGCTCCCTTCTCCTCGCCCGCTGAAAAATCCAGCGAGCCACCATGATCTTCGACGATTCGGCGCGCCAGGAAGAGCCCGAAGCCACTGCCCTGGTTCTTCGTCGTGAAACCCGGTTGAAAGATCTTGGCGAGATCCTCGCTGGACAACCCCTTGCCCTCGTCTCGCACGGTCAATCGGCAGCACTCTCCGCGTCGGCCGAATTCGATCGTACCGTGTCCGCGACCCTCCATCGCCTCGACGGCGTTTCGCATCAGGATGACGAGCAGTTCGAGTAGCGTCGTCTCTCTCAGACCGACGAAGAGATCGCCCCCGCCTGAATCCCCGTCGACCGACCAACTCACATTCGGACTGGCTGCGCTGAGTTGTCGACGCGCTTCCTCGACGATCTCAGCCACCGCCGTGACGTCCGTCGCATCCCGCGGCGCGGCGACGTCATCAGCCTCCACCGCCGGCCCGCCCTCCGCAAGCGTCATTCGCGCAAGCTTCTCGAGATCATCGATTGCCGCGCGCAAGCCCGCCAAGGCGGCATTCGTCCCCGCACCGCGCTCGAGTCGGGGTTCGATCAAGGCCACGAAGCCGCGCAGACTATGCACGGCATTCTTGAGACCATGCGCCAGACGCGCGACGTTCTCCCCGACGCGCGAGATCACGCGCTCGTCTTCGAGTTCGCGCTGGAGCGAGTCGAGTCGCGAGCCCAGTTCCTGGCCCTGTGCCCGAAACGCGAGCTCTCCGGCACGGCGACGGCCGGACATCCCCGCCCCCAATCCACCGATCGCGAGCACGAACAACACCTCGAGGATCAGTAGCCAGACGTGCGCGTAGCGGTACAGCGCTTCGACTAGCACCAGCAGGACGGCTCCGTTCATGGTCACCCAGAGCACGCCACGCGGTTCCAAGGACACGACGGCCAGCGCGATCTCGAAGAAGATGGCGGCGACAAAGGGCGATTCGAGTCCGCCGGTGAAGGTTGCGAGCGCCCCCCAACCAACGAGGTTGATGACGGGTGAGGCGAGTACCGCGTGACGCGACGATCCGCGACCGTCCCGCAACCACCAGAACGCGAACACCGCGAGGTTCGTACCGCCAAAGATCCCGAGAATCCAGAACAGCAAGCTGCCGGTCTGAAGCGACGGGTTGACGAGCGCCGCTGCCACCGCACCGGCGCTGAGCACGAGCGGGCGCGCGAGCAGGGCACGTAGGGTGGTCTTGTTCATCGCTCCCAAGGTTGCGCGATCCGACCCAGAAAGCCAGTTGGCGAGGAGTCTGTGGGGCGGAGACGCGCGTTTCTCGCCGGGCGCAAACGCATCATCAGCCGAACGCAGAGCGGTCGCCTCGCAGAGCCCGACCGGATCGACCGTCCTAACCCCAGATACACGAAAGCCCCGACACGAAGCCGGGGCATTCATTCATGGACGCTCTACCAGCGGGCGCCGCCGCCGCCGCCGCCGCCGCCGCCACCAGCGCCGCCACCGCCGCCACCGCGACGCTTGTCGAGCGCCTCGTTGACGCGGAGTGCGCGACCTCCGTAATCACGTCCATCGAGCTCGGCGATTGCCTTGTCGGCATCCGCCCCGTCCATTTCGACGAATCCGAATCCGCGGGAGCGACCGGTCTCACGGTCGTTTACGACAGCGGACGACTGCACCGCGCCGTAGGTAGCAAAGAGCTCTCGCAGATCATCGTCTGTCGTGGCCCAGGGTAGATTGCCAACATAAATCTTCTTCACGAACTTCACTCCGTGTCCGAACCCAGGACCCGTGGTCCCGCCTCGAACTCATGTTCGACCGAACCGCTTGATTTCGATTCGATCGATTGATTCTCCGACGGCCCCGGGATGGAGCGCGACGCACCTGGAAAACACAGAGAACCGACCCGATTTGGAATCCGACGCTCTACTTCTCTTTTCTTCTCGCTTCTTCCGACTCATGCACCCGCGCGAGGTCGCGCAAGAGACGAGGGGGAGTAGGCGAAGAGATCGGCAGAGCCTGTGCTCGTAGGCTAGGGCAGCGTACTCGATCGCCGGACGGCCTGCCAAGGGGTCCAGATTTCGGACCGCCATCGAAACGACGACACCCTCGGGTGACCGCCTAATCCAAAGGCTCCCCTTCGACCGACGCGCGTGCCGCGTCGAGACCGAATTTCCCGCGCCTCAGGAATGTGTCGACCTGGCTCGCAACCGGGCCGGCAGTCACGATGAAAGTGTGCGTGTAGGGCATCACGATGTGATCCTGCATTCCCCTGAGCCGCGTGCTCGCGACGCTGACAGTCCCGTCGTGCGGGGCCGGGAGCCAGAGGGGGCCCACCGGATTGATCCATTGGTCGCCGGCGATCACCCCAAAGGGAATCGTCGGGATCGGCAGCTGATTGGGCAGATCGTCGATCCCGGTTCCGAGCTGGGTCGAAAGCGGCCCCATCACCGACTCGAGCCAGCCGAGCTCCCCCAACCGGTCCGCGATCTCACTTCCTCCATTCGGCGGAGCGAGCATCACCGCCCGACCGAGTCGCTCGATCGATCGGCTGCCGAGCAACCCCCGCATGACGAGCCCCCCGAGCGAATGCGTGACGAAATGGAGAGGCCCATCGCCTTCACGACAATCGACGATCTCGCCGTACACCTCCTCGATCGCGTCCTCGATCCGGACAGCCCGGGTGTTGTATCCGACGTTGCAGACTCGATAGCCCCGGGCTTCGAGCCTCCATTCGAGGATCAACATGTTGGCGGCGCTGCGACCGAGTCCGTGCAGCAGGACGACCGTCTCGTCAGACCGCTCGGCGGCCCGAGCGCCCGCGCCCCCCGGCACGGCGGCCTGAGCGAAACCGGCCGCGCTCGCGAGCGCGGCAACGCCCAACAGCGCTGCCGCAACCGGCACGCGCTGAGCCCAATTCCCGCGCACGCTCACGCCCCGTCCTGCGTCGCTATGCTCGCCGGTCGGAGCGTCCGCGTCAGAAATTCCAGATCGACACCCATCGCTTCAGCGCACCCGAATGGACAGGGACTCGTCTTCCGGCGCCATCCGGGCAAGGAATCCGTCCATCTCTGCCGGCGCGGGCACGTCGCAATCCGCCTCGTAGGCCTCGGACCAGAATCGCTGCCACGACGGCCAGAACGAAGCATATCCGCCCTCATAGGCGTTTCGACCGGGCCAGCGCATCTTGTTCGCGCCGAGCGGCGGCTTGTTGAGATCCGTCGCATACCAGTAGAGCGGCAGCCTGCGTCGAAACAGCCAGCAGCCGTCGATCCGCTCGTACGCATCCCAATACATCATGGTCATGATGACCCACTCGTCGGCGGTTTCGTGTTCGTTGCGGCTGTAGACGAGGCCACGTGCGTGATCGCGATCTTCGAACTCGATGATGTGGTTGCCGGTGACATGGGCGGTCCCGGTAAACTGCTCACGCATCGTCTGGTCGAACCACCGCTTGAGCGCACGCCTGCCCCGCGCCTCGCGACTCACCCGTACGTCTTCCGGGAAGAGCCCACAGAGCGCATCGAGATCCCGCATATCGAGGGCAAGGCAATATTTCGCCACGAGCTGTCGAATGGCATCGAGAGATTCGAGACGATCAAATCTCTCCTCGATCGTGGACGGCGACCAGGGCATGACTTGACTCCACACTCCGCTTTGCGCGCTCCATTCTCCACCGGAGGCTCGCAGAGCGTGCCGCGCCGCGGGTTCGAAAGCCAGCGGCTCCCTTCGACTCGAGAGTAGGAGCGGCTACGCCCGCTGCTTGGCGGCTTTCTTCTTCGACGCCTTCTTGGTCGCGCCCTTCTTGGCCGCCTTTTTGGCGGCCTTCTTGCGGGCCGGCTTGCGAGCAGCCGCCCTCTTGGCGGGCTTCGCGGGCGGAATCTCCTCGACCCATTTCCCGCCCCGATAATACGCCCGCCAGCCGGTGGTCTTCCCATCCTGCTCGGACGTGATGTATTGCTCCTTCATCTTGCGCGCGAAACGGACCAGCGTGGGCCGGCCCTCGTGATCGCTCGTCGGCGCAGTCGCCAGGAACTTGTACTTGGGATCGAGCTGATCTTTCACGCTGACGATCTCTTCGACCGTCGGAGCGCGAGTTTCGCGATGCTTCGGGAATTGACTGGCCGCAAGAAAAATCCCCGCGGCGCCGTCGCGCAGCAGATAGAAATCATCGCATTTCTCACAGCGAAGATGCTCCATCGGGATCGGATCGCATTTCGGCGGTGCCGGTTCACCGTTGCGCAGGAGCTTGCGGGTGTTCTTGCAGTCCTCCGCGCTACAACCGAAATACTTGCCGAAGCGACCGGATTTGAGCTGCATGTCCTCGCCGCATTTATCGCACTCGAGGACGGGGCCGTCGTAGCCCTTGATCTGGAAAGTGCCGGCTTCGACTTCGAAACCCGTGCAGTCGGGGTTGTTGCCACAGACGTGGAGCTTGCGTCCCTCGTCCACGAGATAGCTGTCCATCGCCGTCTTGCAGATCGCACAATGATGCTTCTTGAGCAGCATCCGGGCTTCGTTCTCGGCCTCGTCCCCCCCGTCCGCAACCGTCTCGACTTCATTGCCGGAGATCAGGTTGATCGTACTCTTGCAGCGCTCCTTCGGGGGCAGCGCATAGCCCGAGCAGCCGAGAAACACGCCGGTGCTCGCGGTTCGGATCTGCATCAGGCGCCCGCATTTGGGGCACGGAATATCCGTATCCGTAGGCGAATTCTTGCGCATGCCATGGGTCAGGTCTTCGGCTGCCGTCAGCTTCTTGCGGAAATCCGTGTAGAAATCACCAAGCACCTTCTTCCATTGTTTCGATCCGAGGGCGACCTCGTCGAGGGCCCCTTCGAGGCCCGCGGTGAAGCCGTAGTCCATCAGGTCACTAAAATTCTCGACGAGCCGCTCCGTCACGATCTCGCCCATCTTCTCGGCATGGAAGCGCCGGCTGTCGAGCCGAACGTAGCCCCGATCCTGGATCGTCGAGATGATCGACGCGTAGGTCGACGGTCGGCCGATCCCGCGTTTTTCGAGTTCCTTGACGAGGCTCGCTTCACCGAAGCGCGGCGGCGGCTTCGTGAAATGCTGCTTCGGGTCCAGCCGCTCGAGCTGCAGGATCTCGCCCACCTGCACATCCGGCAAGGCGACATTCGAATCACTCGCCTTCCCGGTCGGCGGCTGCGCGGCCGTATGGCCGTCGAACACGAGGATGCGCCCGCGGGTCTTCAGTTCGAATTCGCCCGCCCTGATCGTCAGGCTGGTCGAGAGGTATTCCGCCGGCGTCATCTGACACGCGACGAACTGGCACCAGATCAAGCCATAAAGCCTCTCCTGGTCCCGCTCGAGGCCCCCGATCGATCCCGGCTTCACTTCGACACTCGAAGGACGGATCGCCTCGTGCGCCTCCTGGGCCCCTTCCTTGCTGGAATACGAAATCGCCGCTTCGGGAAGGTAGCGAGCCCCGAAATCGGCCTGGATCAAACCGCGACAAGCTTCGACCGCCTCTCGGGAGAGATTCGTCGAGTCGGTTCTCATGTAGGTGATGTGGCCCGCCTCATAGAGCCGTTGGGCCAGTATCATCGTCTTCTTGACGCTGAATCCCAGACGCGTACTCGCGGCCTGCTGGAGCGTGGACGTGATATACGGTGCGCTCGGACGGGTCCTGGTCGGTTTGTCCTTGCGCTCTGCAACTTCGTAGTCGGCCAGTTCGAGTAGACGCAACGCCGCGTTGGCCTGCTCCTCGCTGGTGGGCCGAAAATTCTCGCCGGCCTGTTTGGCGACCTCGAGACGAAGTTTCTCCTTCGCCTTCGTTCGGGTATCCGCGTGGATCTCCCAGAACTCCTCGGGGACGAACGCGCGAATCTCCTTCTCACGATCGACGATCAGACGGACCGCAACGGACTGGACCCGCCCGGCGGAGAGCCCCCGTGCAAGCTTGGCCCACAGCAGTGGCGAGAGCATATAACCCACGACCCGGTCGAGAAAACGACGGGCCTGTTGAGCATTCACGCGCGAGATGTCCAGCTCACCCGGGTCTTTGAAGGCGGCCTGGATCGCGGTCTTCGTAATCTCGTTGAAAACGACTCGCTTGAAGCGCGTCTGCTCGCCGCCGATCACCTCGCGCAGATGCCATGCGATGGCTTCGCCCTCGCGATCGAGATCCGTTGCGAGATAGATCTGGTCTGCGTCCTTCGCGAGCCGTTTGAGCTCGTTCACGACCTTCTCTTTGCCGGGCAGGATCTCGTAGTTTGCGGCCCAATCCTTTTCGGGGTTGATCCCCATGCGCGCGAACAGTGCCCGCTTGGCCTGCTCCTTCTTGTGCTTCTCGCGCTTCTCGGGCGGCATCTTCCGAGTCTTGGCGGCAGCGGCCGCCCGCGCCTTGGGATCGACGGGCTTGCCCGATCCACTCACGGGCAGGTCCCGGATGTGTCCGACGCTGGACTTCACCACGAAATCTCGGCCGAGATATTTATTGATCGTCCGCGCCTTGGCCGGCGATTCCACGATGACGAGCGACTTACCCATGCTTCCTCGGTCCTGGCTGCCGGTCCCCTGATGGATCGGTGCCCTCCACTGAATCGGGCGACGCTCCCGGGTGCGTGCCCGTCCGATTCCTTGTCGATCATCTGCGGGGATCGGAAATAGAGCGGTTTTTCTTGAGACGCTGATTTCCAGCCCCACCCCCCGGCGGCTTACCCGCTTAGCACACCTGCCCCGGTGCCTGGCAAGTACCCCAATCGGGCAGGGAGCGTGGGTAAAACAACTCATTTCTCCGGAAAATGTCGACGGGTCGCGGAGATAGCGGACATCCGAGGTCGCTCGAGAACGATCGCGATGCCGGAACTTAATCGCGTCAAGGGGAACCGATCGGCCCCGGCTTCGAGCACCGGCTCACAAGAACCCGGCCCCCGCTGTACATGCATCACGGGCTGACGACGTCGCGCTTCCCGATGGCATTGCGGGCGGGAAAGGTTGCGCTGCGGGCTACCAAATTCCTCGTTTTTGTGGGAGCAGGCCCGGACGGAGGCGGCCAACGATCGTGCGGAACGACCGCGGAATCCATATTCTCGCGCCACCATGCCGCCGCCCCTGCCCGCCCCGCTCGCCGTCGACGATGCGCCCTCCAACCCGGCCCCCTCCGTGGCATCGGAGCTGGCGGCCGCGGCGATCGGCGGAGCGATCGGCGCGATCCTCCGCTACCTGGCGTACGCGCTGATCCCCGTGATCGGACCCGATCTCGTCCTCGATGCGGCCTATTCGACCCTGATCGTCAACCTGCTGGGAGCCTGCCCGCTGGGCGCGCTTTACGGTCGCGTGGCGGCGGGCCTGGGACACCCACTCCTGCGGCCCTTCCTGGGCGTCGGCGTGCTCGGTTCATTCACGACCTATTCGACGCTGATCCTCGAATCGAGTGAGATGACGCGGGATTTCGGACCCGGCCGGGCACTCGCCCTCGTCGTCGTTTCGATCGTTCTGGGGCTGGCAGCGTTCCATGTCGGCCGGCGCTTGACGCGCCCCACCCGAGGAGCTTCTCCTCGATGATCGAGAATCTCCTGGCGGTCGGGGCAGGCGGGGCACTGGGGGCCGTACTTCGGGCCGGCTTGATTCTCGGGATCGCTGCGCGCGCGGCCCGGTGGACCGGAGAGGCTTCGCCCGGACACGGCTTCGCGCCGGCCCTCGCAACGCTGCTGGCGAACACGCTCGGATGCCTGCTCCTCGGCGCCTGGCTCTTCGCTGCGTTCCCGACAGCCGAGGACTTGCCTCCAGTCTGGATCCAGCTCCTCGTCACCACAGGCCTGTGCGGAGGATTGACGACGTTTTCGACCGTCTGTGCGGATACCGTGCGGCTCCGCGAGGGAGCCAGCCGTCGCATGGCGATCCTCTATCTCCTCACAACCCTCGCCGCCGGATTCGTCGCATTCCATCTCCTTCTCGCGCCCTTACCCTGAAGCGCACTCCCCGCAGGATCTCCGACGGCGTAAAACCCATCTCGCTCGGCCCGCTCCGAGTCTGTACACTGCGCCGGCCCGCATCGCGGGCCGAGTCGACCGTACCCCAGCGGGGTGACACACCATTCGACCGTTTTGAACCCGCGCTTCGCGCTTCACCGGGCCCGCCGCCCGCAACCGGGGCGCGCCGAAGAAGGTCCACGGACGTCCGCGTCCTCGACCCCGAGAATGAAGACCTCTGCATCATGGCCGAACCCCAGTACTCCCTCACGAACCCGCTCGCGGAGCCTGCCGAAACCGCGTCCGACCTCGCGACCGCTCCGGACGCCACGGACTCGAACTCGCCCGGGCTCTACGACGCAGCGCTCGCCCTCGGCGAGGACCTGATCGAGCGTCCCCTGGTCGGGGGCGGCCCGGCCCGGGTGCGCACCCAGCACTCGAAGAATCGCATGACCGTCTGGGAGCGGATCAAGGTCCTGACGGACCAGGAGCCGATGATCCTGTATCGAAACTGGGGTCCCGAACTCGATGGCGCTTCGATCGTCACCGGCATCCTCGATATCGGCGGCCGCGACGTCGCCGTCTACGGCCACGACTTCACCGTTCGTGCCGGCTCGATCGACGCCACCAATGGCGCCAAGCTCGCCCGCCTGATCTGCATGGCGGGCGAAAAGGGGATTCCGGTCATCGGAATGAACGACTCCGCCGGCGCCTACGTACCCGCCGGCGTCGGGGGCCTCGACGGCTACTCGGAAGCCTTCACGGCGCTCCGCAAGATCAGCGGCGTCGTCCCCGTGATCAGCTTGATGTTTGGCTACAACGCCGGCGGCGGCGCCTATCTCCCGCGCCAGGGCTCGTTCATGATCCAATGCGAGGAGACCTTCATCGGCTTGACCGGTCCCGGTGTCGTGAAGAGCGTACTCGGCGAGGACGTGACTGCGGATCAGCTGGGCGGCCCCGACGTGCACAGCCAGAGCGGCGTCTGCGACCTGGTCACGAAGGACGAACTCGGATCACTCCGCACCGCGATTCGCCTGCTCAATTACCTGCCCGACAACAACAAGAGCCACGCGCCCTTCCACGAGACTTCGGATCCGGTCGATCGGCATACCGCAGAAGAGGACCGCCTCTTCCGCAGGACCTTCGACTCGCCGGCGGGCATGAACGCGCCGATGGACATCACGCTCTATCTCCAGCAGATCTGCGACCATGGCGAGTTCTTCGAGATCCAACCCCAGCGCGCGCGCAACATCGTGACGTGTTTCGGTCGCCTGGGTGGCTGGGTGACGGGCTTCGTGGCCAACAACTCGGCGGTCGCCTCCGGTCAGATCGATATCGATGCCGCGCTCAAGGCGACGCGCTTCATCCGCTTCTGCAACCTCTACAACATCCCCCTGATCTTCGTGGAGGACACGACGGGCTTCCTGCCCGGAACCGAGCAGGAATCTCGCGGCATCATTCAAGCCGGTCGAAAGCTGCTCGATTCGATCATCGACATCCGCACCCCGCGCATGACGATGATCATCCGAAATGCCTTTGGCGGAGCCTACGCGGCCTACAACTCGCATTTCACGGGCGCCGACCTCGTATTCGCCATGCCCATGGCTCGCGTCGCCGTGATGGGCGCGGCCGGCAAGGATTTCGTCTTCAAGGACGAGACGCGCGCGATTGCCGTCGCACACAAAAACGCACTGGCCCAGGGCGCGAGCGAAGCGGACGCGAACCGCGAACGCGATGAGGCCGACGCGATCCTGACCGCGCGCTACGAAGACATGTTGATGAACCCCAAGGAAGCGCTCTCGCTCGGGAGCGTGAGTCGAATCGTCATGCCCGGAGAGAGCCGGCGCGTCCTGGCCCGCAACCTGGACTTCCTGATGCGAAAATACACGCCGGCGCCGATGGGCGGACCGCAGCGTGAGCACGAATAGAGGCAAGCAGAGAGAGCATGTTGAACCGCAACGGCGAGCACATCCGCGCCCACGAAGCCGAATCCGAATGGCTCCGCTCCTTCGACGTGAGCGATGTCAAATGCCTGGTGGTCTGCCGTGGGCCCGTCCGAAAGGAGGCTTTCGAGGTCTTCGACGCGATCGGAGTCCGCGAATACGGGATGCTGCTCTCGGAGAAGGACTCGGTCGTCTATCCTCGCTGCCTCGCACCCGAGCTGCGCGACCTTCGCTTCCCGGCCAACGTCCACCGGGTCCCCGACTATATGGGTGTGGGTCAGGTAGAGAAGCTCGAACGGATTGCGGAGATCGTCGAGATCGCCGAGCACAACGGCTATAGCCACATCTTCGCGGGCTACGGATTCATGGCCGAAGACTCGGACTTCGTCGAAGCCATCGAAGCCTCTGCGACGGTACGGTTCATCGGCCCCTCCTCCGGCGTCATCCGGCGGGCCGGCGCCAAGGACGAGGCCAAGAAGCTCGCTCGTTCGCTCGGCAATTCCGTCGTTCCAGGCGTCGACAACGTCTCCGCCCTCGCCCTGCTCGAGCGCGCCGGAGACCGGAAGGCCCTCGAATCGCTCGCCCGGGAGCACGACCTCGACTTCGCGTGGAACGCCGAAATCGAACTCGACGAGAACGCCGAGCAGCTCCTGCAGGCGGGCTACTCGAAATCGATCGAACTCGTCACGATCGAGGAACTCCAGAAGACCGCGGAACGCGAATCGCACACGATCTGGGAGCAATACCCGGGCAAGCGAATCCGCTACAAGTGCATCGGCGGCGGGGGCGGCAAGGGCCAGCGCGTGGTTTCCAGAGCCGCGGAGACCTCCGTCGCGGTGATGGACATCCTCGCCGAACAGAAGGTTCTCGAGCCCGGCTCGAATCGAAACTTCCTGATCGAACTCAATCTCGAGACCACCCGCCACAACGAGATCCAGGTCATCGGCAACGGCACGTGGTCGATCTCGCTCGGCGGTCGCGACTGTTCGATCCAGATGCGCGAACAGAAGCAGCTCGAATTCTCGTTGACCGACGAGTTGCTCGAAGTCGCAGCCCAGCAGACGGACAACCCGGCCCATGCCGCGAATCTCACGAAGGAACGCGAAACGCTCGCGGCGATGGAACTCGACGGTACGCGCTTCGCGGAGGGCGTCGGCCTCGACAACGTGTCGACCTTCGAATGCATCGTCGAAGGCTTCGACCACTTCTTCATGGAGATGAATACCCGCATCCAGGTCGAGCACGGCTGTAGCGAACTCGCCTACAAGATGCGCTTCACGAATCCCGCCGATCCAACGGAGTTCTTCGAGGTCGAACGGCTCATCGAGGCGATGGTGCTGCTCGCGACCCACGGTCCGCGACTGCCGAAGCCGAAGCGAATCCTGCGCGCGATCTCGGGCGCAGAGGTCCGGATCAATGCGGTGAACCCCGCACTCCAGCCGCATGCCGGCGGCGTGATCCGCGGCTGGTCGAAGCCGATTTCGTTCGAACACCGCGATGACCAGGGCATCGGTACACGCAACCCCGACACCGGTTCGTTTCCCTATTACAACCTGGCTGGGGCCTACGACTCGAATATCGCGCTGGTGCTGTGTGATGGCGAGAGCCGGCGCGACAACCTGGAACGTCTGTCCGAGATCCTGCGGCGGATGGAACTGCGCGGCGACGATCTCTCGACGAGCGTGCCCATCCATTATGGCCTCGTGAACTGGACGCTCGGTGTCGAGCCCATGCTGAAGCCGAACACGGGCTTCATGGTTCCCTATCTGGCCGCGGTCGGCGCGCTCGAGATCCTCGCGCGGGATGTCGACCTCGATCAGGCCGTGCTCGAATTGCTCGATCGGCTACCGGGCGAGTCCGCGAAGCAGGCCCTCGCGACCCAGGAAATCCTGCTCAAACGACCGCTCGGTCGGCTGCTATCGGATGCGCACGCCCTGGCCGGCTTCCTCGGTAAATTCGATGGCCGGCTCTGGCGGCGAAACGGCGAGCACATCGAGTTCGCCGAAAACCCGATCCTCTTCCTCCGCGAGCTCTACCACTATCTGAACATGGAGACCGTTCCCGGCAAGCCCGCGTGCGACATGATCTGGCAGCACGATGACGGCCTCCTCGAGGACGCCACACATTTCTACGCGCGTGCTGCGGAAGCCTTCGGAACGCACGACTGGCAGGAGATCACGGCCCGCCTGGATGGCAAGCGGGATGCCGCGCTGGTCGGCGGCGACGACGATCTGTGGGCGGCCTGCCAGGCCGCTCACCGCGGCTATCAGGTCGGGGCCCCGCTGCTCATGATCGTTCCGCGTCTGGGCGTCCTGTCCGAGATGCTCGACATCCAGGTGAACGATGCGCTCGAGCCGGTCTTCCCGGAGAAATTCCTCGACGAGGATCGAGCCGAAGAATTCCGCCGGGCGCTCGCCCCACCGCCCAAGGCGAGTGCCAACGAGATCGTCACGCCGATGGGTGGCAGCTTCTTCGCCCGCGAGGCCCCACATTTGCCCATTCTCGTCGACGAGGGCGAGCATTTCGAGGAGGGCCAGCCACTCTTCATCATCGAAGTGATGAAGATGTTCAACAAGGTGCTCGCACCATTCGCCGGCACCATCAAGAAGAACCTGCTCACGGACTCCGATGGCAGCATCGTCAAGGCAGGCCAGGTGATCTTCGAAATCGAGCCCGACGAAATTCTCGTTGCGGAGTCGGAAGCGGAGATTGCTGCCCGTCGTAGCAAGCTGACGCTCGAGGTGCTCGGAAACTGAAGTGACGGGACCGCCCCCAGCCTGTCCTGGCCCGCGATTTTGCCCAGCACAGAGCATTTTCAGGCGAGCGATGTCTGGCCGGGAGGGCCGACACGCCGTAGAATCCCGTTCGTTCCTGACCGTCCGCGCTGCTCCGGCCCGGTGCTGCGCTCGGCTCACCCCATGCTCGTCTCGTTTCGTCCGGCCTGCTTCGGGCAGGCCCATCGAGAATTGTCGGGGGATCGGCCGAGACCGTATGCAATCCGGATCCCCCACTCGGACCCGCGGCATAACACGATGGCTCCGGCCGTCCCGAGGCCCCGATGTTCTCCCTGCGCGGTGCTCCCGCCCATTCGGATGCGCGGCGGCGGCGATTACTCCTGAACCTGCGAGCGGCGCAGCCCTCACTCCAGGATCTCGAAACCGAGTTCGTCTTCTTCGTCGACGTTTCTCGTGAACTGACGCCGCAGGAGCGCACGATTCTCGACGCGCTCCTGTGCGACGGCGTGCGCCCTCCCGACGTCCCGGCAGACGCACACGAACTCTGCGTCGTCCCGCGACTCGGCACGATCTCACCGTGGTCCTCCAAGGCGACCGAGATCGTCCAGAACTGCGGCCTCGAGCCGATCCGACGAGTCGAGCGCGGAACGGTCTTTCGCTTTACCGGCCTCGCGAGTCCCGAGCAAGCCCTGCTCCTCCGGTCCGAAATCCACGACCGGATGACTGAAAGCCTGCTCACCCACCAAGGCGACGCACACGCCCTTTTCAGCCGCGCCAAGCCGGCGCCCTTCGAGACGATCGACGTCCTCGGCCGGGGCCAGGAAGCGATTCGTGAAGCGGACCACGCGCTCGGCCTGGCACTCGCGCCCGACGAAGTCGACTACCTGGTCGACGCCTTCCGCCGACTCGAACGCAACCCGACCGACGTCGAGCTGATGATGTTCGCGCAGGCGAATTCCGAACATTGTCGCCACAAGATCTTCAACGCCGATTGGACGATCGATGGGGTGGCCCGCGAGACCTCGCTGTTTTCGATGATCCGCAACACCACGCACCAATCCCCCGACGGCGTCCTCTCCGCCTACTCGGACAACTCTGCGATCGTGGCGGGGGGGGACGGAGGGCGATTCCAACCGTCCCCCGAGACGGGTCGTTACGAACAGATCGACGAGGCCGCGCAAATTCTCATGAAGGTCGAGACGCACAACCATCCGACCGCGATCTCTCCCTTCCCCGGAGCGGCCACGGGATCGGGCGGAGAAATTCGGGACGAGGGCGCCACCGGCCGGGGTGGCAAACCGAAGGCCGGACTCACGGGCTTCTCGGTTTCGAATCTGCTCCTGCCCGGCGCGCCCAAGCCCTGGGAAATCGATCCGGGCAAGCCCGGTCGAATCGCGTCGGCCCTCGACATCATGCTCGAGGCCCCGCTCGGCGCCGCCGCCTTCAACAACGAATTCGGTCGTCCAAATCTGGCGGGCTATTTCCGGACCTATTGCCAGGAGATCCAGGGTGCCGAGGGTCCCGAGATTCGCGGCTACCACAAGCCGATCATGCTCGCGGGGGGGATGGGTAATGTCCGTCCCATGCACGTCGACAAGCTGACGGCCCCGCCCGGATCCAAGCTGATCCTACTCGGCGGCCCCGCCATGTTGATCGGACTCGGCGGTGGCGCGGCCTCCTCGATGGCCACGGGCACGAGCACGGAGGACCTCGATTTCGCATCCGTCCAGCGCGGCAACCCCGAGATCGAACGTCGCTGTCAGGAAGTGATCGATCGCTGCGTCGCGCTGGGCGACGACAATCCGATCCTCTCGATCCACGATGTCGGCGCCGGCGGGCTCTCGAACGCACTGCCCGAGATCCTCGACCAGAGTGAGCGGGGCGGACGGATCGACCTGCGCTCGATTCCGAACGCAGAGCCCGGCATGACGCCCCTCGAGATCTGGTGCAACGAAGCCCAGGAACGCTACGTCCTGACCGTTCCCCCCGAGCGGGTCGCCGACGTCGAAGCGCTCTGTCGCCGCGAACGATGCCCGTTCGCAGTCGTAGGCGTTGCGACCGCCGAGCGGCATCTCCTGGTCAGCGACTCCCATTTCGAGGACTCGAAGCAGGCACCCATCGATGTGCCGCTCGCGATCATCCTCGACAAGCCCCCGAAGATGCACCGTGACGCGAAGCGCGCCGCGAAGCCACGCGAGACATTCGACGCCGAGGGGCTCGATCCCGCGGAGGCGGCTCGGCGCGTTCTCGAGCTCCCCACCGTGGGCGACAAGACCTTCCTGATCTCGATCGGCGACCGAACGGTCACGGGCCTGGTCGCACGCGACCAGATGGTCGGCCCGTGGCAGGTCCCGGTCGCGGATGCAGCGATCACGACCGGCGGATTCTCGACCCTGACGGGCGAGGCGATGGCGATCGGCGAACGCGCGCCCATCGCTTTGCTCGACGCGCGTGCCGCCGCGCGCATGACGATCGGCGAGACGCTCACCAATCTCGCTTCCGCACCCATCCCCTCGCTTTCGCAGATCCGGCTCTCGGCCAACTGGATGGCGCCCGCAGGCTACGTCGGCGAAGACGCGCGGCTCTACGATGCCGTCGAGACGGTCGGCCTCGAACTCTGTCCGGCACTCGGAATCGCTGTTCCCGTCGGCAAGGATTCGATGTCGATGCGAACCGTCTGGGACGAGGATGGCGAGGAACGTGCGGTCACGTCCCCGCTTTCGCTGATCGTGACGGGCTTCGGACTGGTCGACGATGCACGACTCGCCCTCACCCCCGAGCTGCGCCGCGAAGCCGACACGGAGCTCCTGCTGATCGACCTCGGATTCGGCCGCAACCGTCTGGGCGCCTCGGCCCTCGCGCAGGTCCACTCGGCAATCGGCGACGACGCTCCGGACGTCGATGATCCCGCTCGATTGCGCGGCTTCTTCGAAACGATTCAACGGCTGATCCGAAGCAAGGCGCTGTTGGCCTATCACGACCGCTCCGACGGCGGCCTACTGACAACGCTCGTCGAGATGGCCTTCGCCGGGGGGACGGGCATCGAGATCGAACTGAAATCCCTGCCCGGTTTTACGATCGGCAAACTCTTCAACGAAGAACTGGGCGCCGTCCTCCAGATTCGCACGCGCGATCTCGAGGAAATCACCCGGGCTTTCGCCGAAGCGGGTCTCATGGAAGCGCTCCACCGGATCGGTGGCCTGCGTGACGACGATCAAGTCGTAGTCCTCGAGGAGGGTCGACCGGTCCTCGAGGCCTCGCGCGCCGAGCTGCGACGAAACTGGTCGGACACGACATGGCGAATGCAGCGACTCCGAGACGATCCCACCTGCGCTGACGAGGAGAACGAGTCACGCTGCGACCTCGATGATCCGGGCCTGAGCGTCCACGTCCCGTTCGAACTCCAGACCGGCTTCAATATCGTCGGCGCGGCACGGCCCCGGATCGCGATCCTGCGCGAGCAGGGCGTGAATGGACAGGTGGAGATGGCCGCAGCCTTCGACCGGGCGGGCTTCGACGCAATCGATTTCCACATGAGCGATCTCATGACGAGCGCCCGGACGCTCAAAGACTGCCATGGCCTCGTCGCCTGCGGCGGATTCTCGTATGGCGATGTGTTGGGCGCGGGGGGCGGCTGGGCGAAGTCGATCCTCTTCCATGATCGATTGCGCGACGACTTCCAGAATTTCTTCGCAGATCCCACCCGCTTCGCGCTCGGCGTCTGCAACGGCTGCCAGATGCTCTCGCATCTCAAGGACCTGATCCCCGGCGCCGAGGACTGGCCGCGTTTCCTGAGAAATCGCTCGGAGCAATTCGAGGCTCGTCTTTCGCTCGTTCGGATCGAGCAGAGCCCCTCCATCCTGCTGCGCGACATGGCCGGCGCCCGCCTGCTGATCGCCGTTGCGCACGGCGAGGGCCGGATCGAGTTCGCGGACGACGCGGCCCGGGAGCGTGCCGAAGGCGCCGGCCTGGTCGCGGCTCGCTTCGTCGACGGAGATGACCGGATCGCGACGCGATACCCCACCAACCCCAATGGCTCACCCGATGGCATGACGGCGCTCACGATCCCGGACGGACGAGTGACGATCATGATGCCCCATCCCGAGCGGGTCTTTCGTAGCGTTCAGCATTCGTGGCACCCGGAAGACTGGGGAGAAGACGCCCCCTGGATCAGGCTCTTTCGAAACGCCCGTGCGTGGCTTGCCTGAAGACTCCGACAGCCTCTCCCGCGAGGTGTGCACGACCTCCGACTGTGACCTCCGACCTCGACCTCGACCGCCGCCCGCGAACCTCCGATCAAGAAGGATCTGCCATGACGAACTCCTCGCTACTCGCGATCTCGCCGCTCGACGGACGCTATCAGGACAAGCTCGACGATCTGCGCCCTTTCGTGAGCGAATACGGGCTGATCCGGTATCGCGTGCGCGTGGAGTTGCGATGGCTCGAAGCGCTCGCGAACGCCCCGGGAATCGCCGAGGTCGCCGAGTTCTCCGAGAGTGCCCGCGCTCACCTCGACGCCATCCTCGCCGACTTCTCAACCGAGGACGCGGCGGCGATCCGCACGATCGAAGCCACGACCAACCACGACGTCAAGGCCGTCGAGTACTGGCTCAAGGACAAGCTCGCCGGCCATCCCGAGTTGGCCAACACGCTCGAGTTCGTCCATTTCGCCTGCACCTCCGAAGACATCAACAACCTCTCCTACGCATTGATGCTCGCGGAAGTTCGGGACGAAGTCGTGATCCCGGAGATGAATCGGCTCATCGAAACCCTGCGAAGCCTCGCGGGCAAGACTGCGGACCAGGCTATGCTCTCGCGAACACACGGCCAACCGGCGACCCCGACCACCCTCGGCAAGGAGATCGCCAATGTGGGCGCACGACTCATCCGCCAGCGGGACGCCGTCGCGGCCGTCGAGATCCTTGGCAAGGCCAATGGCGCGGTCGGGAGTTATGCGGCGCATGTCGCGGCCTACCCCGAGGTCGATTGGGAGGCGCACACCCAGGCCTTCGTCGAGTCGCTCGGACTGGCCTGGAACCCGATGACGACGCAAATCGAGCCACACGACTGGATCGCAGAGTTGTTCCACGGCTTGATCCGCTTCAACACGATCCTGCTCGACCTCACGCGCGACCTCTGGGGCTACATCTCGATCGGATATTTCACTCAACGCCTGGTCGAGGGTGAAGTCGGCTCCTCGACCATGCCCCACAAGGTGAACCCGATCGATTTCGAAAACGCCGAGGGCAATCTCGGGCTCGCAAACGCGGTCCTCGGCCACCTCGCCGAGAAGCTGCCGGTCTCGCGCTGGCAGCGCGACCTTTCGGACTCGACCGCACTTCGCAATGTCGGGCTCGGCGTGGGACACGGCGTTCTCGCGATCCGATCGGCCCTGCGCGGCCTCGGCAAGCTCGCGGTCGCCCCCGAGCGGATCGCAGCGGATCTCGACAGCAACCACGCGGTCCTGGCCGAAGCCGTCCAGACCGTGATGCGCCGACACGGGATCGAGGAGCCCTACGAAAAGTTGAAGGCGCTGACGCGGGGACACGAGATCAACGCCGAGACGCTGGCGCAGTTCATCGAGACCCTCGACCTGCCCGCGGAGGCTCGGGCCGATCTCCTGGCGCTCACACCGGATCGGTATATCGGGCTCGCCAGCGAACTCGCCAACCGATTTGCCCGAGGCTGATCCAGCCATGGCAGCACGAAGATACGTTGTGATGGGCGCCGGAGAAGTCGGTCGCCATCTGGCCCGAAGTCTCTCGGGCGATGGCCACCGGGTCACGGTCATCGACAGCGATCCCGAGAAGCGAAGCCTCGTCGAAGACCAACTCGATGTCGCCTTCGTGCTGGGCAATGGCAGCCACATTCCGACGCTCCACGCGGCACGCGTCGACCAATGCGAACTCTTTGTCGCCGCGAGCTCTTCCGACGAGGCAAACTTGGTGGCCTCTCTCCTCGCCAAGAGCCTCGGGGCACCGCGGACCGTCGTTCGGGTCAAGACCTCCGAGGACATCACGCAATTCGGCCGTGTCTACGAGCGCAACTTCCGGGCCGATCTGTTGCTCTCGACGTAGCTTCTCACCACCACGCAGATTCTCAACCATCTGCTCGGCTACAACACGGTCGAGGTCGAATACCTCGCCGGCGGCGCCCTGCAGGTGCGTCGAATTGCGATCGAAGAGGGCTCCATTCTCGCTGAACGCCCACTCGCTCTGGCCAACCTCCCGTAAGGAGTGTCTCGTCCTGGCGTTCATTTCGGAGGATCGCTTGACGGTCCCGACCGGGAATGACCGAGCCGCGGTCGGAGAGGACGCACTCGTCATCGGAACGCCGCAGGCGATCGACGACTTCGAACGAAGGGTCAGCCACCACTCGCGCAAGCTCGGCCTGGTCGTCATCGCGGGCGGCGGAGCAACCGCCGAGGTCGTGATCTCCGGCCTGAGCGGCCAGGCGACCCGGATCAAGGTCATCGAGTCCGATCGACGCCGAGCCGAGCAACTCGCCGCGCTCTTTCCCCGACACGACATCGTCCACGGTGATGCCACCGACATGTCCGTTCTGGCCTCGGAGGGCGTGAGGGAAGCCAAGTCCTTCATCGCCTTGACCGGGAACGATGAAACCAATCTCATGGCTTGCCTGCTCGCGCAGGAACTCGGTGCACATCAGCTCACTGCGCTCGTCCAGAAGAGCGACACCTCTTCCCTGTGGCGCAAGGTGGCGCTGCTCGACGTGGTCTCCCCTCGAACGATCGCAGCCGAGCGAATTCGAACTTATATCGAAAGCAACTACGAATCCCATATCGTCTCGTTCGCGAGTGGCACCGCCCGATTCGTACAGCGAAAGGTGTTCGCTCAGAGCCCAGCCGCCGGCGGTACGCTCGAAAACATCGAGATTCCGCAGGGACTGATCGTGGCGGCCGTGTTGCGAGACGGTCGGGCCGCAATCCCGCGCGGTGATTACCGGCTGGAAATAGGCGATGACGTGATCCTCTTCATCCGGCAGCAAGAAGCAGCGTTCGCTCAACTGCTGTTTCCCGGCCCCGACTCCGATTAGGGGATGCAGTGAACCTGCGCCGCGTCGTCCGAATGCTCGGGCTCGTCCTCTTCGTCCTGATGGGCGCCCAGCTCGCACCCCTCCCGTGGTGTTTATTTCCCTTCGACGAACGCGCTGCCACGGGGCTGCTCGTGGGCGCCGCCTCGTGCGCGATCCTCGGCCTGTTTTTTCGACTCCTGGGAGACGACGAGGGCGAACTCTATCGGCGGGACGGCGTGATGGTCGTGGTGGGGGCCTGGCTGCTCGCATCGATTGCCGGAGCCATCCCCTACCTCGTGAGCGGCGCGATCCCCGAGATCGTCGATGCGCTCTTCGAGTCCGCTTCGGGCTTCACGACGACGGGCGCCTCGATTCTCGAAGACATCGAGTCCGTGCCAACGCCGATCCTGTTCTGGAGAAGCATGACGCAGTGGCTCGGGGGCATCGGCATCATCGTACTCTTCGTGGCGCTGCTTTCGGAACTCGGACCCGGCGCCCGCTTCCTGTTCAAGCTCGAAGTGCCCGGCCCGAAAGCCGAGATCCTGCATGCCCGCGTCCACGAAACCGCCGTGGTGCTCTTCCGGATCTACCTGGCCCTCAGCCTCGCGCAGATCCTGGCGATGCTCCTGCTGGGCGCCAGCTTCTTCGATTCCCTGACGCATACTTTCTCCACCGTCTCGACGGGCGGATTCTCTCCTCATTCGGATTCCATCGCGTATTTTTCGCCCGCTATTCAGGCAGTCATCCTGTTCTTCATGCTCGCTGCGGGCGTGAATTTTGCACTCTACTACTCCCTGATAATCCGCAAGGACACCCACGCACTGCGCGACGCCGAGCTTCGCGTGTACCTCTCGCTCGCCTTTCTCGGGTCACTCGTCGTCGCGTTCGATGTCTACGCCGCCGACCTCTCCGAAAGCCCCGGCACAGCGCTCTTCGATGGCGCATTCCAGGTCGTCTCGATCATCACGACCACGGGCTTCGCAAATTCCGACTATTCGGCCTGGCCTGG
>Ga0114950_10000376_pt1 | contig 29807 bp, 24 predicted proteins | sample N075metaG_FD_83503 | JGI IMG/M metagenome (GOLD analysis project Ga0114950, IMG submission 83503) | Deep subsurface microbial communities from Kermadec Trench to uncover new lineages of life (NeLLi) - N075 metaG | ecosystem: Environmental > Aquatic > Marine > Ocean trench > Sediment | place...
AACGCTACAAAAAAAGCCCAGTACAAAGGCAGCTTAAGAGCATACCATTATGATGACAAATATTGGCTTGATGTTAAAACAACGAGCAACTGTATCCACTGATGTGGAGGCATTTGTAGAACCTTCAACGGATACCCGTGCCACCTGGGCAGATTTAAACCGCCTCGCCAATAAGTGCGCCACAACCATCTCCTCACTGGGAGTGAAACACGGCGACCGCATTGCACTGTTGATGCATAACAGCATCGAGTTTGCGGCACTGTTCTATGGGGCTGCTAAACTGGGTCTGGTTGTGGTGCCTCTCAACACGCGGCTGACGGCCAGCGAACTAAGCTTTATCCTGTCTGACAGCGGCACCCATGCGCTGTTCTATGACCCTGAGTTTTCCGAGACGGTAAACACTATCAAAAACAGCAGTGAACATCCTCTAACCATAGGACGCTATGTGCAGACTACTGACCAGGGCCTGCATGATGAAGAGTGTCTTGCATCATTACTCACAACCGCATCCGATGAAGAGCCTGAAATTATAGGCGGCGACCACGACAACCTGTTTATCATGTATACGTCGGGCACTACCGGCATGCCAAAAGGCGTGGTACACAGCCATGAGTCCATTATGTGGGCAGGGTTGTGCTGGGCGAGCACGGTTGAGGTCCGATACCGTGATCGAATTTTGCTGCCCCTACCCATGTTTCATGTGGCGGCACTAACTGCGGTACTGTTCTGTGCAGTGCGTGGGGTAACATTGGTCTCGATGCCCGACTTTGATCCCTCCGAATTCTGGAAATTACTGGTGAAAGAGAAAATTACCATTGGCGCTTCCGTACCCGCTATTCTCAACTTTATGCGTCAGGTTCCTGAGTTTGAGACACTGGACGCCCCCGATTTCCGCTTTTTCATCACCGGCGCAGCGCCAATGCCAGAGACCCTCACCCGTCTTTACAATGACAAGGGGATGGAAGTCATCCAGGGTTATGCCCTCACCGAATCCGGCGGTGGCGGTTGCATGCTGATGAATGAAGATGCGCTGCGCAAAATTGGTTCGGCAGGCAAGGCCACCATGTTCACCGACTTGTGTATTCGCGATCGGGACGGCAAGCGCTCCAACGTCGGCACAGGTGAAATTCTGTTGCGAGCACCCCATATGATGAAAGAATACTGGAACCGCCCCGAGGCCACCGCAGAGGCCTATGACGATGGATGGTTTTGTACCGGTGATATCGCGGAAATTGACGACGAGGGCTTTATCTTTATCAAGGACCGCATTAAAGACATGATTATCTCCGGTGGTGAAAATATCTATCCGGCGGAAGTCGAAAATGTAATTCTCTCTCACCCCTGCGTAACAGAGGTCGCGGTAATAGGGCTTCCCGATGAAAAATGGGGTGAAACGGTCTGCGCCATTCTTGTGAAAAATGCAGACGAAATAGACGAGCAGGCAATTATCGAGTTTTGCGGTGAGAAATTATCCCGTTATAAGCTACCCCGGAAAGTCATATTCACTGAAGTGATTCCTCGCAACCCATCGGGTAAAATATTGAAACGGGTTTTGCGAGAGCAGTTTGCCTGATATTTTAGACACGCGGGGCAAAAAGGTTGCCGGGCCCTCACTCCCCCCGCACAAACCGCCCTCGGAAGACACTTGATCACAGCGGAGCATTATCGAGATCTCTGAGTGAGTGCGTTTTTAGATTGGAGTAGGGTAGTTGCTTGAGACCGGAGCTTAGATTCCTTTGATCTCAAAAAGTTAATGTGTCGATACCAGAAAAGCCTATCCCGCTTCAATGCGTGATTTGATAATAAACATCTGTGATTCATGTGACACGCAAAGTTGTTTCCAGCGAAGATCGCTCATGAATGCACTTCGCCACGCCAACAGTGTGACCAGGCATTTTCCGGCCTCTCCCTGCACCACGTTTGCCGGCACCACCCGCACCATATTGCGTGCGACGAGATCTTTCGGGTCCGATCCCAAATAGTAATAAATCATAAATCGCTCGGGGTCGGTTTTTATTTTGATGTATGTCTCTTTCCCGTCGAACATCGATGTCCCAACAAAAAGCCCCTCGCCCACCTGACGCCTGTCCCAACTGCCAAAAGTCCATTCACCCTGTTTTAATCCGTCTGACATATACCGGAACGCATCCTCCGCCGAAGCTTCCACTTCGCAAGTGCAGGTGTGACAGTGTGGATCGGTAATATCCATATGTGATGCTCCTGTTGGACAGAGCAGTGTGTTATTTCCCGTTTGATAATGCTAGCTTTTTTGCTAGAAATGAATAGAGTCAATGACTGGTCTTACGGTGGAATTGACATGCAGCGTAAAAAAGTGGGGATTATCGGTTTCGGATATATTGCCAGCTTCGTATACCAGGAAATCGTCACACGACCTGAGTTGGGACTGGATATCGCGTTTGTCTGGAACAGGTCACCGGCCCGCCTGGGAGACTTACCTGAACAGCTGATACTGAACGACTTGTCAGATTTTGCCTCGAGATCAGCGGATCTGGTGATCGAGATGTGCCACCCTTCCATTTCCAGGGATTATGGCGTGGCCATATTGGCCATTACAGATTATATGATGCTGTCTGTAACCGCGATGGCGGACCGTGAACTGGGTGCAGAGTTGCTCGACAAAGCGGTGGCAAACGGAACAAGCCTCTTCATTCCCCATGGTGCACTCGTGGGTGCAGACAGCCTTCACGAGGCCCGCGATAACTGGGCAGATGTGACCATTACCTTCAGAAAAGCCCCGGGCAGCATGGATTTTTCCGAATCCGGTATCGATCCCACGGAAATTCAATCTGAGACTGTGGTCTATGATGGATCGGTGCGCGGCGCGGCTGAGAAGTTTCCCCGAAATGTGAATACAATGGCCACTTGTGCACTCGCGGGTATTGGATTTGACCGCACCCGGGGTGTGGTAATCGTCGACCCCGATGCCACGGCAATGAGTGCCGAAGTGATTGCCCACGGCAAAGACGGCAGCCTTCTCGAAACTCGAAAGGAAGAGCAGGCCGTCGGTGTTTCCGGTACGGGCATGTTGTTATCGCAACTGGGCAGCATCCGCCGGGCAGCTTTCGGGGCTGGGCCCGGCCTTACTTTTGTGTAAACACGGACTGAGTCTGGAGCTATCGCTACCACTACTGCAATAAATGACGGACGCGAACAATGGTCTTCGCGCGGCATATTTTTCCTGGTTGTTATTGGACAGGCGGTTGGCCTGGGAACCATTTGGCGGTTTCCGTATATCACTGGTGTAAATGGCGGTGGTGCTTTCGTCCTAATTTACTGCGCCACTATGGTAATCATCGGCATCCCACTCATCATGGCGGAACTGGCCATTGGCCGGCGCGGGGGCGGCAGCGCCATCAAGACGATGGAGGTTCTGACCGAAAGAGAGGGCTGTAGTCCGGCCTGGCGCTCACTGGGCTGGTTATCCATTTTGATTCCCTTTGTCGGTTTGATGTTTTACAGCGTGGTGGCGGGATGGATTCTTGATTATCTGATTCAGACCGTTAGCGGAAACCTTATGGACTTGACGAAGGAAGACTCCACTGAGGCTTTTCACACGCTCACCGGTGATCCGTACCGGCTGGCGTTCTGGCATGGAATATTCATTATTTTTACCATTCTGATTGTGTCGGGGGGGCTGAAAGGCGGGCTGGAGAGGGCGGTTAAAATCCTGATGCCGGGTCTCGCGCTAATTCTGGGAGTGCTGTTGTTGTATGTGATTATGGCCGCCGACTTCGCGGGCGGCGCCATGTTTTTATTCAATCCTGATTTTTCCAAGGTCGATGCGAGCGTGGTCATGATGGCCGTGGGTCAAGCGTTTTTCTCGCTCAGTATCGCCGTAGGTGCCCTGATAACCTACGGCGCTTATCTGCCAAAATCCGTTTCCATCACCCAGGCTGCTTTCGTTATTGGTTTCGCCGATACACTGACTGCCCTGCTTGTGGGTCTGGTCGTATTCCCCCTGGTCCTGACCTATGGCCTGGACGCGGGAGAAGGCCCCGGGTTGGTATTTGTCGCCCTGCCAATAGCCTTTGGTACCATGCCGCTGGGCGCATTATTCGGCAGCTTGTTTTTCCTGCTGATGCTGATGGCTGCGCTTACGTCTTCTATGGGGATGCTGGAGCCCGTGGTCGCATGGCTTGTCGAAGTCAGCCGGTTTGGCCGTCGTACTATCACCATTATTGTCGGCAGCTTCGCCTGGCTTTGTGGCCTTTCCGCGGTACTGTCCTTCAACGTTCTGTCGGATTTTACGCCGCTGGACGGTTTCGCCCTATTCGAGGGCAAAAGGATTTTTGATCTCCTGGATTATATTACTGCCAATGTGCTGATCCCCGCAGGCGGACTATTGATCGCTCTATTTGCCGGTTGGGTGATGTCCCGGGAGTCGGTCGCGGAGGAGCTGAATATGAGAAGTCCCCTCGGCTTTCAATGCTGGTATATCCTGATCAGGTTTGTTTCGCCCATTGCGATTGTACTGATCTTCCTCGCCAATGTGTCAGCCGCCTGAGGACTCAGACCACGGGAATTTTTCCCTGCAGGATATCGATCATATATTTGGCGTCCAGGTTACCGCCCGAAACCACGCAAACAATCTTGCCGCCACCGGCTCTCCCCGCCAGTGCAGCGGCGACAGGCGCCGCACCTGCCCCCTCGGCAATAATGCGATTTCGCGAAAACAACAAGCGGATCGTGTCGACAATTTCCTCTATAGATACGACCACAGTTTTGTCCAACATCTCACTGATAATGGGCCACATATCCGCGAGCACGGTGCCGGTACCGATGCCGGAAATAAAGGAGGCCGGACAGGGCACATCGGTGGGGCAGGCCTTTGCAAAGCTCGCGCGCAGTGGCGCACAATGGGCAGATTCCGCTGCAATTATTCGGGTGTCGGGTTTCAGGGCTCTAAAGGCGGAGGCTATACCACAGGATAAACCGCCACCGCCAAAGGGCACTACGACGGTGTCGACATCCGGAAGATCCTCATAAATCTCTGCGCCTACGGTGGCATCACCGGCCAGCACATCCCGGTTGGAAACAGGGTGGATAAACAGGCCTTTTTCGTCCGGGTGGCCATGGTTCAGCAACACCTGCCACCAGTCTTCATCAGACAAATATTTGATAATAGCCCCCTGGCGTTCCAGTGCCGTAACCTTGCTCTGGGGCGCGTGGTCGGGTAGCAATACCGTCGCCTCGAGGCCAAGTTGCAGGGCGGAATACGCCACCCCCTGGGCCATATTGCCGGAACTCGCCGTATAGACGCCCCGGGCGGTTGACTCAGCCGGGGCACTTAAGATCGCGTTCAGGGCAGGACGGATCTTAAAGGATCCAATGGGCTGCAAATTCTCCATTTTCAGGTAAATTTCCCCGGGGGCACTGTCCACTTCCAGGCGTATCAGTGGCGTCCGTAGCGCGATACCGGCGATACGCTTCTGTGCGAGTCGAATGTCCTCGAGTGATGGCGCGCTCAGGGCGCGGTGATTATTCCTTGATGGCATCGTGAGGGCAGTCTGCTGAGAAGTGATCGTACATCATCTCAGTATCGCCACAGTGCTGCAAATCTGCGACAGTGGGAGAATTCAACTCGGGAATATTCCGGCCGAGAACCCGGATACTAGGTCACCGCATCCCGCCGATTGAATTCCGCCCGCTGCCACTCCCCGCTGTCCATGACCTGAACCAGATGCTCGACGGCCTGCCAGACATCACAGTAGCTCAGGTACAGGGGGGTGAAACCGAAGCGCATATTGTCGGGTGCGCGAAAGTCACCGATAACACCACGCCCAATCAGGGCCTGCATAATGGCGTAACCCTGTTTGTGAGTGAGTGACACCTGGCTACCCCGTTGGCCGGCCTGCCTGGGGCTAACCAGGGTGAAACCGTAAGCTGCGCAGCGCTGGTCGAAAAGATCGATGAACAATGAGGTCATCGCCGTGGATTTGTGGCGGATCTCCCGCATATCGGCTCGTAATAGCTGGTCTACACCTACCTCCGCGATCGCCATGCTCAGGACAGGCTGGGTGCCGGTCATCATCTGTCGGATATCGCTGGCCGGCCGATAGTCCCGCTCGAAAGCAAACGGGGCCGCATGTCCCCACCAGCCGGTTAAGGGCTGTAACGCCTTTCCGTGGTGCCGCCTGGAAACAAAAATAAAGGCCGGGCTACCCGGACCACCATTGAGATACTTATAGGTGCAGCCCATCGCGAAATCGACCTTACAGGCATTGAGCTCAACTTCGAAAGCGCCGGCACTGTGGCATAAATCCCAGATAGATATAGCCCCCGCGGCCCGGGTCCGTGCACTGAGTTCAGGCATATCCAGTATCCGACCAGACTTGTAATGCACCTGGGTCAGCAACACTGCGGCGACCTCTTCATCGATCGCTGTTGCCAGCTGCGCCTCCTCGACAAATCGTATTTCGTAGCCCTTGCCCAAGTGTTCAATGAGACCCTGAACCATGTAGTTATCGGTGGGAAAATTGCTCCCCTCCATCACGATTACTCGTCGGGTCGGACGCAAAGCCAGGGCGGCGGCGACAATCTTGAAAATATTGATGCCGGTAGAATCGGTGACTACTACTTCGCCCGCTTCCGCACCCACCAGCAGGGCAATCTTGTCCCCCAGGGTCCTGGGTAAATCCCACCAGCCGGCCTCGTTCCAGCTCCTGACCAGGCCGGAGCCCCACTCCTGTTCGATAACTTCACGGGCGCGATCCAGTGCGGCCAGGGGCCTGGCGCCAAGGGAATTCCCATCAAGGTAGATTACGCCCTCCGGCAGGAAGAATTCGCTACGAAAGTGGGCGAGGTTGTCCTCACGATCGAGGGTTTCACAGTCGGATCGTGTGATCTGGTTCATGCAAAAATCCTTGTCTGGACATTATGTAGTGACCTACCCGTCCTCAGCGCCGGGGATTAAGCTGAGGACGGAACATCTTCGGATCAGAGCCATAATTGAAGAGGATAGGTCATGGAGCAGTTTATCAAGTATGTCGGACTGGATAAACACGGGACAAAGGGTTGCCGGGCCCTCATTCCCCCGCACAAACCACCCTCGGAACAATGGCCATAGAATTCACCTGGCACCTACAGTGTGCGAGCGTTCCACAAGGCGGGTCTTGCAATAGCGTTTCGTGAGGTGGAGTAAACCCAGGCACGCCCGGTAAGGTCGGGCTTATAACGGCAGGCTTTTGTCACCGCACTTTTAAGGTTGCCTAGGCGTAGGTATACGAACTGGCACCCAGTACCGCGACAAAGATCTGGGCGGTGCGTATTTCTCCTGTCGTGGGATTAATGGACACATAGGAGCGCAGGGTAAGGACATTGTCATTACCTGCAAGAGGGAGAGTGCTTTTGTCAGTGTGAGATTAAATCTTGTCTGTGAACACTTATTTTTGCCTGGGGACAAAAATACGCACAGCGAGCGCAGCAATGCCACGCGGTGTTTCGAGGCACTGTTAGGTGGTGGGACTATGCTGAAGGCGAGAAAACTTTTTTGGCCGAACAATTAGCCAGCTAGCAAGCACCAGGGTGCCAAATATGGTGTAACAGGCGATAAAGACCCATTCAGGCGCATTGTAGTACAGAAATGACTGCAACCAGTGTTGTATAAGGGAGCCTGAATATGTCTCGGTACCTGCTGTTTCTCGAAGCGCCATTTCCCATGTTGTAAGAGGGCATATGACGCCTACCCAGGATTGAAACACGACAATAGTTATGCCTATAAGGTGCAACAGGCGGAACCAGGCATTCCTGATCCAGGACCATTTTAGAAAGAAGCCGAGGTATATGGCTGCCAAGCCAAGTACCACGAAGCATACGAAGGCCACGTGCACTAAAAGAATCGCGTCAGCCAGGAGTAAGAGCAGGGAGTTTTGGGGCATAGAATTCACCTTGCACCTGCAATGGGTGGGTCAACCTTGCGACATTGTGTGGCGTCAGCCACCATGGTAGCAAATGACCTGAATCAGGTCAGCATGTTTGGCCGATGGTTAGCGCGGCTGCATGCGGATACCCCCGTCGAGACGGATCACCTCGCCATTGAGGTAGCCGTTCTCCACGATACTGCAGGCCAGGTGAGCGTATTCTTCTGGCAAGCCCAGTTTTTTCGGGAACAATACGCTGGCGGCCAGCCCGGCGCGAACCTCGTCAGTGGCCTGAGCCAATAGTGGGGTGTCAAAGATGCCCGGTGCAATGGTGTTTACCCGTATACCGAATTGGCTGAGATCCCGGGCGATGGGCAGGGTCATACCAGCCACGCCAGCCTTGCTGGCGCTGTAGGCGGCCTGGCCGATCTGACCTTCGAAGGCGGCAACCGAGGCGGTATTGATAATAACACCGCGCTCGCCATATTCATCAAGGGGTTCTCCCTGGGTCATTTTTTCCGCCGCCAGGCGCAGCACATTGAAGGTGCCAACCAGATTGACATCGAGTACTTTCTTGAACTGATTGAGGGAGAAGGGCCCGCGCTTACCAACGGTTTTGATCGCGTTGCCGATACCGGCGCAATTGACGCAGATATGGATGCCCCCAAAGCGCGCCACTGCCTCATCCAGCGCCTGTTGCACAGCCTCCTCGTCCGAGACATTAACGGCGGCAAACATCGCTTGGTCACCAAGCCTTTGCGCAAGGGCTCTTCCTTGTTCCTCGTTGAGGTCCAGAATAAGGACTTTGGCTCCGCCCCGGTGAAAGGCTTCCACCGTGGCCAGCCCCAGTCCCGAGGCTCCGCCTGTTACAACCGCTACTTTGTCGTGAAGGTTCATGGTTTTCTCCGATCAGTCTATCCGCTGACATCAGGCAGCTGATTTTTTTGGATTGAAATGTACATAAAAATTTTCGTCGTTTTCCGCTATTTCCCTCTCCAGCTGCGGAATTTCGTTAGTTCTCTTTATATAGTACACATACTAACTATACGCATCAATACTTTAATGCCGTATGATCGGGGTGACCGCACTACATTGGGAGAAAAGCGATGGAGAATAAAACAACGCGTCGGGTAGTCACCGGCAACAATAGTGAAGGCAAGTCCTACTTTGTACTGGACGGCCCCGCACCGGGACGGTTTGATATCGGCGTTCTTCAATCAGATGAGATATGGATTGACGAACCGGGACGGCCGGGACCGCCGGATTCCGCCAATCCTATCGACAAAGATGCCTACAAGCTCTTGCCCCCTGAAGGTGGATCCTATTTGCGAGTGATGACTTTTCAGCCCGAAGGCGCAGCGTCCGACCTGAGTGAAGAGGATTTCCGCAGGGAAGTGGCCCGTTTTGATACCCAGGGTACGATGGAAGAGGGCGGTGGTGGCATGCACACCACGCCCACCATCGATTACGGCATCGTGCTTTCGGGTAAGGTTTGCCTGGAACTCGATGACGGTGAAGTCGAGCTCAGCGCAGGTGATGTTGTGATTCAACGGTCCACTCGTCACGCCTGGCACAATCGCAGTGACCAACCCTGCACGGTGGCATTTGTTTTGATTTCGAGCCCGAACTATCGATAGCGACCGATTTCTGATCTACCCCGCCGTATTGATGAGTAGTTGCACGTAAAAACGAATCATATTCATGTACTCGCTTATCGGTAAGCGCTCGTTAACGCCGTGTACCGAGGTGATATTTTCCCTGTGAATGGTATACGGGACAAAGTGGTAGATATTCTCGCTGATAGCCGAAAAATGTTTGGCATCGGAGCCGCCTGTCATCAGGTTGGGCGCTACCAGCGTAGCGGGCATGACTTGCTTGATCGTTTGTTCTATAAGCTGGAAAGCTCGGCTCTGGTGATCAGAGACCGGCGAGGCCTCCCGGGAGTTGTTGCCTTTGACCGCAACGTCTATGTCGGGGTTGTTGATCACTGTTTTCACGTGGCTCACAACCGATTCGATAGTATCCCCCTGCAGTAAGCGGAAGTCGATTATCGCGGTGGCGCTGCCGGGGAGTAGGTTCGATTTGAGCCCGGCTGAAAACATGGTGGGGGCGGTCGTGGTTCGCAACATGGGATTCAGGGAATAGTTGCCACCGACGATTTTTAGCAGTAGTGGTTCGGTAAGCCAACGATTGGCGAACAGCATGCGTGGGATAAAACCCATCTCTCTCGCAAGTACGTCGAACATGGTTCCGGTCGGGCTGTCCAGCCTGGTCGGCAGTTGCTGTTCCTCCAGGGCGACGACGGCCCGCGACAGGGCCCCAATAGTCGAAATTGGTGGGGGCTGTGATGAGTGCCCGCCTTTACCTCTCATGGTCAATTCGAGTGTGACACTGCCTTTTTCGCCCACTGCTACCAGTGCCGTGGGTTGGGAGAGGCTACTGCTAATGCCGGAAGTAATTGCGCCACCTTCATCCAGTACGTATTCCAGGTACACGCCTCTTTGTTGTAACTCCCGGGCAATTGTGGCCATGCCCTTGTGGCCACCCAACTCCTCGTCATGCCCAAACGCCAGGTAGATATCGCGCCGGGGCTTTATATTGTTGGCCAGTAGGAACTCTACCGCCTCCAGAATGGCGACCAGGCTGGATTTGTCATCCAGCGCACCGCGTCCCCAGATAGTACTGTTGTCGGCGATGCCCGCAAATGGGGGATGCTCCCATTGATCCCGGGTCGCCTGCTCTATCGGTACCACGTCCATATGCGCCATCAAGGCGATGGGCTTCAGGTTGGAATCCGACCCCGCGAGGCGATATAACAGGCTGTAGCCCCCCAGGACCTCCAGCGACAGCTGTTCATGGACGCGCGGGTAGGCCGCCTTGAGGTAATTGCGCAAATCGATAAAAGGTGTCCGGTCGATAGAGGCCGGGTCGCTGTGAGAAATTGTCTTGAAGCGCAGGATGTCGGTCAGGCGCTGCACGCTTGCAGCTTGATCCAGCTCGATAGGCGGTATCGGTTCGACCTGCTGTTGAACAGAAGAAAAACGCAGGGTGTTAATCAGCAATATCGTGATCAGTACTATTGGCAGAGCAATCAGTATTTTTTTTAGCACAGACTTGTCCTTTAGTTCACATTCATGGCGCCAGGGAGCGTATTGCCCACTGGTGGCGAATTAAAAGTAAGTATACATAAAGTTCGCAGGCACACTATATTTATTTGGCTGCGATTCGCTAGGGTATCTGTTCCCAACGATTGTTAACGATCTGTTGTTGCAATATTAGTTAGCATGTGTATTATGTATATCAGTACTGTATGCCGGCTTGCTGATTTGCGCTCAGTGTATGGTGCTCAGCTGACGGGCTGAATGGCCGCCGGCTACGTCGTTAGTGGGATCGGATCAATATAAAAACTTAGGGTACGAGTAATGAACGAAACAAAGGTACTACTGAACACGATAGTTGTCGCGGCCAGCTTGGCGGCACTGCAGGGTAATGCGGTAGCTCAGGAGAAAGAGCACAGGCCGATGCTGGAGGAAATACTGGTCACCGCCAACAAACGTACTGAGAACCTCCAGGATGTGCCTCTGGCCGTCACCGGCTTTAATGAGGATTTTATCCTGGAAGCCGGTATCAATGACCTGATCAGTCTGGAGGAGCATACGCCGGGTTTCAATGTCAGTTCATTCAGCCTGGGCCAGCCGGCCCTGTATATCCGCGGGATTGGTTCGAATGAGGATGGCGCCGGTGGTGACCCCTCCGTTGCGACTTATATTGACGGTGTCTACATGGGGCGTCCATCTGCGTCTTCCTTCAACTTCATTAATGTCGCGCGCATCGAGGTGCTCCGGGGGCCCCAGGGCACTTTATATGGCAAGAATGCCGTGGGCGGCGTGGTCAGTGTCATGACTGCCCTGCCTAAAGATGCGCTCTCAGGTGTCGTCGAAGCCAGTGTGGGGGACTATGACCTGCGGGAACTGCGCAGCGCTGTGAATATTCCGGTAACAGACAAGCTGTACTCCAATTTCGCGATCAATTATCGCCAGCGCGATGGATATATCGACAACCTGCATATTGGCGGCGAGCAGCAGAATGTTGACGATATCGCCCTGCAGGGTCAGCTTATGTACGCCCCGTCAGAGGATCTGAGTGTTGTTGTCGGGCTGGATTGGGAAGACGTCGATCGCGATGGCAATGGTCGTCACGTGCAGGGTGATGGCACTTTCGGCAGCTTTCACGATGAGGACATTTTCACCACGAAGACAGATGTGCCCGGTTACCAGAGGCGCGAGGCGAGTGGTGCGCGCATGGAGGTTAATTGGGACATGGCCAATGTCCGACTGGTCTCGATCACGGCCTATCGGGAGCTTGATTACAGTTGGCAGGAAGACCTGTTTGGCGTATCGCTGGATGACCATTCTGAACAGATTATCAACACTACTGGAGAAGAGGCGAATCAGTTCAGTCAGGAGTTTCGGCTGCAGTCTACCCAGAGCAGCGACCTGACCTGGACGGCCGGAATCTATTACTTGCGGGAGGAGATTGATCGCTTCGAAAACTATCATGTTGAGATTCTCTCCGGGTTATTGAAATCGGAAGAGCAATTCAACCAGGAAAATGCCACCAACAGTACCGCCGTGTTCGGTGAACTTAACAAGTCCTTCGGCGAAAGCTTTTCCCTGACCGCGGGGCTCAGATACACCTATGAGACCAAGGATTTCGTCAATAGGGCGACCAAGGGCGACTCCCAATTCCCCGCGTTCCTGGCGGAGGATTATGATATCGAGGCCGATGAGCAGTGGGATGATATCACCTGGAATCTTGTTGCGCAGTATCAACTGGACGATGTCATGGCCTATGCCAAGGCCTCGAAGGGCTTTAAGAGCGGTGGATTCCAGGGTGTTCCTCGGTACGGGGCATCCGCGGAGATCCCCTTTGACCCTGAATATGCCACGAATTATGAGCTAGGGATCAAGAGTGAACTGTTTGAGCACCGCCTGCGTTTGAATGTCGCGGCGTATTATATGGATTATTCCGACCTACAGGTAACCCAGTTCGAACAGGTTGGGACCCTGCCAGGGGGAACGCCCCTCGCCAGTGCGGTGGTTCGCAATGCCGCCGATGCCGTGACCCAGGGGATTGAGGTGGAAGTGCACTGGGCGGTGACAGATTGGTTTGAACTGTTCGGCTTTTATGCGTACAACGACGCGGAATATAAAGACTACAGCTACGACGATGGCAGTGAGGTGGTGGATTATTCCGGTAACCGGCTGAAGAATGCCCCGCGCAACTCCTATGCAATAAATACCCGATTTAACAGGCCTTTGGCCGCCTTCGGGAATCTGGCTGCCCTGCTGACCTTCACCCATCGGGATGTCACCTTTCAAAGCGACGAGAACCACGAGTCGAACAGTTTTAAAGATAAGGATTTACTCAGCGCGAGAATTACCTGGACATCGCCGTCGGAAAAAATTGAGGTTTCCCTGTGGGGAGAAAACATCACCGACGAGGAGTACCAGATCCACTCCATCACGAACGCCAGCGGTTCTGAAGCCAGTAACCTCTACGGTATGCCGAAAAATTATGGGGTTTCAGCGACCTACCGGTTTTAACAATATGTGTATACCTACTGTAAATAGAGAAATTAATGCCGATATTTCGGCTGGAAAATACCTTGGATAAAAAACAGGCTCAGAATTTACGGGATCGCAATCTGGGCTTTTTGATTAGCGATGTACATCGTTTGCTCACTGCGGGGATTGATAAGGAGGTTCGTGGGCTGGGCCTGACTCGCTCCCAGTTGCGGGTTGTTCTGCATCTCATGCGCGGTGACGGAATATCACAGGTAACCCTGGCCGATAACCTGCAATTGGGCAAGGTTACGGTAGGTGGCCTGCTCGACCGCTTGCAGGAAAAGGGGTTGATTGAGCGCCGCCCCCATCCCACGGATCGACGGGCAAAGCTGGTCTATCTGACCCTCGCTGACCAGAACATCTACGATTCCATTATCGAGGCCGGGGTGATCATTCTGGAACAGGTGTTAGCAGGGATAAATAAGACCGAGGAGAGGGCGCTCATTGCCTTGTTGCTTCGAGTCAAGGCGAATGCGGCGGGGATTCTAGAGGCCAATGCGGCTGCCTGAATCAGGGCGGGCGTAGAAATACTACAACGAGGACATTTTCATGGTGGCGGAGTCTATTACCTCCGATCTGGTGGGTACGAAGTTTGAACCGATTGTCACTTCCTGGAGTGAAAAAGATACCATTCTCTACGCACTGGGCGTGGGGGCTAAGCCCGAGCAGGAACTGGAATACCTGTATGAGGGAAAAGGCCCGGCGGTATTACCCACCTACGCGGTCATTCCCGCCTTAATGACTATGGGCAATCTCCGCCAGGCGGTGAAACTCAACCTGCATCGCCTGTTGCACGGAGAGCAGTCTTTCGAATTGCTGCGACCCTTGCCGGCGAAAACGGAAATCACCCTTAACAGCCATATTTCGGAAATTTGGGACAAGGGCAAGTCAGCGGTGCTGGGTATTACCGCGGAAGCGGCGGACGCGGACGGGCCCTTGTTCAGAGCCCACTCGACGTTGTTCTACCTCGGTGGAGGCGGTTTCGGCGGTGAGCCGGGCCCCCCCACGGCAAATAAGAACCGCCCGCCCGCAGGCGAGCCGGATCATGTGGTTGAGTACGTGACGCAGCCGGAGCAGGGCGCCCTATACCGCTTGTCCGGGGACCTGGTGCCGCTGCATATCGATCCTGGGTTCGCGCAAAAGGCGGGTTATGACAAGCCCTTTATGCACGGTCTGTGCACCTACGGTTTTGTCGGGCGGGCGGTGCTGCATTCACTGTGTGGTGGTGAAGCCAGCCGGTTCAAATCCATGACCGGGCGCTTTACCGACCGGGTCCAGTTCTGTGATCACATTATTACCAAAATATGGAAGGTCGCCCCCGGTGAGGCCATTATCCAGGCCGAAACACAGCACGGAAACGTTGTGCTGTCGCAGGCCAAAGTCTCTTTTGAGGCGTAGCGGTGGGAGTACCACGGAATGAAATTTGAAGAGCGCTTTGGTGGTACCCCGCTAAACGACAACGCCTGGCAGTTCGATCTGAAGGAGGATTGGAATGGCGGTTTTGGTGGCACCACTGGCGGTGTGTTATCCGCGCTGACAGTATTGGCCGCGCGGGGATTAGCCCCAGGGCGTTTTCCCAGCAGTGTGGATTCGCGTTTTATCCGCGGCTTCAGGCCGGGACTGGCCAGGGTCGTGCCGACACTGGTCAATGCGGGGCGCAGTATTTCCACCGTCATGGTGGATATCGTCAATGAGGAGGGCAAGCTCTGCACACGCAGTACCGTCACCCTGATAGTGGCCAATGCGCTGGCGGAGGTTGAGGCGGAAGATGCCGCCGGCAGCCTGGAGGGGATGCGTCCGCTGTCCGAAGCAAAGGTCTGGCCGCAATCCAGGAGCCGACCGATTCCGCTGGTAGACACCTTCCAGCCCGCATTTATGGGGGCGGATGACAGGGGGACAGCCACCCGCGTGGATGTGGTGTGGGACGAGGGCGGCCTCGCCGAGGCGATCTGTATCGCAGCGGACCTGTCTGTGGGCCCGCCTGTTGCCAGGGCGCTGCAGGGTAAACCACTGGCGATGCCAAATCCGGATATCTCCCTGCGATTTTGCCGTGACACCGAGTTGCCCCAATACCTGGTCGCCTCCTGTCGACTGGACTGCATGGAATCGGGCCTTGCCACCACACGCATCGAAGTCCGGGCGGAAGATAAATTGGTGGCGAACGGGGTTTCCACAACGATTTGCCTGATAGGGAAATAATACCCCAGGGAAAACAGCTTGCCGCCCGGTGTGCAGGCGAGGCCTCAGCGAGGCGTACGAAGGAGAGAATTTATGGCATCCAGAACTGCTATGGCGATGGCACTCACAGCCCCCGGGAAACTGGAACCGGTGTCGGTGCCCATTCCCGCTGTCGATGACAACAGCGCCCTGTTGCGCATTGAAGCCTGTGGCATTTGCGGCACCGACTGTGAACAGTTCGCCACCGGCATGCAATTGCCCATGCCGCATATTCCCGGCCACGAACCTCTGGGTATCATCGAGGAAATTGGTGATGGCGCCGCCAGGCGCTGGGGGGTGGATGTGGGTGACCGGGTGGCGGTTGAAACCCTGCTGTCCTGCCATCTCTGTGATCGCTGTCTGTCGGGGCAATACCACCTGTGTAAATCCCGGCGGGTGTATTCCACCATCTCCCTGGATACCGGGCACGGCTTATGGGGAGCTTACGCCAACTATATGATGCTGGACGCGGCCAGTATTGTGCACAAAATGGACAAAACCATTCCGCCGGAAATTGCGGTGATGTTCAACCCCCTGGGTGCCGGCTTTCGCTGGGCCGTGGAGATTCCCAAAACCGGTCCCGGTGATAGCATCCTGATCATGGGGCCCGGACAGCGGGGGCTGTCCGCAGTGATAGCGGCGGCGCAGGCGGGAGCCAGGGAGATTATCGTGACGGGCCTCGAAGCGGACGCGGCAAAACTGATCCTCGCCAGGGAGTTCGGGGCCACCCACACGATCGATGTGCAAAATGAAGACCTCAAAAGCCGGGTCAAGGAGATTACCGGGGGACAGGGGGTGGATATTGTGCTGGATGTGACACCGGGGGCCACCAAACCGGTGGAGGATGCCATCAGTGTGGTGCGCATCGGCGGTACCGTGGTGCTGGCCGGGGTCAAGGGTTACAAGCGCGTCGCGGGCTTCATCTCGGACAAGGTGGTGTTCAAGGAACTGCGCCTGCTGGGTGCCTTTGGCGTGACCTCCAGTGGCTATAAAAAAGCAATCGACGTGATTCACGCAGGCGAGGTTCCGCTGCACAAAATGCATACCCACCAGTTTGGGGTGGAGCAGGCTGAACTGGCTATTCGCACCCTGGCCCGGGAGATTCCCGGCGATGAATCCATTCACTCCTGCCTTATTCCCGAACACTGAGTGGCTGTGATTGATCCGATGGAAGCAATACCTGAATGAACCTGGCCAGATTACACGAAGCGATCAGCGAGCACTTTCACGACAGGGAGTGCCTGGTCTATGGTGACCGCCGTTTCAGCTGGGGCCAGTTTACCGATCGCACAAGGCGTTTGGCGGCGCTGTTTCGCCAGCATGGTCTGGGCGCCCACCAAGACCGTTCGGAACTGGAAAACTGGGAATCGGGCCAGGACCATATCGCCCTGTACCTGTACAACTGCAACGAGTATCTGGAAGGGTTGATGGGTGCCTACAAATGCCGTGCCGTGCCCTTCAATGTCAACTACCGTTATCGGCAGGAAGAACTGCTCTACCTGCTGCAGAACGCTCAGACCAAGGGCATTGTCTATCACGCTCGCTTTGCCCCTTTGCTCGAGGAAATCAGGACACAGTTACCGGAAATAAAACTGTGGCTACAGGTAGACGACGGTTCCGGTCAGCCGCTATTGCCTGGTGCGCTGGACTATGAGAGCGCACTGCTGGCGAGCCCGGCTCAGCCCATGGATGAAAACGCGAGCGCCGATGATTTGTTCATGATTTACACCGGTGGTACGACCGGCATGCCCAAGGGCGTGTTGTGGCGGCAGCAGGATATTTTTCACGCGCTCATCGCTTCCTACCTGCCCGATGGCATTACTCTGGATGAGGTGGTCGAGCGGGCGAAAAGCCGTATGGATCGGGCCAAAACCGGTATGGCTCTGCCGCCCTTTATGCATGCCTCCGGCTGCTGTATCGCCATGGGGGTCTGGTTCATGGGCAATACCTTGCTGATTCAGTCCTCGACCGAACGCTTTGTCGCCGAAGATGTGGTAGAGGAAATGGCGTCGGAGCGGGTCGCCAGTATCGCCATCGTGGGGGATGCCTTCGCCGAGCCCCTGCTGGCGGTGCTGGACAAGGGGAACCGCGACCTGAGTTCCCTGCGCCTGATCTCTTCCGGCGGAGCGATTTTGTCGGAGAGAAACAAGCAGCGTTTCCAGCAGCATCTGCCTCAGGTGATTATCTACGATGTGTTGGGTTCCTCCGAGACAGGTCAGCAGGGGATGAATATATCCCGTGACGGGCGGGTAGCCTCCTCTGTGGACTTCCAGATGACGGATGGCAGTGCAGTCATCGACGCCAACATGAGCAAGACCTTGCCATCTGGTAGTGAGGAGATTGGCTGGATGGCCCAGCGGGGGCACGTCGCACTGGGCTACCTCAACGATCCCGTGAAAACGGCAGAGACATTCCCGGTTGTGGAAGGTGTGCGCTATTCCGTACCCGGCGACCGGGCCAGGGTCAATGCCGATGGCAGTTTTCATTTGCTGGGCCGGGAGTCGGTCACCATCAATTCGGGTGGGGAAAAAGTGTTCTCCGAGGAAGTGGAATCGGTGATCAAGCGCCTGTCTGGCGTTCGGGATGCCCAGGTTATTGGCATGCCGTGTGAGCGCTTTGGTCAGCAGGTAACGGCGTTGATCGCCAGCCAGCCCTCCTGTGGACTGACAGGCGAGGAGGTGCAGCAGCACTGCCGCCGGCATCTGGCGGATTACAAAATGCCGCGCAGAGTCTTCCTGGTTGACACGATAGAGCGAACCATAACGGGCAAGCCAGACTATGAGTGGGCGCAAGCAATAGCCAGCGATTTGCTGGCGGCAGTAAAGAGAATTTGAATGAGAGTAGTTTGTGTGAACAACCAGGTTTGATGGAGAGGCCGGAACAATGAATTTTGATTTCTCAGATGAACAGAAAATGCTGCGCGAGCAGGCCCATAACTTCCTGCGGGATAAATCTCCTACCACGGTAGCCAGAAATATTCTCGAAGGTAATGAGTCCTATGATCAGCAGGTGTGGAAGGCCATTGTTGACATGGGCTGGACCGCGACCCGTATACCGGAGGAGTACGGTGGGCTGGGTCTGGGCAGTCTGGAACTGTGTGTGATAGCGGAAGAACTGGGGCGCTCCCTGGCGCCCACGCCTTTTTCTTCCTCCGTCTATCTGGCAACCGAGGCGCTGATGATGGCGGGCAGCGAGGCGCAGAAGCAGCACTGGTTACCACTACTGGCTGGCGGCGAGAAGGTCGGCACCTTTGCACTGAGCGAGGGGCCCAAAGCTGCCAGCGCCGGGAATCTTGGCACTGCGGTGGAAGATGGCTTCATCAACGGACTTAAGTTGCCTGTCGCCGATGGCGATGTAGCGAACTTTGCCGTGGTCGTGGCCACGGGTAACAGTGGCCCCGGCTGGTATCTGGTAGATCTGTGCGCAGAGGGTGTCGAACGCAGACCGGTGAAATCGCTGGACCCCACCCGTTCCCAGGCACTAATTCGCTTCAGCAACGCGCCCGCTGAATTACTCGGTGGCGCCGGCCAGGGCTGGTCTCTCACCGAAAAACTGTACGATCGGGCGGCGGTGCTGTTTGCCTTCGAACAGGTTGGCGGCGCGCTGGCAGCGCTGGATGAGGCCTGTGAATATGCCAAAAACCGCTACGCTTTCGGTCGCTCCATCGCGACCTTCCAGGCGGTTAAACACAAGCTGGCGGACATGTATGTCGCGGTCACGTTGGCGCGCTCCAACTGTTATTACGGTGCCTGGGCCCTGAGTACTGACGCCGATGAACTGGCGGTGGCAGCGGCCGCCGCGCGTCTCAGCGCGATTGATGCCTATCACCAGTGTGCCAAGGAAAATATTCAGACTCACGGTGGCATGGGTTTCACATGGGAATTTGACTGTCACCTGTATTATCGCCGGGCCAGGGCCCTGGCGGTCAACCTGGGTAACAAGTGGCAGTGGGAAGACAAGTTGATCTCCGCGCTGGAAAATCGCGGCGAAGTGTTGGCCTGAACCACAGGCCCGGAAAATGAGGTAAGCGCAATGGATTTTAATGATACGCCGGAAGAAGCGAAATTTCGTCAGGAGGCAGCAGCCTGGCTGGATGCCAATGCGCGAAAGAAGGAATATGCCAACCAGACCTGGGCCTCGATACTGGAGGATAAAAGTTCCGCCAATATCGTGCGCCTGTCCCGGCAATACCAGTTGCAGAAATATGAAGGCGGGTGGGCCTGTTTGCATTGGCCCAAGGAGTTCGGTGGTCGTGGAACGACGCCAATGGAGCGGGTTATCTGGGGGCAGGAGGAATCGAAATACATCGTGCCCCGTGGGGTGTATGAAATCGGCCAGGGAATGGCCGGGCCAGTGCTCATGAAGTACGCGACCGAGGGGCAGAAACAGCGCTACCTGCCGCCGATGGCAAAGGGTGAAGAAATCTGGTGCCAGCTGTTCAGTGAGAACAGCGCCGGGTCCGACCTGGCGGGGCTGCGCATGAAGGCAGTCCGCAATGGTGATGACTGGCTGCTCAACGGAGAGAAAATCTGGACCTCCGGTGCCCACTACTGCGACTTCGGTATTATCGTCGCTCGTTCCAATCCGGAGGTGGCCAAACACAAGGGCCTGACCTTCTTCTTTATCGATATGAAATCACCGGGTATTGAGATCAAACCGATCAAACAGATTTCTGGTGGCTCCCATTTCAATACGGTTATTTTTGACGATGTGCGCGTGCCCGACGCCCAGCGCCTGGGCGAAGAGGGTGATGGGTGGAAGGTGGCGCTCACCACCTTGATGAACGAACGGGTGTCGGTTGGCGACGCGCCGGGGCCGAATTTCGAACAGGCTTTCTCCCTGGCGCAGACGGTTGAACTGGATGGCGAGCCCGCCGTGAAAAACAAGGCAGTGCGCTCGCAACTGGCGAAATGGTATTACCAGACTTCCGGTATTACCTATACCAAGTACCGTTCAACCTCGGCCCTGTCCCGGGGTGAAACGCCGGGCCCCGAAAACTCTATTACCAAACTGGTAGGCGCGAACAAGGCCCAGGAAATTGCCACCTTTGGTGTTGATCTGATGGACGCAGGAGGCGTGGTCTGGGACGAGGAGCTGGTGGAGGCTGATGCCCGATTCCAGAACGCCTATATGCAGTCCCCCTCCATGCGCATTGCCGGTGGTACAGATGAAATTCTGCGCAACATCATCGCCGATCGGGTGTTGGGTTTGCCTCAGGAGCCGCGGGCGGATAAGGGCTTGAACTTCAGTGAAATTCCCACCGGCAGTGCCAATAAATAATTCCATGAAGGTAACAAAAATGCGATCTTTCCAATTTTCATTTCTCCAGACACTGTCTCTCACTGTCGCTTCCCTGTGCAGCCTGTTGCTGCTGGCGCCAGCCCTTGCCGCTGAGGGGGAGACCTATTCACTGGTGCTGTCCGGCGGACGGGTGATAGACCCGGAGACCGGCCTCGACGCGATCCGCCATGTCGGTATTGCCGGGGGAAAAATCCTTGCGGTATCAGAACAACCCCTGTCGGGCGAGGAAGTGATCAATGTTGAGGGTCTGGTGGTGGCCCCCGGATTCATCGATTTGCATTCGCACAGTCCTACCAGCCTGGGACAGGATTATCAATTGCAGGACGGTGTTACCACCGCCCTCGAACTGGAGGCCGGGAGCTTCCCCTCCAACGCCTATGGTGAGCGTATCGAAGGTCGGGCACGGACCAACTATGGCAGCTCCGCAGGGTATATCTGGGCCAGGCTCCGGGTGAAGCAGGGCGTTGAAATGATCCATGTTACCAGTACGCCTTCAATTATTGGCTGGAAAGGCATTCTCAGCGCCGTTCGCAAGTTGTGGTCCGATGAGCGGCCCGGTTTCAGCGCTGCACTGGATGCCGATGAGCGACAGGAAATTCTGGCGTTGATCGATGCCGACCTGACCCGCGGCGCACTGGGTATTGGCCTGGCGCTGGATTATGTCAGTGAGGGCGTGGACAGTGCTGAACTGGCGGCACTGTTTGACCTTGCCGGCAAGCGCGAGGTACCGATATTTGTCCATGTCCGTCGCGGCATGGCCGGTGACCCCTACGGCCTGCAGGAAATACTGGCCGAGGCGAAGCGGACCGGCACCTCGGTTCACATCTGTCATATTTCCCACAACGCCATCAATAACCTGGAGTTTTTCCTCGCTGAAATTCGACGGGCGAGAGCGGAAGGCGTGGATGTGACAACCGAAATGTTCCCCTACAATGCCGGTTCGGTGTATATCTCCGCTGCCGCCTATAAGCGCAACTGGCGCGAGGTCTACGATTCAGATTACGGCGACGTGGAGTGGGCGGCTACGGGCGAACGCCTCACTGAAAAAACCTTCAGGGAGTACCAGAAGAACCAGCCCCTGGGGCAGATACACAATCATTACGTCGATGAAGAATGGACACGCAGGGCGCTTGTCGAGCCGGGTGTAATGGTGGTGAGCGACCTGCTGCCCATGGAAAGCGCGGATCTCAATGTGGCGCCCCACAACAACTCTTTTTCCAAAGTGCTGGCGCGCTATGTGCGCGAAGAACAGCTACTGGATTTGCCCACGGCCCTGGCCAAGATGTCGCTATTGCCCGCCCAGCGACTGGAGACGCTCGCGCCCGCTTTTAAACACAAGGGCAGGATTCAGGTGGGAGCGGATGCGGATATAACCGTTTTTGACGCGGACGCCATTTTGGATAAAGCCACCTATGCCAATCCCTATCAGGTTGCCGAAGGCATCATCCATGTGCTGGTCAATGGTGTCCCTGTGCTTCGGGATGGAAAATTACGGGCGGAAGTGTACCCGGGCGAACGATTGACAACACTCACGAATCTGGACTGACAGGAGAGACTAGAATGTCCGAACAAGTATCGAATACAATGCACGATGCAATTATTATAGGCGCGGGTGTGTGTGGAATTTACATGCTCCACAAGCTTTTGGAGATGGGGATGGACGCGACGGTTGTCGACGCTGCGGAGCGCCCTGGGGGCACCTGGAATAAAAATCGCTATCCCGGCGCCAGGTTCGACTCTGAAAGCTATACCTATGCGTATTCATTCAATGAGGAAATCATGCAGGAGTGGGACTGGTCCGAGCATTTTGCCGGCCAGCCCGAGACCCTGCGCTACTTGACTTATGTCGTGGACAAACTGGGTCTTCGCGAGCACATGCAGTTTAACCGTGCGGTTACCGCTGCCCATTACGACGAGGACCGCAATTGCTGGCGTGTCGATTTTTCCGATGGGCGCAGCCTGAGCGCGCGCTACCTGTGTACTGCCATCGGCCTGCTGTCGGCTCCGACCAAGCCGCGCTACGAGGGCGTGTCCTCCTTTCAGGGAGAGTCCTTCCACACCTATGACTGGCCGGAGGGTCTGGACTATCGCAACAAGCGAGTGGCAGTCATCGGAACCGGGGCAACCGGCGTGCAGATTATCTCGGAAATTGCCGACAAGGTCAGCGATCTGAAAGTTTTCCAGCGCCGCCCCAACTGGTGTGCGCCCCTGAAAAATTCGAAAATTGAAGACCAGGCAGCACTCAAGGCTACATACGGTGAGATGCTGAAAAAGATGAAATTGACACTCAGCGGTTTCGTGCACACACCGAAAATGATCGCTTCAGCAGAGGTGCCATTAGAAGAGCGCGTGGCATTCTGGGAGGAATTGTACGACTCCCCGGGGTTTGGCATCTGGCTGGGAAATTATTATGACATTATGCTGGACGAGGACGCGAACCGTGACTTCTCGGAATTTATCGCCGGTAAAATTCGTCAACGGGTGGAGGATCCGATCACAGCAGAAAAACTGATTCCGAAGGACCACGGATTCGGCACCCGGCGTGTTCCCCTGGAGACTCGCTATTTTGAGGCCTATAACTGTCCAAATGTCGAATTAATCGATCTTGGCGAAACACCGATTGAGTGCATTACCCCCGCGGGGATCAGAACCAGTGAAGCGGAATACGAATTCGATATTATCGTCTATGCCACTGGCTTTGACGCGATAACAGGCGCTTTCGACCATATTGATTTTGTCGGCAGGGGCGGGGAAAAGCTGCGGGATAAATGGGCGGGCGACCCGCTCACCTATTTGGGTTTGCAAATTGCCGGCTTCCCCAACCTGTTTACCCTGGCCGGCCCCCAGAGCGCATCTGTGGGTTCCAATTTTCCTCCCGCCATCCAGACGGTGGTGGAGTGGATCAGTGAATTAATCGGTCACATGGAGCATAACGGCATTGCAAGCTGTGAGCCGACCCTGGCCTCCGAGCAGAAATGGCAGGGGGAAGTAAAGATAGGGTATGACAAGACCCTGCTGGGCAATGCCAAGTCCTGGTTTACCGGTTATAACTCCAATGTGGACGGCCACGACAAGCTACGCCATATGGTCTATTTTAACGGGGCGCCGAAGTTTCGGGAAACTCTGGCTAATGAGACGGACAATGCTTACCCCGGGTTCAGGATGGAAAAACGATCTGACTGTTCCCAAGCGAGCAGCGAGGACATCGCAATCGGGATAGCCTGATCTTCGAAATCCTGCTGTAAAAAAACCGCCCGGCATGATGCCGGGCAGGGTGAAGTTATTAAATTCTCTCAATAATCTGACAGGGCGCCATACCACCGCCGGTACACATGGTTACCAGTCCGGTGTTGAGATCGCGGCGTTCCATCTCATCGAGCAGAGTGCCGAGAATTATTGCACCGGTGGCGCCAATGGGGTGGCCCAGCGCCATGGCTCCGCCGTTGACGTTGACCCGCGCCGGGTCGATGTCCAGATCGCGCATGAACTTGAGGGGTACTACAGCAAACGCCTCATTGATTTCAATAAGGTCGATGTCACTGATATTCATGCCTGCCATGGCCAGCGCTTTTTTGGCGGCCGGTACCGGTGCGTTCAACATCAGTTCCGGAGAATCACCGGCAGTTGTCATGGTGATAATACGAGCGCGGGGCTGCAAGCCATGGGCTTTAGCGTACTCCGGTGAGGCCAGTACGACCGCACCGGCACCGTCGACAACACCGGATGAGTTACCCGGGTGATGTATATGTTCGATTTCGACATCCGGGAACTTCTGCAGTGCAACTTTTTTGAAGGTAGTACCGTCTTCATCCAGCAGGTAGTCGGCCAGCCCGGCGAAGGACGGCTCCAGCTTCGCCAGCCCCTCGAGTGTGGTACTCGGGCGGGGGAATTCCTCCCGGTCCAGGGCGACAGAGCCATCGCTGTTTAGTACGGGGACCAGGCTGTTGTCAAAATAGCCGTTCTCGATAGCCATCGCTGCCCGCTGCTGGCTTGCAAAGGCCAGCTGGTCAGTGTCTTCTCGGCTGATGCCTTCGAGGGTGGCAATCAGGTCGGCACAAACACCCTGATGTGACTGTGGGTGTAATTCACGCAGTTCCAGGTTGCCGCTGTCAACAAAGGGCAGGCGGCCCTTCAGTTTGGAGGCGTGAGACATGGATTCAACGCCGCCCGCGACGACGAGATTCTGCATACCAGACAGTATTCCCATGGCGCCCAGGCTGACGGCGGTCAGCCCGGAGCCGCAAAAGCGATCCAGAGATACACCCGGCACCGATTCACCCCAGCCGGCATCCAGTGCGGCCATACGGGCGATACAGTAGCCCTGCTTGCCCCACTGTGAACCACAGCCTGCCAGCACCTCATCCACGTCATGGGTGTTCAACTGATTGCGCTCCTGTAGGCTTCTCAGTACCGTAGAAAGCAGGCGCTGAGGGTGAGTTTCCGCCAGCGCACCTTTGCCGACTTTGCCTATGCCGCGCGGGGTACGGGCGGCGTCAATGATCCAGACTTCTGACATGTTTTTTACCTCGATGTAGTTGAGCTGTGCGGGCTTTAAGATCCCGTTTATTTCAAGGGCTTTACCAGCTTAGGCCAGTAGTTCCCGTGCAATCGCCGAAATCTGTATCTCATCAGTCCCGGCGTAAATCTGTTGAACCTTTGCGTCCCTGGCCAGTTGTTCCACCCGGAATTCGGTCATGTAGCCATTGCCCCCATGCAACTGCACCGCCTCCATCGCCACCTCGGTGGCAACACGGGCCGAATACAATTTGATGGCGGAGGCTTCCGCGAGGGAGATTTCATGGCCGTAGCCCGCGTACTCGATCAGCTGGAATACCATATTTTGCAGATTGACCCTGGCCACTTCCATTTTCGCAATCTTTTCCTGGATTAGCTGGTGGCTGCCTATGGGCTGGCCAAACTGCACTCGCTCTTTGGCATAGCGGACACAGCGCGCCAGGCACTCCTCGACAATACCCAGCGAGGAGTACGCCATCCCGGTCCGCTCCTGGGTGAATGTTTTCTTGGCACCGGCCCGGACCTCGACTTCTTCGGTTTCCCCGATCAACCGATCGGGGCCGACTTTGACGTTGTCCAGGAAGAGCTCGCCGGTGGGAGAACTCATGATCCCCATCTTCTTGAAGGGTTTTGATTGCTCCAGCCCGGGCATACCACTGTCGAGGATAAACGAGAGGACTTTCCGCTGGGCGGGTTCAACCCCATCCTCTTTCAATTTGCAGATAAAGACGATGGTGTCCGCATAGGGGCCATTGGTGATAAAAGTCTTGTTACCCTTCAGTAGGTAGCCTCCATTAGTAGAGCGAGTGGCGGTGGCCTGCATGGCGCCGAAGGCATCGGAGCCGGAGCCGGGTTCCGTGATCGCCCAGGCGCCGACTTTTTCAAAGGTGGCCAGGGGCAGCGCCCATTTTTCCTTCTGGGCAATCGTTCCCTTATTCATAATCGCGCTATAGGTTAGCCCCGTACTGACGCCCAGAGAGGTGATAATACCCAGACCGTACTTGGCCAACTCTGTAATGAGAAGTCCCTGGGCGGCGGTGGCGGTTGCGCGTTTCTGGTTGAAACCTTCTTCTGCCGGCTTTTCCTCGATGCTTTGCCCCAATTCGGCGGCCTTTTCTCTTTCAATCTGCCGGTGAAATTTGGCCGCCGCCATATCGCCCAGGCCGAGATGTTTATAGAGTTTGCGGATGAACTCGTAGGGGGGGACACCATTGAGCTCGATATCGTCCCGTATCGGCGCCAGTTCCTTTTCGAGGAATTTGTGGAACACATCCCTCATCATCAGTTGTTCTTCGTTATAACGAATCATGTCATTCCCTCACTAGTTCGCAATCGGTTACTTGTTCCTGTATTGATCCTGCAGGTGGCGCTTGTACAGTTTGCCATTGTCCAGGCGGGGCAGTTCGGCCATGAAATCGTAGCTGCGCGGGCACTTAATCGTCGACAGGCGCTCGCGACAGAAACTGTCCAATCGACTGGCCAGTGCCTCGATATCAATATCGGGGTCGGCCGCCTGGACGACCGCCTTGACCTCTTCGCCAAATTGTTCACTGGGGATGCCGAAGACGGCGGCATCCGCCACTTCAGGATGGGTGATCAGGAGGTTTTCGACTTCCTGGGGGTAGACGTTAACCCCGCCGGTGATAATCATGAAATTGCGCCGGTCGGTTAAATACAGAAAGCCGTCTTCATCGACATAACCCATATCACCTACCGAGGCATAACCCTTGTCGTTGTAGGCGCCGGAGGTTTTGCCGTCTTCCTTGTAGTATTCAAAGCGGGGGCCTTTCTTGGAAAAATAGATTTCGCCTAGCTCACCGGTGGGTACCTCCTGTTGGTTATCGTCCAGGATATGCACTTCACAGGCCATGGGCAGCCCCACCGAACCGCGATGCTCCAACCATTGTTCGGAATTGATAAACGTCACGCCGTGAGACTCGGTGGCGGAGTAGTACTCGAGGATAATCGGGCCCCACCAGTCGATCATCTGCTGTTTAACCTCGACAGGGCAGGGCGCGGCGCCGTGAAAGGCTGTCTTCATGGAGCTGATGTCGTAGCGGTCACGTACCTCGGCCGGCAGCTTTAACATACGGGTGAACATAATAGGTACCCACTGGCTGAGGGTGACGCGATAGCGCTCGATCAGGGCCAGGCTGCCCTCGGCATCGAAGGCATCCATGATGATGCTGGTACCCCCGGCGTACATGGTAAATAAGTTGTTGGCCAGTGGCGCCGCGTGGTAGAGCGGCGCCGGCGACAGGTAGATGGTATCCGCATCGAAGCCAAACAGCAGCATCAGCCCCTGGATTTGCGGTGACAGGGCATCGAGAGGCAAATTATTCGGCTTGGCGGACAAGACGCCCTTGGGCATACCGGTCGTGCCCGACGAATAGAGCATGGGTACGCCGCCTTCCTCATCAATGATGGGCTGGTCCGGCTGACCGGCACAGGCCTCATCCCAACTGACGAAGCCCTCCAGTGCATTCTCGACCATGTAGAAATGATCGACTGACGAGATGCCTGAAGCCACCTCTCTGGCGATCACCGAGAGTTTGGGTGATGTGATAAGGACTTTGGCTTCGCAGTTGTCGACAATATACAGGACTTCATCGCGTTTCAGGTGCGTGCTTATGGCGCTGTAGATCAGGCCCGCACGCTGTGCTCCCCACACGATTTCCATAAAATGGCGATTGTTTTCCATGAAAATAGCGATATGGTCACCGGCCTTCAGGCCCAGGGCACGGAACAAGTGGGCTCCCCGGTTGGCGCGCTGCTCCAGTTGCAGGTAGCTGACTTCCTCCCCGGTACTGGCGATGATAAATGCCGCCTTGTCCGGTGTGTGCTCAACGTAATCTCGTGGGTACATGGTGCCTCCTATGCTCAGGTGTGCGAGGTTTAAGTCAGCACACCCTGCTGCCGCAGGGTTGCCAGGTTTTCATCACTGTAGCCACACTCCCGTAACACCTCATCGGTATCGATGCCTGCGTGTTTGGGCCCGTGGGCAATCGTGGCCTCGCTGCGGCTGAATCGTGGCGCGGGCGCGGGTTGCACCACGTCGTTGATGGTGACGAAGGAACCTCGCTCGACGTTGTGTGGATGATGGGGTGCTTCGGCCATCGACAGGATGGGGGCGAAACAGACATCGGTGCCCTCCATCAGCTCGCACCACTCATCGCGGGTTTTCTGCTTGAAGACGCCCTCCAGTACCTCGGCCAGCGCCGGCCAGTTGTCCTCGGAGCGGTTGGAAAACTGCTCCGGGTCCAGTTCCGCCAGTTCGACCAGCTGCTGGTAGAACTGTGGTTCTATCGAACCCAGGGAAATGTACTTGCCGTCACTGGTTTCATAGCTGTCGTAGAAGTAGGCGCCGCCGTCGAGCAGGTTGATGCCGCGGTCATCCTTCCAGCCACCGCCGGCAAACATGGTATACATCATGGTCATCAGGGACGCGGAACCCTCAACCATGGACACGTCCACCACCTGACCCTTGCCGGACTGACCCGCCTCGTGAATTGCACACATCAAGCCGAAGGCGAGATACATGGCACCACCGCCGAAATCGCCCACCAGGTTACTGGGGGGGAGAGGTTTTTCGCCCCTGCGGCCGACGCCGTGCAGGGCGCCGGAGAGGGAAATGTAGTTGATGTCGTGGCCCGCCGCCTGTGCCAGGGGGCCGGTCTGGCCCCAGCCAGTCATGCGGCCGAATACCAGTTTGGGATTCCGGGCCAGGCATTGCTCAGGCCCCAGCCCCAGTTTCTCCATGACTCCGGGGCGAAAGCCTTCAAACAGGGCGTCCGCGCCTTCACAGAGTTTCAGCACCGCCTCTACACCTTCCGAGGTTTTCAGGTTGAGGGCGATAGTGCGTTTGCCACGCTCGCTGAGCACCTGTGCCGCCGGTGTGTCAGTGCGGGCTGATTTGCGCCCGATGGTGATGACTTCCGCGCCCAGGTCGGCCAATAGCATGCCGCAAAAAGGCGCCGGGCCCATGCCCGCCATTTCAATAAACTTCAGACCTGTCAGGGGACCCATAGTATTTTCCCGCGTTGCGGCACGGAACCCGCGCCTGGTTAAAATTCCTGCCTGTTGGCTGTTATAAAAAGCGCCTGGCAGCGGTGGCCGCCAGGTGTTAAGCGACGATTAGCCTTGCTTAAAGGTGGCTTTCGCCTTTGACAGGACCACGGACCCGGTTTGAGTCTCCACCTGCACAATGGCTTCACCGGGCTCGGTGAGCCACAGTTTGGTGATGACGGAATCGCCAAACCAGACCTGG
>Ga0114950_10000378_pt1 | contig 29709 bp, 32 predicted proteins | sample N075metaG_FD_83503 | JGI IMG/M metagenome (GOLD analysis project Ga0114950, IMG submission 83503) | Deep subsurface microbial communities from Kermadec Trench to uncover new lineages of life (NeLLi) - N075 metaG | ecosystem: Environmental > Aquatic > Marine > Ocean trench > Sediment | place...
CTGCAACTGGTCACTTGGCCTTAGACGAAAAGTCCAGGACTGTCTTTGAAAAATCTTTTGTTCTTGAGGAGAGTTGATATTGTGATCAATAGTAGAAATTAGATTTGATATAGCGGAAAAAGCAGCGTTTACTGTGCTTGGCTCATCATTCGAAAGATAAGGTGAAAATTGATCAACTATCAACTTCAATAGTTTTTTTGAACTGTCTTGTTCAATACTATTTGTTGCTATCAGTCTTTGAATAATTGAATGGGTTGTTATCCCTCTAGTAGATATTGTTGATCTAACTAGATCTTCAAATTCAGAAAAATCATTTCCATATGTCAAAATAGAGCTATCAAAACCTTTTTGATCAGCCAACTTGATTTTTTCAGCCCAAGCCTCGACAATCGCACTTTCTGGAGTTAGGTCTTTTAGAAACTGTTGCTTATAGAGCTTACCTTCAAGCGCTAATTTCTTTTTCACCTGTAAGAGAGTCCTAGTATCTAACCCAGTGATTAAGGCCAGCCTTGTTAGTGGGACATTTTTTCCAGGTTTCTCCGTTTGAATTTTTCGCTCAGCCTCCTCAACATAAATAAACCGAATCATTTCCTGCAGCTTGACAAGAGAAATTCTCCCAACCAGGAAACGAATGAGTTTTCTGAATACATTTTCGATAGCCCGGGTAAGAATGGCAGCATCCTGCAGGCGTTCGTCTTTGATCAGGGGCATATGATCTCCTTTTCTCTACCGACAATCCGTTGAACGGTGAAACCCTTTTTATCTTTGCAAAGGCAGCGCCCGGACCACTGGCCCGGACCCTGCTTTACCCAACCTAAGAACGACTTCCTCCGCACATGCTGACGATTTACTGACCCCCTTTGATCTCGCCGGCAATAAGAACCCTTTCTTTCGGTTCTGGCACTCCCCTTGCATTGACAATAATGTCAATATTTGCCATTAATGTCAATTATTATATTCAGCTGTTTTTAAATCAGGGTAAATTTCTTACAAATACGGTACGTTGCCTGGCCGGCTACTTGTGAAAGTCAAAGGTCTCTTGCAATGCGAAAACCAATTCTGGCATCACGACTATCGGGCTTTGCTGAAATCCGGAATGCAGAACGTGCCTGATCTGGCGAACTGGCCCAGTAGCCTCCACGGATAACTCGTAAGCTGCATCCAGGATTGACCCAGGCAGAGCCATCGAGGGGAGCGCGCATGTAAGTATCATGCCAACAATCCATAACCCACTCACCCACATTGCCTCCCATATCAAACAAATGGTAAGGAGATGGGTTGAATGACCCTACAGGAGCGGGGCCCCAGAACTGATCCGTGTACCCCTTGAATGATGTTGACCAATTTCGGTGGCTGGGGGATTTATCTGATTCGCCGGTTAAATTTTCCACTAAACGTCCGGGTGAGCCTCGGCCCCACCAGTATCTGGTGTTTTTCCCTGCTCTCAAGGCATATTCGAACTCGGCTTCACTTGGCAGTCGATAGGGTTCGCCGGTACCGGCGGCGAGCCAGCCCACATAGGCCAGCGCATCATTCCAGGAAACATGCACCACCGGGTCAACATCCCCTGCATCCCGCCTGTCATAAGCAAATTGCCAATTCACACCATTTCGCTTGGTCAGTCGACCGGATCGATGATTGTAAATTGAGGAAAAACCTGCACGCTCTGCATCAGTCCTGTACCGGGTCTGTTTTACGAAAACCCGAAATTCCGACACCGACACTTCACGCTGACCCAAAGCAAAACCACGGTTGAAAACCACACGATGCTGTGGACCTTCATTGTCTTTCCGGCCACGCTCCGTCACCGGTGAACCCATCATGAAACTACCGGCGACGATGACGACTGATTCGGGAGTCCAATGATCCTGGTCTAAAAATTTATCCTTTATGACCTTGCCCGGGCCGACCCCACCGTAGACACGATCCTCATTCATTTTTAGTCTCAGCTGCATGACTGTAGAACCCGCCCCGCCCAGGGCAATCATTTCGATCATTACTCGTTCCGCTCGACTGAAATCTCCTGCTTCCATGGCCAATTCTGCTTTCAGCCTGAGCTCTACTACCCGTTGATCTCTGATTCCGATAATTTGCTCATGCGCGTTCTCGATCAATTCCCGGGATTCCCCGGTATCCTGGATTAGAGATGCATCCTCAAGAATTCGCGTGGCAGATTCAAAGTCGAGTTCACGTGCGAATTCAAGAGCCTGCGACACCATCCGTTGCTGAACTTTAAGTAACCTTTGATCTGTGTCAGGCTTACCCGGATCGTCGCCAATTACGAGTTCCTGAGCACTATTGATAGTAGTTTTTTCACTGTGCTGGGCATGAACGTTGGCCATACCGGCCACCCCCCCCAACAACAATGACAGGGCTAATAAACCGTTCGCAATTGCCTGGCCTGGCCTGTTCATTGCCCAGCTGGACAAAACAACAGTGTGCATGCAATTTCCTTTGCCTGTAGCATTTGCATTAAATGGCTTTTGGACCTTGCCGGATAATATGAAAAATGATTTCTCAATATTCTGATGCCTGATAACACACCCATAAAACAGGCGCTCTCCGCCGGAGAGCATCCTATCCTGCTCGAATCAGCCACACAACTGGCAAATGCTGCAAAACAGTGGGAAAGCAGCAATGTATTGGGCATAGATACCGAATTCGTGCGGGAACGAACCTATCGTGCCGACCTGGGATTGATCCAGATTTCAGATGGCCGAACTGCCTGGCTGGTAGACCCGTTAGCCGTTGGCTCACTGGAACCACTGGCACAACTCATGGCCAATACTAACATCACGAAGATCCTCCACAGCAGCTCTGAAGACCTGGAAGTTCTGATGAATTCATTGGGGCAACTACCTGAACCCCTGGTAGACACTCAGGTTGCCAGCGCCATGCTGGGCCAGCCCTTGCAATTGGCTTATCACAATGCCGTGAAATGGCTGTTGGATATCACAGTCGATAAGGACCAGACCCGGTCCAACTGGTGTCGCAGACCGCTACATTCCAATCAACTGCGTTATGCGGCCATGGATGTCGTTTTCTTACCCATGATGTTGCAGAAAATCAAGCCACAGCTTGAAATGGTCGGGCGTTGGGAATGGTTGATGGAAGACGCCGAACGCATGAAAAAAAACAGCCTGACACCTGTTGATCCGGAACATGCTTACCTGCGATTTCCCGGAATTGGTCGCATGGATGAATCCGGATTGAAGGCGCTGCAGGCCCTGGCTGCCTGGAGAGAAAAAACAGCAAAAGAAAAAAATCGCGCGCGTGGTTTCGTTATTTCAGACGCAGGCCTGATGCAATTGTCGCGACTGAGACCCGGAAGTGCGGACCAAATCAGTAGAATTGACGAAATACATCCCGGTGCACTCAGCAAATACCAACCCCGGTTGCTGCAACTGATTGCTGATTCACAGTCCATGAAATCACCGGTGGAAAAAATAGAAGATTTGAGCAATAACCAGCAGCGACAACTGAAAGCCATGCGGAGCGCAGTTGGTGAGCGTGCAAAGGAACTCGACCTTGATCCCGCTTTACTTGCCTCACGTAAAGAACTGGAGAAACTGATCAGGGCTGTTGCAAATAGCCAGCAAATTCCTGAACGGTTCCGGGGGTGGCGAAAACAAGTCATTACAGAGGAGCTATTGCAACTCCTCGAATAGTTCAGATTTTGTGAATCAGCCTGGCGGCCATGTCATTTGCCGGCCACCCAACAGATGCAGGTGGATGTGATAGACCATCTGCCCACCTGCTTGATTACAATTGATTACGATCCGGTACCCATCTTCGGACAAGCCCTGTTCACGCGCAATTTCTGCTGCTGCCAATATCAACTTGCCTGCCAGGCCCTCATGCTCCGGCTCAAGATCATTTGTGGTCGGAATTCTCACCTTTGGAATGATCAATATGTGCACCGGTGCCTGAGGGTTGATATCACGAAATGCCAGAACATCGTCGGTTTCATAAACGATATCCGCTGGTATATCACGATTGATAATTTTGAGAAACAGCTCATCAGTCATTACGGTACGATCTCCATGAAAAATCAATCATCTTCAATATACCACTCCACAACAAGTCACAAGAACCGGTTGCTCACCTAGCATATCAGGCCCGGGGAATCTTTTGGGATCAGAGTAAAATCCTATGACAAGTCCACAAAAACCGTTTCAGGCTGATGTTCTCCTGATAGAATTTCCATGATCTTTCTTGCCGCCACCGCCGGTTCTGGTCTCAAACCGGGGTCTTCTCCGTGGTATGCAGCCGCCCGTATTGACGTCCTCATGGGTCCCGGATTAATCCCCAACACCTTGAATTCCCGATGAGGATAATTCAGCAGCGAACTGACGGGTGAGGGCCTCAAGTGCGTGTTTGCTCACACCATAGGCATTCCAAAAAGCCCCCGACATCCTATCCATGTCTTCAAGAATAAAATACAGTGCGCCGGCTTCTGACTCTCTAAGTAAAGGCAAGCATGAAACACTCAGCAGCCATCCAGCGTTAACGTTTACCTGCATCTGATGTAACCATTCAGGAGGTGATATCTGGTCCAGCGGCCTCAATCCGTCGAATCTCGCGGCACAGTGAATCAAACCATCCAGACCACCAAATTCTGTTTTCACTGCCTCTGTCAGCTGATCAAATTGCTCAGGTGTAGCCGATGCAAGGTCCAGAGGGTGCAAAACCGGTTCCGTCAAGCCGTTTTCAATGATCGTGTCGTAAACAGATTCCAGTCCTTTAATGTTTGCATCGAGCATGACGGTATTGCAAGCGGCAGAGGCACAAAGAATGGACAACTCGGATCCCAGGCCACCCGCCGCTCCGGTAATCATTATTGTCCTGTTGTTCTGATTCTGTTTCATTTTCATTGCCTGGAGTGAGCCATTTGAACGGAGCCGGGTTCTGGTGGTGTACTATAAGCGCCTGCTGCCAGACGCCGCAGCAGTGTAGCTGTTTTGGCGATTTTTGGAAATTGGCTTGTCGCCTGCAGATTCTACCGATGCATCATACCCACTAAATTTTGCTGAATGGACCAGGATGCCAATTTACGAATACAAACCCGCACACGAAAACGGCTGTAATTATTGTTCAGATGGCTTTGAGCTGATTCGAAAAATCAGTGACCCGACGGTGCTTGATTGCCCTCAATGTCATGTGGCAGTAAAAAGGGTCATTTCAGCCCCCAACCTGGCAAAATCCGGCCCTTCGCTTGATCCGGCTAACGTGGAAAAGCACGGGTTTACCCAGTATCGGAAGTCCGGTAAAGGTGTTTATGAAAAAACAGCGGGTAAAGGCCCAGATGTCATTTCGGACAAATAGCCCACACAGTGCAAAACCACCAAAATAATCAATCATCAAACATGCAATTAAAGAGGTCTTGGTTTTCAGCTAACCCCGACCACAATGTCAGTTCCCCTGACTCAATTGCGCCAGCGCTCCAGCATGTTTTTCCCAGTGCTGGCCATCGAACTCCTCAATAGTAAGTTCTACACCCCGAGGAAGTTTGAGACAATTGATGTTGACGCTAAAACCATCAGGATTGGACCTGGGCACATAAAAAGACTTGATGCCACAGTGTGAGCAAAACAGGTGCCTGGCAACGCCGGTGTTAAATCGATACTCACTCAACTGGCCCTCGCCGGCAAGGATATTGAAGTCTTTTGCCGGGACAATCAGGCCGACAAAGCCACTTTGGCTGCAAATTGAGCAATTGCATCTGTGCGCAACTATTTGCCTGCTCACCATGACTTCATACTTCACGCGGCCACAATGACAACTGCCCTTTACGGGTGTTTTCTGTTTATTCATCTGCCCTTTCCTATTCAGCTCCAGAACTTCGGTTCAACTGCCTGGCGTACTTCCAGGTGCTCATCAAATCCCCGAAATGCCAACGGGAAAACTCCATCCGGAATCCGGCCGGATTTGTAGCCTGGACCCGGCTTATCTGACGGCCTTGCAGCGCAATCATCAATTGCAAATGCACGTGCCCGTCGCCCCTGGCATTGCTTTTCGGCCGGTCAAATAAGTGCTCACTCATCGGCGAACCACCTGACTGGAGAACACGCTCAAAGACAGCCTGCGACCCTTCTGATTCCACTAAAGCCTCAAGGTCGCTGCGCCTGATGTTGAATCGTGCAAGCAAGCTCAAAGGGACCCACCATAAAGCGTTCTCCTTTTTACGGCTGCTCTCTCTGAGCAACTGGATTATGCCCCCGTTAATCAGCATCGAATCATTGATTGCCTCATCAATGCCACCCATCGATAATTCCAGTAGTGCCTGTGGGCGATAAATTTCCTGGCAAAGCTTCACGAACTGATCTTCATCCCGGGGGGCATATGCGTCTATCCGGGCTTCTGCGCTATCCAGCAGAAGCGCTATTCCCTTTTGGGGCAATTTTTCAAGTGCACCGCTTGCGTGCAAATGACTGACAACCGGATGATTGCTCAACGCGGCCTGCCGTGCCGATAATTCAACCCGCCACCAGCTCATTTTCCTCAATGCTACTGACTCATCAGAAATATCACTGCTAATGAGTTCAATCGATGCAAACAGGGCATGCAATGCGAGCAGTTGATCGGATAATTGCGAAGGTGTGAACAGATGTGAAACCCGGAACAGACGATTGGTTCTGAGAATCTGCTCCCAGCAAAATTGCCTGACGTTGTTTTGCCGGGCCATTAGAAAACAGGGTTTGTGGAAATCCGTTTAACCATTTCTCATTACACTGATCAATTCGGATGCGTGATATATCTGAAAACTGCCAGCCACCAATTGTTCATCCAGGTCGCTGGAACCATAGCCGTAATGTATCGATGCGGTCCGTGTACCCGCGGCCTTGCCTGCCGCTAAATCTCTGCTGTCGTCGCCGACAAAAAGGGTGTTTTCCGGAAGAACATCGAGCATGTCACAAGCCAGGATCACGGGCGCTGGATCCGGTTTACTTTTCTTCAGAGTATCGCCACAAACGATGCAGGAAATTGTCTCATTCAGATGACTTGCCTCCAGAATAGGCAATGTCAACGCTTCGATCTTATTGGTGACAATTCCCCATGCAATGCCAGATTCATTCATGAAATCAATCACTTCCGGAACGCCCTCGTACAGGCTTGAGTCGCAGTAGGAGTTATCAGCGTAATAATCAAGAAACTGAATACGCCAGAATTCGAAAGTACCGGCATCCGTAACGGGCATTCCTGCACTGAGCAGCCCAACAGCACCATGCGAAACAAAGGTGCTCATTTCAGCTACCTCCAAGGGTGGGAGACTTACGGTTTTACGTACATGGTTTAAGGCCGCTACAAGATCCGGCGCCGAATCCAGCAATGTTCCATCAAGATCAAACAGTACCGCCCGGATCGGGCTGGTCACGCTGCTTTCATCACGTGCATGAGGTAATTCACTTTTACCCCGCCACCAAGTAAGACACTCCGTGTCACCGGATTGTAATGTAAACCGGAAATATCTTTCACGGTAAGCCCGGCCTCACGAGCCCAGTGCCCGAGTTCCGATGGCCGGATAAAACGATCGTAGCGATGTGTTCCTCGCGGCAATAAACCGGCAATGTACTCTGCACCCACAATACCCAGTGCAAATGCCAGCGGTGTGCGATTGAGTGTAGAAAAAAACGCATGGCCGCCCGGTTTCAGTAACAACTGGATGGATTTGATAATGGATGAAGGGTCAGGCACGTGCTCAAGCATTTCCATGCAGCTGACAAGATCAAACTGCTCGGCACTTTCAGAAGCCAGTGTCTCCACGGTTTTTTGCTGATAGTCAATGTCCAGATCTGACTCGCGCAAATGAAGTTTTGCGATGGAAATAACTTTGGGTGCCACATCAATGCCAAGGACATCGGCACCTTTTTTAGCCATTGACTCGGATAGAATTCCACCCCCGCAACCGACATCAACAACACGGGCGTTTTCCAGGCTGCATCGTTCTGTGATGAATCTTAGCCGGGCAGGATTGAGGTCATGCAATGGACGAAAAGGCCCATCGGGGTCCCACCATCCTGGTGCCATGTCATCGAATTTTTCCTGTTCCCTGGGATCAAAATTCATATCTGCTGATAAATTCACCACACGATCACCTCTTGTCAAACGGTTCCCTGTTTCTCAAACCCGGATAAACGGCTTTGCCACTCGCCTGCTTTCCTGATCACATCGTCCAGGTCGATGGTTGTCAGCTGCCCGGAATCAAGCACACGCTTTCCGGCCACCCATACATCACTAACCTGCCCCCTGGATGCAGCATATATTACCTGAGAGACCACGTGGTATAAGGGCTGGGTTTCGGGATGACTGAGATCAATGGCACATAAATCTGCAGCCTTGCCAATTTCGATACTCCCTGTCAATTTATCTATCCCCAGTGCTTTTGCACCGTTAATGGTCATCATTTCCAGCGCCTGGAATGCATCAACCGCTTTAACATTACCCGATATACCCTTGGCCAGCAGTGCAGCTGTCTGAGCCTCACAAAGTAAGTCGAGGTCATTGTTGGCGGCGGCTCCGTCCGTTCCGAGTGCCACATTGATACCGGCTTCGAGTAGGTCAGCAAGCGGGCAGATTCCACTGGCCAGTTTCAGGTTTGATTGCGGGCAATGAACAACGTGCACTTCAGCCTCTGCAAGCTGTTCAATATCCCGGGCAGAGAGTTGGGTCATGTGAACGGCCAATAGACGTGAATTCAGCAGATCCAGCTTTCTCAAGCGCTCAAGCGGCTGTGCATTGTGGTGTTGGAGAGAATGCTTGATGTCCCATTTCGTTTCCAGCAGATGTAAATGAACCGGTACGTCCAGTTCCTTTGAGAGTACGGCAACACGGCGCAGGGTTTTATCTGATACAGAATAAGGGGCGTGCGGAGAAAACGTAATACTCAGCAGAGGTTCTGACCGCCATTCATCATGCAGTCTCAAACCCTGTTCAAAATTATGGTCTGTACTAGCAGCCCACTCTGCCTGTGTGTCAATCAGAGGTACGCCAATGCTGGCCCTGATACCCGTATCCAGACAGACCTCACCCAGTACATCAGGATGAAAATACATATCATTGAAACATGTCGTTCCAGCCCGGAACATTTCGGCAATGGCCAGTCTGGCTCCATCGGCAACGAAGGAAGGGCCGACAAACTCTTGTTCTAGCGGCCAGATATGTTCCCTCAGCCATACATCAAGATCAATGTCATCCGCATAGCCCCGAAGCAGTGTCATGGGCGAATGGGTGTGCATATTGATGAATCCAGGCAACAGCACATGATCCGGAAGCTCGATTGATTTTGCTCCGGGGTAAGCCTGTTCGGCCTCGTCTCGCTGCAGGATTGAAACAATCACACCCCGCTCTATTGCAATTGAGTACCGGTCAAGAACCGTACGCTGTGGCCTGACCGCCACCAGGAAACGGGGGTGGATCAGGCTCGTGCCGGATCTCAAACCTGCCGGTAAAGCAGTACCATCCGTCATCAACGTTTCGATTCAGCCCTTGACCCGGGAAACATACTCACCGGTCCGGGTATCCACCTTAATGACTTCACCGTTATTTACGAACAATGGAACCCGCACGACGGCGCCGGTTTCCAGGGTAGCCGGTTTTCCGCCCCCGCTTGATGTGTCGCCCCTCAGTCCCGGGTCGGTTTCGACTATTTTCAACTCGGTAAAATTGGGCGGTAATACCGCAAGCGGTGTTCCATTAAACAAGGTAATCTGGCAAACAGCCTCTTCTGTTATCCATTTCGCACCTTCACCGACGGCATCCAGGGAGCAGGCGTGTTGCTCGAAAGTACCGGGGTCCATAAAGTGCCAGAATTCTCCGTCGTTATAAAGATACTGAACATCCATTTCAAAGACGTCGGCGGCCTCAACTGACTCGCCCGACTTGAACGTGCGCTCGATTACCCTGCCTGTTTTCAGATTCCGGACACGCACACGATTAAATGCCTGGCCTTTGCCTGGTTTTACAAATTCATTTTCAACAATGTTGTAAGGATCACCGTCGAGGATGATCTTCAGGCCACTCTTGAACTCATTGGTACTGTAACTTGCCATCGGGTCCTCCCATTGGGCGAAGTTAATTGTGCCGTCCATCACAGTGGAGACACTGCCTTGTCAGGCTTGGCAATAAGCCCGGGGAGTGAATGATAACGCGAACCAAGCCGGCGCGCCTTTGTAAAACACCCGGTTCCCGGGCTGGAATTGAGTTGCTTGAGCAAATCTGCCTGCATACACCCTGAAATTCATCATTCCACATTGCCATAAAACATTGATTTATCTTGGAAATCATATTCAATATAATCGATAATTAATTGATTTCTTGTAGATAAATGTGGTAAAAACATGCTTATGTGTGAAAGGCAAGGAGGCCTGTTCCGTATGCACCGGGTTAATATTCTAGTCACAGACAGATCTCAGGAGTCCGCGGAGAACATCAATTCCATGCTGCGCAATTCCGGAATTGATATTCATGTGATTCACACTCAAACCAGCACCGATGTCAAGCGTGCCCTGGATAGCGACGCCCCGGTTCTCATCCTTTTTGCCAACCCTGAACCCGGTGAGGCCAGCCTGGAAGAAATTTGTGAATTGGCAGAAGCCTTTGATGTAACGGTGGCTCTCTTCACTGACTTGCAAGACCCGGACAGCTTAATCCAAATGCTGAGCTCTACTGCTTGCTTTGTCATTAATTCGAACCAGGAAGAACTGCTGATCGAAACGGTTGGCCGTCTTGTCAAGCGCAGTGAGACATTTCAAAACCGATTGCAGCAGCAACAGCACCAGGAAGAGCTTGAACATCGTTACAATCTGCTTCTGGACAGCTCTCATGATGCAATTGCCTACATCCACGAAGGATTCCATGTTTATTCGAATCGAGCATACCTGGAAGCACTCAGAATCAATGACCAGTCTGAAATCGCCGGAGTGTCCTTACTTGAAATGTTAAAAGCCGGAGAAACCAACCTCAAGCAATTGTTTAAAGGCCTATCCAAAGGAACATTCCCGGAAGAGGCCCTCAAGGTTGATGTATTTCGGCCCGATGGTAGTCAATTTGAAGCAAGCCTGGCATTTTCGCCGGCACGCTATGATGGCGAAGAATGCATCCAGATGATGGTTCAAAAACGCGATGCAGCCGCTGAACTGAAAGCAGAACTGGACCGTCTCCGGGTGATGGACCCGCTAACTCACCTGTACAACAGAAAGGCGTTCATAACGCGTCTGGATGAGTTCATTAACGATGGGGTCGCTAAGGGGGATGGCGTTGCTGCGGTCCTGTACCTAGAACCGGATGATTTTTTAAAGCTTCAAAAGGAACTGGACGTTGATTCGTCTGAAGCATTCCTTGCTGATCTGGCCAGCATACTCAAAAATTACCTGAATGAAGAAGACATTGCAGCCCGCATCGGACAGCATGGATTTGCGCTTCTTTTACAAAAGCCGAATCAATCCGAACTGGAAGAAACGGCACAAGGCATCCTCAAAACATACCGAAGCCATATTGTGGAATTTGGAGACCGTGCCATCACGACCTCCGCCAGTATCGGCCTGGCCGGCATAGACCGCTTGACCTTGAATGCCAATGATATCATCGCAAAAGCACGAGAGGCCTGGTCCGAAGCAGCACAGCTGGGCGATGAGATCATCATTTTCCGTCAAAAACTCGAAGCCGTTACTTCAGACGATGGTGACCAGAACTGGATTAACCGGATCAAACATGCGCTTGGCAATCAGGACTTTTACACGGTCCAGCAATCCATCGTCGATCTGGATGGTGAAGGCAAGCAACTAATGGAAAACCTTACCTTCCTGCGCGAAGAGGTTGGCGATCACCCGCCTGGCACGTATGAACAAGTTGCAGACCGCAATGACCTGGCAGGAATGATTGACAAACATGTTATTCCGGGCCTGCTTAAGACTTTTGTTGAAAGTGACGAGACACAGATCATCACTGTGAGTAATAATTCAATTCTCGACTATGGCTTCCCTGCCTGGTTTGCCGACCAGATGAAGGCGAATTGCATAGAAGGCCGGCGCATCATTCTGCAAATCGACGCCAATGCCGCTAAAACCAACCTCAAGCCTGCACAACGTTTGATGAAAGAACTGAAACCACTGGGTTGCCAGCTGGCGATTAGCAATTTTGATACGGGAAGACGTACCAACCAGCTCCTGGAACACCTTGAAGTCTCCTACGTCAAACTTCATCCAATGCTAACTGAAGACCTTTTAGCCGATACCAAGAACCAGGAGTCCATTAGAAAAATTGTTGACGATGCAGAAATTCATGGCGCTTCTGTAATCGCGGAAGAAGTGGAAGACACTTCCAGTCTTGCGGTCTTGTGGCAATGCGGAGTGAAACTGATTTCCGGCACCTTTTTGAAAGAACCTTCCCAGGTCATCGCACAGTAACTACTTCTACCCATTCCGGACGATTTGCACCGTCACCGACAGGCGATTTACATTTCGGGTCGCTGATCTCGGCAGTTGCGAGTTTTTTACAGGCAAAACACAATGGCGGTCATTGGTTGGTCCGCGTGGAAGATATCGACCCGCCGCGAGAAGTAGCCGGAAGTGCAACGCGCATTCTTCAGGACCTTAGCCGTTTGGGAATGAACTCCGACCGGCCCGTGCTATTCCAGAGTACACGCGCCGGGGCTTACGATTCGGCAATCAAAGCCTTGTTGAGTGAAGGCAAGGCGTTTTGGTGCGGATGTACCAGAAAGGATTTGCCGCCTTCGGGGATTTACCCCGGAACCTGTAGAAACGGACTGGCAGCCAACCTGTCTCCCCGTACGGTACGACTCGGTGTTGAGGGCAGCACCATCCGGTTTTCCGATCTTATCCAGGGTGAGTTTGAGGACAAACTGGATAACACGACCGGTGATTTCATCATTCAACGCGCCGATGGACTTCCAGCCTACCAACTGGCCGTGGTGGTTGACGACGCATTTCAGGGTATCACCGAAGTGGTGCGGGGTTTCGATCTTCTTGATTCCACCGCAAGGCAAATTCATCTGCAACATGCCCTTGGCTTGCCTATTCCGGTGTATGCACATCACCCGCTGGTAAGGGATGGTGATGGTAAAAAACTGGGTAAACGATTTGCTTCCGACCCCATCGGCAAGCTGAGCCCAGCATCCTCTTTGCGTGCTGCCTTGCAATTTCTGGGACAAAACCCACCACATAAGTCAGGTTTGAAAGAACTCTGGGAGTGGGCCATGACGCATTGGCGATTGGAAACCATAAGTCCAACAGACGCTGAGTCGGCTATAATGTAATTCGAATCCAGCGAGTAAAACAATGAATTCCAATTACCTTGATTTCGAACAGCCGATCGCCGAATTGCAGGCAAAAATTGATGAACTTCGCAACGTCGGTTCCGATAATGCAATCGATCTCGATGAGGAAATTCGGCGGCTCCAGGTGAAAATACGCCACAAAATAAGGCAGATTTTCAAAGACCTGTCACCCTGGCAGATTACCCAATTGAGCCGGCACCCCTTACGCCCTTATACCCTGGATTACGTTGAAAAAATCTTTGACGAGTTTCATGAGTTACACGGAGACCGTGCTTTTGCGGACGATCATGCCATTGTTGGCGGACTGGCCCGGTTCAGAGGTCGGGCAATCATGTTCATCGGGCAGCAAAAGGGCCGTGATACGAAGGCAAAGATATTCAGAAATTTTGGCATGGCGAGGCCGGAGGGATATCGAAAAGCACTTCGATTAATGAATATGGCTGCCCGCTTCCGGCTACCCCTGATCACGTTTATTGATACACCCGGAGCCTATCCGGGTGTGGGTGCTGAAGAACGGGGCCAATCCGAAGCGATTGCCCGTAATCTGCAGGTCATGTCGCGGCTGCCGGTACCCATAATCTGCACCATTACCGGCGAAGGCGGTTCCGGTGGCGCACTTGCCATCGGTGTGGGTGATCGCGTTAATATTCTTCAATACAGCACCTACTCGGTGATCACACCCGAAGGCTGCGCTTCCATCCTCTGGAAGGATGCATCCTATGCAGAAGATGCGGCTAATGCCCTGGGCATCACTTCCGACCGCCTGTTTAAACTGGGTCTGGTGGACAAGGTGATCCGGGAACCGCTCGGTGGAGCACATAATGCCCCGGAAAAAGTCGCAAAACGGATTGCGAACTGCATCGAGGCACAACTGGAAGTACTGGAAAAACAAACCACCGAACAACTTCTGGACGCCCGATACAAGCGCCTGTTGTCGTTTGGCGAATTCAACGACTGAAAAGACTCTTGTCCAATCCCGATGCAAGTTTTGACAAGGGACAATTGCTGCAGGCGATGGCCCTTCTGCCCCGATCCCGAATGTACTGGGTTGGTTTCAGCGGCGGAGCCGACTCCACCGCATTACTCCACGCATTGCATGAACTACGGGATGAGTTGATTGCCCCCGTTCATGCCATTCATTTTCATCACGGCCTTAACCCGGGAGCGGATGCCTGGCAGGAGCATTGTCGGAAATTTTGTCGGCAACGCCACCTCAATTTCACCAGCCTCAAGCTGGAAATCAAACGAGTCAGTGGAAGCAGTATTGAGGAAGAATCCCGAAACCTCCGCTACCTGGCCATCGGTGAACTGCTGCAAACAGATGATATTTACCTGACCGCGCATCACGCTGACGATCAGGCCGAAACCTTGTTCCTGAACCTGATGAGGGGCAGCGGTATAGAAGGCCTTGCCGGGATCCCGCATCTGCGCAAGCTCGGCAAAGGCTGGGTTGCAAGGCCCTTGCTGAATGCCAGCAGGTCCCAACTCGAGTGCTACCTGGGCAAGCAAGACATTGAATGGTTGGAAGACCCTTCAAACAAAGACGATTCCTTCGACAGAAATTTTTTGCGAAATACCTTGTTTCCGCAATTGGAAAATCGCTGGCCCGGCGTCGTGCCTCGATTAACCCGAACTTCCAGAACAGCAAGAATAAGCGCCTCAGCGCTGGCAGATTTTATAGACGACCAACACAGTTCACTCCTGCGCAATCCCCACAGAATGGCACTCAGCCCCCTTCTGAAACTTGAACAAGCGATGCAGTCCTTGCTGTTACGCCAGTGGCTGCGACAGCAGGAAATCCCGGCATTATCCGAAGTTCGCCTCAACGAATTCATCAAGCAGATCGCCGGCTCCACCGACAGCAGCCAGGCTGAAGTTCGTTGGAGTGGCTGGCAAATCAAAAGATACGGCAAGTTTATCTTGTTGCAGGGCGAAACCATTCCTGCCCTTGAAGCGGGAAAAGACTGGATCAGCGGCCAGAAATTGTTACTGCCAGGTTCACTGGGTTGCGTTCGCTTGCCAGGAAGTGAAGTAAGCATCCCTGCCGGTTGGCGTATTGCATCCCGTCGAAAGGGTCAGAGAATCAGGCTGCATAACAAGGGGGTCAGGCGGAAACTCAAGGATCTGTTACGTGAATCCGCCGTGCCTCCCTGGCTCAGGTCGAGTATTCCGGTGCTGTACTGGGACGAGGAAGCCGTGGCAATTGGTGACTGGATCATTGCAGATCGCCTGCAAAACTGGCTGGACACGCACGACGTGGAATATCGATGGGATCCGGATTCGCCATTACTGTCGGATCTCCGAGCAGCTTGCCACGACCTGACGGTTGACCACTGTCAGTCGCTGGGTTAGTGTCCGCTAGTCAATCACAAACAATCATCATGAACGAGAAATCAAAACAAAATTCAGGCTTTGAAAAGGCACTCAGTGACCTGGAAACCCTGGTAGAACAGTTGGAATCAGGCGATTTGAGCCTTGATGAATCCTTAAAGCAATTCAAACGTGGCGTGGAACTGACGCGACATTGCCAGAGTATTCTGGAACAGGCACAGCAGACTGTTGAACAACTGATTGTAGCGAACGATGAATCTTCAGCGGTCCCATTTGAAAGCAACGACTGAACAACAGGCAGAAGTCTCTGCCTGGCAACTGCACTTCGAGTCAGTCCTCGATTACTATTTGCCTCTTGCAGATACAAATCCAAGCGCCCTGCATCAGGCCATGCGTTATTCGGCAATGGCCGGAGGAAAAAGATTCCGGCCGGTGCTGGTTTATGCCTCCGGTAAGGCTCTTGGCCTGGACAGGGAAATCCTGGACCCGCTTGCCTGCGCCATTGAGCTCATTCACAGCTATTCACTGATTCATGATGATCTTCCAGCCATGGATGACGATGATCTCAGGAGAGGTCAGCCCACCTGTCACCGGGCCCATGGCGAAGCCACCGCAATCCTGGCAGGAGATGCACTACAAGCCCTGGCATTTGAAATTCTTGCTAACGGTAATCCAGGCCGGCCGGCAAGCACCTTGCAATTAATCCGTGACCTCGCCAGTGCATGTGGTTCGACCGGCATGGCCGGTGGCCAGGCACTGGATCTGGGTGCAGTAGGAAGCTCCATCGACCTGGATGAATTGGAAACCATGCATCGCCTGAAAACCGGCGCACTGATTCAGTTTGCTGTCACGGCAACCTGCCACCTGGCAGATGCCAATGAAGAAATCAGCAGCAAATTTTCAGAATTTGGTGAAATCCTCGGCCTGGCCTTCCAGATTCACGACGATATACTCGATGTAACCGGAGACAGTGCATTGACTGGAAAAAGTACGCTGGCTGACATAGCACTCAACAAGCCGACTTTTCCCTCCGTACTCGGCCTGAAAGAATCTCAACTCAGGGCCTTGGCATTACGCGACCAGGCAATCTCGTGCCTGGAAGGAATCGATGGTGACGTCTCCTCGCTCATTTGGCTCGCCGACTACGTCGTCAGCCGCGACTGCTGATTCGTAAATGCACTCCCATTTTAAAAGCCAGCAGAGGATAAATGATTTAAGCGTTCGCCTGTGTTGTCGAACAAGGCTAATATAGGGCGGATGAATACCGAACGTTTTCCACTCCTGAGCGCGATCAGTTCCCCTGCCGATCTTAGGGAACTCCAGGAAGATCAGCTCCCACAGGTGGCTGATGAACTACGTCATTTCCTGATTGAATCCGTTGCCAGCAGCGGCGGACATTTCGGGGCCGGCCTGGGTTGCGTCGAACTGACGGTGGCATTGCACTATCTCTTTGATACGCCCCGGGATCGCATCGTGTGGGATGTGGGACATCAAGCCTACCCGCATAAAATACTCAGTGGTCGTGCCGGACGAATCACGACCATCAAGCAAAAGCAGGGTCTGGCGCCCTTCCCCAAGCGCTCAGAAAGCGATTACGACACATTCGGCACGGGTCATTCATCAACCTCGGTCAGCGCCGCCCTGGGAATGGCCATCGTTTCAGCATTACAGGAAAAAGATCGAAAATGCGTTGCCATTATTGGTGATGGTGCGATAACCGCAGGTATGGCGTTTGAGGCCCTTAATCACGGTGGAGACCTGGACAACGACCTGCTGGTGGTTCTCAATGAGAACCAGATGTCTATTTCACCCAACGTCGGGGCAATGACGAAGGCACTCGGGCGGCTGATGAGTGGCCCTACCGTCACCGGTATCCGTGAGCGCAGCAAAAAGTTAATCCAGAAAGATTCAAGAACCTGGCGATTTATGAGCCGCTGGGAAGAACACATCAAGGGCATGGTAATGCCCAGCACCTTGTTCGAGGAACTGGGGTTCAACTACCTCGGCCCGATAGATGGCCACGATCTGCCGACCCTCATACGCACGATTCGCACGGCACGTGATGTAAAGGGACCGAATTTGCTGCACATCATTACTGCAAAAGGAAAAGGTTACGGCCACGCGGAACGTGATCCGGTAAAATATCATGCCGTAGGGCCGTTCGACCCGGACAAAGGCGTTACACCCAAACCACCCCCCGAGTCACCCAAACCCAGCTATACCCAGGTTTTTGGTGAGTGGCTTTGCGACATGGCGGAAAAGGATACAGATTTACTGGCCATCACCCCCGCCATGCGCGAGGGCTCAGGGATGGTCGAATTCCACCGGCGTTTTCCGGATCGCTATTACGACGTTGGCATTGCAGAACAACACAGCGTCACCCTGGCCGCTGGTATGGCCTGTGAGGGTGCGCATCCTGTCGTTGCCATTTATAGTACATTTTTACAACGCGCCTACGACCAACTGATCCATGACGTTGCCCTGCAGGAATTGCCGGTTTTATTTGCCATCGATCGCGCCGGCCTGGTGGGCCCGGATGGCCCTACTCATGCCGGCAGTTTTGATCTCAGCTTCATGCGCTGTATCCCCAATATGCTCATCATGACGCCTGCAGATGAAAATGAATGCAGGCAAATGTTGTACACCGGCTTCAGGCACCAGGGGCCCGCAGCGGTTCGTTACCCACGAGGGACCGGGCCGGGTGTGGAAATACAAAAAGAGATGACTGCTATTGCCCTGGGTAAATCAAAAACACTCAGAGTGGGAAAGGATGTGGCAATTCTGGCATTTGGCAGTATGGTTGAACCCAGTGCGCACGTGGCTGAAGAAATCGATGCGACATTAATCAATATGCGTTTCGTCAAACCACTGGACCGTGAGGCCATCGTGGCTGCGGCTCACGCTCATTCATGCCTGGTTACGGTCGAAGAAAATGCAATAGCCGGAGGAGCCGGCAGTGGAATCAATGAAGTATTGCATGCCAGTGGTATCTCAATACCCGTTCTCAATATTGGATTGACCGACACCTTTATCCAACATGGCACACGCAGCGAATGTTTGCGCCAGGCCGGACTGGATACAGGTGGAATACGGGATCAGATCACAGAATACCTGGCACTTGACGATCGTAAAAAACAAGCACCTCAGGCCACCGGGCATATTGCGAACTGAGTGAAGGGGCCTAAGCAGTCACAGCCTGAATTTGACGGTCGTGAAGCCGGGAAAGCATAAGCAGCGCAAGGATTGCACCAAGCAATGCCAGCAACATATCTGACTGCGTATCCCAGACATATCCCTGCGTCCCCAAAAAAGACTCGGCAGCTTCGGCGCTGAGCACGGCCACCCACCATTCGATCAACTCATAAAATGCGCTGAAAGCCAGGCAAAAGCTGACTACAATCAAGGCCAGCCAACTTCGTTTTGCAAGCACGTCATGACGTATCAGGATTTCCCGGACCACAATGGCGGGAATGAACCCCTGTGCCAGGTGCCCCAGTTTGTCGTAGTTATTCCGGTCACCTCCGCTCAGGTCCCGCATCCAGTCTCCAATAGGAACTTCGGCATAAGTGTAATGCCCGCCAATCATGAGAATGATCGAATGGATCAGGATCAGCCAATACGCCATCGGGGTCAGCGGAAAACGCTCGCGTGTCAGGAAAAGAACAATCAATGCCACCAGAGCAGGTACTACTTCCAACCACCAGGTTGGGTAATCATGCGGTTGCCAGGCAGACCAGCCCAGAGCCAGGAAAAAAAGAGTAAGCCAGGCCGATTGCTTACTCAGCATCAAAAATTCGCACGGCCAGGACGTCACTGTTGGAACCATGAAGTACTGAATTGGCCGTTGCGCCCAACAATAACTGAACACCCTTTTGTCCATGTGTTCCGAGCACAATCAGCTCCATGTCATTTTCATCAGCAAAGTTGTGGATTTCGCGTGCGGGTGTGCCGTTCAAAAAGTGCCTTGAATCTGCCGCAATATTGAATTCGTCACCAATACTATTCAGTTTCTGTTCCAGTTCCGCTTTGAGGTTTTCCTCCACTTCGTCCATGCCGACGAAAACCGGGCCATAAGGCACCACGCCCATATACACAGAGTCCATTGGCTCCTGAACATAGAGCAGGTGAATTTCACTCCCGGGCTCTGCCACGGCCAATGCCCGTTCCATGATAATCGCGGACTCACTGCTAAGATCAATCGCAACAACAATCTTGCTATACCCTGACATCTTCTTCTCCACCCTGGGTTGAATTGAGCTGTATATCATTATACTAACGAAATATTTAAAGAGTTGGATGACCCGGATCAAGGGTGCCAGGGATTTAAACCTTGCAGAGATCGCTTAAGCTGCCAATCTCCGGTTCACCACAGGAGATTGCTCCTTTTTGATCAATCCGCCACCGTTGCAATGCACTCAATCTCAGTCAGAGCACCCAATGCCAAGCCGTTGGCGCCCAACGCGCTCCGGGCCGGGGGCTTGACCGGAAAATACTCCACGTAAACTTCATTCATCGCCGGCCAGTCTGCAATATCCGCCAGGAAAACCGTGCACTTGACCACTTCACCCAGGGAAGAACCGTATTTTTCCAGGGTGGCTTTGATGTTCTCCATGGTTTGCCTGGTTTCACCGCTGATCCCTCCGGGTGCCAGTTGCATTGTGCCGGGAAGGACACCGATACTACCCGAGAGAAAAAGCAGTTCGCCGACCCGAACGGCATCGGAAAAAGGCAAATCAGACCGCGTACTCGACGCTTCGCCTGTGTCTTCCTGATTCGCTCCGGCCGTATTCAGGGCAGTAACAAACAACAAATAAAACAAAGAAGATAGAACGGGTTTCATATCAGTTGGTTTCAAGGGATTTCCCGGTGAAAAAACAAGGGCTATTTCTCAAAATGTGAAGGCACAAACGCATCCGGCAAGTGCTCCTTTTTGGTCCATGACGTAACACCATCCCCATCACAACAGGAAATTACCTGGCTCTCTTCCGCCATCATTTCATGCATGACCTGGCGGCAGGCTCCACAGGGCGGACAGACTTGTTCCCCGGATGTGTAAATGACCAGCGACAGCAGCGACCCCGCCTGTAAACCACCGGCTATTGCTGCGCTGATGGCATTGCGTTCTGCGCACTGGGTCAGACTGTAGGATGCATTCTCGACATTGCAACCGGCGAAGATCTCGCCATCCTCACCGACCACCGCGGCACCCACCTTGAAATGACTGTATGGCGAATAGGCATGGGCTGCGGCATTTTGTGCGTGAGGTTTAAGCAGAGCAATTATTTCGGAAGTGGCTTTCATGACAACTGCGCTCCATCAATTCGCTCATAAATTACCGGCGGCACCTCCGCCATGGATTGATCCATTTGGATGGCGGACCTCAGCCGGGCCTCTGCTTGCTGCCAATCTGATTCACAGGAAGCGTGAATGGTCGCCATTGGAGTGTGCGTGTCCAGTTGCTGCCCCACCGTACACAGCTCACCCAGGCCAACCGTCGGGTCTATTTTGTCTTCAACCCGCTCGCGGCCGCCACCCAGGTGTACGACGATGTAACCAATCGACTTGGTATCCATACAGGTAACGACTCCCGGCGATGTTGGAAATACCGGCCTGATGATACTCGCAGCGGGTAAGTAATTCCCAGGCCGGTCAAGCAAATCTGCCGGTCCTCCCTGGCTGACAACCAGGCGTGCGAATCGCTCCGCAGCCTCACCTGAGTCCAGGGAACTGCGCACCCGGTCTATCCCCTCGGACCGGCTGCTTACGAGGCCTCCCAGTACCAGCATCTCGCTGGCCAGCGCCTCTATTACATCTTGAAGTCTTTCGTGCCGTAGCCCGCCGGTCAGAAAATCTATCGCTTCGCTGACTTCCAGTGCATTTCCGGCCGACCATGCCAGCGGTGCATTCATATCTGTGATTATCGCTGTGCAGGGCAGCCCCGAGTCTGTGGCGACCCGGCAAATCACAGTTGCAAGCTCCCTGGCTTTGTCGTGTTCGCGCATGAAGGCTCCCGAACCCAGTTTGACGTCCATTACCAGGGCATCAAGCCCTTCTGCCAACTTCTTGGAGAGTATGGAAGCCACGATCAAGGGAATGGAACTGACTGTAGCTGTGATGTCCCGTACCGCATAAAGCCGTCGGTCGGCCGGGGCGAGTTTCTCGCTTTGTCCGATAATGGCGATACCATTGGCTCGCACCAGCCGTTGAAATTGGTCTATGGCGAAGGACGTGCTGAAACCCGGAATGCTTTCCAGTTTATCCAGCGTGCCGCCCGTGTGATCAAGTCCCCGCCCGGAAATCATCGGCACGAACCCGCCGCAGGCGGCAACGACCGGACCAAGTATCAGGCTGACCAGGTCTCCAACACCGCCGGTTGAATGTTTGTCCAGAACCGGGCCGTCCAAGTCATGCCAACGTAAAACTTCACCACTGTCCCGCATGGCAAGTGTCAGGGCTTTTGCTTCACCCAGGTCCATGCCCCGAAACCAGACCGCCATGGCGAATGCGGCAATCTGAGCGTCCGAGACCGTCTGTGCGGTCACGCCTTGAACGAATGCAGCAATCTCATCCGATGAAAGGGCCAAACCATCACGTTTTTTTGATATCAATTCCTGGGTAAAGTACATAGACCTTATCTTTGCAGGAGACCTGGCATTCGCAATCTAATGCTCATTCGTGACGCGCAGGAGGTATAGGAGCCTGTCGGATTTGACCGATCGTAGCGAGGGAAAGCCGATTTGAGTTAGATTTTTCGGTCTTTTGAGGTAAATAGCACCGCTATTTAACGAAAAAGAGCGGGAAATCTGACCAAACTCGGTTTTTCCGCAGTAGATCATGTTAAGTCCGACAGGCTCCTGACTGAAACATACATTGGAATATCAGCTTCAGAAACAATATTACCCGATTCATCGCAAACAGTAATCTTCAGCAGAACATCCTGCTGCTCACGCCAGTTCCAGTCATCAATTTTACACTCGGCGATCAGATTGGTTTTCGCCAGGCCGAGGTATCGAATGTTCATTCCCCTTGGAATCCAACGCATTTCCCGACTGATGCTGATCTCCATCAGGGTGCCGCCTACAAATTCGCACAGGTTGGCTATCGCAATGGCATGTACAGTACCCAGGTGATTTGTTACAGCTCGGCGTTTTTTAATACGGGCCCTGGCAAATCCCGGCTCAAGTTGAATAAATACCGGTCGAACCGACGAAAAATAAGGCGCCTTGATACAAACCAGCTTGGAAAAAATCCACAGGCCGGCAGGAAATTTTTGCATGCGTCGTAACAGATTTAAAGTACTGCTTGCCATCTATGTGATCCGGAGTGCTTCCAGGTTTGTTGTTTTAGGTGTCAATATACTGCTAAATGACCACATCACGAAAGCATTGAGCGAAATGATCAGGCCGGGAAGAACGGCTCTGTTGTAGAATTATTTTCATGCAAGAAGCAAAAAACAAAAACCACTTTATCTGGCTGACGGTTGCATTGATTGGTATGTTGATCACCGGAGCCGTCACGACCGAATTCCCAGAGAGTTTTTCCTTTCAAATTCTTGAATACAGCAGTATCTCGCTTTTGTTCCTGTCCCTGATTGGGATATGGAAAGATCGCAACTGGCGAATTTCCCTATTGATTTTAATTGGAATAATGCTTTTATCGACCGTCCTTCGCGGCATTACTGATCTGCAATATTTCAGGTATATATACATGTATTTGCTGCTGGCATTTTTTGTTTCTGTCGCTTGGTTGGTGGGACGGAGGGTTTTACTGACAGGCTATGTCGATCTCAATATCATTACCGGCTCTATTGCTTTGTACCTGATCCTTGGCTTTATCTGGGCCATCCTTTATACCCTGCTTATTCAAATGTTTCCGGAGGCTATTTCCGGACCCGTTGCGGAAAACTGGACAGAAGCGCTGTCTACCATGACCTATTTCAGCTTCGTCACCCTGACAACGCTGGGCTATGGTGATATCAGTCCGACAACACCACTTGCCGAGGTCCTGGTCATCCTTGAGGCAGTAACCGGTATGTTCTACTTTGCCATCGTAGTGGCCAGCCTGATCAGTGCAAACAGAAAGCAATAGCTATTGTTTGAGTATCGACCCTTTTTCTGCCAGTTCCTGGCATTTTTTTGGACCCGGATCGACCTTTGAACCATCTGCCTGGTAGCAGGAACAGCGTCCGGAATCCACCGATCGGGCACAAATCAGCGAGTCCTGCCATATTTCCTGCGGAGTCTTGGCTTGGCCATCAGGATGAAACTTTTCGGGTGAGGATCGCATCGCCGAATTTTTTTTCATCGTTTCCAAACCCTGGTAAAAGTCCTCATGAAAGGCGGCCCAGGCGCCTGCGAACAAGGCAATGAGCAAACCCAGGCGAAACAGTGCCCAGGGATCAGACAATAAGCCCAGGCGTGGTCTCAGCCGGAATTCTTCAATTCCCAGGAGTATCCGCCCGGCCTGGTCTTCGGACAAAATATTCTCCGTACGTTTGCGAATGTGCGAAACCAGTTTCTCTGCCGGCAATACATTGAACGGTGCCGTTTTTTTGAATCCCCTGTGGCCGGCAAATACAACAACAGTATGAAATTTTGATTCAGGGGCCTGTACCACGCGGGCAAGTGCTTGCATCCCGAGATGATTTTGATGCATGGGGTTTTGAAACAAGGTGGTTCGCCCGAAACGGTGTTGTTTCCACCGGTTCTGGAATTCAGCACCGGAAATCCAGCCGCGGACAAACACTGACTTGATAACAAAGATTCCAAACTTTGAAATCACCACATGATCAATCTCAACCGTTCCGCCATTACTCGGAATGATCACCTTGTTCATCACGGTATAACGATTGCGTTCCAGCAGGGTTGGCAGCATACGTCCGACACGGGCTTGTCCCATGTTCCCCTTGAATCGGGGTGAACCCAAATAGGCGAGCAACAGGATGAGAGGTATCAACCACAGAAAATGCAGAAATACTGGCGGCAGGCCGTCCATAGACAGCTTAATCTGTCACAAAGCAAGCCCCATGAGAAGCAAATTTTTAACTGGCAGCACAGACCATCACGGATGCAGCCAGCAACCGTTGTGCGGTAAATTTAAATGGCAAACCGAGGGCCCGGTTGATAAATACCAGATTCACAAACCGCTTACGGGCAACTGCCAGGTAATGAAGCCACAGGGAAACATCAATTCTGCTCATCTCAGCCTAGCTGCGAAGCCAATTTTCGTCAGGGTGTGATAATGACTTTTCGAGCAGCGCAGTTGACGCCAGTCAATGAGCACGCCCGCAAGAGACCCAAATCGAAACCACTGAGGGCTCGTCAGATTCGTGAGTACAAGGCGCGCGTTGACCGCGCACTGGAGTGACCGCCAGGTAATGAAGCGCACAGGGAAACGCAGCAACGCCGTAATCGCAGATCTGACGAGCCCTCAGCCGCATTTGGAGTAGCCGCAGGATAAACAAGTCGCGCAGTTGTCCATAACAACAACCGCTTTAGTAGAGCACTTACCACACAAAGTCGCCGATGCCGGATACGATCCGTCAGATTCAGTTGAGCTTGTTTTTTGTTCGATAGCTTCCACTTCAGCACGCTTTTGATCGAGGATCAGTTGATGCTGTTCTGATAACTCCTCTTTTTCCATCAATCCGATTTTTTGCAGGTGGTGCTCTATTACGGCACCGATCTCGGCAATGATGGAAGGCATGAACTTTCCACCCGGCTTAAAATAACCACCCTTGGGATCAAAAACTGCCTGCAGTTCTTCGGCAAGAAAAGTGACATCACCACCTTTGCGAAATACAGCAGACATCACGCGAGTGAGGGCTACAATCCACTGGAAGTGGTCCATGTTTTTTGAATTGATAAAAATTTCAAACGGTCGGCGCTGTTCGTGTTCCGTACCCTGGTTGAGAGTCATGTCATTGATGGTCACGTACATCGCATGATCATCCAGCGGGGTCTTGATCTTGTAGGTTGATCCCTCCAGGGATTCCATGCCTTCGGGCCGGGCAATATGCTCCGTCATGCGGATGATTTTGGCTGATTTCCGCTCTTCCTTTTCAGCCTGCGCCTTGGCTAATGCGGCTGCCTCTTCTTCTTCCTTGACGACCTCGTAGCCAACTATTTTAGTTTCAATCTTGATACTCATAATGTCTTAACCTTAGGTACCCTGTCTACGGGCCTGGACAGTAGTTCTCAGGGAAAAAAAGAGGTGTACGTCCTTGTACGAAACACCTCCCTGGTTTTGGTGGTTCCCAATAAATCCCTAGCCACCACTTTATCCCTGAATTTATTATTATTGACTTCCGTGTACCTTGGTACACCCTTCCTTGCCCATCTGCGATTTTCATCGCTATTCTAAATCAGAACTCTGTATTGCCTCGCCAGCTTATTTCAAAATTTTCCGTAATAACCTTCTTTCAGTGCATCAAACAAATTAGCCGCGGTATGAATTTCACCGTCGTACTCGATTTCTTCGTTGCCAGCCAATACTACCGTTTTACCGTCTTCCAGAATGAAACGATACTTTGTATTTTCCAGGTCTTTCTCTTTCACCAGTACGCCCTGAAACACTTCGGGATTGAAGCGGAAAGTGGTGCAACCCTTGAGGCCTTTTGAGTGGGCGTAGGTATAGACTTCCTTGAATTCCTCATAGGGAAAATCGGTTGGCACGTTTGCTGTTTTTGATATGGAAGAGTCTATCCACTCCTGTGCTGCTGCCTGAATATCCACATGCTCTACAGGCGAAACATCTTCCGCCGTAGTGAAATAGTCCGGTAACTTCAAATCCTCATCTTTTGCACCAGGCATTGCCCGGTCATTAACCAATGCGCGATACGCCAGAAGTTCGTAACTGTAAACTTCAATTTTTTCCTTGGTTTTGCGCCCCTCGCGAATCACATTTCTACTGTAGTGATGGGCAAAACTCGGCTCGATGCCATTCGCCACATTGTTGGCAAGGGATAATGAAATCGTACCTGTGGGCGCAATGGATGTGTGGTGCGTAAAACGTGCCCCCTCTTCTGCCAGGGCTTCCACCAGCTCTGCGTCTTGCCCGGCAACCCGTTGCATGTAACGACTGTACCTGGCATGAAGCACTTTACCTTTTACCTGGTCACCGATTTTGTATCCATCGTCTAGCATTTCCGGCCTGCGGCGCAGCATTTCTCCAGTAACTTCGAAAGACTCTTCCATGATCGGTGCAGCGCCTTTCTCCCTACTCAACTCCAATGCCTCCGCCCAGCCTGCCAGGGCCATTTCACGGGAGACCCTGCTTGTAAATTCAACAGACTCCGGCGAACCGTATTTCATACGAAGCATTGTCAGCGTCGAACCAAGCCCAAGGAAACCCATACCGTGGCGCCGTTTGTGGATGATTTCTGCTCGTTGCTTGTCAAGTGGCAAACCGTTTATCTCTATCACGTTGTCGAGCATACGAGTAAAAATCCGAACCACCTTGTTGTATTCATCCCAGTCGAAACGTGCTTCCTGTGTGAACGGATGCTCAACAAACCGGGTCAGGTTCACCGAGCCCAATAAGCAGGATCCATAGGGTGGAAGGGGTTGTTCACCACACGGATTCGTGGCCCTGATATTTTCACAGAACCAGTTGTTGTTCATCTCGTTAATGCGGTCAATCAGGATGAAACCCGGCTCTGCAAAGTCGTAAGTGGATGACATGATCATGTCCCACATGCGGCGCGCGGGAACGGTTTTGTAAATGCGACAAGCTACCAGGCCATCATCGCGGGTGACATAAGCCTTCGTTTCAGGCCATTCGCGCCACAAAACCTGCGCTGCATCTTCGAGATCAAGCTCAAGTGCTTCCTGGTCGCTGACCGGAAAAACCAGTGGCCAGTCCGCATTCTCTTCCACCGCCTGCATGAACTCATCCGTAATCAAAAGCGAGCAGTTAAACTGCCTCAGCCGCCCATCTTCCCGCTTTGCTCTGACGAATTCCATCGCATCCGGATGACTCACATCAAATGTGGCCATTTGCGCGCCGCGGCGACCCCCCGCAGAAGATACCGTGAAACACATCTTGTCGTAAATATCCATAAAGCTGAGTGGGCCTGAAGTGTAAGCACCGGCTCCGGACACATAAGCGCCTTTCGGGCGCAGCGTGGAAAACTCATAACCAATACCACAGCCCGCTTTGAGCGTCAGACCTGCCTCGTGAACTTTATCCAGAATTCCGTTCATGGAATCATTGATGGTCCCGGACACCGTGCAGTTAATAGTGGATGTGGCCGGTTTGTGGTCCAGCGCTCCGGCGTTGGCAATAATCCTTCCTGCCGGAATTGCTCCCCGACGTAACGCCCATAAAAACAAGCCGTTCCACTTTTTTCGGTTCTCTTCAGTATCTTCAGCGTCGGATATTGCACGAGCTACACGCTGGTAGGTTTCGTCCATTGTATTGTCGATGATTTCGCCGGTTTTTGACTTCAGACGATATTTTTTATCCCAGATATCCAGAGACGCGTCCTGGAAAGGAATTTCTTTTGAATCAGTGCCTATGACCTCAATCTGCACGCTGCTCATTAAATTTCCCGTGTAATTAATTGGTTTTATTTGTTTATACGGCACAATCTATTGTGCTCTGTTTTATAATTGGACACAAGATATTGTGTCAGCGGACTAGACGATACCCCCATGATTCGGTGCTGTCAAATGTCCTCATAGCGTAACTGTTTTTGTGTTTATCCGCTTTATTATGTTATTTATCAAATAGTTAACAAACTTGCGACGCTTTTAACTTTCACCACGTCATTTAACTGGAACGCTGGAATCCGCATTGCTGCTGGATTTCGCTTCGTCGCAAATTTAAAAAACTCTGGAGAACACAATTATGAAGAACAAATTCAAGCTCGATTTCAAAGCTGTTTTAACTGCATCTGTTTTGCTTTTGGTGACTGGCTTCCTGTTCGGCGGCACAAGCTTCGCCGGTGATCATTTAGAAATGATCATTGATGTGGAAACGGCTGAATTTCACATCGATAAACTGGATATCAGCGACCTTGAAACAGGCGATGTAGAAACAATTTACACCGAGGACGGCAAGACCATAGATGTCATGAAAACTGCCACCGGAGTCGATATTTTCATCGACGGCGAGAAACTTGACTTACCCGGTACAGGTATTCATGCCATGCATGCTGATGGTGAAGGCGTCAGACACATTATTGTCCACATTGAATGTGAAGGCGAAGCCGATGCTGACTGTGCAGCAGAAGAACACGGGTCACTATTCACTTCTGACCATGCTTCAGGTGACGGTACGATTTATCATAAAATCATCATAAAGAAAGAGCTACATACTTCAGACGAAATCTAAGCAACCCAGGCCCGGGAAACCGGCCGGGCGACACATTGCACCAGCATCATTTATGCTGGTGCAATGTTATCTGCTCTTACATCAGTAATTACCCCGGGCTACCTGTCCCTTGTTTAACGTCATCCTGTATCAGCCCGAGATTCCGCCAAACACAGGAAACATCATCCGTTTATGCGCCAACACCGGAGCCCGACTGCACCTGGTGGAGCCCATGGGGTTTGTGCTGGATGACGCCCGCCTGCGGCGGGCCGGACTCGACTACCGCGAGATGGCGGATGTTTCACGTTACGTGAATTGGAACGGCTTCAGGCAAGCCAATCCCGAAATGCGACTTTGGGCCCTTTCAACCCGAGGGGAAATATCTTATGACCGGGCGCAGATGCAGGAAAACGACGGCTTGTTGTTTGGTCCGGAAACCCGGGGTTTACCTGAAGAAATACTGGAACAAATCGGCCGGGACCATGTTTTACGGTTACCCATGGCTCAAACCAGTCGCAGCCTCAACCTCTCCAATACGGTGGCCATCGTTCTCTATGAAGCCCTGAGGCAACAGGAGTTCGGCAATTTGATTTAAGGAACCTCAGACAATTCGTCATTCCGGACGAAGCGTAGCGAGATCCGGAATCCAGCTGTTACGAATCAATGAGGTACTGGATTCCGGCTTTCGCCGGAATGACGGGGGTGTAGAAGCTCTGACAATTCGTCATTCCGGACGAAGCGTAGCGGAGATCCGGAATCCAGCTGTTACC
>Ga0114950_10000379_pt1 | contig 29692 bp, 28 predicted proteins | sample N075metaG_FD_83503 | JGI IMG/M metagenome (GOLD analysis project Ga0114950, IMG submission 83503) | Deep subsurface microbial communities from Kermadec Trench to uncover new lineages of life (NeLLi) - N075 metaG | ecosystem: Environmental > Aquatic > Marine > Ocean trench > Sediment | place...
GCCAAAGTAAGTGGGGTTGGTTACACCGAGGTAAAAACGCAGCCAATCCGGATCTTCCGGCCGGTAGCCTTTGGCCGGTGCCAAAAAGCCCTTGGGGGTGGTATCTGCGCCGACTACCAGCGCCACGTCACATTGACCGGACAGTATCTTGGTACGGGCGGCAGCCAGTGCCTGGGACCCAGAGGCACAGGCGGCGTAGGAGGTATTGACCTCCGCACCCTGCCAGCCCAGCGCCTGGGCAAAGGTTGCGCCGGCCACAAAGCCCGGGTAACCGTTGCGTATGGTGGCACCGCCGGATACAAACTTGATGTCCTGCCAGGGCACACCCGCATCGGCCAGCGCCTCACGGGCGGCGGCGACACCGTATTCAACAAAATTCTTGCCCCATTTGCCCCAGGCAGTCATGCCAGCGCCGATAATGGCGATCTCGGTATCTTGATTAGCACTCATGCTGAATCTCCTGCTGCAATTGGGCGCCACTTCCAGGTGACCTTGGTGTCTTCTTCGTCTTCGTGCAGGGTCTCCAGCACCAGTTCCATGGCCATGCCGACCTTGAGATCTTCCACGCCGGTGCCTGCAACTACCTGGCCCAGTATGGTCATTTGCTCCTTTTCCAGTTGTACGGCGGCAATGGCATAGGGCACAAACGGGTCCGGCGCCACGAATGGCTCCGGCGGCTGGTAACAGGCGTTGGTATAACTCCACACGGTGCCGGTGCGGCTCAATTGGACGTCCTCGAATTCGGTGCTGTCACAGGCGGGATTTTTACAAAAGCGATCCTGTTTGGGAAAAAAGTAGGTGCCGCATTGGCTGCAGCAGCTGCCAATCAGGTGTGGTGCATCGGCATTCATGGTGTACCAGCCCTCAATGGCCGGTACCTGTGGCTTGTCACTCATGGGACTCTCCAGACTAAGGCGGCGGCCAGCATACTACTGGCTCAAAATCGCCTCAAGCAGCCAGCAAGAAGCTTGGCCAGATAAATTGCCGTGGAATGACAAGTTTGACTAGTGCGGCTTGCGTGATCTGCAAGCTCGCGCCGAGTTCGCTATGCTGTGCGGCATGTGCGGGCGTTTTAATGTCATCGATAACCCGGAACTGCAAAAACTGTTGCAGGAGCTGGGTATCGACCTGGCTTTGCCCAGCCGCAGCAATATTGCTCCCACCGAGAATATCCTCATGGTTCGCGACCCTGGGGAGGCTGTTGAGCTGCGTTGGTGGTTAACACCGCACTGGGCCAGGCAAGTGGATCAAAAATATTCGATGTTTAACGCCCGCAGTGAATCCCTGGTTACGAGTCGGGCTTTCGCTGAGCCCTTCAAGCGGCGGCGCGGTATTGTGCCGGTTTCGTCCTTTATCGAATGGCGTGCGGAGCCGGGCGGCCGACAGCCCTACCTGATCCAGGCGGAAGGAGCAGCGCTGGCGCTGGCGGCAATCTGGGACCGGTGGGAAGGGGACGAGCGGGTGATCGAGTCCTGCGCGCTGGTAACCACCGCGGCCGCGCCCGAATTCGAACAGCTCCACAAGCGCATGCCGGTGATGTTGGCCGGCGATGAACAGCAGCGATGGCTGGATTGCGAGCAGGAGATCGCCGCCAATGACGATCTGTTTGCATCCCACCTCAAACAGACATTGCGGATTGAACCCATATCCCGTGGCATCAATAATGCCCGCAATAAAGAGCTGGAGCTGTTGAGCCCGACCGGAGAGGCCATATTGGTGGGGGCTGGCGGTATATAGAACTGAACCCCAGACCCTATAAGGGCCAAACTTGATTACCGTCAATAGGAGCATAATGCTGTCAGTGTTAACATTGCGCATTCGAAGTAATACAAAAAAACATCTGGGGAAAAACAATGTCAAAAAATCTCAACCGCTGCGCAATAGCCGCGGCCGTTATGATCGCTACTGGAGCCTCGCAATCTATTGCGCAAGGACTGGAGGAAATCATCGTTACTGCCCAGAAGCGGGAGCAGGGCCTGCAGGACGTACCTATTTCCGTGCAGGCGTTTACCCAGCAGCGCATCGATAATCTCGGTGCCCAGGACATCAGTGACCTGGGCCTGTTTACCCCCAACGTGGAGATCGGTCGCGGGGTTAACCAGCCGACCTACCGAATTCGCGGCATCGGCACCTCTGACTTTGGTGTGGGCGCTGACCCGGCGGTGGGTGTGTATGTCGATGGCATCTATATTGGCCGCTCTGGTGGCTCCAAAACCGCCTTCAACGATATAGAGCGGGTAGAAATACTGAATGGTCCCCAGGGCACCTTGTTTGGTCGCAATGCAGCGGCGGGTGCCATCCAGTACGTCACCAAGAAGCCGGTGGATAACACCGAGGGCTGGGTGAAAGCCACACTGGGAAATGAGAATCGCACCCAGCTGGAAGGAGTTTATAACACGGCCCTGTCCGATACCGTGTTCTGGCGCACCGGCGTGCTGTGGAATGAACGTGATGGTTATGTAGACAACAAAACCAATGGCAAAGATCTCAATATCGAAGACAACTGGTCGATTACCACCTCCCTGCGCTGGGTGCCTACCGATCAACTGGATCTATTGTGGCGCATGGAATATGACGAGGTAAACCAGGATCCGAGGGCATCATCCAGTGCGGTTTTTGGCCCGCGCGACAATGGTGCGGCCTTTACCAAGGTGGAGAGTGATCACGACCTGAAAGAGACCCGGGATCTGTTTGGCACCTCGCTGCACCTGACCTTTGATATGGAGATGGTCACATTTACCTCTATCAGCTCCTACCGGGAATACAATACCGAGAACCCCGAGGAAAAAGACGGCTCAGCCGATCCATTCTTCGATTTTCAGGATTTCAATTCAGAGAACAACGATCAGTGGAGCCAGGAATTTCGCTTCGATGGTGATTATGGCGATAGCGTGACCTGGGTGGTGGGTGCCAATTACAACAAGGAAAATGCCAAGCAGACCAGCGGCATCATCCTCAGCACCCAGACGGTCGACAAACTGGTGGTCGAAAGGGAGGCGGGCATTCCCTATGAACTGGTAGACCCGGGCTTTGGTTTTGATCTGGCTTTCGCGGTGGGCTTTCCCGATCTGCCGCGCATATTCGAAAATGGTCAGCAAGCACTGGCAGCGGGCACCTATTCAGAGTTTATTGATGTTTCCGGCAAATATGAGTCCTGGGCGGTGTTTGGTGATATGACCTGGACGGTTATTGAGGATGTCGATCTAACCCTGGGTATTCGCTATACCGACGATGAGAAAAAATTCGGCCGCAACGTCAAATACAATGACTTTGGCATGTGGTTTGCCTTTGACGAAACCCGCATCGGCAGCGACGGCAGCCTGGTGCCGTTTCCTGAAGGTCAGCAGGGCACCTATTGGCAAAAGAAAAGTTGGGACGATACCACCGGTCGCGCGGTAATTGATTGGCGTGTCACCGACGATGTACTGCTCTATGCCAGCTATGCCCAGGGTTACAAGGCCGGTGGTTTCAACAGCGCCAGTGAGAACAACGATGACCCGCCCTTCGAGCCGGAAGAAATCGATACCTATGAGCTGGGCATCAAGTCCACCTGGTTCGATAACACCCTGCGCTTTAATGGTGCCTATTACGACTACACCTACGATAACCTGCAGGAACTTGTTTTTGTTGAAGGCGCCTGTCAGGGCACTGATTTTGGCAGCAACCAGTTTCTGACCCAGGATATCACTGGCAAGGGCTACGAGATGTCGTTGAACTGGTTGGCAACCGAGGGGCTGGAGCTGTGGGCCAATGCTGGCCAGATAGATGCGGATGTAGACAATCGCACCCGCTGCGAGGTTATTGATGGCCAGCCGGTAAATCGTGATGAGTCGGGTGACACCTTTAACGACACGTTCAGTTACGCCCTGGGTGCCACCTACACCTACGGGTTTGGCAACGGTGGGGAAACTACGCTGGCTATCGCCTGGGCCTGGGAAGAGGGTAACAGTTGGCGTAAAAGCTGTACCTATGTGGAAACCCTGGCCGATGGTACCGGTGCTGTTTACGGGCTCACGGAAGTTGACGGTCAGCTGATTATTTCCCAGCCCTCCGCGACCGGCACCCTCAGTGAAGTGCCCTTTGATAGCTGCCCGGACCTGGACGATAAAGAAACGCTCAATGTTCGCCTGTCCTACCTGTCCCCAAAGGGGAATTGGGAGGTGGCGGCCTGGGTCACTAATGCCACGGACTGGGACCCGGACGGCGACCCCGGCGGTATTGGCGGCGAATTGCGCAGCGCCTTCAGTGATGGTTCGCCAGCCTATGATCGCCGCGACGAGCCGCGCATGTACGGTGTTGAACTGAAGTATTCCTTCGAGTAGGGGGCTGAGCATGCCACTGGACCCGGAAGTACTGCCTATCCTGGCGTTGTTCGAAGAGCTGGGCATGCCCGATCCTGCCACGGCGCAGCCGGAGGATTTCCGCTCCGCCATGGTCGCGATTCCCGTGGAAAACCCGACCGCCGTTGGCAGTGTTACGGATCGAACTATTGGCGATGGCGATATCCCGGTACGTATTTTCACCCCCGCGGGTACCGGGCCCTGGCCGCTGCTGCTCTTTTATCACGGTGGCGGCTGGGTAATAGGCGACCTGGACAGTCACGATGAAACCTGCCGTCAGTTTTGCAGCGCCATTGATGCGGTAGTGGTGGCAGTGGATTACCGCCTGTCACCGGAGACAAAATTTCCCGGTCCGCTGGAAGATTGCTATGCCGCTACCTGCTGGGCGGTGGACAATGCCAGCTCCCTGGGTGCCGATGGTGCGCGCTTGTGCGTGGCCGGCGATAGCGCTGGCGGTAACCTGGCGGCGGCGGTTAGTTTGTTGGCGCGGGATCGGGGTGGCCCGGCCATTAGCCACCAACTGCTGATCTACCCGGTAACCAACCACAATTTTGAAACGGTATCCTATCGCGACAATGCCGACGGTTACTTTCTCAGTCGTGACATGATGCGCTGGTTCTGGGGGCATTACCTGGAGAACGAGGCGCAGGGGCAAAACCCGCTGGCATCACCTTTGTTAGCGAATTTGACCGCTTTACCCAATGCGACAGTAATTACGGCGGAGTATGATCCCCTGCGTGATGAAGGTATCGCTTACGCTCAGGCGCTGGCCGACGCTGGTGTAGAGGTCGAACAGCGATTATTCAAAGGCATGATTCACGGCTTTGTGAGTATGCCAATGGGCCTGAGTCAAACCGCGGTGGCCATGGAATACCTGTGCCAGCGGGCCAGGGATGCCCTGGCCAACTAATTCGGAGACAAGCAATGGCAATTTATGCAATGACCGGTGGTGCCACCGGAATTGGCGCGGCTCTCAAGGAGCAGCTGCGCGAGCAGGGCGATACGGTAATCGTGGTGGATATCAAGGAGGCAGATGTGGTTGCCGACCTGTCCACAGCCGCAGGGCGCCAGGCCGCTGTTGACGGCGTGCGTGCGCTGGCCCCGGATGGCCTGGATGGATTTATTCCCTGTGCCGGGCTGGGCTCGCACATCAAGCCCGCCAGCCTGATTGCCCAGGTTAACTATTTTGCCGTAATTGCAACCATCGAAGGACTGCGCGACCTGGTGGCGATGAAAAACGGTTCGATTTTGCTGGTGTCCTCAAACTCTGCTCCCATGATAGAGAATGACAATCCCTACGTTGCCGCCTGTATGGCTGGCGCAGATGAAGCCGCTGCACTTGAGTTGGTCACCGATGGTCACACCGCCTACGCCGGCTCCAAGCGCGGTATAACTCTGTGGATGCGGCGCAATGTGGCGGAATATGCCGCCGGTGGTGTGCGCATGAACGCGATTGCGCCGGGCATTACCATGACCAACATGACTGAAGAAATCAGCAAGGATGAGGAGTTTGGAGAGGCCATCAAGCAGTTTGCTGAAATGACCCCGGTGGGCGGCTCTGCCCAGCCAGAGCAGATAGCCGCTGCCATGCGTTTTCTGTTGAGTCCTGCGGCCAGTTTTATCTGTGGTTCGGTACTGTTCGTCGACGGTGGTACCGACGCCATGATGCGCCCCGACGCGTTCTGATCAGCTGTCCTGCTGTTTGATGGCAGCCGCTATTTCCCTGGCCAGTTGTGCCAGTAATTCACTGTAGGCCGCGGCAATGCTATCCGGTTCGGCGTCTCGCGCCCGGGTTTGCAATTGGCTGATCTGCTGGCTGAGGGTGGCGCCCGTCGCCGGTGCACTGACGCTCCATTCACATACTAATTCCGCCGTATGGCCAGATATGGAAAACTGCACCACCGCGATACGAACGCTGTAATCGGGTTGGGAGTTGCGTCGCCAGGGAAACACCTGCACCTGCTGGGTTTTCAGTAATATTGCCAGGTTGAGTGCCATGACTCGCATAATTCCCGCATCCAGCGGCTCGGCCCAGCGGTCATAATCGGCTAGCTCCAGTTTATTGGCGCTGCGATTTAATACCATCTCCCGGCGCTTCAGGTATTCCGGCACGGTCACGGGACCAATACCCAGGGATGGTCCCGAACTGCCCACCATGCCATTGCTCTCGGCGCTTAGCATGTAGTAGTTGCTGCGCGGGGTGCTACCGCAGGCGGTGATTAACACAGCCAGCGACAGGCCAAATAACCATTTTTCAAGTCTCATGCTTAATTCCCCAGTGGTGATTTGCCTCTAAGTAGAGACTCGGGTTGAGTTTCCAGCGTTTCGGCCAGCGATTGCAGCGAGCGACCGGCGGCTCCCAGTTCTTTGGCAGCGTTGCGAATATCGTAGAGCACGGCAGAATCGTCTGAGAGGATGTAATCGACGCTGTCCAGCGCTTGCTGTGCGGTCGCCAGGGTTGCCGTGAATTGTTCCATTGTCACTCGCGCATCAGCCGACAATTGCGGTATCTGCTTGTTTAGTTCCGCCATGGTGCCATCTGCATTGCTGACCAGGCTGTTAATACCCGGTGACAAGGTGTCAATTTCTGATTTTAAACGCGCACTTAGCTCGCGTATTGCGGCCATGGAATCATTGGCATTGCCAGTGAGCGCCTGGGTTTGCGGATCGTTGAGTATTTTCTCGAGGCCGCTAATGGCGCCTTCAACTCCTGCAACAATTTTACCGAGGTCCATATTCTGGAGATTGCGCGATATTCGCTCCATATCTGTGGGTATGGTGGGTACCTGCACCAGCTCGGTTTCGTAGTCGATGTAAATCGCTTCCCTGTCTGGATGAAAGTCGAGCTGGATATAGAGCAGGCCGGTGAGCAGGCTCTGCAATTGGAGCTGAGCCCGCATGCCGCGCTCGAGCAGGTGAACGAACGAATCTTCATCCTTATTGCTACCAATCTTTTTAATTCGACTATCACTGAATCGAATTTCCACCGGCATAAAAACCTCGTACGAATCGGTATCAAGAACAATATCTATACTCGTCACCTCGCCAATTTGTACACCTTTGAAGGCGACCGGTGCGCCAATTTTAAGCCCCTTTACCGAGCCGTCGAATATCATGATTACAGTTTGGCTGTCACGGTTGAAGACGCTGCCACCGAGGTAGAAGGCCAGGCTGAAGAAGATCACCATGGCGCCGGTTACAAATGCCCCGATCGCGACGGTATTTACAGGCTTACTCATGGCCGGTCTCCTTGTGCTTGTGTGTTTCCGCGTGATAGAAATCTGCGGACTTTGTCATGCCTGCTCTGGGTGACCAATTGCCTGGGGTCGCCGTAGTCAATCATGGTTTTGGAATCGGCGTCCAGAAATACAGAATTGGTGGCGATGGCAAAAATACTCGCCAGTTCATGGGTAACAATTACCACTGTAGCACCCAGGGATTCCTTCATTTCAACAATCAGCTCGTCCAGTAATTGTGAGCTAATGGGGTCGAGCCCGGCGGAGGGTTCATCAAAGAAAAGAATCTGCGGGTCCAGGGCAATGGCCCTGGCCAGTGCCGCCCGTTTCTGCATGCCACCAGAAATCTCTGACGGATAGTATTCCTGGAAACCGCCCAGCCCTACCAGGGCGAGCTTATAGGCCACGATGTCAGCGATTTCGCCTGCTTTCAACTCAGTGTATTGCTGTAGCGGCAGGGCGGTATTTTGCGCCAGGGTCATGGCGCTGAAGAGTCCGCCGCTCTGGTAGGTTATTCCCCAGCTGCGGCGCATCTGGAACTGTTGCTCCTCGGTCGCCTGCGCGAAGCTGAGTCCGTCGTAGAGAATATCCCCGCTGGCCGGCAAGAACAGGCCAATCATGTGCTTTAGCAAGGTGCTCTTGCCGCAACCGCTGCCACCCATGATGATAAAAACATCGCCGTGTTTTACGTCGAAAGTCAGGTCTGATTGTATGAGGTTGGCTCCGTAGGCCATGGTGAGATTGTCGACATGAATGTGGGTATCGCTCACGCCTAGATGCCTATTTTTTGAAAAAGGATGTTGAGACCGGCATCAGCCACAATGAGGTAGACGATGGAGACCACGACCGCGTTGGTGGCTGCCTCACCTACCGCCGCCGAACTGCGGCCACACTGCATCCCTGCACGGCAACCCGCTGTGGCTATCAGCACCGCAAACACCAGGCTTTTGAACAAACCAACGCCAAGATGCTCGAAGCTCGCCACACCTTTTGCTTGTTGAATAAATTGAATGAACGACACATCCATGCCAGCGGCGACCAGGGCACCACCCAATATGCCGACCAGGTTGGCATAGAGAACCAGTAGCGGCATGATAAGAATCAAGGCGATCATGCGCGGCAGCACCAGGAACTCCATGGGGGATATGCCCAGGGTGATGATGGCATCAATTTCTTCATTGGTTTGCATGGTTCCCAATTGAGCGGCGTAGGCAGCTCCTGTTCTGCCGGCCATCACCACGGCGGTCATCAAGGCGGCCATTTCCCGCAACATACCAATGGTGACAAGGTCGGCGACATACACCTGGGCGCCAAACTGTGCCAACTGGGCAGCTCCCAGGTAGGCCAGGATCATGCCCACCAGAAAGCTGGTAAGCGTGATGATGCCAATTGCGTCAGGCCCGGCCTGATAAATAAAATTCAGAAAATCCGCACGTCGTGTGTTGGCGCGTCCGCTCAACAAGCGGCCGAAGGCGATCATTGCCTCGCCAGTAAAGCGTAAAGATTCGCTGACCTGCTCGGACATCGCCTTGAGCCGGTTGCGCGGATTAAGCCGCTGCGACAGTGTTGGCGGCTCTACTTGCGGGCGCTGATGGGTTTTGACGGCGGTAGCCACAGCCAGCAGGCGGGCGGCGCCTGTGGGTAGGGCACTGGCGTCAAATTGTATGTTTTCGACCAGGCAGTGGTTAAAACATTGCAGTAAAAAGGCAGGCAGCGCACTGTCCCACTGGTCAAGTTCATCGGTATTGCAGGACAATGATTGCAAAGAGGCAGCGCTTAATTCTTCAGCCAGGGCGGTGAAAGCGGGGCAGTCCTGATCCAGGGTCCAGTTTCCTGCCAGCTTCAGGGTTCCAGCAGATTCATCGGCGAGCAGGTCATAAGTAGGTAATACGGGCGGCATATTACGAGGGTAAAGGCGATTCTATCCAATTGCCAGCACCGCATTACTGAAATGGCATGGCCTGTCGGTGAGCTTTCATCAAGTCTATGGCTTTGCGATAAATTTTCTCAACCTCTACGGTGGCACCGACCTCGGCACGCCGGGAAATCATGGTCATGGGAAAGAGAAAGGTGTCGCTGTACTTGATCTTGAGAGCGCGGCTGCGACCGTAGCGATCTTCGTAAATTACCCATTCCATATTCAGTTCCCGGGCCAGCAAATCCCCCATGACTACTCCCATGGCCTGTAGTTCCAGGGTCTGGTCGGCCCGCACCAGGCGACGGTCCAACAGGGTTTGCAGAATGCCCAGGTCATTGGCTTTGCCACCCTGTAGTTGTTTGCCGAGGTCAAAACGCGCCAGCGCATCAATTCTGCTGCGTTGCTGCGCCATAAACTGGATATCGACCGGCCGGAGGCTGCTCAGTTTGTACTCTTGCTCTGCGCTTGTTGCCGGGCCAGCATAAACCAGCCAGGCTAGCAGGATAAGCAGGGATAATTTGAATCGGGGCATGTAATAATCTCCTTCTATCTTATTTTAGACCAACCTGGTTGTTATCTGGCCTGTTACATGGATAATTGCGGTCTTCAAATCGAGCCGCAGCTGTTAAGCGGCGGTTCGTAGTGATTTATTGGAGTTTGACATGATCAGCGGCAGTTTAGTTGCCCTTGTAACGCCAATGTTGGCCGACGGCGGCATCGACTGGGAAGCCCTCGATGCGCTTATAGCCTGGCACATAGAGCAGGGCACCAGTGGCATCGTGGCGGTGGGTACCACCGGGGAATCTGCGACCCTGACGGTTCCGGAACATTGTGAAGTCATAAGTCACACCGTCAAACAGGTGGGTGGCGCCGTGCCGGTTATTGCCGGTACGGGGGCAAATTCAACAGCGGAGGCGGTCGAGCTGACCCGTGCCGCCAGCGAGGTGGGAGCCGATGCCTGTCTGCTGGTGACACCTTACTACAATAAACCCTCTCAGCAAGGCTTGTACCTGCATTACAAACATATTGCTGAATCGGTAGCTATTGCGCAGATACTCTACAATGTGCCCGGTAGAACTGGCGTGGACATGCTGCCGGAGACGGTGGCCAGGTTGGCAGACATCGACAATATTATTGGTATCAAGGAAGCCACGGGTGACTTGCAACGCGGACGCGAAGTGCTGGATGTTTGCCAGGGCAAGATGGCTGTTTATTCTGGTGATGACGCCACCGCCACGGAATTGATGTTAATGGGTGCCGTTGGCACCATTTCCGTGACCGCAAATGTGGCACCCGCCTTAGTGGCCGAATTGAGCCGATTGGCCATCGCGGGTGATGCCGAGGCTGCCCGCGCTCTGGATCGTCGGGTCGAAGCACTCAATTCAGCGCTGTTTTTGGAGTCTAATCCGATTCCTGTGAAGTGGGCTCTGGCTGAGATGGGACGTATTGGCAGGGGTATACGATTGCCAATGACGGAGCTTGACGGTCAGTACCACGCAGCCGTACGAGCCGCCATGGGCGAGGCGGGCATACTTTGATGCGTATACTCATACTGTTTTTATTTTCCCTGACCCTGGCAGGCTGTAGTTGGTTGACCGGTGACAAGGGCTATTTTCGAGATACTACCGACGACTATCGCAATGCGCGGATCTCTCCCGCGATAAAAGTACCGGCCAATCTCGACGATGATGCCCTGCGACCGATCTACGTCATTCCACCGATTACTGAAGACCTGCGTGTTACAGGTAGTTTTGATACGCCGCGCCCTGCGCCCCTGGTGGCGAAGGAATCTGAAGAAATGGTGCGTATCCAGCGCCTCGGCGATGAAGAGTGGATGTTGGTCGCCTCCGCCCCCGGGCAGCTGTGGCCACAGGTGCGCGCTTTTCTTACCACCAACAGTCTGCAACTGGCGCGGGTAGATGCCCGGGCCGGTTTGATAGAAACGGGATGGCTTAAGCCCGATCACGAAGGCATGGATGAGCGCTATCAATTTCGTATCGAACAGGGCGTGCAACGCAATACTTCTGAGTTACATGTACTGCAGATGATATTGGCTGGAGATACCAATAGCTGGCCCAAGGTGTCATCCGATAGCGAACGCGAAAAGGAAATGTTAATGGCTGTCGCCCAGTACGTAGCCAGTAATACTGATGCGGCGCCGGTTTCGATGATGGCGCAACAGGCCATATCAGCCACAGGCAAGGTCAGCATGCAGGAAGATGCCGATGATATCGCCTATATTCGCCTGGAATTACCTTTCTATCGGGCCTGGGCGTCAGTTGAACGAGCTTTGCGCGAGTCCAATTTCCAGATGCGTGATCGCGATCGCAGTACCGGCCTGTTTTATATTCGCTACGTCGAACAGAACGAAGATGACGGTGGCTGGTTCGATTGGTTGTTCAGTGGCGACAACCAGGAAGAAAGTGCTGAATTAACGGAGCAGGATTTTGTGTTGGCGCTGGCAGAACAAACGCCAGAGGTAGTTAGAATCACCATTGCGAGGGAAGACAAGCAAGCGCTGACTCCCGCCCAGTCACAGAGTTTACTGGGCTTGATCAAGGGCAATATTAACTAGTGCGCTTCGCCTCCCTGGGTAGTGGCAGCCGCGGCAACGCTACCCTGGTGGAATCGGGTTCTACCTTGTTACTGGTCGACTGTGGGTTTTCCCTGCGCGCCACTGAAGCGCGACTGGATCGACTGGGGGTCAGCGGCCAGGATATTGACGCCGTGCTGGTTACCCATGAACACACCGATCATTGCTCAGGTGTCGCAAAATTGTCCCGCAAGTATGAAATCCCGGTGTACCTTACTCGCGGCACCTGGGCCAGTGGTCGTTGCGAGGATCCCTGGGCGGTGGAGTATTTCCACAGCGATGCGCCATTTGAGATAGGCGCCATCAGGGTGGCACCGATAGCGGTTCCCCACGATGCGCGCGAACCCTGTCAATTCGTATTTGAGAGCGGTGCCAGCAGGTTGGGAATACTCACTGACCTGGGCAGTGTCACAGCAGCGGTTGTCGATCATTACCGGCATTGCCATGCGCTGTTACTGGAGAGCAACCATTGTACCCAAATGCTGCGCGATGGCTCCTATCCGTATGCCTTGCAGCAGCGCGTGGGTGGCGATTGGGGACATCTCAACAATCATCAGGCGGCCGAGCTGCTGGCGCAGATATCCTCACAACAACTGTTGCATCTTGTGATCGCTCACATCAGCGAGAAGAACAATTGCCTGCAGCGGGTACAGGATGCCTTCCATCCTTTGCTGGAATCGATGGATAGCGTGACCTGGGCAGATCAGCAGGACGGTTTTGACTGGTTGCAGCTCTAATTCGCCTGGCAATGCCTGGGCGCTACCAGGGTCAGTTTGGAGATGGCCTGGAAGTGCGGCAGTTCAGCACAGACCAGCTGGATATTCCCCTTCACGTCAAGATAGACAAGTTCCGCCAGTCCACGCAGTGGTAGCAGTGAGCGGATGCTATTTCCATCCAGGTAGATATCGCTTAGCTGCGCCAGTGGCGCCAGCGGTCCTACATCGGTAATGGCATTGCTGGAAAGTTTGAGGCGAGCGAGCGCTGTAAAGACCTCAATACCTTCCAGGCTGGTCACGCCGGCATGGCTGCAGTTCAACTCGGTTAGCTGGCTGGCATTGGTCATAGCGCCGTCACCAACGTGCTGTTTGATGCACTCCCTGAACGCCTCATCCGGAATTTCGTATTCTGCATACAGCGGCGCGGGTGTGTATATCACTCGGTCATTAACCTTGAACTGGTAATCAGCACAGCTCGCCACCACCAACAAAATTGTGCCTGTAAATACCGCCTTAAGCATCTGTGTATACTCCTGTTGACAGGCGTAGCCCTGAGGCTGTGTTTGACACTATAATTGTTGTTACTCCCGATAACAAAATAATGAGTAGAGGAATGGCTGAGGAAAAACCCGCCAGCGCCGGTGGTAAGAATGCGGGCAGTGATGCAATCAGCATCGTGCAGCGGGGCAACCTGAAATCACTGGAAATCACCCTGCGCAAGCAGTGGCGCCTGGGCCAGAATATTGTTTTGTGCTGGAGTGCCACGGACAAACATATGCTGGTGCTATTGGTGCCGCACTACTTTCTCGGTAACTTTTCCGCCGCTGCCGCCGATGATGGCGATGAAAATGAAGCATTCATCCGCCGCTTGCTAGCTGGTCGCCGTCGCATGGAACGGGATGAATTCTTTGAAGTTACCAAACGTCTGGGTGTGTCTGCGACCTTCATAAAGCTTTCCAGCCCTCTGGGGGAGCAAGCGGCCGTTATCGAGGGCGTGGAACAGATCATCAAACGCTATGGCATCAGTTATGTATCGGGTCGAGCGGTGCTGCTATTCGATATAGCAGATTTTTCGCTCTCCACGCCTTTTGAGCAAGCCAGCCAGCTCAACAGCCTGTCTTATTCCATGAACTCTGCGTACACCAAGTTGTTAACACGTGGCATAGAAGTCAACTTCGCCCGTACCACTACGGGCGACGGCTACTATGTATGGAACCGTGATCTCAGCGCCGCCGCCGACCAGGATTTGTTGCATTTTCTGCTGCTGGTGATTGCCGACAACACGATGGCCCGTGAAGCGTCAAAGGGAAATACTGTGCCGCTGATTCGCTCCGCCTTTCATATTGGCAGTCATTATGAGTTATACCAGGCCGAAGGTGTTAACCCCACGGTGTTTAGCTACATCGTCGGCGATGTGACCATTGAATTGGCACGCATGGTTGATCTCGCTCAGCCCGGGCAGATTTTTGTTGGTGATTTTGAGACAGAGCTGGCCACATCAGGAGAAATGTCTGACACCCTGGGTTTCCTCGCTCATTGCAGTGAGAGCTGCGAGCGGCTGCTGGGTATTACAATTTCAGGTACCGAGATCGCCAGCATGAGTTGCCAGGCTTCGTTGTCAGCCGGAGAGTCTGGCGAGATGCAACCCCGGCGATTTATCCTCACTGATAAGCACGGTATTACCCGCCGTGCCTACAATCTGCAAATTGAGATAGGAACACGTGGTGACAAGGTCTGGTCGCTGGGCCTTGAAGGCGACTACTTGTCGGCCAAACCCATTGACGGTGATGCAGCCGGGCAGGCAGAAGAGACGGTTGATGGGCACAGTGTTAACGCACGAAAAAAGCGATTCCGGAAGACGGTGAGAGAAGAGTGAGTGGTCTCTATGCTGGATAAGACCAGGCCCAGGCACAAGGATGTTACCGGCCGCGTTGATGTTACCGATCCCGATGCGGTGACGGCCGCATTGGTCGATGTGCTGGGCGCGCACTACCCGCTGCAATCACTTTCAGCTATCCCGCAATTGATGGCGGATTTTGCGCGCCTGTATCGCGGTGAATATCCGGGCTATCACGCCTGCGATGTGGGCTATCACAACATGCAGCATGTGCTCGATGTGACACTGGCCATGGCCAGGCTGATGGCTGGCTACCAAAGTCGGCATCATCGGGACTTGCCCCTGGCGCAGGAGCTGGCAGTGGCTGGCGTTGCCTGTGCCCTGTTTCACGATTCTGGCTATATTCGTCGTTTGCATGACTCACGACACAGCAGCGGTGCTGAATACACACGCATTCATGTCAGCCGCAGTGCCCGCTTTATGACAGAATACCTGCCCACGGTGGGGCTGGACTATGCCGTGCCGATTTGTGCGCGAATCGTACATTTCACTGGCTATGAAATAAACCCTGCCGATATCGTTGTGCCTAACGAGGAAGAGCGTATTACCGGGTGGTTGCTGGGAACCGCCGACCTGATTGCACAGATGTCTGACGTGGCATACCTGGAAAAGTGCCGGGATCATTTGTATCCCGAATTTGTCGGTGGCGGGATGGCTGGCAAAAAGGGCAGGTACACCGAGACCGGGGTTATTTATAAGTCCCCCTCTCACCTCATGCAGTCCACCCCCAACTTTATTCGCAGTGCCATCCAGGTTCGCCTGGATGGCTATTTTCACTCCTACTACCGGTACGCTGCGGACTATTTTGGCGGCGTGAATCTGTACATGGACGCCATCCAATACAATTGCGATGCGCTAGAGTCCATTCTGGCCAAGAATGATCCGGCACTGTTGCTGGGCGACAGCCTCAGCCCGCCTGTCTAGCTACGGTGAATGAGCGCGCTGTGAATGAATGCGCCGTCAGTTGCGATGTACCTGAATTGCGGGAGCAGGCTCGTGCCCTGGCACAAGAGCTGGACTTGCCGGGCGTGTCTTTATCGGAACAGCAAAACTATTCAGCACTGTTACTGCAGACAGTCAGCGGATTGCAATTGCAGCCAGTGGGAGACAAAGCATCGGGCCCCGTTAGGGTGGATTTTGGGGCGGGCAACATGCGCCATCGCCGTCGTGGCGGGCACAACGAGCCGCTGGGTAAAGCCGTGGGAATCGGTCGGCGTGAGGGTTTGAAACTCATAGATGCCACGGCCGGGTTGGGACGCGACAGTTTTGTGCTGGCTGATCTTGGTTGTGATGTCACCATGCTGGAGTGCTCTGCTATCGCCTTTGCCCTGCTGCGAGATGGCATACAGCGGGCACGCCAAAACGAGGATCCCTGGTTGTGCGAAGTGGCTGAGCGTATGCATCTGCATCACGCTGACAGCATAGCGTGGCTGGCCGATAACGTTGAGGAATTCGACGTGGTCTACCTGGATCCCATGTTTCCCTCGCGCAAGAAATCTGCCCGCGTCAAAAAAGAAATGTGGCTATTTCAACAGTTGATTGGGCACCGTCCCGGGGAGGGTGATTTGCTGGAGCAGGCACTGCAGACGGCGCAGTGGCGGGTGGTGGTAAAGCGCCCGGCCAAGGCCCCCAGCCTGGCGGGCCCGCGGCCACACCATGCCATTACCGGTAAGACCGTGCGTTTTGACGTTTACAACTGTGACTGAGACTGTTCGCGCCGGCCGTCATTGCGGGTAAAGAAGCGACGTGTCAGTACCGATTGCATGAACGGGTCTACCAGACGATAAATTCTACCGGAAACAAATATTCGTTTGCCGCGTTCTACCGCGTTCAAGCCATCCCTGACCACCACCTCGGCGGGGTACCAGAGCCAGTTGGCAATGCTGTTTTTCATGTCCATAAGCCCGGCGCGCTGGTGAAATTCTGTATGGGTGAAACCCGGGCACAGTGCGCAAACCTTGACACCCTCGTCGGCCACGGTAAGTGCCAGTTCTTCCGATAAAGCGATAACCCAGGCCTTGCTGGGTCCATAGTTGCAGCCGCCACCGCTGGCGACGCGACCAGCGACAGAGGCGACGTTGATAACCCGGCCAAAGCCCCGTTCGCACATGGGCGGTACCAGCAGCTGACAGAGATGGGCTATCGACAACATCATGAGCTGGAAGAATTCGGTTTGTGTTTGCCAATCATTGTCATCGAGCAGGCTGGGGCCCGCACTACCGGCGTTATTGACCAGGTAATCAATGTGCAAATTCCTGGCGGACAGCTGATCGGCGATGTCCTGGGGTGCATTGGGCTGGCTGAGATCGGCGCTGATAATGGACGTTTCAACATCAAATTCGCTACCGATTTGTTCGGCAACCTGCTGTAGCTTCGCTGGGTTGCGGGCGACCAGCACCAGGTTATAGCCGCGTTCGGCCAGTTGCCGCGCAAATTCCTTGCCCAGGCCCGCAGAGGCCCCGGTAATCAGTGCAGTACCAACCTTATCGTTCATTGTTGTTCTCATGGCAACAGCTCCATTATAGTGGTCATTCCATCATTGAATGTGAATCTTATGCTGAAGCGCTGCTTACTGTTAGCCCTGTTTACATTGGCCTTACCACTAGCCGCAGAACTACAGGCAGCCAATGACCGGCTACTGTTCTGGGAGGTGCCCACCGCTAGGGGTACCACCTGGCTGCTGGGCTCCTTGCACCTGGCCCGTGCCGATATCTACCCCTTGCGCCAGGAGATCATGTCGGCTTTTGAAACATCTGGCACGCTGGTGGTGGAAGTAGATATCGGCGGCGCCAATCAATTTGCAGTACAGCAGAGAATACTGGAGCTGGGCACCTATCCTGCCGGTGAGTCGATTGAGGATGACCTCTCGGCCCAGACCTGGAAAGACCTGCAGGCGCGGCTGGATGCCAGTGGCCTGCCGGCATTTATGATGATGCAGTTGAAGCCGGGGCTGGTGGTCACCACGCTCACTACCATGGAAATGATGAAGCTGGGTCTGAATCCGGAGTTGGGTGTTGATAAGCATTTTTTGACGCTGGCGCGAGGCAACAAGCCAATTGTCGAGTTGGAGACAGTCGATCAGCAAATTGGCCTGTTATTGGACTTTCCCAACCCGAACCTGCTGGTGCGGCAAACCTTGCTGCAGATGGACAATCTGGAAGCGATCATGAACGAACTCATCAGCAAGTGGAAAAGGGGTGATGCCAGGGGTTTGCGAAAATTGGTACTGGAAGACGAACTCAGCCGTCATCCGGAATTCAGACCCCTGCAGGAGCGGCTGTTTGATCAGCGTAATCGCGCCATGACTGAGCGAATCCTGCAGCTGCAAGCTCGCGGTGGAGACTACTTCGTGGTGGTAGGTGCCGGACACCTGCTAGGTGATCAAGGTATCATTGCGCTGCTTGGAAAACGGGGACTCAAACCTCGACAGCTATAAAGGATTAGTGATGTCTACAGGTAAAACTATTGCGCTGGTTACCGGCGCTTCGGCTGGTATTGGTGCTGAATTTTGTCGCCAGCTGGCTGCTCGCTGTGATGTGATAATTGCGACGGGCCGCCGGGAAGACCGGCTGCAGGCACTGGCAGATGAGTTATCTGGCCAGGTGGAAATACACCTGTTGGCGGCAGATCTAACCACGCGTGAAGGCCTGACCAGGGTCATTGAAATGTTGCGCCAAAAAGGACCGGTGGATTACCTGGTTAACAACGCGGGTTTTGGCGCGCTGGGCCTTTTTGCCGAAACGGAACTCGAGTCGCAACAGCAGATGACGGCGCTACACATTGACGTCACCGTTGCCCTCACTCGCGCCGCATTGCCTTTCATGAAGGAGAAGGGTGCGGGCTTTGTTGTCAATGTGTCGTCACTGTCTGCCTTTAATGCCACCGCCATGGTAACGGTATACGGCGCCAGCAAGGCTTTTATCAATCATTTCTCGGAAGGCTTGCAGTTGGAACTCGAAGGTACCGGTATCAAGGTACAGGCCCTGTGTCCCGGCTATACCCGCAGCGAGTTTCACGGGCGCGATAGCATGACCGGATTCAGTACCGATATGGTGCCTGATGAAATTTGGATGGAGGCCTCAGAGGTGGTGGCGATCAGCCTCGCTGCGCTGGAAGGCGATGAGGTAATTGTGCGCGCTGCCAACCCGTAGGGTCTGGGTGACCCCGTGCTTGGTACTGCACTACGTGCCCAGTAACCTTTCCAAAATTCGCTGATATACCTGTGTAAGCGCCTCAATATCATCCACCCGTACGCACTCATCAACCTTGTGGATAGTGGCGTTCACCGGTCCCAGCTCCAACACCTGTGCTCCCGTGGGTGCGATAAAACGACCGTCCGAGGTGCCGCCGGCGGTTGATAAGCGTACCTCGCGCTGCAGGCAGTCGGCGATACTGGCCGCCGCTGCATCAAGGAGCGCACCGGCACCGGTGATAAACGGCTCACCGCTGAGATTCCAGTTGAGACTGTAGTCCAGGCCGTGCTGATCGAGGATAGCCTCGGTGCGCTGCTGTAGCTGTGGGGCGGTGACCTCGGTACTGAAACGGAAATTGAATACCACATCCAGTTGGCCGGGAATCACGTTGGTTGCCCCGGTACCACCGTTGATATTGGAAATCTGGAACGAAGTGGGCGGGAAAAACTCGTTACCCTCATCCCATGTCTCAGCGGCAAGAGCCGTGAGGGCGGGCGTGGTGCGATGAATAGGATTGTCGGCCAGTTGTGGGTAGGCGATATGTCCCTGCACACCGTGCACGGTCATTTCGCAACCGAGGCTGCCGCGCCGGCCATTTTTGATGACATCGCCCAATTCATTTTCGCTGGAAGGCTCACCGACCAGGCACCAGTCGATGCGCTTGTTTTGCTGTTGCAGCCAGTCCATCACTTTTACCGTGCCGTCGATGGCCGGGCCCTCCTCATCGCTGGTGATAAGAAAACCTATGCGGCCGGGGTGATCAGGATATTGGGCAACAAACTGTTCGCAGGCCACAATCATTGCAGCGAGGCTGGCTTTCATATCGGCGGCACCACGGCCATAGAGAATGCCCTTCTCGACTACAGGCTCGAAGGGTGGGTGTTTCCATGCGGATTCCGGGCCCGTGGGCACAACGTCGGTATGGCCGGCAAAAACCAGGATAGGTCCGTCACGACCGTGCTCTGCCCACAGGTTATCGACTTCGCCGAAGCGCAAATGCTGGCAGTGAAAACCACAGGCCTCCAAACGCTCGGCCATCAACGCCTGGCAGCCAGCGTCCTCGGGGGTAACCGAAGCACGGCTGATAAGCTCACGGCAAAGTTCCAGTGCATTGTTCACAGCAGCGCTACTCAATTGTGGGCGTGCAGTTCTTCGTTCAGACTAATGCTGGAACGATTGGCCAGGCATTCGACCATGCCGGTGACAGAATTGCGGCGAAACAGCAGGTCCGATTGGCCCGCCAAATCCTGTGCTTTCATGGCGCCAACCACCTCACCCTCTTTATCCATAACGGTGACTTTGGTGCCGGCGGTGATATACAGGCCCGCCTCCACGGTGCAGCGGTCGCCCAGTGGTATGCCAATACCGGCGTTGGCACCCAGCAGGCAGTCACTACCCATGGAAATAACAATATCGCCACCGCCAGACAGAGTACCCATGATGGAAGCGCCACCTCCCACGTCTGATCCCCTGCCAACCATAACCCCGGCAGATATACGTCCTTCAATCATGCCCGGGCCCTCGGTGCCAGCGTTAAAGTTTACAAAGCCCTCGTGCATGATGGTTGTGCCCTCGCCGAGATAGGCACCCAGGCGAACCCGCGCGGTATGGGCAATGCGAACACCGGAGGGAACCACGTAGTTGGTCATTTTCGGAAATTTATCCACGCAGCTGACTTCCAGGTCACGCCCGTCCAGGCGAGCCTGTAACTGGCGCTGCTTGAGTTCATTGATGTCTATGGCGCCGTCGCTGGTCCAGGCCACGTTTGGCAGTGCGGCAAAGATACCGTCGAGGTTGGTGCCGTGGGGCTTTACCAGGCGATGTGAGAGCAGGTGTAGCTTCAGATAGGCCTCTGGCACTGTTTCAGGTGCGCTGTCCTGCGCCAGCACGACAGTGACCAGTGGTCGTGTGGAGTGTTCCATAAGCGCCACCGCAGCGGCTAGCTCAGTCTCGCCAGCGCTGGCCAGCGCGTCGCTTAAGGCAGGTGTCAGGGCACTATCGAGAGACTGAGTGCAGTTGCTACCCTCGTAGCCGAGTAGTGCCAGGGGGGCACTCAGATCTGCGTTGGGATTTAGCAGGGGTTTGGGGTAGAACACTTCCAGCCATTCACCATCGCTATTGTGGGTGCCGACACCAATGCCGAGTGCGTAGAGACTGTTACTCATGATATTTTCCTGGGGCTGCGGTCTTCTCTACAGCGTGTGTTGATGAAATAATTCCCGGTAGTTTTGCGCGGCGAAGCCAACATGGCAGCTGGTGCCAGTATCCAGCAGTGGACGTTTGATCAAGGTCGGTTGTGCCATTACCGCCTGCAGGGCGGAGTCCTGATCCATGTTTTCTCGCTGATCTGCATCCAGCTGCTTCCAACTGGTGCTGCGCCGATTGACCAGGGTTTCCCAGCCCAGTTCGTTGAGCCAGTTTTGCACCTGTTCTTCGGTCAGGCCATCGGCACGGAAATCGTGAAATTTGTAGTCGATATTGTGTAGCTCCAGCCAGCGACGAGCTTTCTTGACGGTGTCGCAGTTCTTGATGCCGTACAGGGTGATCAAGAGATTCTCCAGACGCTGCTAAAAGGGCCGCGTAGCATAGCAAATCTGTCGAATTTGTGCATACTACGCGCCATGAATAGACTCCCCATTGCCATTACTTTTCGATTTTTTATTGCCCTGACCCTGTTGCTGACTGGCAGTGGCACACTGGCAGGAGAGCCAGGCCGCACTGCCGCCATTGCCATGCCAGATCGCTACGGTGCCGAGGCCAGTATTGAGATTCTCGAGGCGGGCGGTAATGCCATGGATGCGGCAATTGCTGCCAGTTTTGCGCTGGCAGTCACCTATCCCATTGCGGGAAATATCGGCGGCGGTGGATTCCTGGTCGCCCACATCAATGGCGAATCCGTCTTTCTTGATTTTCGGGAGAAAGCACCACTGGCGGCACACAGGGATATGTATCTGGATGCACAGGGCGAGTTCGAGTCGCGCCGATCCGTGGTTGGGGCGCTGGCCGTTGGCGTGCCGGGCACGGTAAAGGGAATGCAGCTTGCCCATCAGCGATTTGGAGTTCTGCCCTGGGCGCGCTTGTTACAACCGGCAATTCGCCTGGCCAGGGAGGGTTTCCTGGTGGATCCGCGCCTGGCAGATGAACGCGATGCGGCTGTCGAATTTTTTGCCTCCGAAGTGAACTTCGAACAGCATTTTTCCGCAATGAATGCAGGATCGCTGTTTCGGCAGCCACAATTGGCGGCCACGCTGGAACGAATCGCGCAGAATCCGGACGATTTTTATCGTGGTGTGATTGCCACGCAGATTGTTGCCCAGATGCAGCGTTCGAACGGCTTGATTACCGCACGCGATCTGCAGGAATACACGGCGGTGTGGCGTGAGCCGTTAATAATTCCCTGGCGCGGCCACCAAATACTATCGACACCGCCACCAAGTTCCGGTGGCATTGCGCTGGCTCAATTGCTAACCATGCGCGATGCAGCTGCCAAGCTGTTTCGAGGGCTAGAGCATAACTCGGCCACTTATATTCACCTGCTGGCAGAGATAGAGAAGCGGGTGTTTGCCGACCGTGGCGATTACCTGGCTGATCCTGATTTTGAGGATGTTCCGGTGGCGGCGCTTACCGATTCCGGCTACCTGCGCCGCCGTGCTATGGAGATTAATGCCGAGGGCATATCACCGGCAGAAGATGTACAGCCAGGCCTGGAAAGTACCGATACCACACATTTTTCAGTGATGGACGGTGATGGTAATGCGGTTTCATTCACCTCTACACTCAACTGGGAATTTGGCAGCGGCGTGGTGGTAGAAGGCAGTGGTTTTTTGCTCAACGACCAGATGGATGATTTCAGCGCCAAGCCGGGGGTGCCTAACAAGTTTGGCGTGGTTGGCGGAGACGCCAATGCCATTGCGCCGGGCAAGCGCATGTTGTCATCGATGTCCCCCACCATTGTGCTGCGCGATGGCGTGCCGGTTGTGGTGGTGGGCAGTCCGGGCGGTAGCACTATATTCACCACCGTGCTGCAGGTGATACTCAATCTTTTTGATTATGACATGAGTGCCGATGCGGCCGTGGCTGCCACCCGTTTTCACCACCAATTGCCCGCCGCTGGCCTGATTCGCTTCGACAATGATCGCACCATTGACGCCGGTTTGCGTGCCCGGTTGGAACGGTATGGCTACCAGGTGCAGCCCAACTCCTGGGGCGTACTGGGTGATGTCATGCTGATTGTGCGCGATGAACAGGGTCATCTGTCTGCCGCCGCCGACCCGCGTGGTTGGGGTCGTTCTGCGGTGTTGCCGCTCCCGGCGGCTGTTGATTAGGCCTTTTTGGTCTTCTTGGGGTGCTTGCGCTGCGGGTAGCAGGTTCGGCAGATTTCACACACGGTTCCGTCACAACCACGGGCACTGCAGTATTCCCGGCCATAGTAGATAATCTGCAGGTGCAGGGCATTCCATGATTGCCGCGGAAACAATCGCTTCAGGTTCTTTTCCGTCTGGGTGACATTTTTACCGCTGCTCAAACCCCAGCGCTGCGCCAGGCGGTGTATATGTGTGTCAACAGGGAAAGCGGGCACGCCGAAGGCCTGGGACATCACCACGCTGGCCGTTTTGTGGCCGACACCGGGTAGTTGTTCCAGCGCATCCATATCGGCCGGCACTTTACCCTGGTGTATGTCGACCAGAATTTCACTGAGCCCCTTGATGGCTTTTGATTTCTGTGGCGACAGGCCGCAGGGGCGAATGATCTCGCGTATTTTCTCCACTTTTTGCGGGGCCATATCGAAGGCGTTGTCGGCCAGGGCGAACAGGGCGGGGGTGACGGTGTTGACCCGCTTGTCTGTGCACTGGGCACTCAGTAAAACCGCCACCAGTAAGGTGTATGGATTTTTATGGTCCAGCGGGATAGGCGGCTGGGGATACAGTTCCTGCAATCGGGCGAGAACATAGTCGACCCGCTCTTGCTTTAGCATGGTCTTGTCACAGGCCTTCGCAGTAACTGCGGATTCTCTGCGCCGCTTCGACGCACTGCTCCACCGGTGCTACCAGCGCCATGCGCACGTGGTTTTCACCCGGATTGCCAGCACCACCATCGCGTCCCAGGAATCGCCCCGGTAAGACGGTGAGGTATTGTTGTTGATACAGGTCGGCGGCAAAATCAGTATCCGAAAAAGGCGTTTGCGGCCACAGGTAAAAACCTGCCTGTGGCTGCTCAAGCAATAGCAGGTCGCCAAGAATATCCAGCACCGCAGCGAACTTTTGCCGATACAGATCGCGGTTGTGACGCACATGCTCCTCGTCAGACCAGGCTGCGGTACTGGCCCACTGGTGGGGCAGGGGCTGAGCGCAACCCTGGTAGGTGCGATACATCAAAAATTTCTGCATAAGGCTGGCATCGCCCGCTACAAAACCCGAACGCAAGCCGGGCAGGTTGGAGCGTTTGGAGAGGCTGTGGAAGACAATGCAGTTGTGGTAATCGGCAACGCCCGCCCGCTGACAGGCCTGTAGCAACCCCGGCGGAGGATTGTCTTCGTCGGCGTATATTTCCGAGTAGCACTCGTCGCTGGCGATGACAAAATCGTGTTCCTGCGCCAACTCCACCAGCCGTACCAACTGCGCCAGGTCCATTACTGCACCGGTGGGGTTGCCCGGTGTACAGATATAGAGCAGTTGGCAGCGTTGCCAGGTGTCTGCAGACACGGCCTCAAAGTCTGGCAGGAAACCATTTTCGGCACGGCAGTCCAGAAATACCGGCTGTGCGCCGGCTAGCAGGGCCGCCCCTTCGTAAATCTGGTAGAAGGGATTGGGGCACAGTACCAATGGATCGGTGCGCCGGTCGACGACTGTCTGGGCGATGGCAAACAATGCCTCCCTGGTGCCCGCGACTGGCAGTACCTGGCTGTGCGGATCCACGCTTGTTAACTGGAATCGCTGCTGCAGCCAGTTGGCGGCGGCATTGCGCAGTTCAGGAATGCCGCGCGTGGAGGGGTACTTTGCCAATAGCGGCAGATTTTCCGTCAACAGCTGTTGCACAAAGGTCGGCGCTGCATGCTGGGGTTCGCCAATGCCCAAACTAATGGGCTCCATACTGGCCGGCGGCTGCAGCGGTTCAAATAACTGCCGCAACTTTTCAAATGGATAGGGCTGCAGTAAGTCGAGATCGGGATTCATTTTAGTTCACGCTGCCGCTTGCTCGTCCAGTTCCTTGCGGATGGCAGCCTGGATTTCCTCACACAGCGCCGCATCCGTGATGGGCTGTTGTTGCCCATCGGTAATAAAGAATACATCCTCCACTCGTTCACCGAGAGTGGCGATTTTGGCTGCTTGCAGTTCAATGCCGTAGTCGCAAAAAATTTGTCCGATACGGGCCAGTAACCCCGGTCGGTCGGGGGTTATTACTTCCAGTATGCTGACCTGTTTAACCGGATCGATACGCATGGTGGTCTGGGTAGGAATTGAAAAGGCCTTGACCTGGCGGGGTACGCGCCTGTGAACCACCTCGGGATAGCCGTCCCGGTTCTGCAACTGTTCGGTTAGAAAATTCACAATGTGGCTGATGCGCTGCCGATCATTGGCGATGGAGCTGCCATCGACATCCAACACATAAAAAGTGTCCTTGGTCATGCCGTCTACTGAGCTGTAGACGCGGGCGTCATGCACACTCAGGTCCAGCTGTTCCAGGGCGGCCGCGATCACCGCAAACAAGTATCCCTGGGCTCGGGCATGAATAAATATCTGCGTAGCGGAGGCCCCCTGCAGCTGGCTGTCTGGCTTGATTAAAACCAGTGGTGTTTCATTATCGACATGCTGGGCGATCGATTCTGTGTGCCAGACGATGTCCTCAACCTGCTCGCGCAGGAAGTAGTCCTCGCCACTTTCGCCCCACAGCTCTTCAATTTCTTCTGCGATAAAGCCGCGGTCTTCCAGCTGTTCCATGGCTTTGCTTTGAATGTCGGCAATCCACTGCTGCTTGTCGACCTGGTTGTCCAGGCCACGCCGCAAGGCGCGGCGAGTTTCGGTGTACAGCTGTCGCAACAGCGAGCCGCGCCAGGCGTTCCACAGAGTTGGATTGGTAGCGTTGATGTCTGCCACCGTCAGTGCCAACAGGTAACCGAGCCGGTTTTCGTTACCCACAGTGATGGCAAATTCCTGGATAACTTCCGGGTCGGATATGTCCTTGCGCTGCGCGACACTGGACATCAGCAAATGGTTTTCGATAAGCCAACAGACCAGTTCGGTATCTTCGCTGTCAATAGAATGGTTTTCACAAAAAAGCCTGGCGTCTATGGCACCCAGTTCAGAGTGATCGCCACCGCGACCCTTGCCAATGTCGTGATAGAGGCCGGCGATGTAGAGCAGTTCCATCTTGGGCAGGTGTCTGGCGACGCGACTGGTAACCGGAAAGCGCTCCTGGTACTCGGGATACAGGAAGCGGCGCATATTGGCGATAACTTCCAGGGTGTGTGCGTCGACCGTGTAAATATGAAAAAGGTCGTGCTGCATCTGGCCGACGATTTTTCCGAACTCTGGCAGATACTTGCCCAGCACGCCGTAGCGATTCATGCGCCGCAGTTGCAGTGCCAGCTTGTGGGGCGCCCGCAAAATATCCATAAACAGGCGTCGATTGTGCGGGTCCTGCCGGAACTCCGCATTGATCAGGTCGCGATGATCACGAATCAGGCGAATCGTGGCCACGTGCACACCGTCAATGCGTGTGTCCTGGGCGCACAGCAGGAAAACTTCCAGTAGCGCTGACGGCGTGGTGCTGAATACGTCATCGGCGCGGGCTTGCAGGTAGCCATTGCGGATCTGGAAGCGTGAATTTATTACCGCGATGTCTTCCGGGCCATCGGCGCGCAAAATGACCTGGTCGAAATGCTGCATTAATACTTCATTGAGTTGTCCCAGCGCCAGGGCCCAGCGATAGTATCGTTGCATAAACTGTTCTACTGCGAGGCGGATATTGCTGTCTTCATAGCCGAACATGCCAGCCAGTTCTCGCTGGTGATCAAACAACAGGCGATCTTCTTCCCGTCCGGCAATCATGTGCAGGGCGTAGCGTACCCGCCACAAAAAATTGCGACCTCTGATCAAGATGTCCAATTCATCTTCCGTCAGGAAGTTAAGTTTCTGCAGCGCGGCGGGGTCACTTAGCCCAAACTGGCGCAGGGCGATCCAGGCTATCATCTGGATATCGCGAAGGCCGCCGGGAGAGCCTTTTACATTGGGCTCGAGATTGTATTCTGTATCCGCATACTTGGCGTGGCGGATGCCCTGCTCTTGCCACTTGGCCCGGAAAAATTCCGCACTGGGCCACATTTTGTCCGAACTGATAATGTCGTGCATGGCGTGCAGTAGATTTTCGGTGCCGCGAATGAGTCGCGATTCCATCAGTGCAGTAACGGCGGTGATGTCATCGGTGGCAGTTTGCCGGCATTGCTCTAATGTTCGTACGCTGTGCCCGATGTCCAGCTTTACATCCCATAGCAGGGTAATGAATTGCTCGACCTGGGACTGGTAATTGACAGCGTCGCCCTCTACCAGTATCAGCAAATCGATATCTGAGTGCGGGTGCAGTTCGCCGCGCCCGTAGCCACCCACGGCGATCAACGCGATGTCGCAACCATCCCAGCAGAATCGGTCCCATATGCACGATAGAAGCTCGTCGACAAAGGCGGCGCGCAGCTGTATCAAATCCTCGATATCACGACCGTCGTGAAACTCCTGGTCGAGATAGAGTCGCGCCTGTTCACAGGCGCTTTTAAGGGCGGCGATGGGGTTGTCGCTATTGCTACAGTTTTTTCGTAACAGTTCTGGATCCACCAATGCGGGGGGCAGTTTCGGCATCAGAAGCTTTCGTTGCTGCGGGCGGTTAATACGTCAACGCCGGTGGCGGTAATGGCCAGCGTGTGTTCCCATTGAGCAGACAGGCGCCCATCGCGGGTGCTGACGGTCCAGCCATCCTTCTTGTTGAGTTTGACGTGCCTGCGGCCGGCATTGAGCATAGGTTCGATAGTGAAGGTCATGCCCTCTTTTAGTGACATGCCCGCGCCTTTCTGGCCGTAGTGCAGAACCTGTGGGTCCTCGTGGAATATGGCGCCAATGCCGTGACCACAGTATTCCCGGACCACAGAATAGTAATTCTTCTCCGCGTATTGCTGAATGACATGGCCGATGTCGCCGAGGGTGGCGCCCGGCTTGACCACCTCGATGCCGCGGTACAGGCATTGCTGGGTAATTTCTGTCAGTCGCTGTGCATGTGGGGCAACGTTTCCCAGGCAAAACATCATGCTGGTATCACCGTGGTAGCCATCCTTGATAACGGTGATGTCCAGATTGACAATATCGCCGCTTTTGAGAATTTTCTTGTCGTTGGGAATGCCGTGGCAAACCACTTCGTTGAGAGAGGTACAAATAGACTTCGGGAAGCCGTTGTAATTCAGCGGTGCCGGGATCGAGCCCAGGTCGTTGACTATGTAGTCGTGACAGAGACGGTCCAGTTCTCCAGTGCTGATGCCCACCTGGACGTGGGGTTCAATCATCTCCAGTACCTGTGCGGCCAGACGGCCGGCGACACGCATTTTTTCCAATTCTTCGGGGGTTTTAATAGTGACTGACATGTTTTTTTCTGCTTAAGGACTTGAATAATACACCGCCGGCTGGGCAGCGGCCGCCCATTCTAACCCACATACCCCTGTTGAGTGCAATTTATTGCTAAAAAACAGTGTCTTAGGCTCCCAGTTATGTTATAAAGCGCGCCTCTCACGAGGACTGGTTTTGGCCGGTTCACGGAGAACAACGACACACACGTGCCGTCACGTGGTTCAGGGTGCCCGGTTTTGCAGTGGCTATGTTGCAGCAAAACAGGGTTTGAATCATGGGGTACGTGGACGACTAACCCGAACTAACAGGTAATATTATGACGCAGGTAAGTATGCGTGAGCTGCTCCAGGCAGGAGCTCACTTTGGACACCAGACCCGCTACTGGAACCCTAAAATGGGGCAGTATATCTTCGGTGCCCGCAACAAGATTCACATCATTAACCTGGAACATACTGTTCCAGCACTCAACGAAGCCCTGATCCTGGTTAAAACCCTGGTATCGAACAAGAACAAGGTTCTGTTCGTTGGCACCAAGCGTGCTGCTGGCAAGGTCATCAAGGAGCAGGCTGAACGTGCTGGCATGCCCTATGTCAGTCATCGTTGGCTGGGTGGTATGTTGACCAATTACAAAACCATTCGCGCTTCTATCAAGCGTCTGCGCGAGCTGGAAGCCCAGGTGGCTGATGGCACGTTTGAGAGGCTGACCAAAAAAGAAGCCCTGATGCGCACCCGTACTATGGAAAAACTCGAGCGCAGCATTGGCGGTATCAAGGATATGGGCGGGTTGCCCGACGCACTGTTTGTGGTTGATGTTGATCACGAACGCATTGCAGTTACCGAAGCGAACAAGCTGGGTATTCCTGTTATTGGCATCGTTGACACCAACAGTAATCCCGATGGTATCGATTACGTTATTCCCGGCAATGACGATGCGATTCGTGCGGTCAGGTTATATGTCAGCAGTATTGCTGATGCCTGCCTGGCAGGACGCGAGGAGTCTGGCGAAGCAGCGATAGCACGTGATGAGTTTGTGGAAGTTGTTGCTGATGAAGCAGAGGTCGAGCCAGCAGCAGCAGCGCAGCCAGCAGCAGCAGCGAAGCCAGCAGCAGCAGCAGCGCAGCCAGCAGCAGCAGCGCAGCCAGCAGCAGCAGCGCAGCCAGCAGCAGCAGCGCAGCCAGCAGCAGCAGCGAAGCC
>Ga0114950_10000381_pt1 | contig 29658 bp, 30 predicted proteins | sample N075metaG_FD_83503 | JGI IMG/M metagenome (GOLD analysis project Ga0114950, IMG submission 83503) | Deep subsurface microbial communities from Kermadec Trench to uncover new lineages of life (NeLLi) - N075 metaG | ecosystem: Environmental > Aquatic > Marine > Ocean trench > Sediment | place...
AATTGTGCCAATGGCTTGGCGAGCAGGCCGAGGCGCTGGGCGTCAACGTGTTCCCCGGGTTCGCTGCGTCCGAGGTGTTGTACGACGATCAGGGCCGCGTGACCGGTGTCGCGACCTCCGACCTGGGAGTCGCAAAAGACGGGCAGAGAAAACCGACCTATCAGGCCGGGTACGAACTGACCGGCAAGTACACGATCTTCGCCGAAGGCGTTCGCGGCAGCCTGGGCGAGGAACTGATGAAACGCTTCGATTTGCGCGCCGATTGCGACCCACAGCATTACGGCATCGGCTTCAAGGAAATTTGGGAGATCGATCCGGCTAATCACGACGAGGGCCTGGTCGTACACACCGCCGGGTGGCCGCTCGATAATCACACCGAAGGTGGCGGCTTTCTCTATCACGCTGCCAATAAGCAGGTATTTCTCGGCTTTATTATTGCGCTCAACTATTCGAACCCGCATTTGGCGCCGTTCGAGGAATTCCAGCGCTGGAAACTGCACCCGAGAATTCGCCGGTATCTCGACGACGGCAAACGCATCGCCTATGGCGCGCGAGCCGTGAACAAGGGTGGCCTGCAATCGCTGCCGAAACTCGCGTTCCCGGGGGGCATGCTGGTCGGCTGCGACGCGGGTTTTCTCAATGGCGTCAAGATCAAGGGCGCCCATACCGCGATCAAGACCGGCATGCTGGCGGCAGAAAGTGTCCACAAAGCGCTGGCCGGGGGAGACGAGGGTCAGTCCGAGCTTGGCGACTACGAAGCGAGCGTCAAGGCTTCATGGGTGTACAAGGAATTGCACAGCGGCCGCAATTTCGGGCCCGGTCTCGTCAAACTGGGAACGCTCTGGGGCGCGGCATTCACGTTTATCGACCAGAACATCTTTTTCGGCAAGCTGCCCTTTACGTGGCGCAACCCGATGCCGGATCATGAGACGCTGGATGAGGCCAGCGCCGCGCAAGTCATCGAATACCCGAAGCCCGACGGTGTCATCAGCTTCGATCGCTTGTCATCCGTGTTTCTGTCGAGCACGAATCACGAGGAAGACCAGCCCTGCCATCTGCAGCTTGTGGATGCGGCGGTGCCGATCGAATTCAATCTGCCGACGTACGACGAGCCGGCCCAGCGATATTGCCCTGCCGGCGTGTACGAAGTCGTCGAAGAGGGCGGCGAGACAGTCTTTAAGATCAGCGCGGCCAACTGCGTGCATTGCAAGGCCTGCGACATCAAGGACCCGAAACAGAACATCGTCTGGACGGTTCCCGAAGGTGGCGGTGGCCCGAACTACTCCGGCATGTAAGAGCGCGCCCCTTTACTTCGGTTGCATTCGGATGGCGCCGTCAACGCGGATCGTTTCGCCATTGACCATCGTCGTTCCGTAGATGTACTCGACCGTGTCCGCGTATTCCTCCGGTCTGCCGAGGCGAGGCGGAAAAGGCACCTGCTTGCCCAGCGATTCTTGTACGTCCTCGGGCATGCCCGAGACCATCGGTGTCAGGAATATGCCGGGCGCAATCGTGTTGACGCGGATTCCGAATTGCGCGAATTCGCGCGCGAGCGGCAGCATCATGCCGATGATTCCGCCCTTGGAGGCCGAGTAGGCTGCCTGCCCGATCTGACCTTCGAAGGCGGCGACCGATGCCGTACTGATCACAACACCGCGCTCGCCGTCATCGTTGGGCTCATTGTGGACCATGAACGCTACTGATTCCTTGGTGACGTTGAAGCTGCCGACGAGGTTCACTTGAATGACCTTGTTGAAGAGTTCGCTCGGCCAGGGCCCGTCGCGACCCAGCGTGCGGCCCGCCGTCGCGATGCCGGCGCAGTTGACGGCCAGCGTAATGCCGCCCATCGATTCGTTCGCCGTGCCGAGTGCCGCCTGTACCGATTTTTCGTCGGCAACATCGGTGTTCACAAACGCCGCCCGGTCTCCGAGTGTCTTCGCGCTCGCCGCCCCTTGCTCGTCGTTAATATCAAGAATGACGACTTGTCCGCCCGCATCGATAACGCGTTGTGCCGTCGCAAATCCGAGTCCTGACGCGCCGCCGCTGATGACCGCTTTCGCTGTTGCAAGATCCATAGTGTGTTCCCCTAGATAAGTTCGATGCCGATCGCGACAGCTTCGCCGCCGCCAATACACAGTGATGCGATGCCACGCCGGAGTTTGCGGGCCTTCAGGGCGTACAGCAATGTCGTCGTAATACGCGCGCCGGTTGCGCCGATCGGATGCCCCAGCGCGCACGCGCCTCCATTGATATTGACCTTCGCATGCTCGATGCCGACATCTTGCATGGCTGCCATCGGCACGACCGCAAACGCCTCGTTGATCTCGTAGAGATCGACGTCGTCCGGACTCCAGCCGAGCATCTCGTGCAGCTTGTTGATGGCCGCTACCGGGGCCGTCGTAAACCACGCCGGCTCCTGGGCGAAGCTCGAATGACCGAGCAGTCGCGCCATAGGCTGAATGCCGCGGCGCTCGGCCTCTGTCTCTGTCATGAGTAATGTCGCTGCTGCGCCGTCCGCTATTGATGAAGAGGTTGCGGCAGTGACCGTGCCGTCTTGCTTGAATGCAGGTCGCAAGGTCGGAATTTTGTCGATACTGACCGCGCCGGGAGTCTCGTCAGATTCGATCGTGACCTCACCCTTGCGTGACTTGATCGTGACCGGAGAAATCTCATCGGCGAAGGTGCCAGCGGCGACAGCGGCCTGTGCTCGGGTCACTGATTCGATGGCGAATGCGTCTTGCTCCTCGCGCGAGAATCCGTACTTCTCGGCCGTGTCATCGGCGAAATGTCCCATCATCCGGCCTTGCCAGGGGTCTTGCAGGCCGTCATAGAACATGTGATCCAATACTTCCTGGTGGCCCATGCGATAGCCGCGCCGCGCCTTGGGCAAGAGGTACGGTGCGTTGCTCATCGATTCCAGACCGCCCGCTACCACTACCGAGGCGCTGCCAGCGACCAGCAGGTCGTGGCCCAGCATGATGGTCATCATGGCAGAGCCGCACATTTTGTTGACCGTTGTGCAGGCCGTCCCGACCGGTATGCCTGCTTCGATGGCCGCCTGACGAGCAGGTGCCTGGCCGAGGCCGGCCGGCAGTACGCAGCCCATCAAGACCTGGTCTACATCGGCCGCATCGATGCCGGCATCTTTGATCGTTCCGGCGATCGCCGCGGCACCGAGATCCGGAGCCGTTGCGCCGGACAGCACGCCCTGGAACGCACCGATCGGTGTGCGCTGGGCAGCGACGATTACCACGGGGTCTGAGCTCATTTTCTAAACCTGACTAGAATTTCGGGTTGGTACTTTCCAGCATTTTTTTCGGCAGCGCAACCGCGCAGCACTGTCAATCTTCCAGCAGATCCGGCTCATCCAACACTGCCAGCACTCTCTGCCTCGCTGTTTCTGCCAGCAGACGGTGATTTTCGAACGCCGGGTCGCCGGGAGTGATGGGCGGCAGGATGTCGATGCGAATTTTGGCGGGCCAGGGCCAGAATCGGCCGGAAGGCAGCATTTTGCGCGTTCCCGAGATAGCGACAGGCACAATCGGCATATCGCCCTTTATGGCCGCCACGAATGCGCCCGCACGAAATCGCCGGACGCCGGGCTCAAGCTGAAAGGTGCCTTCCGGGAAGAAAGCGAGCGAGTCACCCTCCTGGGCAGCTTTGACAAGTCTCCTCGCATCGCGCGAACTGCCTGTCGCCTCGAATCGCTCGACGAACTTTGCGCCGGCTCGCCGCAAAACGAAATGGACCACCGGGATGTCGCGCATCTCCCCTTTGATCACAAACGAAAAGCGAGCAGGGAGATAGCCCTTGAGCAATAGGCCATCGATGTAGCTGGCGTGGTTGGCAACGACCACGCAATGACCTGCGGGCAGATTTTCCAGACCACAAATTTTTGGCCACACGCCCGCCAGCACGAATATGGCCCTCGAAGCTCCCGCGGCCAGTTGGTGCCGGAGCGGGGTCCATGGCACGAGCAGCGTCGCCAGAAACGCCAGTAATACGCCCACGATGAAAGCCAGCCACGCGTAAGCGCCGAAGATCGCGCGAAGCAGGCGTGTGGCGGCTCCAGCCGTTTGTGTGATGTGGATCACCTTATGTTAATGCCTATGGTTTCTGTGACAGCGGTCACGCCGGTTGGAAGATGCGTTGACCATACTCAAACCCTTGAAATATCCGTTGCTTGGCGACGTCGGGACCAAATTCGCGGCAGAGCCGCAGCCCACGGCGGCTTACAGAATCCGGCGTATGCTACCGCAAAGGATTGCACGACTAAATAGATTGGATTTATGGCCAGTAAAGAGCAAAACAAAACAGAGTCTCAAACCGTCGCACGCTCGGAGGAGCTGGTTGACCGTTTTCTCGACGCGATCTGGATGGAACGTGGCCTGTCGCAGAATACGCTGGGTGCGTATCGCGCTGATCTGATGACATTGGGTCGTGGACTCGCTGAGCATGACAAGTCCATCGACAAGGCTGACAAAGCCGACTTACTGACTTTTATCGCCGGCCGCGTCAAAGGCGGTGCCAAGCCGCGCTCGACCGCGCGCCAGTTGTCCAGCTTCAGGCGTTTCTTCCGTTACATCATGCGCGAGGGGCTGCGTGACGTCGATCCGACGGCCGACATAGAAATGCCGCGCATCGGACGCTCTTTGCCACAAACCCTGAGCGAGGAGGAAGTCGATACGTTGCTCAATGCCCCGAACACTGACGAACCCTTAGGTAACCGTGATCGTGCCATGCTCGAGCTGCTGTACGCGACCGGATTACGCGTGTCGGAGCTCATCAATCTCAAGCAATCGCAGATCAACTTCAACCAGGGCGTCCTGCGTATCGTTGGCAAAGGCGATCGTGAGCGCCTGATTCCGCTGGGCGATGAATCGCAGCGCTGGCTAAGAAACTTCATCGACGGGCCGCGCATGGAAATCCTGCTCGAACGCCAGACCGACTATCTGTTTCCGACGCGCCGTGGCGATCGTATGACCCGCCAGGCGTTCTGGCACATCATCAAGCGCTACGCCGAGAAAGCCGGGGTTCGCAAGAAGATGTCGCCGCACAGCCTGCGCCATGCCTTTGCCACGCACCTGCTCAATCGGGGTGCGGATTTGCGAGTTGTACAGTTATTGCTGGGTCACAGCGATCTCTCAACGACCCAGATCTACACGCACGTTGCCCGAGAACGGCTCAAAGACCTGCACGGCGAGCATCACCCCAGGGGCTAAATTTGTTGTTACACTTGCCGCGCCGTGGAACCCAGCCGGCTTACGGTTGTCCATTAAGCAACGCACCCTGACAATTCGGAAATACCATCAAATGATTCGAAAAAGCGCAGCTTTTTACCTGTTCGTCGTGGCGCTGGCCGCCGGCACGGTCGTGCCCGCACTGGCCGACGATGACGCGGAACTTGAGCTGGTAAGCCAGAAAGTCGGCGAAATGTTCGAATTCATCGACCCCGAAGATGTCAGCAAAAGCCCGATCGATGGTTGGTATACGATTCAAAAGCGTTCGATCGTTGCTTACATTTCCGCAGATGGCCGCTACCTGTTACAGGGCGACCTGATCGATCTCGATAGCCAGGTCAATCTTAGCGAGCTGGGCCGTACCAATGCGCGTCGCGAGCTCATGTCGACAGTTGCGGACGATCACGTGATTAAATTCTCTCCGGCGGACATCAAGTACTCGGTGTCTGTCTTTACCGATGTCGAATGTACCTATTGCCGCCGGCTGCATGCCCAGATTGACGAATACATGGCGCACGGCATTGAGGTGCGGTACTTGCTGTATCCGCGCAATGGCCCGACCTCACGGGCGTGGGGCACGGCTGAGGAAGTCTTGTGCGCGACGGATCGGCCGACAGCACTGACGATGGCGAAACTCGATCGCGAATTCGAAACGTCGAAATGCGATTCGACCATCGTGCAGGATAATTACGCCATAGGCCGCGATGTTGGACTGAGCGGCACGCCGGCGATTGTGTTCGATGACGGAACGCTCATTGCCGGTTACCTGCCACCGGATCAACTCAAGGCTCGACTGGACCAAAACGCCGCCAATTAATGCCTGGTCAAGCACTGTGGGAGCGGCTTTAGCCGCCGACCGCGGTTGCTACGAACGCGACCTGCGCAGCTCGTGCAAATGCACCCCGTTGTTCTGGCCCTTGTCCTCGAAATATTTTTCCAGCGCGAAACGACCGCTGTGAAATGCGACGTCCTGCCACGGGATTTCGTCTTCGCTGAAAAGCCCGACTTCAAGGCTTTCTGCACCAGCGGCAAAGTCGCCTAGCAGTTTCGCCGTGAAGAAAACGTGCACCTGGCCAGCATCGACAACATCGACCGAGGCGAACATATGCCCGATCTCAACTTCTGCACAGGCTTCTTCGAGGGTTTCGCGTGCGGCGCCTTGCGCCAGCGACTCGCCGAGTTCCATGAATCCTGCCGGCATGGTCCAATAGCCGTAGCGGGGCTCGATGGCCCGTTTACACAACAGGATCTTTCCGTCACGCTCGGGTACGCAGCCGACGACAACCAGCGGGTTCTGGTAGTGAATGGTCTCACAGGCGTCACACACCCACCTTTCGTGGGTGTCACCATCCGGAGTTCGCCGGGAGACTGGTTGGCCGCAGCCGGAGCAATAATTCATAGTTTGATTTTGCTAACAAAAACTTTGGTGCCGGGAGGGGGAATCGAACCCCCACTTCCTTTCAGAAACCGGATTTTGAATCCGGCGCGTCTACCAGTTCCGCCACCCCGGCAAGCCCTTACCGGCGAGGCGTTGATCAGGTCGCCGCAGCCGGAAGCCGCACAGTATAGGCGCGGATTACTGGCATCGCCAGAGGTCGAAAAAAAATTCCAAATTGCGACTCTTTTGGACATTTCAGCATCTAACATTTTGAGATATGAGTAAATTCGCTGACATCCGGATCGACCCTGCGATCGTCAAGCGGGCTGCGCGCGGCGATGCGCGTGCCCACGAGATTATTTACAGGGCTTTCGCAACACCGGTGTATTCACTGTGTTTGCGGTTCACCAAGGTTCCGGCGCACGCCGAGGACCTGGTGCAGGAGACGTTCATCGAGATCATGCGCTCGGTCGCCAAGTTTCGCGGAGAGGCCGCGCTGGGCAGCTGGATTCGCCGCATTGCGGTTTCCAAGGCGCTGATGTTTCTTCGCTCAGCCTGGACGAGCCGTGGTCAGGCGCTGGCCGATGACTGGCATGACGTGACACCCGGCGATGCGCTAAGTCATGGCATATCGCGCCACCCGGATGCCGCGATTGATCTGGACGCAGCATTAGCGAACCTGCCCTCGGTCAGTCGTGCGGTTGTCTGGTTACACGATGTCGAAGGATTTACGCACAAAGAGATAGCCGCGTTGATGGGTCGTACCGAGAGTTTTTCGAAGTCGCAGCTATCCAGGGCCTACCAGCGCCTGCGGCCGATGCTTAGCGATCCGCGCGCAGACATCGCCGGTGAGAACGCGGGACTGAGGAGTTACTGACCGTAGTGAACGATGAAAAGGAAGATGAGGTGATTTGCGCATTAACGACTGACGAACGTGAGGTATTGCAGCGCAAGTTCGCAGGGCTCGTGGAAACGATGCCGCCGCGCGCCGTGTGGTACCGCATCCGTGAACAAGCGGAGGCGGAGGGGCTGATCCACAGGCCGGCAATTCGGCGGCGGTCAACCTGGTATGGCGGTGTCGGGTTGGCCGCGGCCGCGGCGATTGTTGCCGTGATTGTGCCCGCGATGCTGAATTCGCCGCAGCCGGATTCCTTTACCGAGCCACAAGTCAGCGAGCCGACCAATTCGATCGAAGTCAATACATTGCAGGCTCTGATGGTGGAGTCCCGGCAGCTCGAGAGCGATCTTCGCTCGCTGCCGGATGCGCCGCGCGTCATGCGAATGAGCATGGTCGCTACGCTGTCCGACATTGAAAATCGCATCGCGGCGATCGACTACCAGCTCAACGATCTTGGCGTTCAAATGACGCCTGAGGAAGTACGTATTTTCTGGCGCGAGCGCGTCAGGTTAATGAAGTCGCTGGTCCAGTTGCGCTATGCGCAGGCGCAACGGACCGCGTATTAATGAGGAGAAATTCGAAATGAAGATGACGAGAATTACGATTCCGGTTGTAGCGCTACTACTGCTGGTCGGGTCGGTTGCTGCGCAGGACGTGGTCGCCGAAACGGTATTAATTGACGCGCGTGAGGCGGAGCTGGATACCAAGATGCGTCAGGCCGAGCGTCAGATGGCCGAGGCGGCACGTCAACTCGCCGAGCTGACTTCCGAAAGGCTGCCACAGTTGCAGCGTATGGAACGCCGCTTCGAATTCTTGCAGGACGGCCGGCCGCGACTGGGTGTGTCGATAGGCGGCGGCAATGAGGATGGTCCGGTCGAGGGCGTGGGCATCGTGGCGGTTACGCCAGGAAGCGCGGCTGCCGATGCAGGCTTGCGGGCCGGCGACATCATTACAGCGATTAATAATGAAGCGCTCAGCGCCACAGAATCCGGCGAAGCAACTCAAAAATTGCTGGACTTTATGGGTGGTGTTGAAGCAGGCGATGTACTCGACGTCGAGTATTTGCGGGACGGCAAGGTCGGCAAAGTCGAAGTAGAGCCGCGGGCTGCGAGGATGAGGTTCTTTTTATTCAATCAGGGCGACGACGAAGATCACGGCATTATGAATATGCATGTGGCGCCGCATATCGTTGATGGCATGAAGAACGCTTTTTCGTTTTCGTGGATAGGCAATGTCTGGGCCGATATGGAACTGGTTGAGCTTAGTGAAGGCCTGGGTAAATACTTCGGCACCGATTCGGGGCTATTGGTCGTCAGTGCGCCCGACTCGAATGCATTGAAATTGAAGGACGGCGATGTCATTGAGAAGATCGACGGTCGTGTACCCGCCTCAGTGCGCCATGCGATTCGTATTCTGAATTCCTACCAGTCGGGCGAGAAGCTGAAACTCAATATTCGTCGCGACAAGAAGCGTCGTACGCTCGATATCACGATGCCCGACGATCGCAGCAGCTGGTCGCGCCAATTCCCTGAGTCGGCCCGGCCCGCAGTAGTGCCCATGGCGCCGCGACGGGCTGTGCGCAGCGAGAGAACCTGAAAAAAACCGACTCGCTACAACCGGGCGCGCATGGCTTTGCTACCATGCGCGCCCATGCGTATTTCAGACTTTGACTACTCGCTTCCGGACGCTCTTATCGCGCAGCATCCAACCCGCGAACGTCGAGCCAGCCGCTTACTCGAGGTTAGTCACTCTCTAAACGATCGAAGTTTTGCCGATTTGCCGGACCTGCTCAATCCGGGTGACCTGCTGGTCTTCAACGACACGCGTGTCATTCGCGCGAGACTGCATGGGCACAAGGACACGGGCGGCAAGGTCGAAGTGCTGATCGAGCGCGTTAGCAGTGAACACGTTGCGCTCGCTCACGTTCGAGCCAGCAAGTCACCAAAAGAGGGCGGTAAGTTGAATTTCGCCGCCGGCGTCAGCGCAGAGTTCGGCGAACGAAAGGGCGAGCTTTTTACGCTGACGTTCTCAGTACCGCTCATGCCGTTTCTCGAGCGGCACGGCGAGGTGCCGTTGCCACCCTACCTCAATCGACCCACGGAATCGGCGGACGGTGAGCGTTATCAAACGGTTTATGCGAAAGATCCTGGCGCCGTCGCTGCGCCAACGGCCGGCTTGCATTTCGATACCCAAATGCTCGACGAACTGCGTGCTGCCGGAGTGCGGCAAGCGACCGTAACGCTGCATGTGGGCGCCGGTACCTTTCAATCGCTGCGCCACGAGGCCATTGCCGAAAACCGCCTGCACAGCGAGCGAGTGCAGGTCGACCAAGCCTGCTGCGATGCCGTCAATGAAGTGCGTGCGAGCGGTGGGCGTGTCATCGCTGTCGGTACGACGTCGGTACGGGCACTGGAGTGCGCGGCGAAAAATGGCACGCTTGAGCCTGTCGACGGCGAAACCGATCTCTTTATCCTGCCTGGCTTTCGCTTTCAATTGACCGACGCGATGATTAGCAATTTTCACCTGCCGCGCTCTTCGCTGTTGATGCTGGTCGCCGCATTTTCCGGCAAGGAGCGCATTCTGAACGCGTACGCGCACGCGGTACGGGAAAGCTATCGCTTCTTCAGTTACGGTGACGCGATGTTCCTGACGCCGGACAAGCAATCATGAACTTTGATGTTCACGCTCAATGCGGCGCCGCGCGGCGCGGTATGCTGACATTTCGGCGCGGTACGGTGAAGACCCCGGCGTTCATGCCGGTCGGAACCTACGGTACGGTCAAAAGCGTCACACCCGAGGAAGTCGCGGCTGCTGGCGCCGAAATCATTCTTGGCAATACATTCCACCTGATGTTGCGGCCCGGCGCGGACATTGTCAGAAAGCACGGTGGCCTGCACGAGTTCATGCACTGGAACGGCCCGATACTGACGGACTCGGGCGGCTTCCAGGTGTTCTCTTTGGCCGCGATGCGCAAGTTAGACGAAGAGGGCGTGCAGTTTCAATCGCCGGTCAACGGTGACGTGGTGTTCCTGTCGCCGGAAAGTTCGATCGAAGTTCAGCATCAACTGAACGCGGACGTGACTATGATTTTCGATGAGTGCACGCCGTATCCTGCCAGCGAAACGGTTGCGCGTGAGTCCATGCAGCGATCATTGCGCTGGGCCGGACGAAGCCGGCAACGATTTGACGAGCTTCGCGATGCGGACCCGGATCGCGGCGAAGCGCTGTTCGCCATCGTACAGGGTGGCATTTACGATTCGCTGCGAGAGGAGTCGCTGGATGGCCTTCGCGATATTGGCTTCGACGGCTACGCGATCGGCGGACTTGCGGTCGGCGAGCCCGAAGACGAGCGGCACGCGGTTCTCGACAGCCTGATCCCGAAAATGCCGGTCGACTCGCCTCGCTACCTGATGGGTGTCGGGACGCCCGTGGATATCGCTGAGGGCGTATTGCGCGGCGTCGATATGTTCGACTGCGTGATTCCGACGCGGCATGCGCGCAATGGCCAATTATTCACGACGCGCGGCACAGTCAAATTTCGGCACGCCCGTTATCGGGACGACACGTCCGCGCCCGATCCGGACTGTGACTGCTATACCTGCGAGAACTACAGTCTCGCGTATCTCAGGCATCTCGCAAAATGCGGCGAGATTCTCGGCCCGCGCCTCGCGACACTGCATAATTTACATTATTATCAAAAGCTTATGGTCGATCTACGGAATGCGATCGACGCCGGAAACTTGCCCGAGGTCGTCGCCGAATTACGCACGGCCTACGCCTGATCGTCTTTTTTTGGGTTGTCGGGCTTGGGATTGTCAAAGCTGTCCTTATTTCAATGGCTCTGTGCCATAATACCGCGCTAATTTTTCAGGGCTGTAACGACCAATGGATTTCTTCATACAAAGCGCTTACGCGCAAAACGGGCAACAAGGCAGCGGCCTGAGCACACTGCTAATGATGGCCGTACTTTTCGGCGCTTTTTACTTCATGCTGATTCGGCCGCAGCAGAAAAAACAAAAAGCGCATACTGCACTCGTCAGCAACCTTCAGGTCGGTGACGAAATCCTGACCGCTGGCGGCATTCTCGGCGTGATCAAGGGCGTTAGCGATCATTACGTGATCGTGAAGATCTCGGATAACACCGAGGTCAAGATTCAAAAATCGAGTGTCTCTCAGGTTGTACCTAAAGACACTTACGAAAACGCTTAGTCGCATTTTGGTTCTAATGAACACCCACGGATGTTGCCTGTGAACAAGTACCCGACTTGGTTAAATACGCTTGTGCTCGTCGTATTTCTGTCGGGCATCCTGTTTGCGTTACCGAATATCTACGGCAGCGCGCCGGCTGTGCAATTGGCCGATGTCGACGGCGATCCTGTTACCGAGACGCAACTTGCAGCTTTCGTCCGCTCACTTAAGAGTTTTGGCGTGGTTCCCGAGGCGGCGTATATCAACGATGGTCGGGCTGTTATTCGGTTCGCGACGGTTGAGGAGCAGCAAGAATCCGGCGAACGGCTGCGCAGCCGTTATAAGAATGAAGTCAAAGTCGCGTTGACGCTGGCACCGAAACTTCCAGAGTGGGTTCGCAATCTGGGGCTGAGTCCGATGAGCCTCGGACTCGATTTGCGTGGCGGCGTTTACGTGTTGCTTGAAGTCGACATGGAAACCGCGATCGATGCACGCATGCGATCCTATCAGCAGGAGTTCGATGAGCGATTGCGCAGCGCGCGTGTTCGCCATCGTGTTGATTTGGCCAATCAGGTCATTACGATTCGTCTGACTGACGCTGGCGATCTGGAGCAGGTTCGCGAAATCGTCGCTGAGACGGATCCCGACTTGCTGGTCTCTGATGGCACTGACGGCAAGTCGGTGTTGGTGCGGATGACAGATTTGCAGATCAAAGAGCGTAAAGACTTTGCGATCGAACAAAATATGACGACCCTGCGAAATCGTGTCGATCAGCTGGGCGTCGCAGAACCGCTGGTGCAACGGCAAGGCGAAGACCGCATTGTTGTGCAGTTGCCAGGCGTTCAGGATCCGAATGAACTTGAGAAAATTCTAACGGCGACAGCGACGCTTGAATTTCGAATGGTTGATCAGACGGGCGACTTGCCAGGTTCGCGGCGCTACGTTGGGCGAGGTGCGGAGCCTGCGCAGATACTGAAGCGCGAGGTTATCGTGTCCGGCGATGAAATCGTTGACGCGGGATTCACGTTCACCCCCGAGGGCCAGCCCGCCGTCAGCATTACGCTCGATTCCGCCGGTGGCGAGCGCATGCTCGCCAATACGAATAAAAACCTCAACAAGCCAATGTCCACACTGTTTATCGAGTGGCGAGAGGAAACCGTGACACGCGGGGGCGTCACCGAGACGCGCAAGATCAAGACCGAGGAAATCATCAACACGGCGACGATTCGCGGCGTGTTCAAAAACCGTTTTCAGATTACCGGCTTGCGGCCGATCGAGGCGCGTGACCTGGCTGTGCTATTGCGCGCCGGCGCGCTTGCAGCCCCTGTTTACAAGGTAGACGAACGGACAATCGGCCCCAGTCTGGGTCAGGACAACATCGATCGTGGCTTTCGTGCCATTCAGATCGGTTTCCTCGCGGTCATCGTGTTCATGGCCTTGTACTACCGCTGGTTCGGCGTGATCGCGAACATCGCATTGTTCTCGAATCTTATTTTCATGATGGCCGTGCTGTCACTGGTCGGCGCATCGCTGACATTGCCGGGAATTGCGGGCATCGTGTTGACAGTCGGCATGGCCGTCGACGCCAACGTGCTTATATTCGAACGCATACGCGAGGAAATCGTCGATGGTGCGGCGCCGCAGGCGGCGATTCACTCCGGTTACGAGAAGGCACTGTCGTCTATCGTGGACGCAAACATCACGACATTGATCGCGGCTGTCGTGCTGCTTGCGTTTGGCACCGGGCCGATCAAGGGCTTCGCGATTACCTTGATGATCGGCATATTGACATCGTTGTTCACGGCGATAATCGGTACGCGAGCGATCGTCAATCTCGTATTCGGCGGCCGCAAGATTTCGTCGCTACCGATCTAGGATTTCGAAATGCGCTTAATTAAACGAAAGACTCACATCGACTTTCTCGGCCGGTCGCGACGCAAGCTCGCGCTGAGCATATCGGCCATTCTGGTGATCGTTTCGATCGCGTCTTTGGTTCGAAATGGCCTCGAATTCGGTATCGACTTCACTGGCGGGCTTCTTATCGAAGTTGGCTACGAGCAGGCTGCGGACCTTGCCAGCATCCGCAGCCACCTGGCCGATGCGGGCTACAACGACGTGCAAGTGCAGCGATTTGGCGCCGACACGGATGTGCTGGTGCGCCTGCCGCCACAAGACGGACGCGATCCGGACGAACTGCGCGAGGATCTGCGTCGAACTGTCGCTGCCGGTACGTCGGGTGTTGACCTGAGGCGCGTCGAATTCGTCAGCCCGCAAGTCGGCAAAGAACTGGCAGAGCAGGGCGCGTTCGCGATGATTATCGCGCTGCTGCTGATCTTCGTGTACGTCATGATTCGGTTTCAGTGGAAATTTGCGGCTGGCGCCGTCGTCGCGCTCGCGCATGACGTTATCGTCACGGTCGGTTTTTTCTCATTATTTCGATTGCCGTTCGACCTGACGGTCGTCGCTGCCGTACTGGCCGTGATTGGTTATTCGCTAAACGACACGGTCGTCGCGTTTGACCGTATTCGCGAAAACTTTTTCAAGCTGCGCGGCATTTCTGCAGAGGAGTCGATGAACACGTCGATCAACGAGATGCTCGCACGCACGATCATTACCGGCGTCACGACCTTGTTCGTGTTGGTTGCGCTACTGTTGCTCGGTGGCGAGTCGATCGCGCCGTTCTCGATCGCGTTGATCGTCGGAATCGTCGTCGGCACCTATTCGTCGATCTACACTGCGAGCGCGACGGCGCTCCTGCTCGGCGTTAATGCCCAGGACCTCATCGAACCGGTCAAAGACCCCGACCTGATCGACGACTCTCCGTAAGCGTGCAGCCAGCGGTTTCTTATACGAGCTGTTTGATTTCGTGTGCGCAGAGCTTGGCGAGTTCTTTGTAAATTCTCGGCGTGCCGGTCAGGACGTGGCCCGAGTCGAGAAAAGTTTCGCTGCCGTCGAGCCCACTGATCATGCCGCCCGCCTCACGAATGAGCAGGCTGCCAGCGGCCAGATCCCAGGATGAGAGTCCCGTCTCCCAAAACGCGTCGAGCCTGCCCGCTGCAACGTAGGCCAGATCCAGCGCGGCCGCTCCCGGGCGGCGGACGCCGGAGGTGGCGCGTATGACCTTGCAGAGCATGTCGAGGTAAGGTTTCAGTTCGGCATCGGCCTGGCGAAAAGGTAATCCCGTGCCGATCAGCGCCCGTTCGAGTTGAATCTGGCCGCTTACCCGAATCCGACGACCGTCCAGATGGGCGCCCTGGCCACGTGATGCCGTAAACAGCTCCTGGCGCAACGGATCATAGACCACCGCGTGCTCCATGCGCCCCTTGATTTGCACGCCGATGGAGACGGCGAAGACCGGAAATCCGTGTAAATAATTTGTGGTGCCGTCGAGCGGATCGACGATCCAGAGAGTATCGGATTCGCCCTGGGCACCGCTTTCTTCTGCGAGAATCGCGTGGTCGGGATAGTGTTTGAGGATGCAGTTGATCACCGCTTTTTCGGCGGCGCGATCAGCATCACTCACGTAATCGTTGTGGCCTTTGACATCAATCTTGAGCTTGTCGAGATTGACCATTTTCCTGATCAGGGTGCCACCGGCGCGGCGTGCCGCCATCACCGCTACATTGAGTAGTGCATGCATTGAACGATTCCGTCAGTGTAAAAGAGCTCGGCTACGATAAGCCGCAACATTGCGCGAGCTAGAATAGCGAACTTTGGGTAAGCTTTACCACTTATGTCTATCCGCATCGTACTCGTCGGTACAACACATCCGGGCAATATCGGCGCTTGTGCGCGCGCGATGAAAAACATGGGCGTGGTGGATCTGGCGCTTGTGAATCCAGAACGTTTTCCGCACAGGGACGCGACAGCGCGCGCCTCGGGCGCCGAAGACGTGCTCGACCGTGCGATCGTCGTAGAGTCACTGGCCGATGCGATCGGCGACTGCGTGTTCGTCGCCGCCGCCAGCGCGCGGTCACGTTCGATTGACTGGCCGAGCATGGAGCCGCGGGAATGCGCGGCGAAAATGATCGCCCAAAGCGCGCAGGGAAAAGTTGCTGCGGTATTCGGCCCTGAGCAATCCGGTCTCAGCAATGCGGATCTTGATCACTGCGACACGCTTTTGACGATTCCCACGGACCCGGAATTCAGTTCGCTGAACCTGGCGATGGCGGTGCAGATACTGACCTACGAACTGCGAGTGGCTCAAACCAGCGATGCGCTGCCGGCCTTTGAGTCCGGCGCGCCACCAGCGACCAGCGGGGAATTCGAGCACTTCTATAAGCACCTCGAACAGGTGCTGACAGGTTCGGGGTTTCTCGATCCCGACAACCCCCGGCACCTGATGCGCCGCCTGCGCAGGGTGTTCGTTCGCGCGAAGCCGGACAAGAACGAACTCAACATACTGCGCGGCATCCTGACGGCCCTCGACAAGCCCAATAACGACGACAAGTAAGTTTATGCAAAGTCTTGCTGTACCCGCGGAGATGACCGGACGTATAATCAGTGTAGAACTTGAGAATTGAAGAAGACTGTTTTATGGCAATTTCATTAACGAATTCGGCTGCCGAGCGTGTGCAGACTTACCTGGCGGCCCGCGGGAAAGGCATTGGCCTCAGGCTGGGCATTACCAAGACTGGCTGCTCCGGGTATTCCTACGTCATTAACTACGCCGACGAGATTGCAGAATCGGACATCGTGTTTGAGGACAAGGGCGTCAAGGTCATCGTTGACCCCGCGGCGCTGGAGCTGATCGACGGTACCGAAGTCGATTTCATCAAGAACGGTCTGAATGAGGCATTCAGCTTCAAGAACCCGAATGTTACGGGCGAGTGCGGCTGCGGCGAAAGCTTCAACGTCTGAACCCACAGTAACTGACCCATTTCAAAAGAAAGGATTTACCTATGGCTGTTGAGCAAACGCTCTCCATCATTAAGCCCGATGGCGTGCAGAAAAACCTGATAGGCGAGATTTACGGCCGATTTGAGAAGGCAGGGCTGGAGGTCGTTGCAGCAAGAATGATGCATTTGTCGATCGAGCAGGCGCAGGGTTTTTATGCAGTCCACACTGAGCGGCCATTTTTTAATGATCTCGTCGCCTACATGACATCGGGGCCGGTCATGGTGCAGGCCGTGAGGGGCGAGGGCGCCGTCAGCGTCAACCGCTCGATCATGGGGGCGACCAATCCGGCGGAAGCGGATGCCGGCACTATTCGTGCGGACTACGCCGAGAGCATCGAGGAGAATATCGTGCACGGGTCAGACGCGACCGAGACAGCGGCTGTCGAGATTGCATTTTTCTTCGGCGATGATGGCGTCTGCCCACGTACCCGATAAGCCAGGACAAAGCATTGGTCGCCAAAACCGATAAAAGAAATCTGCTCGGATTGCCGCAGCGCGATCTCGAAGCCTATTTCGTGGAACTCGGCGAAAAGCCTTATCACGCGCGCCAGGTAATGCAGTGGCTTTATCATCGTGGTGAGACCGATTTCGAAGCGATGACCGACCTGTCGAAATCGCTGCGGCAGCAACTGATTGCGGCTGCTGTGGTCGAGCTTCCGGAGGTCATGTCGCGGCACGATTCGGCGGATGGCACAGTCAAGTGGCTGTTCTCGAGCGGATCAGGACAAGCCGTTGAGGCCGTGTTCATCCCCGAACGCGAGCGCGGCACGCTGTGTATTTCATCCCAGGTTGGTTGTGCGCTCGACTGCGCTTTCTGTGCGACGGGCGCGCAGGGTTTCAACAGGAACCTGACGAAAGCCGAAATAATCGCTCAGGTCTGGCATGCGAATCAGACGCTGCCACGTCGCGACAATGGCGAATTCGCCGTTACCAATGTGGTGTTTATGGGCATGGGTGAACCGCTCGCCAATTTCCGCAATATCGTGCCGGTGCTCGAGGTTCTGATTTCCGACTTGGGTTTTGGCCTGTCGCGCCGCAAGGTCACGGTCAGTACCTCTGGCATCGTGCCGCACATCGACAGGCTGGGCGATGAGTGCAATGTGGCGCTGGCAGTTTCGCTACACGCGCCCAATAATTCGCTGCGCAACGAACTGGTACCAATCAACAGGATTCACCCTATCGAACAACTGCTTGACGCCTGCTGGCGGTATGCGGAAAAGCGCGCAAATCGTTTCATAACCTTCGAATATGTGATGCTGCGGGGCGTGAATGACTCGCCCGAACTCGCCGATGAGTTGATCGGCCTGCTCGAGGGTAAGCCCGCCAAGGTCAACCTGATACCGTTCAACCCGTTCAATGGCACTGAATTCTCGCGATCGGCGGCGGCCACTATCGCTCAGTTTCAAAGCCGATTAAGAAAAAGCGGGCTGGTGACCACGACGCGCCGGACTCGCGGTGACGATATCAATGCAGCCTGCGGCCAATTGGCTGGTAAAGTGAGCAATCGGGTGCGAAACCGATTGAGCAAAAAGAAACTGAGGATGGTGACAGCGTGAGAAGCAGGCACAACGTGTTAGCAGGAATGGTGGCATGCCTTTTGACCATGGGCTGTGTCACGACGACGACGATCACCGGGGGCGTGCATCCCGACGCCGACAGGGGCGATGCCGCGCGGCTTAATTATGAACTGGGCGCGCGCTACTATCGTAACGGCAATTACACGCTGGCTCGTGACCGGCTTACACACTCGATCGAACTGGAGCCGAGGAACGCCGTGGCCCATTCGACCTTGGCGCTGACCTACGAAAAACTGGGCAATTTGCGACTTGCCACCGACGCCTATGAACGGGCGATAAAGATTGCGCCCAGGGATTACAAGGTGCAAAACACCTACGCTGTATTTCTGTGTGGACAAAGAGAATTCGATAAGGCGCGCAAGCACTTTGATCGTTCAGTCAAGCGTTTCGACAATGACTATGCTGAAATCACGCTGACCAATGCTGGCGTGTGCATGGTGCAAAAACCGGACTTCGCGCAGGCAGAAGCTTATTTTCGGCAGGCGCTCGAGCAGAAGTCGAATTACGGCGAAGCGTTAATACAGATGGCGTTACTGAAACACCATACCGGCGATAATCTCATCGCAAGTGCGTTTTTGCGGCGGTTTCTGAATAGCAACCTGCCATCGCCGGAGATACTCTTTCTGGGCGTGAAGATTGAAGACGGGCTCAGTGATACGAGAGCGAGGACTGAGTACATAAATCGCTTGTTGCGAGAATATCCCACGTCGGCCGAAGCCCAACGGGCATTGGCGCTGGAGCGCGGATGAGCGAAGACCAGGAAAACCCGCCCGAGGAAAAGCCGCCCCAGGTACAGGCCATGGACGAGCCAACGGGGCCGCAAGCCGGGGAGCGACTGGAGCAAGCGCGGCGTGAGCTGAATATCAGCGTGTTCGAAGTTGCCAAGGAGTTGCATCTCGACGAACCGAAAGTGCGCGCGCTCGAGTGCAATGATTTCGACGTCCTCGGCGCCCCGGTTTTCGCCAAAGGACATTTGCGCAAGTATGCGCACCTGGTCGGTGTTGACGAAGACGACGTCATCGCAGACTACTATCACATGACCCGTTCCGAGGGTGTGCCTCCGGTCGTTGTTGGCAAGTCCCGCATTGGTCAGGAGTTGTCACCCGGACCGTGGATTGCTGTCGTTATCGTCGTCATCGTTGCTGCCGTTTCCTATTGGTGGTTTGCCACACGGTCCGAGCCGGATTCAGCACCGGTTCCCGTGCCCGAAGAGGCAGCGCGGCCCGGATCGACAGGTCACAGATCGACCGCAAATGATGAGCCGGTGGTACTTGCGCTGGCGACGCCCGACGACAAGCTAGCGGCCGCCGCACCAATTCTTAAGCCCGCGACGCAGACGCCGCGTGCGGGCGAGATGTTCCTTGTCTTGAGTTTCACCGGCGATTGCTGGACCGAAATAAGCGATGCGACGGGCCGGCGTCTGTTTTATGAAATGGGAAGGGCCGGTCAGTCCGTCGAATTAACGGGCAAGGCACCGCTTACCGCCCTGTTTGGCAACGCCGGAAACGTCCGCGCCAGCGTCAATGGGACCAATTACCCGATCTCGCCGCCGAATTCGGCCGGCCGCACGGCGCGCCTGAAAATCCTGAACCAGTAGTCATCGTGAAACCGAGAGCCATACGGGGTATGCATGACATCCTGCCTGACGTATCTGGCACATGGCGTTATCTCGAGTCTGCGGTTCGCGATATCGTTCAATCGTACGGTTATTCCGAGATTCGTCTGCCACTGCTTGAATACACCGAGCTCTTTCTGCACTCGATCGGCGAAGGGACCGATATTGTCGAAAAAGAGATGTACACGTTTGTTGACCGCAACGGAGATAGCCTGACGTTGCGCCCGGAGGCGACGGCGAGCATCGTACGCGCGGGTATCAGCAACGGATTGCTGCACAACCAGAGACAAAAACTTTGGACCAGTGGTCCGATGTTTCGCTACGAAAAGCCACAAAAGGGGCGCTACCGGCAGTTCTACCAGTTCGATGTCGAGGCACTGGGATTCGAAGGCCCGGACGTCGATGCCGAGCTTATTATCATGTGCGCCAGGATGTGGCGTGCGCTCGGAATATCGAAGCTCAGGCTCGAAATCAACTCCCTGGGGTCGGGCGATTCGCGCGCCAACTATCGAACATCGCTGGTTGAATACTTTTCGGGCGTGAAAAGTCAGCTTGATGAGGATAGTATTCGCCGCCTCGAGCAAAATCCGCTGCGGATTCTCGATAGCAAGAATCCGGAGTTGCAGGCGATCGTCGAGGCGGCGCCAGTGATGCTCGACTTCCTGGACGAGGAATCCGCGGCTCATTTCGAGGCGTTGAAGGGCCTGCTTGACGCGGCGGGCGTGAGCTATGAGATCAATCCGCGGCTGGTTCGCGGTCTCGACTACTACAGCAGGACGGTATTCGAATGGGTCACCGACGCGCTGGGCTCACAGGGGGCAGTTTGCTCGGGTGGCCGCTATGACGGGCTCGTGGAGAAACTCGGTGGACGCGCCACGCCGGCGGTCGGCTGGGCGATGGGCATAGAGAGACTAGTTGCCTTGTATCAGGTTTGTGGCAATGAGGCGCCGGCGACAGATGCCGACGTGTACATTGTCGCGGTCGGCGAAGGCACGCTGCAGCGAGCGCTCACGATTGCCGAAGAGCTACGCGACAAAGTGGCGGGCATCCAGATAGAGCTAAATCTGGGCGGCGGTAGCTTCAAGTCGCAGTTGAAGCGGGCCGACAAGAGTAATGCTGAGTACGCGCTGATACTCGGCGAACAGGAAATTGCCGATGGGCGCATCGGATTGAAACCATTACGCAGTACTGAGGATCAAAGCAGTATTGCCATCAGTGAGCTGGCGGAGACGCTGGCCAAGCTTAAAGAAAGGGCGTAGTTCGTGGACGATTTACAGACAGAAGAAGAACAGATCGAAGAAATGCGGGCGTGGTGGTCTGAATACGGCCGCTATGTCATCGCGGCAGTGCTGGTTGCGGTCGGATCGTTAATCGGCTTAAACCAGTACAAGAGCGGCCAACTCGAGGGCGAGGTTGCTGCGTCGATGCTCTTTGAGTCGCTGGCCGAATACGTTGATTCCGGCAAACTCGACGCGGCGGAGCAGATCGCCGATGAGCTCTCAAACGACTACGCGAATATGTCCTATGCGGCACAATCCAAGCTCGCGATGGCGCGGCTGTATATGGACAAGAACCGCGATCTGGATGCTGCCGATGCGTTGCAGGAACTGCTTGCGATGCGCGGCAATAAGGAGCTGCAGCACGTCGGACGTTTGCGGCTGGCCCGCGTGTTTCTTTACCAGGACAAAGCGCAGGACGTGCTGGACCTGCTTTCCGGTTCGGACAGTCCGGCGTTTGCGGCGCTGTACGCTGAAGTGCGCGGCGATGCCTTGGCGGCCCTGGGCCATAGCGGGGAAGCTCGTGTGGCATATCGCGCGGCATTAGGCAGCTCGTCGCAGTCAATCGACCGTCAGCTCGTGCAGATGAAGCTGGCAGACTTGCCGCCGCCGAGCATCGAGCCAGAGCCGCAAGAAGAGGCTGCCGGAGAAGCAGAGTGATCAGCGCAGCTCGAAATCTGGTCTTGATGCTGGCTGTTGCCAGTGTTGCTTCGTGCAGCTGGTTCGGCGGAGATGACGACGAAGCATTCGAGCCGATGAAGCTCACCGATATCGTGACCTCGGTATCGATTAAGCGGATCTGGCGCGTCAAAATCGGTCGTGACGCGGAATTTTTGCGAGTCGCATTGCAGCCGTCCGGCGATGGCAACCGACTCTACGCCGCGAGTCGTGACGGCAATGTCGTCGCATTGCGGCCGAAGACCGGCAAGGAAATATGGCGTACTGACCTCGACCTTGAACTGTCTGCAGGGCCCGGTGTTGGCAATGGCCTCGCCGTCGTTGCGGCGGCGGACGGGTTCGTGATCGCGTTGGATGCCGGCTCGGGCGCCGAGATGTGGCGCGCCGACGTTAGCGGTGAGGTACTCGCCAAACCGGTTATCAAGGGTGACTTTGTGATCGTCCAGACGATCGACAACCGCTTGCTCACCCTGTCCGTTTTCGATGGCACGCAACGCTGGGTGGTCGAGCAGACGACACCAAGACTTACGATGCGTGGATCGGCGACACCGGTGGTCGTCGGCTCATTGGTTATCGCCGGCTTCGACAACGGTCGGCTTATCGCCGTAAAACTGGACAGCGGCGATATCGAGTGGGAGACAGTGTTGTCGCCACCGAGCGGACGCTCGGACCTTGAGCGTCTCGCCGACATTGATGGGGCGATTAGTGTCGTCGAGCGGGATGTCTACGCATCCGGCTATCAGGGCGCGCTGGTCGCATTGGCGTCGGAATCGGGGCAGATATTGTGGACTCGTGAAATTTCCTCTTTCGAGGGTGTATCGGCCGACTGGAATAATTTGTACACGGTCGATCAAGAGGGCGCGCTGGTCGCTTTGACGCGGCGCACCGGGGTCGAGGTATGGCGCCAGACTTCTTTGTTGCGGCGCGAGCCGACCTTGCCTGTCCCGTTTCAAACGACGGTTGTGGTGGGGGATCTCGACGGCTACCTGCATTTCTTCAGTAACTTCGACGGTCGTCCGGTAGCCCGCCTCAAAGTGGATGGCAAGGCGATCAGCGGTGACCCGGTCGTCGTGGCGGATCAGCTGTTTGTACAAAGCGACTCGGGCAGTGTTTCAGCGTATGTCATGCAGCGGCCTCGACGTACTGACAAGAGTTCCGAAACTTCCGACGAAGGCGCCTGACGGCCAGCGACCAGGAGCGGCTCGATGCTTCCCGTTATTGCTCTAATCGGCCGACCGAACGTCGGCAAGTCGACGCTGTTCAATCGTCTTACCCGCTCGCGTGATGCGCTCGTCGCCGATTTCCCGGGGCTGACCCGTGATCGTCAATACGGGTTCGGCAAACTCGGACCGATCCCCTATCTCGTTATCGATACCGGTGGTGTCGCCGGTGGCGAAGTCGGCATCGCCGAACTCATGGTTGATCAGACGATACGGGCGCTCGAAGAAGCGGACGTCGCGGTCATTATGGTTGACGGGCGACAGGGGCTGACGGCAGCCGACGAACACGTCGCGGAACTGGCACGCAAGAACGCGAAGCGGTCCGTCCTGATCGTCAACAAGTCCGAAGGCCTCGATACTGCCATCGCGAGCGGCGAGTTCCACGGACTTGGGCTCGGCGAACCCTTTGCCGTTTCGGCGGCGCATGGCGATCGAATCAGCGCATTGATGGACTTGGTGCTCGCTGACTTCGAGCAGGAAGACGATGACGATTCCGACGAAGATGACGACGAGCGCGAGCTGCGCATTGCCGTGATCGGACGGCCGAACGTCGGCAAGTCCACGCTGATCAACCGCCTGATCGGCGAAGATCGGCTCGTCGTTTTTGACCAGCCGGGTACGACGCGCGACAGCGTCTCCGTGCCTTTCGTGCACAACGATCGCAAATACGAGTTGATTGACACGGCGGGCATCCGGCGGCGCGCCAAGGTGCACGAGACCATCGAAAAATTCAGCGTCATCAAGGCGCTGCAAGCCATTGAGCGTGCTCAGGTCGTCGTTGCCGTGCTGGACGCGCATGACGGGGTGACCGAGCAAGACGTCAGTTTGCTGGGCTTGGTGCTGGAGCGCGGGCGGGCGCTTGTGATCGTGACGAACAAGTGGGACGGGCTGACCGTGGCCGAGCGTAGACACATCCGTGACGAGCTCGATCGGCGACTGCCGTTTCTCGATTTTGCCGAGCGCATGACGATCTCGGCGCTGCACGGCACAGCGGTTGGTGATTTGTTGCCGGCGGTGGAGCGCGCGTATCGCGCCGCGACGCGCGACATGTCGACGACCGTATTGACGCGAGAACTCGAAAACGCGGTAACGGCGCATCCGCCACCGCTCGTACGCGGCCGCCGAATCCGCTTGCGGTATGCGCATCAGGGTGGGCGCAATCCGCCGGTGATTGTTATTCACGGCAATCAGACGGACAAAGTGCCAGAGTCTTATCGTCGCTATCTGATCAATCGCTTCCGCAAAGTGTTCAAACTAAAGGGGACGCCGGTGCGGTTGGCTTTCAGGACGGGCGTCAATCCGTACAAGGGCAAGCGCAATACATTGACGCCGCGGCAGAAGCAAAAGCGCAAGCGACTCATGAAACACGTCAAGCGCTAAGTCCCGAACATGCTATAAGACCAATTATGAGTCCCGCAACAAGAACCGTCACGCTGGAAGGCCGTTTTCCGATGCATCGCGCGGGCCATCTGGAATCGCCGACGCTGGCCTACGAGACCTGGGGTGCTCTCAACGACGCGCGTGACAATGCGATCCTGATTTTCAGCGGCCTGTCGCCGTCAGCACATGCCGCATCTTCGGCGGATGACCCGTCGGCGGGTTGGTGGGAAGACATGATCGGGCCGGGTTTGCCGCTTGATTCTGATCGCTACTTCGTCATTTGCGTCAATTCTCTGGGCAGTTGTTTCGGTTCGACCGGCCCCGCTTCCGTGGACCCGGACACAGGCAATATTTTTCGCCTGAACTTTCCGGTGCTGACGCTCGAGGACGTCGCAGACGCCGCGCACGGTGTAGTGCGGCATCTTGAGATCGACAAATTGCGTTCAGTCGTCGCTTGTTCGATGGGCGGCATGAGCGGGTTGGCGTTTTGCGTCCGGCATCCTGACGCGACCGCCTCATTTGTTTCGATTTCATCGGCCACGAGGGCGTTACCGTTTTCTATCGCCGTGCGCTCTTTGCAGCGCGAGATGATTCGCTCCGATCCGAAATGGTTGAATGGAAATTACGACCCGGACGATCCGCCGATCACCGGTCAGAGACTCGCGCGAAAACTTGGCATGATCACGTATCGCTCACCCGAAGAATGGATACAACGATTCGGCAGGCAACGTACGACGGCGCGTGTCGAAAATTCCGATGATCCTTTCAAGATCGCTTTTTCGGTCGAGTCCTACCTTGAAAATCACGCCATTAAATTCAGCGGCGGATTTGATCCGAACTGCTATCTTTATTTATCGCGAGCGTCCGACTTGTTCGATTTGGCAGAACACGGTGGCTCATTGAAATCGGGCTTCAAGCGAGTGCAACTGGAACGCGTGCTCGTGATCGGCGTGACGACCGATATCCTGTTTCCATTGCACCAGCAACGAGAACTCGCCGACGGTCTGCAGGCGGTGTGCCCGGATACGAAACTGGTCGAACTCGATTGTATCCGCGGCCACGATTCCTTCCTGGTGGACATGGATGCTTTTCGCCCGGTGCTGTGTGATTTTTTTGAGGGCGACTGCGACTGAAGTTCTTAGCGTTGCGCGCGCACCCACAGCCAGCGCAGCCCGATACAAGCAGCCAGCAACAGTCCGTAGTTCAGTAGCTCGATCTGAAACACGTGCGCGTTGTGCGCCGAACGAGCAGGCCATTGCAAGGTCTCGAACCACGGTACGGGGAGCGCGAGGTGCGCGTCTGAAAGTGGCCAGAAGATACCGATGCCCTCGCCGTGGGAATACAGCGAGTCGAGCAGCATGTGACACAGCCATGTACCTGACCATGCGAGGACCACTGCGGTACTGACCTGTGCCTTGAATTTAGGCAGCAGCAGTGGCAAGGCCAGCAATGGGAGCAGCAGGCTGGTAACGAAAATACTGTGACTGACCTGGTAGGCGTCATGCCCCCAGCCAGGTAATGGAAAGTCCGGCAGGTTGGCGAAAAAAACGTATAGGTGGCCGACTATCAGGTACCAGAGCAACGTTCGCCCCCGCGGCAGGGTCAAAACGGCGATCGATACTCCGGCCAGACTGTGTCCGACGGTGGTCATCAGTTTTATTCCCTGAGTAACAGGGCCGGGTCAACGGCCGTGCCATTCAGGTAAGTGCCGAAATGCAGGTGCGGGCCCGTCACCCGGCCTGTGGCGCCGACAGCGCCGATCACATCGCCGGCGCTGACGATCTGGTCTTTGCTAACGCCGATCACGCTCAGGTGGCAGTACATGGTCACAAAGCCCTGACCGTGATCGACAAAAATCGTGTTGCCGTTGAAGTAGAAATCGCCAGTTGCGGTGATAATGCCATCGCGCGATGCGAGGACAGGTTCGCCCGACGGTACCGCGATGTCCATGCCGCTGTGCGGCGAGCGCGGCTCGTCGTTAAAAAATCGGCGCAAGCCGAAACTCGAACTGCGCGGTCCGTCCACGGGGGCACGCAGACTTACCCCGTCCAGCGCCGCATCGCGCCAGTTGTTCCGCGCCGCGCTAATGATTTTTCGTGCCCGGTTATAGCGCGCGAGATTTTCCTCGCTAAGTGACACGTAGCTCTTGGCGACCTGCAGCCGTTGTTCCTGATACGCGTGCGCGCTCACATCAAATGAGCGCGTCGAGCCGTCCGGCAAGCTCACGTGTGCGCTGCCAATCGGTGCTTTTAGCGAGATGCCAATCGCGGCGCGCCAATGGCCCTTGTCTGCCATGACCAGTACGCGTTTGCCGCCGTAGGTGACGACCGGTGCCGCGCCTTCTGCGACCCCGAGGTCAACAAACGCGATGCCGCCCGGCCAAGTCGATTCCTGTGGAAAAGACACAGAGCTAAGGCACAAGAATAAAACTGCAACCACAAATCTCACTATTGCTTGTCCTTTATTGAATCTACGGTTGCGATCAATTCACCTGACGCGAGGCGTGCGCGGACGCTGTCACCGGGGCTGACGTCGCCAGCTGCCAGTAAAACCTTGCCCGTATCCGCGCTGGTGACGATCGCGTAGCCTCGATCCAGGGTCGCGAGTGGACTGACCGAGTGCAGCCCGCGCATCGCGAGCTCGAGACGGTGTTGAAACGCTGCGACCGTACGACGACTGGCCGCATTGAGTCGCTGTTGGAGATTGGCAAGGCGCGTTGCCGAGCGTTCCAGTATCGCCGTTGGACTGGTTTGCAACAGCCGGCGGCTTAACCAGTCGAGGGTCTGGCCGCGGTCTTCGACGGTGCGCTGCCCGAGCCTCGCGATGCGAGTCGCCAGCGAGTTGACGGTGCGCAGCCAGTCGTCGCGATCCGGCACGACCAGCTCCGCCGCGCCCGAGGGCGTCGGCGCCCTGACGTCGGCGACAAAATCAGCAATCGTGAAGTCGACCTCATGGCCAACTGCGCTGACAATCGGAATGGGCGAGTCTGCGATGGCGCGCGCAAGCTGCTCGTCGTTGAAGGCCCACAGGTCTTCCAGCGAGCCACCGCCGCGGCCAATGATCAGGACATCACATTCGTTGCGCCGAATAGCGCTCTGCAAAGCTGCGATCAGTTCGGGCGCCGCGGCATCTCCCTGGACCGTCGCGGGGTAGATAATAATCGGCACCGATGGAAAACGCCGCCCAAGCACGCTGACGATATCGCGGATCGCGGCACCGCTGGGGGAGGTAATGACACCGACGCAGCGGGGCAGGTCGGGTGGCGGCGTCTTGCGCTCAGCATCAAACAGGCCTTCGGCCTCGAGCTTCTTTTTGAGTATCTCGTACTGCCGCTTGAGTGCGCCTTCGCCGGCAGGTTCGACCTGTTCGACGATCAACTGGTAGTCGCCGCGAGCTTCGTACACGCTGACGCGGCCGAACACGAGTACCTGGTCGCCGTTTTTCAGGCCAATGGTCGGGCCACGCTGACGCTGGCTGAAAAATGCCGCTCGAATCTGGGCAGACTTGTCCTTGAGGCTGAAATACAGGTGGCCCGAGGCGGGCCGGGCGATGTTCGAGATTTCCCCCTCGACCCAGAGGCGCGCAATTCCTTGTTCGAGCAGGGTTCGGGCCTGCCTGTTGAGCTGGCTGACGGTGATTGCAGCAGCGCCGACGCTCGCTTGGCCCAAATCTTCCATGCTCGCCAGTATAACGAAGGCCGCAAAGCTTTTGCCGGAAAATTCAGAGGAGTACAATTGACCGTTTAAGCACATCAAAGGAACCGAGAACTCTCATGCGTATCGCCAAGGAAGCCCTGACATTCGACGACGTTCTCCTGCAGCCCGGTTACTCGGAAATTCTGCCGCGCGACGTCGATCTGAGTACCTACCTGACGCGCTCGATCAAGCTCAATATTCCGCTTCTGTCCGCAGCGATGGATACAGTCACCGAAGCGCGCCTCGCGATCGCACTCGCACAGGAAGGTGGCATCGGCATCGTGCACAAGAATATGCCGATCAAAGATCAGGCGCACGAGGTTCGGCAGGTCAAGAAATTCGAAAGCGGCATTGTTCGCAACCCGATTACTGTCTCGCCCGACATGACCGTGCGCGAGGTAATCGAGCTGACCCGTTCGATGGGAATTTCGGGTGTGCCGGTCGTTGACGGTAAAGAAACGGTCGGCATCGTGACGCATCGTGATCTTCGCTTCGAGACGCAACTCGACTCGCCCGTATCCAGCGTGATGACGGGCAAAGACAAACTCGTGACCGTTGGTGAGGGCGCCGATAACGACGAAGTCTTGTACCTGCTGCATAAGCACCGCATTGAAAAAGTGCTGGTCGTCGGCAAGAACTCCGAGCTCAAGGGCATGATTACGGCCAAGGACTTTCAGAAGGCCAAGGACTATCCGCAAGCCAGCAAAGACGACAGCGGCGCGCTGCTCGTCGGGGCTGCAGTCGGCACCGGCCTCGACACTGACGATCGGGTAGCGGCGCTGGTTGAGGCCGGCGTCGATGTCCTTGTGGTTGACACCTCGCACGGTTTTTCCAAGGGCGTTCTCGACCGTGTCCGGCGCGTAAAAGACGCGTATCCGGACTTGCAGGTGCTCGGCGGCAATATCGTGACAGGCGATGCGGCCCTGGCATTGGTCAAGGCGGGTGCTGACGGCGTCAAGGTTGGTATCGGGCCGGGCTCGATTTGCACGACCCGGGTCGTTGCCGGGGTCGGCGTGCCGCAGATCACGGCGGTGGCCGAGGTAGCCGATGCCCTGAAAAAAAGCGGTGTACCGTTTATTGCCGATGGCGGCATCCGCTACTCCGGCGATATCGCCAAGGCGCTGGTCGCTGGCGCCTACACGGTCATGATCGGTGGCTTGTTCGCCGGGACCGAAGAGTCGCCCGGCGAGGTCGAGTTGTATCAGGGCCGGTCTTACAAGACCTATCGCGGCATGGGCTCGATCGGTGCGATGGGACAGTCCTACGGATCGTCCGACCGCTATTTTCAGGATGCGACCGAGGAGCTCGAAAAACTCGTGCCCGAAGGCGTAGAAGGTCGCGTCGCCTACAAAGGCAGCCTGATCGCCATCGTCCATCAACTGATGGGCGGGGTGCGTGCGGCAATGGGGTACACCGGCAGCAAGTCGATCGAGGACATGCGCACCAAGCCGCAGTTCGTGAGAATCACGGGCGCGGGCATGACAGAAAGCCATGTGCATGACGTGACGATCACCAAAGAAGCGCCTAACTACCGCGCAAGTTGAGGGATACCGAAACAACGATGAGCCAGGCGAGAGAGCGCTCCAAAGCCCAACATCCTGATATTCATGCGCA
>Ga0114950_10000383_pt1 | contig 29616 bp, 26 predicted proteins | sample N075metaG_FD_83503 | JGI IMG/M metagenome (GOLD analysis project Ga0114950, IMG submission 83503) | Deep subsurface microbial communities from Kermadec Trench to uncover new lineages of life (NeLLi) - N075 metaG | ecosystem: Environmental > Aquatic > Marine > Ocean trench > Sediment | place...
GCGGTTCGACCCGCTTCGTATTCCATCAACTGGCGCAGGGTTGCGATCTGGTCTGAGTTCATTTGCAGGCTCCTGTTAGCGCGCCGAGTGCGCGCCGTCAATGCTTAGGGTTGTTCCGGTGATATAGCTGGCCTCATCCGAGCACAACCACATGGCCGCGTTGGTCACTTCTTGCATCTGGCCGAGTCTACCGATGGGGTGCTCAGCGATCATTTCGTCTTCCAACCCCGGGGTCTGGCTGATGCCCCATTGGAGCATCTCGGTGTAGATCACGCCCGGCGCCACCGCGTTGATGCGGATGTTCTGCTGCGCATAGTCCAGCGCCGCAGCCTTGGTCAATCCCACGATGGCGTGTTTCGATGCTACGTAGGCCACGCCGCCTGGGGATCCACCAACGCCGGATATGGACGACATGTTCACGATTGCGCCGCCGCCGCGTTCGAGCATGGCAGGTATGGCGTACTTCATGCTGAGAAACATGCCCTTTAGGTTGATGGCGATGGTCTCGTCGAAACCGTCTTCGCTGTAGTCGGCGGCTTTGGTGAATGCTTCTCCGGCGATACCGGCCACGTTGTAGGCATAGTCGAGCCCGCCGAAGCGTTCTTTCGCGGTGTCGACGATGCGCGCCACATCTGCGCTGTTGCGTACGTCGGCTATCACGAATACGCCCGTGCCGCCGGCGGCTTCGATCTCCGCGATGGTCTGCGCGCCTTCGGCCTCGCGACGGCCCGCAGCCACCACACTGGCTCCTGCTGCGGCGAAAGCGATCGCCGCATGTTTGCCGAGACCCGAGGTAGCCCCCGTGATCATGATCACCTTGTTGTCGAAGCGCTTGCTCAATTCATTCTGCCATCAGGTTGTGGGCTGATTTTGCACAATCACGCGCTCGTCCGCCATCAACCGAATCTGGCCTAGGCATGAGCTTGCGTAGAGTGGTAATTTCCTGCTCGTTCACTTATTAGTCCTCCAGATAAGCTGGTCTATGCGGACGGCGGGGCTCGCCAGTCCCGGCACCATCATCTGACAGGCGACATTTTAAATTGGATCATGTTACATTATTAAATGTCAACCGACCGCGTTCACCCGTCGAAAATTACAGGAGGCTGCAATGGAGTTCTGGACAACAACGGTGGGTTTACCCGCACAAGTGGCACGCGTAGCGGTTAAAGCCGAAGCAAGCGGATGGGATGGCCTGGGCTTACCCTACGCACCAACCATGGCGCCCGATCCGTATGTCTGCCTCGCGGCAGCCGCGGGCGCGACCGAGCGTTTGAAGATCGGCAACTGGGTGGCGACACCGGCATCGCACACCCCCGCATCCGCCGCCGGATCGATCAAAACCGTGCAGGCGGTTTCAGATGGCCGGGCCGTTCTCGGCCTGGGGCGCGGTGACTCGGCGCTGGCCTATCTCGGCATGGCGCCGGCGCCCGTCAAGTTCTTCGAAGCCTACGTGAGACGCTTGCGCAACTACCTGCAGGGCGATCCGCAACCCTTCGATCTCGATCTCGACGGGGGCGGGCACTTCCCCTCGGTAGACCGGATGGGCTTTGCGCAGCAAGCCACAGATGCCAGGTTTGCTGGTTTCATGGAAGGCATCGCGCCGGTGCCGCTGGATATGGTTGCCACGGGACCGAAAGTGCTTGGGATTGCCGCCCGTCACGCCGATCGGGTCACCACCGCCGTTGGCGCGGATCCCGAGCGGGTGGCTTGGGCGTTGAGCGAGGTACACGCGGCTCGCAAAGCGGCGAGCATCGAGCGGCCGGTCAGCCTTGGAGCGTGGGTGCCCGTGGCGGTGATCGATGACCTCAGTGAAGGCCGCCGCATGTTGAGTGGCGTCACCACTTCGATGGCGCGCTTCACAGCCATGTACGGCAAAGCGGTGGCGCCCGTGTCTGACGCTGATCGGGGCGTTTATGAGCGGGTGCACGACGCGTATGAGCTGCATGCCCACTTTCAGGAAGGATCTCCGCAGTCCAGACAGGTGTCCAATGAGTTCACGGATCGGTTTGCGGTGATCGGCTCAGCCGAGACATGCATTGCCCGGCTGCGCGCGCTGATTGACCTCGGCATCGAGCGATTCGTCATCTCAGGTCCCTCGCCTGCAACGACGCCGGATCTTGCGGCGACTGCTGCACGACGGTTCGAAGAGGAAGTAATGCCAGCCTTACGCTGAGGCGTGGCTGCTTCCCCCTGAGTCTGTAACCTGATATAAATTTTCGCCGGCGTCGGGTGCGTGGTTGTAGCAATAAGGGGGGCGTTCTGAAAGTCGTTGTGGATCGAAATCTCTGTTCCAGCTACGGGGTGTGCATCGAAACGGTGGCTCAGGTGTTTTCGTTCGATGCTCAGGACAAACTTGTGATCGCCGAGAAGGTTCCACAGGAACTCGAGGAAAAGGTCCGTTTTGCCTGCCAGTCCTGCCCGACCCAGGCCTTACAAGTCGAAGATTGATCACGGCATTTTTTTCAGTACAAAGGACGACTCGAACATGGAAATCAAAGATAAGGTAGCGATCGTCACCGGTGCTGCGGTGGGTATCGGCAGGGCATATGCGTATGCTCTGGCTGATGCCGGCGCGGCCGCCGTTGCTCTGGCTGATGTGGATGAAGCGGGGCTTGGCGAAACCGCGAGCGGAGTCGAACAACGCGGTGCGAAGGCGTTGGTGGCACGTGTCGATGTTACAGATCCCAGCCAGTTGGAGAGTCTGTTTAACGATGTCGAGCAGCAATTTGGCGGTATCGACATCGTCTTCAACAACGCCGGTGTCATGTGCGGCGACCCACAATGGCCGGCTACGCCGTTGTCGCGAATTCAAACGGTCGTCTCGGTCAACCTGCTCGGGGTTATGTACGGAACGCGCCTTGCGATCGACGCGCTGGCCAGGCGCGGGGGTGGGGTGGTGGTCAACACCGCATCCGTTGCGGCGTTTTCGACGATGCCGGCCGACCCTATGTACTCGGCTACGAAAGCTGCGGTGGTGAACTTCACTCAATCGTGCGCGCCGCTCGCCGATACGCATAACGTTAGGGTCAATGCCGTGTTACCGGGGGTTACCGAGACTGCGATTCTGGCAAAAAGTGGTGATGGCAAGACCCCGGCGGCCTGGCTCGCGCCGCTGCTCGATAGGGTTGCCAAACTGCAGCCCGAGGACATAGCTGCTGCAGCCTTGGAACTTGTCATCGACGATTCCAGGTCGGGAGAGTCCGTGGTGGTGAACAACCCCCTTGCCGAGGGTGAAACGCACGCCGTAGATCGTCTGGTGGATAGGTCCGCGTTCCTCGACTACGCCCTGACAAGGGCGAACCCACCGCGCTGAAGCGAATTAGAAACCAACTCGAAGAACCCATCCGTGTCGAGAATACCGCGGGCTAAACTGTTCTCATACAGTGCGGCGGAAACGCCGATGGCCATGGCCAGCACGCCGGTCACGCTGTTTCTGCCGGCCTTCTATACCCAGGATCTGGGCCTGGGTATGGCGGCGGTCGGCGGGATCCTGATGCTCTCGCGTTTGTGGGACGTGGTCACCGATCCGGTTATCGGCTACCTCAGTGATCGAACCAAGACTGCCATCGGCAGACGCAAACCCTGGATCATCGCTTCTGTTCCGATCGTGATGATTGCGGTCTACCACCTGTTTCTTCCGCCCGAGGACGTGGATCAACTGTTCCTGCTGGTCTGGATCATGGTGCTCTGGTTCGGCTGGACGTTGTTCAACATTCCGTATTTTGCCTGGGGAGCCGAGCTCTCGACTGATTACGCGGAACGTACCAGAATCACCGGATGGCGCACGGTAGCGGGTTTGGTCGGAACGCTGCTGGCGATCGGTATTCCCGCAGCCAGCCAGGTTCTGTTCGGCTGGGGTGGTCGCAGCGGCGAGATCATGTTCATCATCGGGATCGTTGCCCTGTGCCTGATGCCGATATTGGTTTTCCCCGCCGTGGCCTATGTGCCCGAGAGGAGCGATTTTGTGCCGGCGCAGATGAAAATCTGGGCCGGCCTGAAGATCATGTGGGGCAATCGACCGTTTCGTCGGCTCCTGTTCGCGTTTGTGTTCAGCGGTCTTGCCGTTGCATTGAGTGCGCCGTTGTTTGTCCTGTTCATTACCCACGTCATCGTCGATCCCACCGCAGCACCAAAAGTCGTGCTTGGCTACTTTGCCGGAAATCTACTCGGCATCCCGTTCTGGGTCTGGCTGGCCGGAAAAACCGACAAGCACCTCACCTGGCTGGTCTCGATCACGTTGATGGGATTGGTGTTTCCGCAATTCATCTGGCTCGGAGAAGGGGATCTGGTGCTTGCGGCGTTTCTTCTGTTCGTGCTCGGGATCGGCGGCGGCAACACCCAGGTCGTGCCGACATCCATGAAAGCAGATGTCATTGATCTGGACAGCATCGAAAGTGGCGAAGATCGCGCCGGCCTTTTCTTCGCCGCCTGGTCGACGTCAACCAAGGTTGTGGGTGCGCTCGGGGTTGGGATTTCGTTGCCGGTGCTGGCATACCTGGGGTTTGATCCAACCATCGTGAACGAGCCGGCGCAGCTTTTTTCCTTGCGGGCCTGGTTCGCCTTTGCGCCTGTGGTGTTTTACCTGCTGTCTGCTGCGCTCGTGATCGGCTATCCGATTACCAAGGCAAGGCATGCGCAGATGAGAGCGCAACTGGCCAGTCGATGACCGGACACCCGACAAGCTTGGCAGGCTGGCATGACTAGGGTTTTTCAAGACGCGGATCGCGCGCCGCAACCCAAACAGCGTATTTTCAGCTCACTCGCCAATCGCGACTTTCGCTACCTGTGGTTCGGAAGCATGGCTGCTTCCTTCGCGATGCAGATGCAGATGGTGGCCCGGGGTTGGCTGATTTACGAGATGACCCAATCACCCATTCAGCTGGCCTGGGTGATCATGTCTTTCTCTCTACCGATGATCCTGTTTTCCCTTTTCGGGGGAGTCGCAGCCGATCGCCTGACCAAGAAATCGGTCATGGTCGCCTCGCAGTTCGCCAACTGTCTTGGCACGTTCGCGCTTGCGGGAATCGTGATCACCGGCAACATCGAGTTCTGGCACTTTATCGTCTTTGGCCTGTTCAACGGCGCCATCATGTCGTTCAGCATGCCGGCCCGGCAGGCAGTCATCCCTGAGATCGTCGGCGACGATCAGCTGGTGAACGCGGTAGCCCTGAACTCCGCCACGATGAACCTTTCCCGGGTGTTGGGCCCCGCCATCGCCGGCGTCGTCATCGCGGTGCTGGCCGGGGGTGACACGAGTTCGCAGTTCGCCGTTGGCGTCGTGTTTATGATGAACGCGTTTCTTTATCTGATTTCGGTAGTCACCATTATGGTGCTTCGCCATCAGGGCCGCTCTACGCTCGACAAGCGGGGAACCATTTTTGGCGACGTAGGCGACGGCTTCCGCTACATCTGGCGCCATGACCTCCTGCGCGGATTGATCTTGATGACCTTTGTCCCGCTGATCTTCGGTTTTCCGATGCAAACGCTGATGCCCGTATTCAATCACGATGTGCTTGGTGGCGGGCCGGGCGATCTCGGCGTGCTGATGAGCGTGATGGGCGCCGGCGCCATCGTGGGTAGCTTTATCCTTGCCCGGCTCTCGGGCTCCGAGCACAAAGGCGCCATTCTCTTCGCAACGGCCTTTGCCTGGGCGCTGTTCGTGGGCGCGTTTGCGGTGTCGAAAACCCTCTGGTTGGCCATGGCGGCCTGCGCGCTTACCGGCTTGACCAGTTCGCTGTTCATGTCGCTACACATGAGCGTGGTCACTCTGATCACCGAACCGGAAATGCGTGGCCGGGTGATGAGCATCATGATGATGACCTTCGGCCTGATGCCGGTTGGCGCCCTGCCTGTGAGCTACTTTGCTGAGACGATTGGTATCGATATCGCCCTGCTCGGTTGCGCCGCTGGGCTGGCTGTGCTCACGTTGGTGCTGATGATTCTGGTTCCCGGACTGCGATCGATCGATGTTACCCGCAAGGCGCCGCTGGTGGCGCAAAGGTCCTGATCACCGATGCCGCCGCTTTCCCAGGTGCGAACCAGGTCTCCAGGCGCGATCAGATCGGGTGGTACTCGGCTTTCCATTGAGCGGGTGAAATATATAGCATCACCCAATGTCGGGAACTCTAAATCGGGAGGGGAAACGTGGCGACCCTAGTTCCAAGTCCTAAGGAGGTTGGACGAATTGCTTCCTGGCGCCTCGGTATTTTTGCATCCATCGCGTTTCCCAGCGTCGGGATGACGCTCCCCCTGGGGATTTTCCTGCCGCCCTTCTACACCAAAACGCTTGGCCTCGGCCTTGCCGAAGTTGGTTTCGTGTTCATGCTCGTGCGCGTGTTCGACATCGTCACGGACCCCCTGATGGGCATCATCGGTGATCGTTATGAAAGTCGCTGGGGGCGCCGTCGGCACTGGCTGGTGATCGCGTTGCCTTTCATGATGCTCGGCGTCTTCATGGCGTTCATGCCCCAAGGCTCGCCCTCGGTTTGGTATCTCGGATTCTGGTTGGTGGTGCTGTATCTGGGCACCACGATGAAGACGATTTCACACGCCGCCTGGTCCGCAGAACTGTCGTCCAACTACGATGAGCGATCACGCATTGCGGGTTTCAACTCCTTTGCGGGCTACGCCGGCTCTTTGTTGATCCTCGGACCGCTGGCCCTGTTGGAATTCAACGGCACTCCGCCGGCAGGGCGTGAAGCACTCACCTTCTTCGGCACGCTGGCGCTGATCTTCGCACCCATCTGCGTATTCGCCGCGGTCGGCGTGGTCGGTGAGCGCAAGACCGCGCCTGCCCCGCGTATCAATCTGCTCAACGGGCTTGCTCTGGTGATCAAAAATCCGCACATGCGGCGCCTGCTTCTGGCTGATGCGAGTGCCGCGATACCCGGGTCGGTCATGTCGGGATTGTTCATCTTTTATCAGGCAGAACTGGTCGGAAACGCCCAGTTCAACTCGATCGCTCTGATCGGCTTTTTCATCGCCCATATCATCGGGATACCGTTGTGGATGCGGCTTGCCTACAAGATCGGCAAACACCGCGCGTTTGGGGTGAGCGCGTTGTGCTTTTGCCTGACCACGTCGCTGTTTTTCTTTCCGGGCGAAGGCGATGTGGCGCTTTTTATCGTTCTCCTGTTCATGACGGGCTTGTCTCATTCGGGCTTGGGATTCCTCATTCGCTCCATGGCCGCCGACGTGGTGGACTACGACAACCTGAAAACCGGCGGGCAGCGTACGGGCCTTTACTTCGCGCTGCTGGCGATCACGAGCAAGGCTGGCGGGGCGCTGGCGATCGGCATTACCTATCCTCTGCTCGCCCTGGTGGGGTTCGACGCACAGGGCGGCAATGCTGAAGAAGCGAAGTTCGCATTTCGCATGATTTACGTGATTGTGCCGACCGCGGCCATGGCCCTGGCGTACTTCTTCATTCGTGGCTTCAAATTGGATCAGGCCGAGCAGGAGGCACTGCAGGCGCAGATCGCCGCGCGCGACAATGCAGCCCAGCGTGTCTGAATCGAAAACAACACAAGGAGGACGCTCGTGCTGACCAAGCTGGACGACACCCTGCGCCACCAGTTGCCAGACACATTCGATCACGTCTACACGTCTGATCCGCGATTCTATGACCGCTACTGGTTCGGTATCTTCGATCAGTCCGGCGAGATTGCCATGCTGGTCGGCATGGGCGCGTACTCCAACACCAATGTGCTCGACGGGTTCACCGCCATTATGCGCGATGGTAAGCAGTACAACCTGCGAGCCTCGCGCGAACTGCGGCCGGCGATGGACGACACCAGCGTCGGCCCCCTGCAGATAGAGGTTGTTGAGCCGTTGAAAACGCTGCGTCTGCGCGTGCAGCCCGGCGAGCACCGGTTCAGCTACGATCTGGTGTGGGACGGCTTCTTGTCTCCGCACGAAGAGGAGCATCACTTTGCTCGCAGCAACGGTCGCGTGACCCAGGATTACCGACGCTTCGATCAGGTGGGCACGGTCTCGGGCTGGCTGGATCTAGACGGTACCCGTTACGAGCCGCAGAGCTGGTTCGGTGCCCGCGATCACTCGTGGGGCGTGCGACCCGGCATGGGGGCCGTGGAACCGGCCAACGGTGCACCGGACACTTCGGCGCTGGAAAATGGTTTCCTGTTTTTATGGCTCAACACCCTCGCCGGGGACACGGTCGTTTACTTTCAGAGCGTCGAAGACGGTTCCGGCAACCGGGTGAGTCTTGAAGGGTGGATACGCCGCCCCGGTGTGGACAAGCGTGTGATCGATCTCGAACACGAGATCGAATTCTTTGCCGGGACTCGAAGCGCAAGCAAAGCCCGCGTAGTGCTCACCGCAGCCGACGGTGAAAAAGTCACCATCGATGCAGAACCTCTGACCTCGGCACCCTTTGCTTTTGTTGGCACCGGTTACGACAACGGGTTCAACGACGGCCTGGGGCTCGGAGTTTATCGCGGCGAACTGTTGGTGGAGCACGATGTGTTTGACGTTTCCCACCCGGCAGACGTTGTGTTGCCCGACGGCTCCGCGGTTCGTCCCGGGCACCGCGAAGGGCCTTTTCGGGTCTGGGTAAACGGGGTAGAGACTGTCGGTCACTTTCCGATCATGTCGGCTGGGCCCATCGCACGCTACGGGCTGGAATAAGCGGTTTCCGCTGGCGTAAAAATATGCAACGCGCTATAAAAACGTTCTCAGAAAGGGGAGATTCTGGCTATGTCAGAGCAACAGATCGATAACGCCAGGGAACTGCTCGAGCAGTCAAACTTCTTCGCCGCAGATCCTCAGGTATTGGCGGATCCCTACAAGTACTACAAAGCCGCCAACGCTCAAGGCCCCATCACCCAGGAACCGCACTTCGGCGTCTACCTGGCGACCAACTACCGGGACATTCTCGAGATCGAGCGTCGGCACAATGACTTTTCTGCCTGCGTAGCAGCGGTTGGTCCGTTTGCCAAGGGTCAGGTACCTGAGCGTGAAGATGAAGCCAGCTGCCCCTTTGGCAAGGCCGACATGGGCGGCGAGATGGAAGAGTGGCGCAAGACCACCCAGCTCAACATGATCCCGGTATTGACCCTCGATCCGCCAGACCACACTGAAATTCGCAAGCTCGTCAACAAACTCTTCACGCCGCAGCGCAAAGAGCAGGTTACGCCCAGGTTGAGGCAGTTGGCCCAAGAGCTCATTGATTCGTTCATTGCCGAGGGTGAGGTCGAATGGATTGCCCGGTATGCGGGCCCATATACCTATTTCGTGATGAACGAGGTCATGGACTTCCCGCGCGCTGACGAAGACGTGCTGCGTGAGCGGTTTCTCAAGCGCCATGAAAATGAGGGTTTGAGCATGCGCGAACAGACCGCACGTGGCACGCAGGCAGAGGAACAAGACAACCCTCTGGAGGTGAGCGATGACCGTATGCGTCAGTACCTGACCGAGCGGCGTGCAAGCCCGCAGAACGACGTGCTGAGTGAGATCGCGACGGCGCGATTTGCCGATGGGACCCTGCCGGAAATCGACGAGCTGGTGGGAATCTCCAGCGTGATGTATGGAGCCGGCCAGGTCACGACCACGGATCTCATCGGCAACGCCATGCGTTTTCTGGCCATCAATCCCGAGCTTCAGGAGCGCTTGCGAGAGCACCCCGAAGAGATTGAGTCGTTTGTACACGAGGTGCTTCGCATTGAACCGCCCGTGCAGGGATTGTTCAGATATTGCCTCAGAGACACGCAAGTCAATGGCACGCCCGTCCCGGCAGGTGCGATCATCTGGATGGTCTACGGTGCGGGAAATCGCGACCCGGCGCAGTTCGAAGACCCGGATAAGTTTCAGCCGACGCGTGAAAACGCCTACCAGGGTATCGCCTTCGGGGCGGGGCGCCACTTCTGCCCCGGGCAGCCGTTGGCCAAGCTTGAAGCCAAGATTACTCTCGAAGAAGTCTTGAGGCGCATGAAGAACATCCGCCTCAAGGACAAACCCGAAGACATCAAGTTTCACGACTGGTTTGTGGTCCGCGGGCCCAACGAAATGAACATCGAATTCGATGTTATCGAGCAATCTCCAGCCGGTATGGGAATACCATGAAGCAAACGGCTGCAATCGAAACCGGTATCTGCGTTACCGACCTGGACCGCATGCTTTCCTTCTACACCGGTGTGCTGAGTTGCGAAGAGGTCCGGCGCGCGCCCATTCCTTCTGAGCTGAGCGAGCAGCTGACGCTGGCGCCGGACGGCTACCTGTGCGTCTGGCTGCAGACGCCCTACGGCGAGCGCATCAAGCTGATGAGCGCGCCCCAGCCACCCGAGGTCATCGATGCCCGCCGGTATCTAACCGATCGATCGGGGATCGCGTATCTCACTTTTTACTGCAGCGACCTCAGCGAGGTGCTGGCCGCGGCCGAAGCCCAGGGCGCTACGCTCATGTCCGATCGTGCTTTGGTCGCTCCGGACGCGCCGCTGCGCCTTTGCTTCTTCCGCGATCCCGAAGGCAACGTCATTGAACTGGTCGAGTCTGCCGAGGGTGACGGCTAGTGCCCGCGCTGCTCGGTTAACGAAACGGAGAAGACATCATGCATGTGGGATTTGCACCGCTTTTTCAGAACCTCGGCGTGCCCATGCCGGATCACGAGGTATATGCCCAGGAACTCGCCATGGCACGGGCGGCGGAACCCATGGGTTTCGATTCGGTGTGGTCCGTGGAGCACCACTTTACGGACTACACGATGGTCCCGGACGTCACGCAATTCCTGAGCTACATGGCCGGCTGCACGGAGCATGTCCAGCTCGGCTCGATGGTCATCGTGCTGCCCTGGCACGATCCGGTTCGGGTGGCTGAAGAGATCACCATGCTCGATGCCCTCTCAGGCGGGCGCATGATTCTTGGCATCGGCCGCGGTCTCGGCCGTGTCGAGTTCGATGGTTTCAGGGTGTCCATGGATGAATCGCGTGAGCGGTTCATCGAGTCAGCCCAGATGATCCTGCAGGCGCTAGAGACGGGCTACGTCGAATACGACGGCGTCTACATCCAGCAGCCCCGGCGCGATATTCGACCGGCGCCCTTCCAAAGCTTTCGGGGCCGCACCTTCGCTGCGGCGGTATCGCCCGAGTCCATGCCGGTGATGGCGGCGCTCGGTGTTGGCTTGCTTGTGGTACCGCAAAAACCATGGGAGATGGTGCGTGAGGATTTTGAGGTGTATCACAAGACCTGGGCGGAAACCTACGGGGCGCAGTCAAGCCCACCCGATCCGATGTGCGGCGGGTTCTTCTTCGTCGACGAGAGCGCCGATCGAGCAGAAGAAATGGCGTACAAGCACATAGGACGTTACTACTACTCGGTGATGGATCACTACGAGCTGCGCACAGGGCATCTCAAGGGAACCAAAGGTTACGAGTTCTACGAAAACATTCACAAACACATCGAGTCGCGTTCCGAGGACGGTGCGGCGCAGGACTTTGTGCGGCTCATGCCGTTCGGCACGCCGGAGCAGGTCATCGAAAAGATCGACTACATACGCAACACGATTGGCGCTCGAGGGGTGATGGCCCACTTCGCGTACGGCGGCATGGAGTATGACGAAGCCAACCGCAACATGCGGTTGTTCGTAGACAAGGTCATGCCGGAACTCCAACGCCTGGGAGATCAGCACGGCGCGCTGGCCGTCGCCTAGGCAACCTCTCGATGGGCGGCGTGAATCGCCGCGATGTAACCAAACGTCATTGCGGGCCCGATCGTGCCGCCGGCGCCCGGATAGAAGTTGCCCATGACCGAAGCTGAGCTGTTGCCCGCGGCATACAGCCCGGGCACGATTTCGCCATCGCTACGCACCACCTGGGCGTATTCATTGGTCAAGAGTCCCCCCTTGGTGCCGAGATCCCCGGGATAGAGCTTCATGGCAAAATAGGGTGGCCTGTCCAGGGGCGCCAGACACGGATTGGGTTTGACTTTAGGGTCTCCGGCAAATCGGTCGAAGGCGCTCACGCCCCGGTGGAAATTGTCATCTTTGCCCGTTGCAGCCATGGCGTTGAATCTTGCCACCGTATCGGCGAGCCGCATGGGGTCGATCCCGATCTGGGTGGCGAGTTCCTGCACCGTATCGGCTTTGATGAGAAATCCGCTTTCAATGTGCCGCTTGGGCGTAACGCCCGGGAGCATCGCTGCGAGCGGGTATTTGGCGCGATAGGTGCTATCGAAAATCATATGCGCGGGGATTGCAGACGGATCAGCCTCCTGCATCTGCTTCACCAGCTCGTTGTAGGGATCCGCTTCGTTAGCGAACCGTTGTCCCACGGCATTGACGATGATGTTGCCCGGCTTGCCGCGCTCAAAGATGACGATCTGCGGACTTTGCCCCGGCGGCATGAAGGTCGGCGCCCACCAGGCATCGTCCATCAAATCCACCGCTGCGCCGGCTGCGATTCCGGCGTTGATTGCCTCGCCAGTATTGCCCGGGGCGCCTGACGTGTAGTCGGTGGTGGCGTCTTCCCCAAAGAATTGTCGGCGCATGTCCGGATTTCTTTCGAAACCACCCGCCGCGATTACCACGCCTTTGCGCGCCCGAATTCGTGCATGCGTTCCGTTCCTGGTTGCCCGGACTCCGGTGATTGTGCCCGTTTCGCTGATCAGCTGCGTGAGCTCCGTATTCAGCCACAGCGGGACCTGGCGCTTATCCAGGGCATGGCGAAGCCAGCCAACCAGCGCGGCACCGTTGGAGAGATGCTTGGCGTTGGTCACACGATTCCACAGATTTCGAGGCAGTAGCTTCCAGGCGCCAAACGCCTCGAGTGGGTTGGAGCGGATGGTAGCCAGACGCCTGAGTTCGGTCATGGTTCCCACGATTCCACCCGGGGCGATTGCGGCTCGAGCGCGTAGTTCAGCAAGCCTCGGGCCAAGCTTACGGCCCGCAAATATCTTGGGTTCCACCGAGCGTCCGCTGGCGACGGCGCCCGGGTCTTCGGGCCGATAGTCCGGGAAGCCCTCGAACGTAAGCACATCGAGACAGCCGTTGTCGCGCAGATGGTCGAGCATCCGCGCTGCGTGGGTGACAAAGGCGTCGAGCTTCGCGTGTCCAACTCGATTACCGATGTTGTGCTTGAGATAGGTCAGCGCTTGCCCACTGGAGTCGGCAATGCCCGCTTGCTTCATCAGCGAGTTGTTGGGAACCCAGATGACGCCGCCGGAGAGCGCCGTGGTGCCGCCGTAGGATTCGGTCTTTTCAATCACAAGCGTCTGCAATCCTTCGATGCTGGCCGTGAGTGCACTAGCCATCCCTGCAGCGCCAGAGCCGATCACTACCAGATCGGTTTCATAGTCCCAGTTATCAGCCATCTTGGCGGGGTTCCCTTTTTGCAATCCCAACAAGGTATATTCTAGAGATGTCTGATAAGAATGTGCTCATTGTTGGCGGTGGCATCGGAGGCGTTACCGCCGCCCTGTGCTTTGCCAAGCGTGGCTTCGATGTGCAGGTGTTCGAGCAGACAGTCGAGTTCGGTACGGTAGGGGCGGGGATTCAACTCACACCGAACTGCACGCGGGTGCTGCACGATCTCGGCCTGGAGGCGGCTTTGCAAGCGATCGCTTTCCTACCGGAGGCCGTGGAGATGCGCGATTGGAAAAGCGGCAGGATGTTGACCTCCAACCCGCTTGGCGCGCAGCTTGTTGCCGACTACGGTTTTCCTTACTACCACATTCACCGTACAGACCTGATGCAGGTGCTGGTGAATGCAGCACAAGCGCAACCCGCTATTCGGCTGCACGGCAACGCCCAGGTTGAGAAGATCGACCGAAGCGACACGGGAGTGTCGCTCGAAGCCGGTGCCAATCACTACGACGGCTCGTTGCTGATCGGTGCGGACGGTATTCACTCCATGGTTCGCACCGACCTGTTCGGGCCACAAGCACCGAGGTTTACCGGCAACGTGGCGTGGCGTGCTCTCGTTCCGGCAGACCGGTTGCCGAAGGGTCTCGTGCATCCGGTCGCGAGCGTCTGGTGGGGACCACACAAGCACTTTGTGCACTACTACGTACGCGGCGGTGAACTTGTCAATTGCGTGTGCGTCATCGAGAAAGACGGTTGGGAGGTGGAGTCCTGGAACGAGCGAGGCGATCACGCGGAGCTCAAGGCGGACTTTGCCGGTTGGCACGCAACCGTTCGGGCGCTGATCGACCACATGGACCCAGCCGAGTGCTTCAAGTGGGCGCTGTTCGACCGCCCGCCCATGGCGCGCTGGAGCGACGGGCGCGTAACGCTGTTGGGCGACTCCTGCCATCCGACTTTGCCTTTTATGGCGCAAGGTGCAGCCATGGCAATTGAAGATGCTGCCGTGTTATGTCGCTGCGTAGTCGAAGGTGAGGACCTCGCCCAAAGCTTGCGGCGTTACGAATCCCTGCGTCGGCAACGCACGGCACGCATCCAAGGTGGCTCTCGTCGCAACGCAAAGCTGTTTCACCTGTCTGGTTTCAGAGCCTGGTTGCGAAATCGCGCGGTTGGACGAGCAAGGGGTCAAATCATGGATTGGCTCTATCGCTACAACGCGCTCGATGCTGCCCGGTAGGAACTTACAGATCGTTCGCGGCGAGAGCCGTTAGGTCGGTTGACGAGGTTCCTCTTTATCGCCGATCAGGCCCGACTTACTTTCGTCCGGGTGGCGCGTATCTGCACAGGCGGCTGCCGGGGTCGACGAACACCGGCACAGGTTTTGGAACCCGCCCCAACCTGATGGATGCCGTGTCGTCCGGACATATAGTCCGGGCGTCTATAGGGCTCAGCCGCGGTCAGGGACGCGATCGACGACCTCGCAACAGACGAACGTTCGCTACCAGCTGTTCCAGCGCAGAATCTCATCGAGGTTCTTGCGCGTTGTTGGACCGAAGTTGGCATCCGGGTATCCGATCGGGATCAGCGCCACCGGGTGCGCATCGTCAGGGAGCTGCAGTACATCGCGCAGATTCGCATCCAGCATGCCGTGGACGGTGGTCATCACGGTGCCGAGGCCGAGGGCGCGCGCGGCAAGCATGAGATTCTGCACGGCCAGGTAAATGGAGCTTCCCGCCAGCAGCGTGGTGGGGTCCGCCGTTGGAGATGACAGCCCGTAGAGACACGGGATCACCATCGCGGGTGCTTTGTCGAGTTGGGAAAAGAATGCCCTGGCGCCTTTGAGCATCAGTCGTTCGGTTTTGTTGTCGGACTTCTCGCCCGCCGCGATGAGCTTCTGCAGCGGCTCGGCCGCCTCAAAGATCGTGCGCAGTGCCTGACCGATCTGCTGGCGTTTTCCATCTTCATCGACCACCACGAAAATCCACGGCTGTGTGTTTGATCCGCTGGGCGCCTTGGCCGCGGCCGCGATCACTTTCTCGAGGAGATCGCGTGGGACGGGCTTGTCCTGCCAGTAGCGAATCGCGCGCTGGGTGAACATTGCCTCCCACACGTCGTTGGTCGGCTCGCGGCCAACGGGCAGTTTCTGGTTTTGTGTTTCGTTCGCCATTGATTTCTCGCTGTTCGTTGATGTTGTCGAGAGCGTTGAACCTTGTTCGTTCAAACTTCTAACGCTTGATGGATCATACATTCCGGTTCTCGGGAATTGTAACGCGCAAGGCCGGCCGCGATCGGCAGCATGAGTGGTCATGGTCGGCAGGATTTTAATCATTATAATGATTATAATAAATGTGGTTTCTACGCTAGATTGACCCGCGGCACCTAGGAGCTTGGAAATGACTGTGCGGCAACCACTGGCAAAACAGTTGGTCAGGCCTAAGAAGCGTTCGGAAGTTGTTGCCGGGCATTTGCGCCTGGCGATCGTCAATGGCGAGATCGGCAAAGGTGAGATGCTTCCGGTCGAACGCGATCTCATCGAGTCTTTTGGCGTCAGTCGCGCGACCATGCGCGAAGCGATGCGCATTCTCGAAACGGAAGGTTTGCTGGAAGTTAAGCGTGGCGCACGGGGTGGCGCGCGGGTGGTTGGTCCGACGCTGGCGTTGGCCGCGCATGCCGTGGGCATGGTTCTGCAAGCCGAGGGCACCAAGCTTGATGATGTTCAGGCTGCGCGACAGATCATCGAGCCCCCGGCCGCGCGCATGGTGGCTGAACGTCGATCGCCCGAGGTGCTGGAAGTGCTCAACGCCGCACTGGAAGCGGAACGCGAGGCAGCCGGGACCCCGGAATTTCCGTTCGCATCGATGCGCTTTCACGAAATTCTCGTGCAGCTGTCCGGAAACCGAACCCTCAGTACGTTCCTCTTCGTTCTGCACGAAATTCATGAGGGCGTGGCCACCGCGATGAGCCACAAGGCCATGCACGCCGACTTTCGCCAGCGCGGCAAAGCGTCTGGCAGATCGAATAAGCAGGCCGCGCGCGTCAAGCTGCACGCGCGCATCATTTCCATACACGAGGAGTTGCTAGAACTCATAGAAGCTGGAGACGGAGACGGCGCAGAGGCGCTGTGGCGCGACTATTGGCGCTGGATCATTCCGTTTACCCATCCTGAAAAAGCCATCGTGGATGTGCTTCGCAACCTGGGTGACCGAAATGACTGATTACGACATCCTCATACGTGGTGGGACGGTCATCGATGGCACGATGATTCCTCGATTTCGCGCCGACGTGGGTATCAAAGACGGTAGGATCGCCAAGATCGGAGCGCGCAGGGGCACTACGGCCGATCGCGTCATCGATGCCGGCGATAACATCGTCGCTCCAGGCTACATCGACATTCACACCCACTACGATGCACAAATTCTCTGGGATCCTTACTGCACGATCTCGGGTTGGCATGGGGTGACCTCGGTGGTGCTGGGCAACTGCGGCTTCGGTTTCGCACCGGTCGGGCCTGAACTGCGGGAACGCGCCATGCTGATGATGACCCGCAACGAAGCCATCGGCTTGGAAACGATGAAGCAGGGCATGCAGTGGGACCGGTATGGCTGGGAAACGCTGCCGGAGTGGTTGGAGCACGTCAAGCGCATCCCGAAGGGCGTCAACGCCACCATGCTCGTACCGCTGAATCCCCTGTATGCATACGTGATGGGCGGCATCGACGAGGCCAAGGAGCGCCGTCCCACCGCAGATGAGAAACGCCAGATGAAGAAGCTCATGTTCGAAGCGCTCGATCACGGCGCCTGCGGCTTCTCCTACCAGCGCTGCGGGGTTCCGTCGGTGCAACCGGATTGGGATGGCTCCCCGATGATCACGGACATGCTGCCGGATCATGAGATCATCGAGTTCGGCGCCGCCCTGGGTGAATACGGCCGGGGCTTCATCGAGATGTTCGATGCCGCGCCGTCCGATCACGATACGGTTGAAGCGTTCATGACGTCGCTCGCTCGCGCCAGCGGCCGGCCCATCGTACGCAACATCCTGCTCGCCAATGACGATCACCCGAAACGGCACCGAGCGTTTCTCGATTGGCTCGATGAATCCCACGAAGAAGGGCTGCAGGTGTTCGGCATGGGTTTCACAGTGCGCTCGCCCACCGTGCTCACGTTCGAGGACTGGAGCCTGTGGGATGGGACGCCGGCATGGCACCGGGTAATGAACGGTTCGCGTGAGGAGCGCGCGCGGCTGATGCGCGACGAAGAAATGCGCAAGCTTCTGCGCGCGGAGATGGATACCGGCTTCGTTGGCGGGCTTGGTACCAGCGGTCGGGCCGACAAGCTGGTGGTGAACGACACCGCCGGATACGCGCAACTGGACAAGTACCTGAATCGCAGCGTCTCCGAGATCGCTGCGGCCGAAGGTCGGCATGTGGCCGACGTCATCCTGGATGTCGCTCTGGAGTCCGAGTTCAAAGCCGAATTCCGCGGTAACGCCTACGACACCTCTGCCAAGACGACCGCGGAAGTACTCAATAATCCTTACGTGGTGCCGGGGATCTCCGATGGTGGGGCGCACACGCATTTTTCGGTTCAGGGCGCCTATCCGACCGACCTGCTGGAATGGCTGGTTCGTGAGGAGGGTTTGATCAGCGCCGAACATGCGCACCATGGCCTGAGCCGATTGCCTGCTCACATGTGTGGCCTGGGTGATCGCGGTATTCTTCGTGAGGGCGCCCCTGCGGATCTGGTGGTCTACAACCCCGACACCATTCGTCGCTTACCGTCCTGGGACACACTGGAAAAACTTCGGGACCTGCCAGCGGACGAGTGGCGCCTGGTGCAGCGCGCCGGCGGGCTCAACTACACGATGGTCAATGGCAAAGTAACGTTCGAAGGTCTGCAGTGTACCGGCGCGACGCCCGGCGAGTTGCTGCTCCTCGGCAATGACTAGGCTCAAGCGTCTGTTTGGGAGGAACGATGAAATCTGAAACCGTTTACAGACTCCTCGACGAGGTGGACTACGAATTCGCGCGCACCTCCATCCCGGAGGGTTTTCCGAACGTGCCGAGAATTCCCGCAGGGCGTTACTTCGATCCGGACTTCTTCAAACTCGAACAGGAGGCGATCCGCAACTGCTGGGTGATCATCGGCACGGTACATGAGTTTGCGCAAGTCGGAAGCTTCAAGGTCGTGGACCGTTGGGGTGGCGCCGGAGTGCTGATCGTGCGTGGCAACGACGAGGTGATTCGCGCGTTCTACAACACCTGCCAGCATCGTGGGGCGCCGGTTGCTCGCGAGGCGTGTGGCACGGTGGAGCGCTTGCGCTGTCAGTTTCACTCGTGGACCTATGGCCTGGACGGCACCCTGGAAGCAATTCCCGGGCGCCGCGACTTTCACCCTGATCTGGATCGTGGCGAAAACGGGTTACGGGCAGTTGCCTGTGACGTCTGGCGCGGATTTGTATTCGTCAGCCTCAACCCTGAACCGCCCACTCTGGCCGATTGGCTGGGTCCGATTGGCGACGAAGCGATCTGGTTCGACGGCTTGCGATGTGCGCAAAACAGCTCGGTGATCTTGAACGCAAACTGGAAGATTGCCATCGAGTCGAACATCGAGGTGTATCACGTGACCACGGTGCACCCCACCACGGTCGGGTTGGGGTTGGACTACCGCGGCACGGCCGAAGAGCTCTATTCCGGAGGCCACAGCCGAATGATCGTGCCGCACAAAGGCTACGACTCGAAAGCCGTACGCCGCGATGCGCAGGAAAACCCGCTGCATGCATTGCTGGGCCACTCAAACGTCTCTTATCTGCTGTTTCCGTTTCATCTGACCCCGAGCGGAGGAAGCTGGAACGGCAAGTTCGGCATAACGTTGCAGACCTTCTGGCCCATCGAAGTGGATAAGACCCTGCTCGAGTGGTTCACCATGGTCCCGGACTGGGGAGATGGAGATCCGCCGGCCAAGGGGGTGGAAAGCAACGCCTATTTCGACCAGGTCATGCTCGAAGACACTCAGAGCGTGGAGCCGATTCAGCTATCGTTGCAATCGGGCGCTTTCGACGGCCCGCTGACCAGCTATCACGAAAGGCGGATTTATCATCACGAGGCGAGCATTGATCGCCTGATCGGCATCGAACGGATCCCCGAACATCTGCGTGTCGCGCAGGTGCTCGACACGGTGGATTGAGCGATGACGATCGAAGTTACCTATCGACATGTACTCGATGCGTCCATAACGCACGCGTGGGTCTTGCTCGGTGACTTCGGATCGATCCTGCAATGGGTCGTTGGCGGCAGCGAGGCGACAATCCGCCTGACCGGCAGCGGGCCGGGTATGTTGCGCGATCTGGATTTGCCTTCGGTCGGAAAAGTGCAGCATCACCTCGATGTTCTGGACGAAGCTGAGCACAGGATTGCCTACAGCCTCACGGCTGGACGACCGTTGGGCATGGTCGAGTATTCGGTGAGTGCGCAACTCTTCGAACGACCAGGCGGCGGTTGCGTGCTCGAGTGGTTGGGCGAGTTCACGCCAGAGGCGGATGCGTCGGTGAAGCAGATGGCCGATGGGCTCAGGAGTGCCTACCGTGACCTGTCCGAACGCCTGAACGAACTGCTTGCCGCGCAGGCTCGGCCGTAGAGAAACATGGTCAGCTTCGAGCTCAGATACGCGCTGCGTCAGCCGGAGTCCAAGGGAGATGATTTTCAACCCCGCTACCGGGCGTGCATCGAGCAGTGCGCGTGGGCGGACCAGGTGGGCTTCAGCTCGGTGATGATTTCCGAGCACCACGGGTCAGCTGATGGCTACATGCCGTCTCCGATGGTTATCGGTGGTGCAATTGCCGCGGTTACCAATCACATGCGCATCCGCATTGCTTCCCTGATTGCGCCGTTGCACAACCCGGTTCGTTTCGCGGAGGATCTGGCGACCTTGGACCTGCTGTCCAACGGTCGCCTGGATCCGTGCCTCAGTGGGGGCTACGTAGGCTATGAGTTTGAAGCCATGGGTACGTCGTTGGCGGATCGCGGAGACTACATGGATGAGATCGTGCCGTTTCTCCGCAAGGCCTGGACCGGTGAGCCATTCCAGTGGAAGGGCCGGACCATTCGGGTGACGCCGCGACCTGTGCAGCGTCCTGCGCCACCGATCTGGATGGGTGGGGCTTCCAAATCCGCCGCTCGTCGCGCGGCAAGACATGCGGACGTCTTTTTGCCAGCCCATCCGGAGCTGATGAAGACGTACTACGCCGAACTCGACAAGCTTGGCAAACCGCGACCCCAGCGGCGCACCCGGTCGATCATGGTCTGGCTGGCGGAGGATCCGGAGAAATTCTGGGCAGAGTTCGCACCCAGCGCATTGCACGAGAACAACGTCTATGGCCAGTGGTACACGGACTGGAATGCCTGGAATGGCTACGAGATCGAAGACAGCACGGACACGTTGAGGGCGACCGGTCGCTATCCGGTGGTGACGCCTGACGGGTTGGTCAAACAGATCCAGGACCTTAGCGGTGAGGTCAGCGTCATGTTTCACCCCATGGCGGGCGGCTACGATCCAGATCGCGCATGGGAAAGCCTGAGGCTGGTGGGAAGCCGGGTTATCCCCGCGCTGCATGATCTGGGTATACCGACCCTGCCCTCGTCCTAGGAACGTTTTGCGCTGCCGGCCCCTGGCTTGCTATCTTCTCATCCACTCAGCTTGGAATGGGCGGACCGACACCATGACGGATCATCTGCTCGAATCGTTCGAAGATGGCGTGGCGACGCTCACCATGAACCGTCCCGAGGCGCGCAACGCGATGTCTGCAGAGATGATGGGTGCGCTCAGGAAGGCCGTCGATCGGGTGGCTGTGGATCCGGCGGTGCGATGTGTTGTGCTTACCGGTGCGGGCGGGGCATTTTGCGCCGGTGGCGACGTCAAAGGTCAGGCCCGGGCGGCTTCGCAGCGCGGTTCGGGCCAGCCGGTCAACGTACCGGCGCGGGTACACGGCTTGCGTTCCGGCATGGAATTGTCACGGCTGCTGCACGAAATGCCGAAACCCACGTTGGCCGTCATACCGGGTGCGGCGGCAGGGGCTGGGCTGAGCCTGGCGCTCGCGTGCGATCTCAGGGTGGCGCTGGATACGGCCAAGCTGACCACGGCGTTTTCCAGGGTCGGTGCGTCGGGAGACTACGGCGGCTCGTATTTTCTGCCGCGACTGGTCGGCGCTGCCAAGGCTCGCGAGCTGTATTTTTTAGCTGACGTGATCTTAGGCCGGGAAGCCTGCGAGCTTGGGCTGGTCAACTACGCTTATCCGGCCGAGACGTTCGAATACGAAGCGCAGCAACTTGCGGCACGGCTCGCAGCACTTCCCACCATTGCGGTGGGCTACATGAAGCGCAACCTCAATGCAGCCGACAGTGGTGGTTTGTCTCAGGTGCTGGACCTCGAAGCGGAGCACATGGTGCGGACCATGATGACCGAGGACCACGCACGGGCAGCGCAAGCGTTCGTCGAAAAACGTGCGCCCGTCTTCGAGGGCAATTGATGCGGTTGTGTTGCCAGTGAATCGTCAACCGCTCGAAGGCGTCAGCGTTCTGGACTTTGGCCAGGTCTACAACGGGCCGTACTGCGGTTTCCTTCTCGCCCAGGCCGGAGCCCGGGTAGTCAAGGTGGAATCGCGTATCGGCGAGACGTTGCGGGCTCGCGGCGCTGCTTCTACGGCGAGCTATCCCTTCGCGCTGCTCAATTCCAACAAGGAGTGCATCACGCTGAACATTCAATCCGCCGACGGCCAGGCGTTGTTGAAGCGTCTGGTGGCGAACGTGGATGTGGTGTTTGAGAATTTCGCGCCCGGCACCATGGACAAATACGGCATTGGCGCGAGCGAATTGCGAGCAGTGAATCCGCGCCTGATCTATGCATCGAGCACCGGCTACGGCGCGGTTGGTCCCTATCGTGATTATCTGGGCATGGATATTACCCTTCAAGCCATGACCGGGGTCATGAGCGTAACCGGCGAGGTGGATGGACCGCCGCTCAAGACCGCGGCAGCATTTGCCGATTTCATTGCCGGCACCCACCTGTACGCCGGAATCGTGAGTGCGCTGTACGGACGCGAAGCCTCGGGAGAAGGGGCGACCGTGGACATATCCATGCAGGATTGCGTATTTCCCACGCTGGCGACGGCGCTGGGTTCCTTCTACCTGGCCGGCGAGCAACTTCCGCGCGCAGGCAACCGACATCCCGGTAGAGCCCTTGCGCCCTATAACGTGTACCCCTCGGCGGATGGACATGTCGCGATTATCTGTATTCGTGAAGGCCACTGGCGCAAGCTGTGTCGGGCTATGGGCGACCCTGAGCTTGCCGAGGATGAGCGCTTCGCCACCTTAGCGGCGCGCTGCGAGAATATGGAAGCGGTGGATGAGGTGGTCACCGCGTGGACGATACAGCACAGCAAGGCTGAAATTTTTGCGACGGCCCAGGCCCATGGCGTCATCTGTGCGCCGGTTCAGGACCTCCACGATGTCGTAAACGATCCGCATCTCCTCGCGCGGGGGACGCTGGAGGCCCGCGACCATCCGCAGTTGGGTGAGATTGCTCAGCTGCATACGCCGTTGCGCTTTCGCGACATCGACCCGCCGGCGCTGACCGATGTACCGGCGCTGGGTAGGGATACCGCACGGGTGCTGGCCGAGCTTGCAGGTGTGGATGAGTCGGAGCTGGAACGCCTGCGAATTGCTGAAGCGGTTTAACTCCCATGCCTACATGCGACCGTGGGTGGCTGAAGCTGGAATTCGCCGCACCATCAAAAGTTAGTCGTACCCATACGGCTGACGGATGGTGCTATTTGGTGTCAGGGTCGTACATGGCGCGCAGGGACTCGCTCATCGTTTTGGGATGTTCCGATGCCGAAAAGTCGACGACCTCATCCCAGCGCGCCGCGATGTCGTCGATGGAGAGCGGTTTCGACGTATCCAGAGATAGACCTTTGCTGCGCTCCCATCTGACCTTTTTGTAAACGCCGGCTGACGCTTCAAAGAGGCTGCCTGTTTCCGTGCAATCGGGGTGCGCCAGGTAGCCGATCAATGGGGCCACGAAATCCGTCTTGATTCTGGCTTTCAGTTCTTCGGGCATGTTGGCGCTGTTCATTTCCGTCGCGCCGAATGGCGCTACGCAGTTGCAGCGGATGTTGGATCTCTCACCCTCGATCGCAATGGTGCGGCACAACCCGTACATGCCCAGTTTGGCGGCCGCGTAGTTGGCCTGACCGAAGTTTCCGTACAACCCGGTCGCCGATGATAAAAACACCAGCCTGCCGCCGCCTTGGGATTCGAAGTGTGGCCAGGCGGCCTGAGTCAGCAGAAACGCGCTTTTGAGATGAACGTCCAGAACCGCGTCCCATTGCTCGACAGACATTTTGCGTAGCGTCTTATCCTGCAGGAATCCGGCGTTGTGCACTATTGCGTCAATTTGACCGCATGCATCGACAACAGACTGCACTAAGCTTGCTGCGTCCTCTACTCGACCCGGTACATGAATTGCTTTGCCTCCAGCCGCGGTAATTCCTGCTACTGCATTCTGCCCTCCGCTGTCTCGCCCTGTACTGTTTAGCGCAACTGTGGCCCCGGCTTTGGCAATACACCGCGCGAACGCGTTGCCCAGCCCTCGGCTGGAACCAGTGACCAATACAACTTGGTCGTCGAACTTCATGAGATCCCGGGAACGGTCTCAACCATGATGATCCACCCTACTTTTCTTCGCTCTGCCTCGCCGAATAGACCACGTTACATTATTTCTTGTCAACGCCTACGGTGGATGCAAACATCGGCTGCATGGTACGACTACTGCCAATCTTCACCGGACTGATCACCCCGGCGTTGATGATCACCTTCAATTCCATGTTTGCCGACGTTGCCGACGAGTTGGAGCTTTGTACCGGTGGGCGCCAGCAAGGGATCATCTTCTCCGCGCGCTCCTTCGGGTTCAAAGCGTCTGGTGCGTTGGCGACGGTCGCTGGCGGTGAATCTATGATATTGGTATGAAACCGCCCTTGCGCTGGTATCTAGCGAGCACCGCCTGCTTTCTCGTCCCGGGCGGCATCCAGATGGTGTTGTTTCCGTGGCTGGTGGCGGTGGTGCTGGTCGAAACCGCCGACAGAGTCGGCATCGCGCAGATGTCGGCGCAGATACCGGCGCTGCTGCTCATCCTGTTCGGCGGCGTGCTGGGCGATCGGCTCGATCAGCGCCGGATCCTGCTGGTCGTGCATCTGTGCATGGTGATTCCGCCGTTCGTACTTGCCGCGATCATTAATGCAGGGGGCCTCAGCTTCGGCGTGCTCGTGATCTATGCGCTGGTGGGTGGGGTGTTTGTCGCGTTCTCGCAGCCCGCACGCGATGCGCTGCTGTCGCGGGTGGCCGGCGACCGTGTTCAGCACACCGTCACGCTGATGATCGCGCTGCAGTTCACGGTGCAGATCGGCGGTTTCGGGCTGGGCGCGTTGGCCGACGTCACTGGGCCAGTACCATTGATGCTCATTCAGGGCACGGTGATGGGGCTCGGTGCGATAGCCGTCATGCGCATTCACCTGCCCACGGTGCCGGTTCCGTACCGCGCACGGAGGCCGTTGCACGAGATCGCCGAGGGGGTCCGCATCGTCTGGCAGTCGCCGAGTATGCTACCGGCAATCCTGTGTACGTTCGCCATGGGCGTCTTTTACGGTGGCACCTTCATGGTGCTGCTGCCTTTGATGGTACGCGACGTATATGGCGGCGGCGCTGGGGGCATCTCGCTGGCGTTCGCTGCGAACATGGGTGCAACCGTGCTGGTGACGCTATGGCTGATCCGGCGTGGTGGCATCCGCCGGCAGGGCCGGGCGATGATGCTCGGCCTGGCCAGCGGCGTGGTGTTTCTGATACCGCTGCATTTTGCCATTCCGATGTGGGCATTCTATCTGGTTGTGTTTGCATGGGGCCTGGGTGGCGGCATCATGATGAGCATGAGCAGGACCATCGTGCAGGAGGCGGCCCCTGCATCGCATCGCGCTCGGGTGATGTCAGTCTTCTCGCTCGGCATGATGGGCGGTATGCCCATCGGCTCCTTTGCCATGGGTTACGCGATCAACGCTTTCGGGCCGCTGGATGCCGCGCTGATCCCGGTGATAGGCATGACCGTCGTGCTCGTGCTCATCGCCGCCCGCACGGGCATGTGGAAGGTTGTATCACCGCTGTCAGCGGGCGCGGAGATCGAGGCCGGGGTTGCCGCAGATTGATGAGTTGCCGCAGATTGATGAAAGCGTAAAGCCATGCAATTTGACGACTACAACGCCATCGTGCGCCGCAGGTACGAATACGCCCAGGGGATAGACACCCGGGATTGGGAACTGCTGCGCAGCATTTTCACGGACGAGATCGAGATGGATTTCTCGTCGTACAGCGGTCAACCCGGCGCGGTGATGTTGGCAGATGATTGGGTGAATGGCGTCAAGGTCCTGTTTACCGGCCTGGATTCCACCCAGCATGTGATGACCAACCCCATCGTCGATGTGGAAGGTAATCGTGGCCGCCTGCGCATGTATATGAAGGCAGAGCACTTTCTGGCAAACGATTCGGGCAGCGACGATTTCGCCCTGGGTGGCTACTATGAAGATCGCCTGATCAATACCGCGGGCGACTGGAAGATCGAGGCGGTCGTGCTGACCGTGCTCTGGAACCGCGGTAATCGCGACATCATGGCGCTCGCCAGAGAAATTGGCCGGAAAAGGCTTGCCGAGCTCGCCTGACGCGCAGAATCCTTAGCTTCCTTCGACGAGGCTGATTGCCTGACTGGGGCACATTGCAATTGCGTCTTGTGCCTTGGCGATCAGCTCGCCCTGGGGAGATGCAACGAGGATAACGGGAGCGCCTTTGTCATCCGACTCGAAAAGTTCCGGTTGCATGTACGCACACTGACCCGAACTCAAGCATTTCTCGTGATCGATAACGAGGCTTGCCATTGTCATTCTCCTTGGGGTACATCCCAGGCCACGCGAAGAGTTTCCACACCGTGCAGAACGGCCGCCGAGATCTCTTCGGGCTGGTCGGTCAGGCGCAGATTCGCCAAGCGCGCCAGAACGGCCTTCAGCGCGACGCGCCCCTCCATCCGCGCAAGTGGTGCGCCCATGCAGTAATGGATGCCCTTACCGAACGAATAGTGACGTTTGGTCTGCTGATAAGGCCGCTCCACATCGAATTTCTCCGGCTGATCCCAGAATTCCGGGTCATGGTTTGCCGCACCGAACATGCAGATCACTTTGGTGTCTTTGGGCACTGCCACGCCATGTATCTCGACGTTTCGGGTGTTGGTGCGAAACAAGCCGTTCACCGGCGCGTCGTAGCGCAACGATTCTTCCACAGCGTTCACGATCAATTCCTCGTTGGCCCGCACCTTCGCCATCTGCTCAGGGAATTCCAGCAGCCGATAGATCAGGTTGCCGATCAGCTGCGTGGTCGTCTGGCTGCCGGCAATGAAAAGAAAACCCATGAAGCCCAGGACCTCGTCATCGGTCAAGGTCCGGCCGTCGAGCTCGCAGGTGACCAGGGTGCTCAACACATCGCTTGGCAGATCTTTGCCCGCGGTCACCATTTTTCGGCGATCGTCGATCATGCTCCGAAAGTATTGCGTCTGGGGCGTGTCCTCGCGGGGTATTTCGATTTTTCCCGGCGGCGTGTCAGGATGAATCACAGCATCGGCGCGGGGACGCAAGTGAGTGACCCGATCGACGTCGAGACCGAGCAACCTGGCGATGACGATGAGCGGAATAGGTACGGCGAACAGCTCCATCAGGTCGCCTTCGCCCTTGTGCGCAAAACCGTCGAGCAGTTCATCCACCAGTCTGGTGATGGCGGGTTCCAACGCCAGCAACTGGGCCGGCGAGAAGGCCTGATTGATCAGGCGGCGATCGAACAGATGCTCGGGCGGGTCGACGCTCACCAGCACGCCACCGCCCGCGTGAGCGAGTCCCGGGCCTGAGTTGCTGGTCCATAGCTCCCAGTCCTTCAGCAACGCGGCGACGTCGGCTTCGCGCGTGACGGCATACCAATCGAACGGATTGTCGGTATGTGCAAACGGACACTCCTTCTGCATGCGCCGGAAGTGGGCTGCAGTGTTTTGCTGGAACTCGGGATCGAAAAAGTTGAAATCCGCCATGGGCCGACTCCTTTGCAAAAAAATGTAACTTGCGCTCGAACCGAATCAACCGCGTCGGCGGTTGCTGCCCTCCCGGGCTTTCGACATGTCGAGCAGCTGTTCCTCGTCATCCAGAAGTCTCTCCAGCGAAGCGGTGGTCCCGTACTTGACGCCTTGATTGCTGAACATGCTGGCGATCGAGAATCGACCAGCACCCGCCTGGATGATCTTGCCTGTGGGAGCATCATCACGACATATGAACAGAACAGCAGGCGTAACCAGGTCGGGGGCTTGTGCGGGATCCGGATTGTCCAGGTCCTCGTTGCGCCCTGGAATCGTATTGGTCAACCGGGTTACCGCGGCCGGCGACAGGCAGTTGACCTTGATGTTGTGTGATGCGCCCTCCAGCGCGAGTACGTTCATAAGCCCGAGCATCCCCGTCTTTGCGGCGCCGTAGTTGGATTGGCCGAAGTTGCCCCAGATCCCGGAACCGGAACTGGTGAACACTATGCGTCCGTAATTCTTCTCGTACATGATCGGCCACGCCGCGTGAGTCACGTAGGCCGTGCCATTGAGATGCACGGCGATCAGCAGGTCCCAGTCATCGAGCGTCATGTTCTTGAACGATTTGTCGCGCAGAATGCCGGCGTTGTTTACCAGGATGTCGACCGTACCGAATGCATTCACGGCATCGGCAACGATGCTCGCAGCGCCGGCTTTGTCCGAGACGGAGGCCATGTTGGCGATGGCTTGCCCGCCCGCGGATTTGATTTCCTCGACTACGAGATCTGCCATGGCGGAGGAACCAACGCCATCGACGCTGCCGCCCAGATCATTCACGACAACCTTGGCACCCCTGCGGGCAAACTCCAGCGCATGCGCCTTACCCAGCCCTCCGCCGGCGCCCGTTACGATGACAACTTTGTTTTCGAATTCACTCATGGTCCTTGGTCCGTGCCGGTCAAACTCGGACCAACGATTGCATGTCTTCTTTGCTACTTGCAAATTCCCGAAGTAACGCGTTCTAATTTCAGCAGGGAAATTGAAGTCATTTTAGGGGAGAGCAATGTCTATCGCGACTGCCGTGCACGCTCAATCGACGCCAGGTGATACTGCGTTGTGCGACGAGCGCACGGTCATCTCATGGTCTGAACTCGATTCGACGCTCAATCGCGCAACCAATGCGCTATTGGCAGCGGATCTCGGCTCTGGTCAGCGTGTCGCGATTTTTGCCGAGAACGCTGCGGAGATGGTGATCGCGCATCTGTCCGGGATCCTTGCCGGTATTTCTACCGTGCCGGTTAACTTCCACCTCACGGCATCCGAAGTTCATTATATCCTCGAGAACTCCGAAGCCGGTGCGCTGTTCGTCGGTCCGGAGACCGCCGAAGTCGGCCTGAAGGCGGCCCGGGCCGCGGAGGTCGGGCTTGTCGTCGGCTGGCGTTGCCGTGCCGATATCGGCGTCGTGCCATGGAATGATTTCGTGGCACGGGGCGATGACGCCGAGCCTCCGACCAACATGCCGCCGCGGCCGTTTCTGCACTACACCTCGGGAACCACCGGGCGTCCAAAAGGTGCCGAGACACCGCCGACCATGTTCGTTGGCGGCACGAGCATTGCCGATCATATCGATCTGGTGCAGAACAACCCGAGGGTCGTCCCGGGCGGCGTCTCGATGGTGGTGAGCCCGTTGTATCACACCGGCCCCCTCGGCAGCGTGCGGGCCGTGGCCACTGGCACCAGCCTGGTCATCCTGGGTCGTTTTGATGCCGAGAAGGTGCTAGATGCCATCCACACGCACAAGGTCACCAGCACGATGATGGTACCCACCCATTTCCAGCGCCTGCTGGCGTTGCCTGAAGAAGTGCGCAGCAAGTACGACTTGTCCAGCCTTCAGGTGGTCAGCCATACCGGGGCGGCGTGCCCGGTGGAGGTCAAACGGGCCATGATCGAATGGTTCGGCCCGATTTTGTTCGAGGCTTACGGCGCAACAGAAGCAGGCAGCACGAACGCGATCGGGTCCGAGGAATGGCTCGAGCATCCGGGTTCCGTGGGGAAGACGCTGCCGCCTTTCGAGTGTTTGATCCTGGACGAAGATGACAAAGAGCTTGAGTCCGGCCAGGAGGGCCAGATCTATTTTCGCGATACCACCGGCCGCGGAGTCATCTA
>Ga0114950_10000386_pt1 | contig 29524 bp, 27 predicted proteins | sample N075metaG_FD_83503 | JGI IMG/M metagenome (GOLD analysis project Ga0114950, IMG submission 83503) | Deep subsurface microbial communities from Kermadec Trench to uncover new lineages of life (NeLLi) - N075 metaG | ecosystem: Environmental > Aquatic > Marine > Ocean trench > Sediment | place...
CAAACTGATGAGTCGGCCGAACAGCGGCACGCCGTCGAAGTGCGCGAAGTTGAGGTGCGCAGGATCAGAGAGCGCGAAGAGGAAGTTGAGCGACGAATGTATGATGCCGAACGGCGAATGGCTGAAGCGGCGCGCCAGATTGCTGTGTTGACAGCCGAGCGACTGCCGCAACTTGAAGGTTACCTGCAAAGGTTCGAATTCAGGAATGACGGCCGGCCCAGGCTGGGCGTTACGATCGGCGGTGAGCAGGACGGACCTGTTGAGGGCGTATCGATTGTTGGTGTTACGCCAGGCAGTGCCGCAGACGATGCAGGGCTGCGAGCCGGAGACATCATCACATCGGTGAACGGCGAATCGCTCAGCGCTGCGGTAAATGAGGAAGCTACCACTCGTTTGCTGGATTTCATGCGCGGTGTTGAAGCGGGCGATACGCTTGACCTCGAGTATCTGCGCGACGGCAAGGTCGGCCAGGTCGAAGTTGAACCCAGGCCTGTCGAGGCTCGGATAATTCAATTCCTGGGCGACGGACACCGATTCGGAATGTCCGGAGCGCCGAATGTGCATGTAATGCCGGGAGACGTCGGGGCTCCACACGGACTCGCTTTCCACTGGACGAGCCATGGCTGGGGCGACATGGAACTTGTCGAGCTGAACGAAGGGTTGGGTCGCTATTTCGGAACTGACAGCGGATTGCTGGTCGTCAGCGCACCAGAGTCCAGCGCTTTGCAGCTCGAGGATGGTGATGTCATACAAAAGATCGACGGACGTACGCCGTCGTCCGTGAGACACGCATTGCGAATCTTAAGTTCCTACCAGGCCGGCGAATCGCTGAAACTTGAAATCATGCGTGACAAGAAACGCCGTACCCTGGACGTCGCGATACCCGATGAGCGCAGCAGCATGCTGCTGCCGTCTCCGTCGGTTCCGGTGGTCCGCCCTGCACGGGTTCCAACGTCGCCACGCGCGAGTACACGCGTCGAGAAGACTTAAAACATCTACCCAGACGTCTGGGCGCGCAAGGCTTTGATACCATGCGCGCGCATGCGTATTTCCGACTTCAATTATTCGCTGCCGGATGAGTTAATTGCCCAGCACCCGGCGACCGAACGGCGTGGCAGCCGTTTGCTCGAAGTTGGCACAGGGCTGACCGACCGGAATTTTGCTGACCTTCCGTCACTGCTTCGCAAAGGCGATCTACTCGTCTTCAACAACACTCGCGTCATTCCGGCGAGATTGCAGGGGCACAAAGAAACGGGTGGTCGCATCGAGGTACTGATCGAACGGGTCGAAACAAAAACAACGGCGTTGGCGCAAGTGCGCGCCAGCAAGACACCGAAACCGGGTGGCAAGCTGTTGTTTGGAGATGTTGAAGCGACAGTGCTTGGCCGCGTCGGCGAGTTTTTCTCGCTGGCTTTCTCCGCACCCGTCATGCCGTTGCTCGAGCGCTTGGGCGAAGTTCCGCTGCCGCCGTATCTACACAGGTCGGCCGAGCCCACCGACGACGAGCGCTATCAAACTATTTACGCGAAGGATCCAGGAGCCGTTGCCGCACCGACAGCAGGTCTGCATTTCGATGCGGAAATGCTCGATGAAACACGGCGTCTCGGTGTACGTCATGCGTGGCTGACCCTGCATGTCGGTGCGGGCACCTTTCAGGCGCTGCGCAAAGAAAACATAGAGGAAAACCGGCTGCACAGCGAACGCGTCGAGGTCGATCAAAGCGTCTGTGATGCCGTTGCCGAGACCCGGGAATCAGGCGGTCGTGTCATAGCCGTTGGCACGACGTCGGTGCGGGCGCTGGAATGTGCCTCGGCCGGGGGAGAGCTGCAGCCCTTTCACGGAGAGACCGATCTCTTTATTCTGCCGGGCTACTCTTTCCAATCCACTGACGCCATGATCACTAATTTCCATTTGTCGCAATCATCACTTTTGATGCTGGTTGCGGCGTTTGCCGGTACCGAGCGAATACTGAATGCGTATCGCCATGCGGTACAGGAGAAGTATCGCTTTTTCAGTTACGGTGATTCGATGTTCATAAGGCCGGATGTTGTAGCATGAATTTCTACGTCCACGCGGTTGACGGTGCAGCTCGATGCGGTACGTTGACCTTTCGACGCGGTACGGTAAAGACGCCGGCATTCATGCCGGTCGGTACGTACGGGACAATCAAGAGTGTTACGCCGGAAGAGGTCGCGAGTGACGGTGCCGAGATCATCCTCGGCAATACGTTTCACTTGATGCTGCGGCCAGGCACCGCGGTCATAAGAAAGCATGGTGGCCTGCACGAGTTTATGAATTGGCACAGCCCTATCCTGACGGACTCGGGCGGTTTCCAGGTATTTTCGCTGGCGAACATGCGCAAACTCTCGGAGGAGGGCGTGCGCTTCCAATCGCCTGTCAACGGCGACGAGGTATTTCTCTCCCCCGAAAAGTCTGTGGAGGTACAGCACGAGCTCAACGCAGACGTCGCGATGATATTTGATGAATGCACGCCATATCCGGCCAGCGAATCCGAGGCGCGTGAATCAATGCAGCTGTCGTTGCGCTGGGCGGCACGCAGCCGCGAGCGATTTGACGAATTGCGCGACGCAACTCCGGATCGCGGTGAGGCACTTTTTGGAATCGTACAGGGCGGCATCTATGCCGATCTTCGCGAAGAGTCGCTTACCGGGCTCACAGGGATCGGATTTGACGGTTACGCTATCGGTGGACTGGCTGTCGGAGAGCCTGAAGATGAACGTATCGCGGTACTCGAAGGACTGACGTCGACGATGCCGGCCGATCATCCTCGCTATTTGATGGGCGTGGGTACACCCGTCGACATCGCCGAATCGGTGCTGCGTGGTGTGGACATGTTCGATTGCGTGATCCCAACGCGCCACGCTCGCAACGGCCAGCTCTATACGTCGAGAGGAAAAATCAAATTTCGTCACGCACGATACGCGGATGACACGTCGCCACCCGATCCGGCCTGCGGCTGTTATACCTGTCAGAACTATAGCCTCGCCTACCTCAGGCACCTCGAAAAGTGCGGTGAGATCCTCGGCTCACGCCTGGCGACAGTGCATAATTTATATTATTATCAACAGCTTATGAGACAACTTCGAGTTGCAATTGACGGCGGGTCGCTGGCCCAGGTGGCCGCGGAAATCAGGACCGCGTATTCGACCGAGTCTGTGCCATAATACCGCGCTGATTTTCGGCGCTTCCCCCGATAACCCTTAACCAAAAGTTTGAGACCGATGGAATTCCTAATTCAAAACGCCCATGCACAAGGTGCCGAATCGAGCGGCCCATTCGGCTTTCTATTGCCGATGATAGTCATTTTCGCTGCATTCTATTTCCTGCTGATTCGACCGCAGCAAAAGAAACAGAAAGCACATACCGCACTGGTTGCGGGACTCAAGGAAGGTGACGAGATCCTGACGGCTGGCGGCATGCTCGGCAAAATCTCCGGTGTCAGCGAGCATTACATTGTGGTGAAAATCGCCGAGAACACCGAGATCAAGATGCAGAAATCCAGCGTCTCTCAGGTGGTGCCCAAAGACACGTTCGACGCTGTCTGACTAGCTACCTCAGCTCCTGGCGATGAATAAGTACCCCGGTTGGCTCAATGCCCTAGTCGTAATTATATTTGTGACGGGTCTGTTGCTCGCATTGCCGAATATCTATGGCAGTGTTCCGGCCATACAGATGTCGGGCAAGGATGGCGCGCAGCTGTCCGAGGCCCGGCTCGCGCAAGTCGTGCGAACGATTGAGAACGCGGGAATCACGCCCGAAGCGGCTTACCTCAAGGATGGCCGGGTCGTTTTGCGATTTGAGACAGTCGATGAACAGCGGGACGCGGAAGAGCGATTGCGCGAGCGTTATAAACGTGAGGGAAGCATTGCGCTGACGCTGGCGCCGAAACTGCCTGCCTGGGTTCGTGACCTCGGCCTCGAGCCGATGAGTTTGGGCCTCGATCTGCGTGGCGGCGTTTACGTGTTGCTCGAAGTCGACATGAATACCGCGGTCGAGAGCCGCATGACCAGCTATCAGCAGGACTTCGACGATCGGTTGCGCGATGCTCGCATTCGCCACAGGGTCGACCTGAACGGAGCGGTTATCACGGTTCGACTGCAAACGACGGAAGACCGGGACGCGGCCAGGGACCTCGTTCGCCAGGCCGATGCGGACGTGCTGATCGCCGACGGCACCGATGGCAAGTCGTTGCTGGTGCGCATGACCGACGCACAAATCGAGGAGCGCAGGGATCTGGCGATCGAGCAGAACGTAACGACGCTCCGAAATCGTGTGGATGAACTCGGTGTAGCCGAGCCCCTGGTGCAGCGCCAGGGCGCCGATCGTATCGTCGTTCAGTTGCCGGGTGTGCAAGATCCCAATCTGATCAAACGAATCCTGACGGCAACCGCGACCATCGAGTTTCGACTCGTCGACCAGTCCGGCGAGGAGCCCGGGTCACGTCGCTACCCAGGCCGGGATGGGCAGCAATCGCGCATGTTGAAACGCAGAGTCATCGCGTCGGGCGACCAGATCGTCAACGCCGAATCGGGATTCAGCAGCGAAGGGCAACCTGCCGTGTTCATCAATCTCGATTCGGTGGGCGGCGACAGCATGCTGGAAACCACCCAGTTGAATATCGGCAAACTCATGTCCACGGTGTTCATTGAATCAAAACGTGAAACGTTCACCCGTAATGGCGTTACCGATTACCGGATTATCAAAACCGAAGAGATCATCAATACGGCGACGATTCGCGGCGTATTCAAGAACAACTTTCAAACGACGGGACTGAACCCCGTCGAAGCTCGCGACCTCGCGTTGTTGCTGCGCGCGGGCGCTCTCGCAGCACCCGTATACATGATCGACGAACGTACGATCGGACCGAGCCTCGGCCAGGACAACATCGATCGCGGCTTCCGGGCAATACAGATCGGCTTTCTCGCTGTCATTGTTTTCATGGCCGTGTACTACCGCTGGTTCGGCATGATCGCCAATCTTGCGCTGTTGTCGAACCTGGTATTCATCGTCGCGCTGCTGTCATTGTTGCAGGCCTCGCTGACGTTGCCGGGTATTGCAGGCATCGTATTGACCGTCGGCATGGCGGTTGACGCCAATGTGCTCATTTTTGAACGAATACGAGAGGAACTGGCGGCGGGAACACCGCCACAGGCGGCGATAAACGCAGGTTATGAGAAGGCCCTTTCGTCAATCGCAGACGCGAATATTACGACATTGATTGCCGCGGTCGTGCTGTTCGCATTTGGCACCGGGCCCATCAAAGGATTCGCCATTACGTTGTCACTCGGCATCATTACCTCCATGTTCACGGCAATCATAGGCACCCGGTCAATCGCCAATCTCGTGTTTGGCGGCCGTACGCTCAAGTCCGTACCGGTCTAGGGAATCGATTCATGCGTTTGATCAAACACAAGACCAGTATCAATTTCCTCGGGCGGGAACGTCGCAAGCTGGCGCTATGGCTGTCCGCTGTCATCATCGTCGCCAGCATCGCGTCGCTGGCGAGAAACGGCCTCGAACTTGGCATCGATTTTACGGGCGGCATTTTGCTTGAAGTTGGCTATGAACAAGCGGCGGATCTTGAAACGATACGCGGCAACCTTGCCAACGCCGGGTTCAGTGATGCGCAGGTGCAACTGTTCGGCACGGAAACAGACGTGTTGGTTCGATTGCCGCCGCACGATGGCGACGCCGACAGCATCCGTACTGAGCTGCAGAGTATTCTCGCTGCCGGTGGCGATTCCCTTGAATTGCGGCGAGTCGAATTCGTCAGTCCGCAGGTCGGGAAAGAGCTGGCCGAGCAAGGCGGATTGGCAATGATATTTGCGCTGTTGATGATCTTCGCTTATGTGATGTTTCGTTTTCAGTGGAAGTTTGCGGCCGGTGCAGTCACTGCGCTGGCGCACGATGTCATCATCACGCTCGGGTTCTTCTCTGTTTTCGGATTGCCGTTCGATCTGACGGTCGTCGCGGCCGTACTTGCCGTGATCGGTTATTCGCTGAACGACACCGTGGTTGCCTTTGATCGAATCCGCGAGAATTTTTTCAAGCTGCGTGGCATCGGAGCCGATGAGTCCATGAATGTCTCAATCAATGAGATGTTGGCACGCACATTGATTACCGGCATCACGACCTTGTTCGTATTGGTCGCACTGCTGATGCTCGGTGGTGAATCAATTGCGCCGTTTTCGATCGCGTTGATCGTCGGCGTCATCGTCGGCACCTACTCGTCGATCTACACCGCCAGCTCGGTTGCATTGCTGCTCCACGTCAGTGCGCAGGACCTGATCGAGCCCGTCAAAGATCCGGACCTCCTCGACGATTTGCCATAGCATTGTGCTCGTGGGAGGTGGCCATGCCGGCGATGTCTTGGCCAATGAGGGATATCGCCCGCATGGCGGCCTCCCACAAACCTCCCGGCTGCAGCCCTGTGCACCGACGCCATGTAGGGCTAGCGGACGAGGGCTTTGATCTCGGATCCGCAGAGTTTGGCGAGCGCGCGATAGATTCGCGGAGTGCCCGTCAGCACATGGCCGGTGTCGAGGAAATTCTCGCTGCCATCGAGGCCGCTGATGATGCCGCCGGCCTCACGAATTATCAGCCCGCCCGCGGCGAGATCCCAGGGGGCGAGTCCGGTCTCGAAGAACCCGTCCAGGCGCCCGGCGGCGACGTAGCAAAGATCGAGTGCCGCCGCACCGACGCGCCTTACGCCGGTCGTATTGCGAATCGTCTTGGATAACATCTCGAGGTAGGGTGAGATTTCCGAATCTTCCTGGCGGAACGGGAAGCCCGTGCCGATTAATGCGCGGTCCAGGTTCTTCAGGCCGCTGACGCGAATTTTATGCCCGTCGAGCTGGGCGCCGCTGCCGCGCGAGGCAGTGAAGAGCTCCTGTCGCAACGGGTCGTAAACGACAGCGTGTTCCATGCGGCCCTTTTCCTGAACGCCAATCGACACGGCGAATACCGGGAAGCCGTGCAAATAGTTGGTCGTGCCGTCGAGCGGATCAATGATCCAGACAGTATCGGATTCGCCGCTGGCGCCGCTTTCTTCCGCGAGAATCGCGTGATCGGGATAGTGTTTGTGTATGCAGTCAATAACGGCCTTCTCGGCCGCGAGGTCTGCGTCACTGACGAAATCGTTTTTACCTTTCAGTTCAACCTTGAGTTTTTCGAGGTTGACCATTTTTTTTATGAGCGTGTGTCCGGCACGGCGTGCCGCCATCACCGCCACATTGAGTAGTGCGTGCATCAATCGATTCCGTCAGTGTGAAAGAACTCGGCCATAGTCCGGCCGCGGCGCTAGAATAGCGGACTTTGGGCCGCCTTAGCCAGCCATGTCGATACGTGTCGTTCTCGTCGGTACCACGCACCCGGGTAACATCGGGGCGGTGGCGCGCGCCATGAAGAACATGGGCGTGTCCGACCTGGTGCTGGTTAACCCCAGGACTTTCCCGCATGCGAAAGCGACCGCGCGGGCATCCGGTGCCGTCGATGTTTTGAAGAACGCAACGGTCGTCAAATTACTGGCGGACGCAATAAAGGATTGCGTGTTTGTTGCGGGCGCCAGCGTACGTTCGCGAACCATCAACTGGCCGACCATGGAGCCGCGCGAATGTGCGGCCAGGTTCATCGAGCAAAGCCAGAATGGCGTTGTGGCTGCGGTATTTGGGCCGGAGAAAGCCGGCTTGTCCAACTCAGATCTCGATCTTTGCGACACGCTCTTGACGATTCCGACCGACCCCGACTTCAGTTCGCTGAACCTGGCCATGGCAGTGCAGGTGTTTACCTACGAACTGCGAATGGCGCGAAACTCGGAAAAGTCACCGAACTACGAGCATGATGCGCCGCTCGCAACGAGCGAAGAGCTCGAGCATTTCTATACGCATCTCGAGCAGGTGTTGACGGATGTGAGATTCCTCAATCCCGAGAACCCGCGCCACCTGATGCGGCGGCTCCGGCGGCTGTACATTCGAGCGCAAGTCGACAAGAACGAAGTCAATATTCTGCGAGGCATGCTGACCGCAATCGACAAAAGCCGGCACAGCGAATCATGAGTTCGGACAAGCGTCTGGTTTATCTCGACTATGCGGCGACGACACCGGTCGATTCGCGTGTCCGCGAAACGATGGCAGCGCTGCTGGGTGAAGACGCTGATTTCGCGAACCCGTCGGCGATTCATACCGCCGGCAGGCGCAGCGGCGCGCACATCGCCAGGGCAGCAGCGCAGTTGGCGTCATTGCTCAATACGCAGCCCGAGCGATTTATCTGGACCTCGGGGGCGACAGAATCGAATAATCTGGCGATCCTGGGTGCCGCGCGCCACCGCGAGCATCGCGGTAGACACCTGATAACGATGCTGACCGAACACAAGGCGGTGATCGACGTATTCCGCGCGCTCGAACGACAGGGCTTCGACGTGACCTGGCTCAAGCCCGATGAGCGCGGCGTGCTTGATATTGCTGTCCTGGAGGCAGCGATGCGCGACGACACGCAACTCGTCTCAATCATGCACGTCAACAATGAGACGGGGGTGCGACAGGACATCGAGCGCATTGGCGAGTGTTGTCGCGAGCACGATGTGCTGTTGCACGTCGATGCGGCGCAATCGGTAGGCAAATTGCCCATCGATCTTTCAAGCCTGGCCGTGGACCTCGTGGCGATGACTGCACATAAACTGTACGGGCCCAAAGGCGTTGGCGCCCTGTACATCGCCGACAGGCCGGGCGTTCACATCGAGCCCATTATGTTTGGTGGTGCGCAGCAACGACGACTGCGGCCCGGGACACTCGCCGTGCCGCTGATTGCGGGCTTTGGTCAGGCAGCCGACATCGCGAGCGAGAAAATTTCGGATGACCTCGAGCACCTGACCACATTACGCAGCAGGCTCTGGGATGGCATCCGGGAAATACCCGGTGTGCAATTGAACGGCGATCTCGAAACGAGCTATCCGGGGCTACTCAATGTCAGCGTGGACGATATTGAGGGTGAAAGCCTGTTGCTTGCACTTGAGCCACTGTGTGTCGCAACGGGCTCAGCGTGCAATTCGCACAAGCAGGATCCGTCCTATGTCTTGCGCGCGCTTGGACGTTCCGACAGCGAGGCGCAAAGCGCCATTCGTTTCAGCCTGGGCCGCCCAACCAGTAAATCGGACATCGATTTCGCCATCAAGCAGTACCAGAATGCCGTGGCCAAACTTCGCGCAATGGCGCCGGACAGGGCCGCGTGACCGGCGATCCGTACAGCGAACGCGTTCGGGCGTTGTTCGACGCGCCTGCACATGCGGGCGTGCTCGAGGGCTCGTCCATGGTGACTGTCGACGATCAGGGTGTGCGAGTGCAGCTTTCCGCGGACATTGGCGATGGATCGATTACGGCAATGCGGTTCCTGGCCTGGGGCTGCCCACACGTCATCGCCGCGGTGGAGGCGGTCTGTGCTGACTACGAAGGACGGGCCGTATCCGATCTCGATGTTTTTCGTGCCGCCGAACTTATGCAAAGTCTCGCTGTACCCACGGAGAAAAGCGGACGTATACTTGTCATAGAGGACGCGGTGCGATCGCTTGGGGCAATGCTCCGCGGGATCTCAGGATCACGACACTAATCAAGGTAAATCATGGCAATTTCATTGACGGAATCGGCTGCAGGACGCGTGCAGCGGTATCTCGAGGCACGCGGTGGTGGCGTCGGCTTGCGGCTCGGCATCACCAAGACGGGCTGTTCGGGGTATTCCTATGTCATCAACTACGCGGACGAGATCGGTTCGGACGATATTGTTTTCGAGGATAGGGGCGTGACCATCGTCGTCGATCCGGCGGCGCTGGAGCTTATCGATGGAACAGTCGTCGATTTTGTGAAGAATGGACTTAACGAGGCGTTCAGCTTCAGGAATCCCAACGTCACCGGCGAATGCGGCTGTGGCGAAAGCTTTACTGTCTGACGTAAAATTACTGGTTTTTGAAGGAACGAAACATGTCCGTTGAGCAGACGCTCTCCATCATCAAGCCTGATGGTGTACAAGAAAACCTGATCGGCGAAATCTACAGCCGCTTCGAGAAAGCCGGGCTGCAGATCGTTGCGGCCAGAATGATGCACCTGACCAGCGAACAAGCTGAGAGCTTCTATGAGGTGCACAAGGAGCGACCGTTTTACACCGACCTGGTCAGTTACATGATGTCCGGACCCGTGATGGTCCAGGTGCTCGAGGGCGTTGATGCCATCAGCAAGAACCGCAGCATCATGGGAGCAACGAACCCGGCCGAAGCAGATCCAGGCACCATTCGTGCGGATTTTGCCGACAGCATCGAAGAGAACATCGTGCACGGGTCCGACGGTCCGGAAACGGCCGCGCACGAAATCGCCTTTTTCTTTACCGACGACGGCATCTGCCCACGAACCCGATAGGTCGATCCTTGCAGCAACAGACTGACAAGAAAAACCTGCTGGGACTGCCACCAAGCGGTCTCGAAGCGCATTTTGTCGCAATGGGCCAAAAGCCGTTTCATGCGCGCCAGTTGATGCGCTGGATTTACCGACGTGGGGTCACAGACTTCGAATCGATGACCGACCTGTCGAAGGCCCTGCGGCAGAGCCTCACCGAGTCGGCCGTGGTGGAATTGCCCAAGGTCCTGTCGCAGCATGATTCGAAGGACGGTACGATCAAATGGCTTTTCGAGAGCGGCTCCGGCCAGGCGGTGGAAGCGGTATTTATTCCAGAGCGGGCGCGTGGAACGCTCTGTATCTCGTCGCAGGTCGGATGTGCCCTCGACTGTTCCTTTTGCGCGACCGGCGCGCAGGGCTTCAACCGTAACTTGAGCGCGGCTGAAATCGTTGCCCAGGTCTGGCACGCGAACCAGACCTTGCCGCGGCGCAGCAACGGCGAATTCGCGGTCACCAATGTTGTATTCATGGGCATGGGCGAGCCGTTGGCAAATTATCGAAACCTGGTCGCGGCGATCGAGTTACTGCTGTCCGACCTCGCCTATGGCTTATCACGACGGAAAGTGACGGTCAGTACGTCGGGAATTGTGCCGCATGTGGACCGACTTGGTGATGAATGCAATGTCGCTCTGGCAGTGTCGCTGCATGCGCCAGACAACACATTGCGCGATCAGCTTGTGCCGATTAACAAGATTCACCCGATCGAGGAATTGCTGGATGCCTGTTGGCGATATGCGGCGAAACACGCGAATCGGTTCATCACCTTCGAATATGTCATGCTTCGCGGCGTCAACGACTCGCTGCAACAGGCAGCGGAGCTTGCGCAATTGCTGCATGGCAAGCCCGCCAAAGTCAATTTGATTCCGTTCAACTCCTTTGAGGGCAACGAATTTTCGCGTTCTGCAGCCGAAACCATACGGCAATTTCAGGCCAAACTCCGCGACCGCGGCCTGGTGGCGACAACCCGCAAGACGCGCGGGGGCGATATCGATGCGGCATGTGGGCAATTGGCTGGTAAAGTGAGCGACCGGGTGCGGGTGCGACTGGGCGAAAAGAACATTAGAAGGGCGATCGCGTGAAAATGAGTGGTATGAAAACGCTGGGATTTTTGGTCTTGCTGGTATTGGCAGGTTGCGTGACGACGACGACCGGACCACCTCCCCGGCCTGAGGCCGACAACGCGTATGCCGCCGAGATCAACTATCAGCTCGGGGCCCGTTATTTTAACAACGGCAATTATGAGATCGCCCGGGATCGGCTGCTTTACTCACTCGAGCTCGAACCAAAGAATGCTGTCGCGTACTCGGTATTGGCGCTTACGTATGAAAATCTCGACAATATTCGGCTTGCAACCGAGGCGTACGAGCAAGCTACCAAATTGGCGCCGCGCGATTTCAACATAATGAATACCTATGCCGTATTTCTGTGTCGGCACGAGCACTACGAGAAAGCATTGAAATACTTCGATCGTGCCATCAAGGTTCCGGTAAACGATTATTCCGAGATCACGCGGACGAATGCCGGCGTTTGTCTGATGCAGCAACCCGATTTCGCGCGGGCCGAAACCTATTTTCGCTCCGCGTTGGAGCGCAAAGCAAACTATGGCGAAGCGCTGATTCAATTGAGTCTGCTCAAATTTTCACAGAACGATTACCTTGGCGCGCGCGCCTTTCTGCAGCGCTATTTGGGGACCAACCTTCCAGCACCCGATGTGCTCTACCTGGGCGTGCAGATCGAGGAGGAATTGGGCAATGAGCGTGCCCGGACGGAGTTTGCGAATCGCGTCCTGCGAGAATTCCCGCAGTCTCCCGAAGCCAAACGCATTCTGGAGGCAGCGGACGGATGAGCGAGGAGCAGGACACGCGGACGGTGACACAGGGTACCCCCGACGACAAGGGGCCGATGGCGGGCGAGCGCTTGCGCCAGGCCAGGCATGAGCAACAGATAAGCGTTCTTGAAGTGGCCAAAGAGCTGCATCTCGATGAGCCCAAGGTGCGTGCTTTGGAGCGCAATGAGTTTGATGTGCTGGGCGCACCGGTATTTGCCAAGGGACACCTGCGAAAATACGCTCAGCTGGTTGGCGTGGACGAAGACGACGTATTTGCCGATTACTATGCGATGACCCGTACATCGTCGATGCCGCCGATTGTTGTCAGTCGCAAAAAAGTTCGGCGAGAGTCGTCCCCCGGTCCGTGGATTGCACTCATTATCGTCATTATCGTTGCGGCCGCGGCCTATTGGTGGTTCGAATTGCGCGAGTCCGCAACAGTGGGTCCTGAGCCGCAATCGTCTGCCGAGACTGACACCCCGGTTGTGTTGGCGGCGGCTCCGGCGGTCGATGCGCCGTCTGTATCAGAGGGTTCGACCACAGCGCGAGACGCAGTGCCAGAGTTGTTGCCGGAGGCCGTGCGGCAATTGCTACCGGACGAGCATATCAAGCTGTCTATCAGTTACTCGGGCGATTGCTGGACCGAGATCAGCGACGCGGATGGTCGCAGCCTGTTTGTTGAGATGGCCGTCAACGGGAGAACAGTGCAATTGACCGGCAAGGCGCCGATCTCGGCGCTGTTCGGCAATATCGATAATGTCAGCGTTCAAGTGAACGACGACGATTACTTACTGCCGACGCCGACCAGCGCGAACCGCAGGGTACGCCTGACTATATCCAGTCCGTAGCAATACCAGTGAAGCCAAAGGCCATACGGGGAATGAACGATATCCTGCCGGACGCGTCCGGCACCTGGCGATATCTGGAGTCGGTCGTGCAGGACATCGTGCATTCCTACGGTTATGCCGAAATTCGTGTGCCATTGCTCGAATACACCGAGTTGTTTCGGCGCTCGATCGGCGAGGTGACGGACATTGTTGCGAAAGAGATGTACACGTTCGCCGACCGTAATGACGAGAGCCTCACTCTCCGCCCCGAAGCGACCGCGAGCATCGTGCGTGCCGGAATCACCAACGGCCTGCTGCACAACCAGCGGCAGAAACTTTGGACCGCCGGCCCGATGTTCAGATACGAAAAACCGCAAAAAGGCCGCTATCGTCAGTTCCACCAATTTGATGTCGAAGCGCTCGGCTATGCCGGGCCTGATGTTGATGCTGAGCTGATTGTCATGAGCGCCCGGCTATGGCAGCAGCTGGGAATCGACCGCATCGAGCTCGAAATCAACTCGCTCGGATCGCTGGAATCGCGGGCCCGCTACCGAGAAACGCTCGTGGATTATTTTTCGGGCGTGAAAAGTAAGCTTGATGACGATAGTATTCGCCGCCTTGAGCAGAATCCGTTGCGGATCCTGGACAGCAAGAACGCGGATATGCGGGATATCATTGACGCGGCCCCGGTCATGCTGGATTTTCTTGACGACGAATCCGCAGCGCATTTTGATCAGCTCAAGGCCTTGCTCGACGCCGCAGATGTGGCGTATTCGGTCAATCCCAAGCTGGTGCGTGGACTCGATTACTACAATCGCACAGTGTTCGAGTGGGTGACCGACGCGTTGGGCTCGCAAGGCGCCGTGTGTTCGGGCGGGCGCTACGACGGGTTGGTCGAGAAACTCGGGGGGCGTGCCATGCCTGCCGTTGGCTGGGCCATGGGAATGGAGCGATTCGTTGCGCTGTACGAGGAGTGTGGCGGTGAGACGCCTGCTGCGGATGCCGATGTGTACCTTGTCGCGGTTGGCGATGCCGCTGAGCGACAGGCATTTGCGATTGCCGAGGAGTTGCGCGACGGGATTGCTGGAATTCGGGTGGATTTGAATCTTGGCGGCGGCAGTTTCAAATCGCAGCTGAAGCGAGCAGACAAGAGCAATGCAACGTACGCGCTGATACTGGGTGATCAGGAGATTGCCGAGTCTAAAATTGGATTGAAACCATTGCGAAGCACTGAGGATCAGATCAGTGTCGCGATGCATGAGTTGGCGGCGACGCTCGCGGCTCGATTGGGATAAACAAAAAAGGGCAGTATTTGTGGACGATTTACAGTCAGAGAAAGAACAAATTGAGGAATTACGCGCGTGGTGGTCGGAATATGGCCGTTACGTCATCGCTGGCGTTGTCATCGCTGTTGGCGGTCTGATCGGCTTCAATCAATACACGAGCCACAAGCTGGCCGCGCAGGTGGAGGCCTCCGAGCTATTCGAAACGCTCGCCGAGAATGTCACCGATGGCAAGCTGGACAAGGCTGAATCGATTGCCGATGACCTGGCCAATAACTACGCGAACACGACCTACGCTGCTCAGTCCAGGCTCGCGATGGCGCGACTCTATATGGACAAGAATCGCGATCAGGACGCGGCGGACGTACTCGCCGAATTGCTGGCTATGCGCGGCAACGATGCGCTCAAGAATATCGGCAGGCTCAGGCTGGCGCACGTTCTTCTGTATCAGGAAAAGCCGCAGGAGGTCGCCGATCTGCTCGAAGGTGTCGAGGTCGCGGCTTTTGCCGCGCTGTATGACGAGTTGCTCGGTGACGCCTACGTAGCGCTGGGCCGGACTGCGGAGGCCGGGGACGCGTATCGCCGCGCAATGGCGGATCCGGCGCCAAACCCGACTATTGATCGTGCGCTTGTGCAAATGAAACTGGTTGATCTGCCGGAGGTAGTCGTGGCAGAGGTCGCCGATACGGAAACGGCTGAACAGGGTGGAGAGTCCGAGTGAACTGCGCTGTTCGATATTCGCTGCTGATCGTCGCCGTGCTCGCGATGTCGGCGTGCAGCAAGGATGACGAGATTGAGCTTGAGCCCGCTAAACTCGTCGATATTCAGACCACAATCAATATCAAAAAGCTCTGGAGTGCGAAATTAGGCGGAGACGCCGAGTTTCTACGCGTTAATTTACGGCCGGCCGGCGACGGCAATCGTATTTACGCTGCGAGCCGAGATGGCAAAGTCTCCGCGTTTCAACCCGAAACCGGCAAGCGGGACTGGCAGACGGAACTCGATGTCGAGCTGTCCGCAGGCCCAGGTGTTGGCGAAGGTCTCGTTGCTGTCGGCACAGCGGACGGAATGCTCATCGTGTTGGACGCAAAGACCGGCACGGAACGATGGCGAGCAAATCTCAAAGGCGAGACCCTGTCGGCACCCGTCATGGCGGGCGATCTGGTCATCGTGGTTACGATCGATAATCGACTTCACGCATTAAGCGCATTGGATGGCAATGAACGCTGGGTAGTTGAGCAGTCAACTCCGCGATTGACCCTGCGCGGATCGGCCACGCCGGCAATCGTCGGCAACATGGTTATCGCGGGTTTCGATAACGGCCGGTTACTCGCTGTCGATCTTGATTCGGGCAACGTAGTCTGGGATTCGATGCTGGCGCCACCATCGGGTCGCTCGGATCTCGAACGCTTGTCGGATATCGATGGCCGGATAAGTATTGTCGGACAAGACGTCTACGCGTCCGGTTACCACGGGCGGATTGTCGCTATTGCCGCCGAGTCGGGCCAGGTGCTATGGGCCCGCGAGATCTCATCCTATGTTGGCGTGGCAGCCGACTGGACCAATGTTTATACGACCAACGACGAAGGCGAAGTCATCGCCTTTTTTCGCCGTAATGGCACTGAGTCCTGGCGCCAGGATTCGTTGTTGCGTCGCGAGCCGACTTTGCCGGTTGCATTTCATACCACGGTGGCCGTTGGGGATCTGGAAGGTTACTTGCATTTCTTCAGTGTTATCGATGGGGCACCCGTTGCGCGTCTGCGCATGGGCAAGGCGGCTATTTCGACCAGTCCCGTGGTTGTTGCGGACCGGCTTTATGTACAAAGCGATTCAGGCAGCATTGCCGCCTACGCCGTGCAACAGCCGAAGCCACAACGCAACGCGCCCGATATTGCCGCCGACGAAGGCGCCTGACAAGACGATACGTGGATCGGTCCGATGCTTCCCGTCCTAGCGCTGATTGGCCGACCGAATGTCGGCAAGTCCACATTATTCAATCGCTTGACGCGCTCGCGCGATGCACTGGTTGCTGATTACCCGGGGCTGACGCGCGATCGGCAATACGGCTTCGGCAAACTGGGTCCCATTCCGTATATCGTCATTGATACAGGCGGTGTCGCGGGCGGCGAAGAAGGTATCTATGAACTCATGGTTGAGCAAACCGTGCGGGCACTTGAAGAAGCGGACGTCGCGATCATCATGGTCGATGGCCGCAGCGGCCTGACGGCTGCTGATGAGCATGTTGCCGAGCTGGCACGCAAGCACGCCAGCAAGACCTTCCTGGCCGTCAATAAGTCCGAAGGACTCGATTCAGCGATTGCAGCCGGCGAGTTTCATGGTCTTGGCATGGGCGAGCCGCTGCCAGTGTCTGCAACCCACGGAGACCACATCAATGCGTTGATGGATCGCGTGCTGGCGGACTTTGAGGTCGCAGATGCCGAAGAGTCAGAAGGCGATGAGGACGATCGTGAACTGCGAATCGCAGTGGTCGGCCGACCGAATGTTGGCAAGTCCACGCTGATCAACCGTCTGATCGGTGAAGATCGGCTCGTTGTCTTCGACCAACCGGGAACCACGCGGGACAGTGTCTCTGTGCCGTTCGAACGCAATGATCGCAAGTACGAGCTGATTGATACGGCCGGAATTCGACGGCGCGCGAAAGTGAGCGAAGCCATCGAAAAGTTCAGCATCGTCAAAGCGCTGCAGGCGATAGAGCGAGCACAAGTCGTTATCGCCGTGCTCGATGCCCATGAAGGCGTTACCGAACAGGATGTGAGTCTCCTCGGGCTCATTCTCGAGCGGGGCCGGGCGCTGGTCGTCGTTACCAACAAGTGGGACGGGCTGACCGCAGCCGATCGCAAGCACGTTCGTGACGAACTTGACCGGCGTCTGCCGTTTCTCGATTTTGCCGAACGCATGACGATTTCAGCATTGCACGGCACGGCCGTGGGAGATCTCCTGCCCGCCGTTGAGAGAGCATTCCGTGCAGCGACGCGCGATCTATCGACCAAAGATCTGACCCGCGAACTCGAAAATGCCGTGACCGCACATCCGCCGCCGTTGGTGCGTGGGCGCCGGATTCGCCTGCGCTACGCGCACCAGGGCGGCCGGAACCCGCCTGTGATTGTCATTCACGGCAACCAGACGGAGCGCGTGCCCGAAGCTTACCGACGCTACCTGATCAATCGCTTCCGCAAAGTATTCAAGCTCAAGGGGACGCCCGTTCGTCTCACGCTCAAGACGGGCAAGAATCCGTACAAGGGACGGCGGAATAAGCTGACACCGCGCCAGGAGCAAAAGCGCAAGCGGCTGATGAAACACGCCAAACGTTGAATGGTCTGATATAAGAAGCGTTCATGATCGGGGACACGGAATGACGGCTGGATCAAAGACCTTTACGCTCGAGGGGCGATTTTCGATGCATCGCGGTGGTTATCTTGAGTCGCCGACGCTCGCCTACGAGACCTGGGGCGAGCTCAATGACGCTCGCGACAACGCGATTCTTATTTTCAGTGGTTTGTCGCCTTCAGCACACGCGGCGTCATCGGAAGAAGATCCTTCCGCGGGTTGGTGGGAGGAGATGATCGGGCCCGGATTGCCGCTCGATACAAATCGCTTCTTCGTTATTGCGGTCAATTCTCTGGGCAGCTGTTTTGGCTCGACCGGCCCCGCTTCAATCCATCCGAAGACAGGTCAGGTCTATCGACTGGATTTCCCTGTTCTTACGATGGAAGACATTGCTGAATCAGCGTACCGGGTCGTTGAGCTTCTGCGTATCGAAACCCTCTACTCGGTGGTCGGTTGCTCCATGGGTGGCATGAGCGGTCTCGCCTATTGCGTCAGTCACCCGGGTGCGAGTCGCTCATTTGTTTCGATCTCATCGTGCACGCACGCGTTGCCGTTCTCCATCGCCGTGCGATCGCTGCAACGTGAAATAATTTACCGCGATCCGAAATGGCTGGACGGGGAATACGACCCGTCCGAGCCGCCGCTCGTAGGCCAGCGTCTCGCTCGTAAACTCGGCATGATGACCTATCGATCGGCGATCGAGTGGGAGCAGCGCTTCGGTCGCGAGCCTGCCACCGATCAGCCGGAATCCGACGACCCGTTCAAGATCGAATTTTCGGTCGAGTCCTATTTACAGAATCACGCCGACAAATTCAGTGGTGCTTTCGATGCCAATTGCTACTTGTACCTGTCGCGCGCATCCGACCTGTTTGACTTCGCCGAACACGGTGGCTCGCTGAAGAATGCTTTTGGCCGCCTGGTTCTGGAGCGGACGCTCGTCATCGGCGTCGAAACCGACATTTTGTTTCCGCTGCGCCAGCAGCGCGCACTTGCTGAAGGCCTGTCAGCGGTCTGCAAAGACACGCAACTCGTCGAACTCGACTGTATTCGCGGTCACGATTCGTTCCTCGTCGAAATGGATGCTTTCCGACCAGTTCTTTGTGAGTTCTTCGAGTAGGAGCGAAAATCAATGTTGTTTCGCCGTATTTCCGCACACCTGAAACGGCAGGACTGGTTCGCGGTTGGGCTGGATCTGCTGATCGTCGTCGTCGGTATTTACATCGGTCTGCAAGTCAATGCGTGGAACGCGTCACGTCAGGATCGTGTCGTCGAGCGAGAGTACCTCGAGCGGCTGCTATTCGACATGGAAGAGTCGCTTGAGGCTCAACTCGTTTCGAAAGGCCAATTCGATGCATCCATCGTCGCAACAGACTACATCGCCAAAATCCAGCATAAAGGGACCTTCGACAATGTTGACGAAAGCCGATTGATATTCGGCTTGAATTCGGTCGGATGGGTCATCCCGCCAGTTACGAATATGGGTACGATCCGGGAGTTGCAGTCGACCGGCAATATTGCACTGATCCAGGATGTCTCAGTGAGGACGGCCATCGGCCAATTTGAACGATCCTTCGCTAAGGTCGAATTCAGCGCACTTCAGACCGTGGAGCTTATGAGCGCGGCCGCCCCGGAATTCATGGCCTGGTCGTATCTGCAGCCAAAAATAGAGGGCGAACACGACTCTGTGACCGAAGCCGAAGACGACTCCTACGGGTACGTTCATCGCTACGATTCGGAGCGCATTCTCAAGAATCCCGATGCTGCAAACATCACGTCCTGGGTATCGGGGTGGGGCGCTTACCACGCTTCGGTAATGGCTGAGCACCACGAGGACACAATCGAATTCCGCGACTTATTGCGTGAGCGACTCGAGCAATAGCGCGGGATCGACGGCCGTGCCGTTTAGATAGGTACCAAAGTGCAGGTGTGCACCGGTCACGCGGCCCGTGGCGCCGACGGCGCCTAGAGCGTCGCCCGTCTCGAGGGCCTGTCCCTCATCGACGCCAATCTCACTCAGGTGGCAATACATCGTGATGTAGCCCTGACCGTGATCGACGATGACGGTGTTGCCATTGAAATAGTAGTCGCCGGTCGCGGTAACAACGCCGGCTCGTGGTGCGAGGATCGGCGTTCCCGCGCTCGCCGCAATGTCCATGCCTTTGTGCGGTGATCGCGGCTCGTCATTAAAGAAACGACGTAAGCCGAAACTTGAACTGCGTGGGCCGTCGACCGGCGTTGCGAGGTTAACGCCGTCAAGGGAAACGTCACGCCAATTGCTTAAAGCTGCATCGATAATTTTTCTTTCGCGCCCAACCCGGGCGAGATTTTCTTCACTCAATGACACGAAACCCGGCGCGACGGTCAGGTGCTGTTCGAGATACGTATGCTCGACGACGGTGAATTGACGCTGGTCGCCATCAGCTATCGCTAAAGTTGTAGTTCCCGGTGGCATGTCGAGCGGTACACCGACCGCTGCGCGCCAGCGGCCATTATCTCGCATTACAAGAACACGTTTTCCCTCGAGTTTGACCGTGGGGGCAGTACCTTCCGCGGGCCCGAGGTCAATAAATGCGATTCCGCCCGGCCAGGTCGCTTCGTCGGCACTGGCACTGGCGCATAACAGCAACACGACAAGCAGTCTAATCATCGCGGTCTTCGGTCGATTTGACCGTTGCAATCAGTTCTCCGTGGGCAAGGCGTGCGCGGATATCGTCCCCGGGCAAAACATCACTCGGGCTTAGCAAAACTTTTCCGGTGGTCGCTTCTTCGACGATCGCATAACCGCGCTCGAGTGTGGCGAGCGGGCTGACCGAATGCAGCCCGCGCATCGCAAGCTCAAGGCGATGACTTACGCGGGCAACAGCGCCGCGAACCGCGGTACTCAGTCTCTGATTGACGGCAGCGAGCCGGCTTATCGATCGTTCGAGCATTGCCATCGGGCTGGTCTGAACGAGTCGACGGCTCAACCAGTCGAGCGTTTGTCCGAGGTCTTCGACGGTACGTCGCCCGAGCCTGGAAATCCGCATTGCCAGCGACTTCACAACGCGCAGCCAATCTTCGCGATCGGGAACAACGAGTTCAGCGGCACCGGACGGTGTTGGCGCACGCAGGTCCGCGACGAAGTCCGCGATCGTGAAGTCCACCTCGTGACCGACCGCACTGACGATCGGTATTGGTGACTCGGCGATTGCGCGAGCGAGTTGCTCGTCGTTGAACGCCCATAAGTCTTCGAGCGATCCGCCACCGCGTCCCAAAATCAGCACGTCGCATTCGCCACGCCGAATCGCCGTTGCCAATGCGGCGATCAGTTCCTGCGGTGCAGCATCACCCTGGACGGCGGCCGGGTAGATGACAACGGGAATCGACGGAAAGCGCCGCCCAAGAATACTGACGATGTCGCGGATCGCAGCGCCACTCGGCGAGGTGATGACGCCGATGCAAGTGGGCAGCTTCGGCAATTCCTGCTTGCGATCTTCGTCGAACAGGCCTTCAGCGGCCAATTTCTTTTTTAGCACCTCAAATTGGCGTTTGAGCGCGCCTTCCCCGGCTGGCTCGATCTGCTCGACGATTAACTGATAGTCGCCGCGCGCTTCGTAAAGGCTGACTCGGCCGTAGACGAGTACCTGGTCCCCGTCCTTGAAGCTGATTGTTGGGCCGCGCTGGCGCTGGCGAAAAAATGCCGCCCGAATCTGCGCGGATTTGTCTTTCAGCGTGAAATACACGTGCCCGGACGCGGGTCGCGCGATGTTGGAGATCTCGCCCTCAACCCAGAGCCGCGCGAGACCCTGCTCGAGCAATGTCTTTGCCTGGCGATTGAGCTGGCTGACGGTTATCGCGGCCGCGAAGGCGCTCGCTTGGCCCGAATTTTCCATGCTCGCGAGTATATCGGACCCTGCCCAGCTTTTGCCGAAATTATCATGCGCGTACAATTGACCGTTTAACCACTCACCGGACACAAGAATCCCCATGCGAATCGCCAAGGAAGCTCTGACTTTTGATGATGTGCTGCTGCAACCGGGCTACTCCGATGTACTGCCCCGGGAAGTCGATCTCAGCACGCAACTGACCCGCGAAATAACGCTCAATATTCCGATTCTGTCGGCCGCGATGGACACCGTGACCGAGTCGCGTCTCGCGATTGCGCTGGCCCAGGAAGGCGGCATGGGCATCATCCACAAAAGCATGGAGATCGAACAGCAGGCACGCGAAGTTCTGGCGGTCAAGAAATTCGAAAGCGGTATTGTTCGCAAGCCGATAACGGTGGCACCCGATACGACGATTCGGGAAGTGATCGACTTGACCCACGCAATGGGAATTTCCGGCGTACCAGTCGTCGATGGCAAAGAAACGGTGGGCATCGTCACGGGTCGCGATTTGCGATTCGAGACGCAACTGGATGCGCCGGTCTCAGAAGTCATGACGCCGCAAGAGCGACTCGTCACGGTCCGCGAAGGTGCCGATAACGATGAAGTCGTTTCGTTGTTGCATCAACACCGCATAGAGAAGGTTCTTATCGTTGGCGATAATTTTGAACTCAAAGGCATGATTACGGCAAAGGACTTTCAAAAAGCCAAAGACTACCCGCAGGCTTGTAAGGACGATCGCGGCGCATTGCGCGTTGGTGCTGCGGTGGGTACGGGCCATGACACCGACGACAGGGTGGATGCCCTGGTCGAGGCAGGCGTCGACCTGTTGATCGTCGACACGTCGCACGGACACTCGAAGGGCGTGATTGATCGAATACGCAGGATCAAGGACAAGTATTCCGATCTGCAGATTATTGGCGGCAACATCGTGACCGAAGAAGCGGCGGAGCTGCTCGTCAAGGCGGGAGCTGATGGTGTCAAGGTTGGTATCGGGCCCGGATCGATCTGCACTACGCGCATTGTCGCAGGCGTCGGTGTTCCGCAGATTTCGGCCGTCGCCGACGTAGCCGCGGCTATGAAAAAGAAGAGCATTCCATTAATTGCCGACGGCGGCATTCGCTACTCGGGTGATATTGCGAAAGCGCTTGTCGCGGGTGCGCATTCCATAATGATTGGTGGGTTGTTTGCCGGTACCGAAGAGTCACCCGGCGAGGTCGAGCTTTACCAGGGCCGTTCGTACAAATCCTACCGGGGCATGGGATCGTTGGGTGCGATGGGGCGATCGTACGGTTCATCCGATCGTTATTTTCAGGACGCGACCGAGGAGCTCGAAAAACTCGTGCCCGAAGGGGTTGAAGGTCGGGTTGCTTACAAAGGTAGCCTGGTGGCGATCGTGCATCAGCTGATCGGTGGGGTGCGTGCCGCGATGGGGTACACGGGTAGCAGTACGATTGAGGAAATGCGCACCAAGCCGAAATTCGTGCAAATTTCGGGCGCTGGCATGGCGGAAAGCCACGTTCACGATGTCACCGTTACCAAGGAGCCACCGAATTACCGCAAGAACTAAGAGAATGAGCAAGGACATTCATGCTGATCGCTTGTTGATTCTCGATTTCGGCAGCCAAACCACACAACTCATCGCCAGGCGGGTTCGCGAATGCGGCGTGTATTCGGAAATCCACGGCTGGGACATGTCGGATGACGAGATACGCGAATTCGGGGCGTCGGGTGTTGTGCTGTCCGGCGGACCGGAGTCCGTCAATCTTGAGAATCCCCCACGGGTATCACACGCCGTGTTCGAGCTCGGCGTGCCCGTGCTCGGCATCTGCTACGGCATGCAGACCATGGCGGCAGAGCTGGGCGGCGAAGTGGAGCAGTCGTCGCACCGCGAGTTCGGCTATGCGGAGGTCACGCCGGACGGTTCGGCGCTACTTGACGGCCTGAGCGACAGCGAGGGCTCGACGCCGCAACTGAAAGTCTGGATGAGCCACGGTGATCGAGTCGAGGCGGTGCCGCCCGGCTTTACGATTACGGCGTACAGCGATAACTCACCGATGGCCGTGATGGAGAACGCCGAAAAGCATTTTTACGGTGTGCAGTTTCATCCCGAAGTAACACACACGTTGCAGGGACAACAGATTCTCGAGCGATTCGTTCGCGATATTTGCGCTTGTTCCGGTGACTGGACGCCCAGCAACATCGTCGCGGATGCGATCGTAAATACTCGCGAACGGGTCGGCGATGGGCACGTGTTGCTCGGCCTGTCAGGCGGTGTGGATTCTTCAGTGGTCGCGGCATTGCTGCATGAGGCAATTGGCGATCAGTTAACCTGCGTCTTCGTTGACCACGGCCTGCTTCGGCACAACGAAGGCGACCAGGTCATGCAAACATTCGCCGATCATCTTGGCGTCAACGTGATTCGAGTCAATGCAGCGGACCGATTCTTCGATGCCCTTGCAGGCGAGGCTGATCCGGAGAAGAAGCGCAAGATTATCGGCGGCATGTTCATCGAAGTCTTCGACGAGGAGGCGCGCAAACTTGAGAACATCGAGTGGCTCGCGCAGGGAACAATCTATCCTGATGTCATTGAATCGGCTGGCGCGTCCACCGGCAAGGCACAGCTTATCAAGTCGCACCACAACGTCGCCGGCCTGCCCGACAATATGCGCATGTCCCTGGTTGAGCCATTACGCGAATTGTTCAAAGACGAAGTCAGGAAAATCGGTCTCGAACTCGGACTGCCGCGCGAAATGGTTTATCGACACCCGTTCCCGGGTCCGGGCCTTGGTGTACGGGTACTCGGCGAGATCAAGCGAGAATTCGTCGCGCAACTTCAATTGGCGGACGACATCTTCATCGGCGAATTGCGCAAGCATGATTTGTACGACGAAGTCAGCCAGGCATTCGCGGTGTTTTTGCCCGTCAAGTCGGTTGGCGTCATGGGCGACGGACGTCGCTATGAGTACGTAATCGCATTGCGAGCAGTCGAGACGATCGATTTCATGACTGCACGCTGGGCCAGGCTTCCGTACGATTTTCTTGAGCATGTCTCGCTGCGGATAATCAATGAAGTTGATGGCATATCCCGCGTGACCTACGACATCTCGGGCAAACCGCCCGCGACAATTGAGTGGGAGTAAATGACCGACCAGGATGCGGTTTTCATGCAGGCGGCGCTTGAACAGGCGCAGCTGGCGGCATCAAGCGGTGAGGCGCCGGTTGGCGCGGTGCTTATTGCTGGCGGGGACGTGCTTGCGCGCGGCCATAACCGAAGTATCGTTGACAATGACCCAAGCGGCCACGCAGAGATCGTCGTACTGCGCGAAGCGGGTCAGGCGCGTGGTAACCACCGTCTGGCTGACGCAATCCTGTATGTCACGCTTGAGCCTTGCGCGATGTGCGTCGGCGCGATAGTGCAGGCGCGCGTAGCACGTGTTGTATTCGGTGCGTATGACCCCAAAGCGGGTGCGCTGGGCAGCGCGATTGATCTGAGCGACAGCCCGGCCTTCAACCACCGCTTCGAAATCCAGGGCGGCATGCTCGCTGACGAATGTGGCGCGTTGCTCCGAGCATTCTTCGAGCAACGTCGAATATAGACGGCCACAAACGGGAGATTGCTCATCGTCATGGCTCGCTGCGCTGCGCTTTACTTCCGATGAACAACATCCCGTTCGCGGCCATCTGTCTACGTCGAAGTAATCTCCGTTGAAGGTTCCGGCGCAACGTCCGGCGGAATTTCGAGATCGAGTTCCGGCACCCCTTCGTTGGCCGTCAACCATTTCAGAATGTTGTAGTAACTGCGGATGTTGTTGACGTAAAGCACCGGCTCCCAGCCGCGCGCGTAGCCGTAGGGTACTCGCGTGTACCACTTGCGTTGTGAGAGCAGCGGCAGCACATTGCTGATATCGACCCAGGTGTCGCCATTACCGCCTTGCCATTCGACGATCTGGCGCGCGTCCTTGATGTGATTGAATCCGACGTTATAGGCGGCCAGCGCCATCCAGGTTCGATCGGGCTCATCCACGCTATCGGCGACGCGTTCCGTTTGTCGGGCATAAAACTGGGCGCCGCCAAAAATGCTGTTCTCGGGATCAACGCGATCGTCAATGCCGAGATAGCGAGCCGTATCTTTGGTCAACATCATGATACCGCGGACGCCGGTCGGCGAGACGGCCTGCGAGCGCCAGTGCGATTCCTGGTAACCGATAGCGGCAAGCAAGCGCCAGTCCACTCCCCATTGTCGCCCGGCTTTTTCGAAGAAGTCACGATATCGCGGTAATCGACTCGAATAATGGCGAATGAAATTTCGTGTGCCGACGTAGTCGAATTTGCGCGTGTGCCCGTAGTAGCGATCTCTGATTTGCGCGAGCGTACCGACCCGGTCTGCGCGGATCAGAAAATCGTCGGCTCGCGCCAGCAACGTATCGCCAATATCGCGCGGAAAGGCCCAGGCGAGCGGATCGCCAATTTTGAGGTCGAGCGCCACACGCAGGTCCGGATAAAAGTGCCGCTGAATATTGAACTCGGTGCTATCGGCAACTGTAAAGTCGACCTGTCCCGCGGCGACTTTCTCGAGCAGATCGGCGACTTCGACGTCGGCGTTCTCGGTCCACGTGAGATCGGGGTAAATCTCTTGCAACGACGCGAGCATATCGACATGACTCGTACCGGCGACGACCTCGATCGGGCGGCCGATTACCTCGTCGATCGAACGCGGTTTGCCCGTGCCGAGCTTGTAAATGAGGTGCATGTCGACCGTCTCGTAGGGAAAACCGAAACTGACGTATTCTCGACGGGACGGCGTCATGGACAGACCCGCGGCAGCGAGATGCGCTTTTCCGGACAGCATGAACGGCAAGACCTCGGAGACGCTTTGTACGGTATCAATAACCAGCGTGACGCCAAGCTCGTCGGCGAACGCCTTCGCGAGATCGTACTCAGGACCCGAAGGGCCATCTGGTCCGACGACGTAAGCCGTCGGGCTGTCACGCGTGACGACACGCAACATGCCGGTTTCGAGTACCTGCTCAAGCAGAGGTGGCGGCGATGAACAGGTGCCGACCAACCCGGCCAATGTAATGACGAGCAAAAGGCGCAAGCCGTTTCTCCGTGCTTCGTCCGTGGTGCTGATTCTGCCACAAACAGCGGTGCTACTGGCTATTTGCGCCTGCATTTGCGTACAATCCGTGGCCCCGCGGAGAGGTGTCTGAGTGGTCGAAAGAGCTTGATTCGACCAATCGGCGTAGCCCCGGATTAGGACGCACAAAGTGCGCCCCGAAGGGGTGAGCTCGCGAAGCGAGCGAATCAAATCAAGTGTACTGGCGCCGGCAGGCGCCTTGTTAGAAAGTGTAGTTCGAGTGGAGAGGTGTCTGAGTGGTCGAAAGAGCTTGATTCGAAATCAAGTGTACGGTTTTCCCGTACCGTGGGTTCGAATCCCACCCTCTCCGCCAGTAACAAAAAAAGCCCCCTTCAGGGGGCTTCTTTTGTTTTAGGAGAGTGTATGGGCTTGGAAAGGTGCCTATGGCGCCTGAGATTGTAGAACCCCAATGTCCGCTTTGAGGCTTGGCGTTGTCTACTATACTGGGGGAAGTCCACAAAGCGGACATTGGTGTCGAAGATTCGGACTCGGTCTCGCGACCCATTGTACTGTGTCACTCGATAGCTGAAGCTCAATACCTTGGGGAAAAAATAATGACAAAAAACATCCTGAAAATCGCCATCACGATTTTACTTATAGGATGTGCACCAGACGATCAGCCAGCAACAGAAACGAACGCTGCGCCACCAGTCGATGCAGCTGATACCGTCTACACTAATGGCAAGATCTACACCGTTAACGAGGATCAGCCCTGGGCTGAAGCGGTGGCAATCACGGATGGCCGGTTTGTCTATGTCGGCAACGATGCTGGCGTCACACAATTCATCGGTCCTTCCACACGGAAAGCTGAGCTTGCAGGTCGGCTCGTTATCCCTGGCATCGTTGATGGTCACACCCATCCGGGATACAACGGTGCGGAACGCTTTGGCACGACGCTCCCCGAAACGAACCCAGAAGACTTCTTAAAGGCCGTCCAGGACTATTCAGACAGTCATCCCGGTGACGATATGATCAGACTCTGTTGCTGGGCCAACAATTGGTACGTCAGCGGTAAAGAAGGGCCGCACAAAGAAGTTTTGGATGCGGCTGTATCCAATAGACCTGTATGGATTAACGCTGAGGCGTGGCACAGCGCCTGGCTAAATTCCAGAGCGCTCGAAAAAATCGGTGTCGATAACGATACGCCCGATCCGCGCGTAGGTGTGGCTGTCTATGCGCGCGATGAGGCGGGGGAGCTTACCGGATGGGTTAAGGAAGGAGCGGCATGGCAGCATTTCGCGGAGCAGTTTCCTGTTGACGTGGAGGTTCATCAGAAAAGCATCGTGGCTTTTCTCGACATCCTCAGTGAACACGGTGTGACGACGGTATATGACGGCGGTAATTTCGGCTATGACGATCAGGTTTACAGCTTCCTGTCGCAGTTGGATAACAACGGGCAGTTGCCGCTTCGTTACGAGGGCACCTATCAGATATTTGTTCCCGAACGCCGCTTCGGTGCGGTTGCAGAGATGCGGCGCCTCCAAAAACAATACGGGGGCGCGCGGCTGCAGTTCAAAACCATCAAACTCTTCATGGATGGCATCAATGAAAACCGTACGGGCGCCATGTTGGAAGCCTATAGCGATAATCCGGACTATGTTGGCAACACGATGTTGTCCGTGGGCGAGCTACGCGATTTCCTGATCGAACTTCATGAAGAGAAATTCGATCTTCATATACACATCATTGGGGACATGGCCGCCCGACGCGTGCTTGACGGTGTCGAGGCTGCGAAGCAGCAGGTGGGTGATAGCTTCTACCCGAGGGTCACCGTGGCACACATTGAGTTTGCCGATCCAACGGACTTGGAACGGTTTGCCGAACTTGGAATCATTTCTACCTTCACGCCGTGGTGGCACGGCGTGGATATTGACAGCGTCGTTGCTCCTGCAGCCGGTCCGGAGCGTATGTCACGCACCTATATTGCAAAGCCGTTGTTTGATGCCGGTGCGCTTGTGACATTTTCGAGCGACGAATGGGACCGACCTCAAGTGCTGACTCCCTTTTTGGGCATGCAGGTCGGGCACAACAGGCAATACCCCAAAGAGTGGTTGGCGGACGGGGACGACGGCTCTGCTTATCGGCTGCCCGAGTCAGAGAAACTGGATTTGGAATTGATGATCAAGGGTTACACGATTAACGGCGCCCACCAATTTCGACTGGAAGATGACATCGGATCCATTGAAGTTGGAAAGATTGCTGACCTTGTCGTACTTGATGACAATCTATTTGATATGGACCGTTATAACATCTGGAAAGTAAAACCTTCAGCTGTCGTCATGGAAGGCAAACTCATTCAAGGATCGCTACCAGAATAAATCCATCTTTATATTGTCCGCTTTCGGGAAAAGTTGCCTGAATAAGTAAGTAGAATGAAAAAGGCCCCAACGGGGCCTTTTTGTTTTGCTCATCTAGCTCGAGGTCTGCGCTCCGCCACGCGAACCATGTTTTATCGCCAGATGTGATGCCGGTCTCAGATTATCCGATCGCTAGTGACGAATAATGACAGTGGTAGGGAGGATGTGACATGAGAGACAAGAGCTATACACCTTATAACGCGTGGCGATTTGCGTTGATCGCTGCCACCCTGACGGTTGGTGCCTGTGATGCGGTCAATGAAGCAGTCGATGCGATAGACGACATCGGCAACGACGCGGACGTCCACTACTATCTCTCGCTCGGCACATCGTTGTCGGTCGGCGTACAACCGGATGGCAATGGCATACTGCTGCCGACTAACGATGGTTATGCGGACCAGCTTTTCGACCGCATCAGGCC
>Ga0114950_10000388_pt1 | contig 29503 bp, 27 predicted proteins | sample N075metaG_FD_83503 | JGI IMG/M metagenome (GOLD analysis project Ga0114950, IMG submission 83503) | Deep subsurface microbial communities from Kermadec Trench to uncover new lineages of life (NeLLi) - N075 metaG | ecosystem: Environmental > Aquatic > Marine > Ocean trench > Sediment | place...
ATCGAGGTCACGACCGATTTCGAGATCGTCTAGCCGTAACCCGTTGAGTAGGTTGTAGGTCCGCCGCGCCGCAGCAGGAGGGCGTTGAGATATCCGGGCTAGCTCGCGCCATCGGGCTCGCGCCGCTGTGACCCCTCGAGAAATGCGGGCTAGTCGGCTTTCTGCTTGAGCTCCAGAAGCACACCACCGAGTACACTCGGGTGCACGAACGCGATCTTCGAGCCTTCCGCCCCCGGGCGTGGGCGCTCGTCGAGCAGGGCAACATCCGCCTCGGCAAGCTCAGCGAGCGTCGCCTCGATATCCTCGACAAGGATGCAGATATGGTGCATACCCTCTCCGCGCTTGTCGATGAATCGAGCCACAGCCCCGGAATCGTCAATCGGCGCGATCAACTCGACACGGGCGTCGCCCGGCAGTCTCATGAAAGCGACCTCCACACCCTGCTGTTCCACCGCTTCGCGTCCGCTCAGCTCGGCGCCCAGGACGGCCTCGTAGGTCGCGCAGGCGCGATCCAGGTCGCGTACCGCGATCCCGATGTGGTCGATCGGCCCGCTAGGAACGAGGCTCATTCGTCAAACACTTCCCGCACGATGCGTTGCGCCGCGGCGTGCGGATCGAGATCACCGGAAGCGATCGCTTCGACCAGCTCTGCCTCGCGATTCTCATCAAAGCCACGGTCTCGCACAGCGCTCATCAGACGCTCGCGCAACAGCGTACGCAGACGCAAACGCGCCAGCGTACGCCGTTTCTCCCCGGCCTTGCTGCTCGAGCGATACCAGTTCTCATGGTCCTCGATCGCCCCCTTCAACGCGTCGACACCGTCGCCTTCGGTCCCGACCGTACGGACGATCGGCGGCGGCCACTCTCCCTCGTCGACCCGCGTGACCCAGGCGTGGAGATGGGCCTCGGCCCGGTCGGCGCCCGGCAGATCGGATTTGTTGAGCACGAAGATATCGGCGACCTCCATGATGCCGGCCTTGATCGCCTGGATCTCATCCCCGCCGACCGGGGTCAACACGACGCACGTCGTGTCGGCGACGCCGGCGATGTCGACCTCGTCCTGGCCAACGCCCACCGTTTCGACCAGCAAACGATCGAGGCCGGCTACCGACAGAAGCACCAGGGTGTCGTATACCGCTGCAGCCAGACCGCCCATCGCCCCACGCGTCGCCATGCTGCGCACGTAGACCCCCGGATCCTCGCTGTGTCGCTGCATGCGCACGCGGTCGCCGAGGAGGGCGCCGCCGGTGAACGGACTTGTCGGATCGATCGCCAAGACGCCGATACTCGTTGCCTCGGCGCGGTAGGCAGCGGTGAGGCCATCGACGAGCGTGCTCTTGCCGCAGCCACTCGGGCCCGTGATGCCCACGATCGGCGCCTCACCGCCGCGTGGGAACGCTTCACGGACCAAGCCGATGCCATCGCCGTTCTCAACCGCACTGATCGCCTGCGCCAGGGCGCGGCGATCGCCAGCGGCGATTCGATCGACGATCGAACAGATATCCGGTCCGGTTTGCGCGTCGACCGGCACGTCAGGCACGCAGCAGCTCGCGCGCGATCACCAACCGCTGGATCTCGGAGGTTCCCTCGCCGATCGTGCAGATCTTCGAATCACGGTAAAACTTTTCGACCGGGTAATCCTTCACGAACCCATACCCGCCGAACACCTGAACCGCCTGCTCGGAGGCTCGCACAGCGAGCTCGCTGGCATAGAGCTTGGCCATCGACGCGGCCTTTTTCAACGATTCCCCGGCATCCTTGAGCGCGGCGGCGCGCCACACCAGGCAACGGGCAGCGCGGATCTGACTCGCCATCGCCACCAGTTTCCACTGAATTGCCGTAAAGGTGCCGATCGGCCGTCCGAACTGATGACGCTCGCGCACGTAGCTCAGGCAAGCGTCAAGGGCCCCCTGCGCCAGACCCACGGAGAGGGCTGCAACGCCGATACGGCCGGCGTCGAGCACCCGGAGCGCATCGACGAAACCCTCGTCCTTGTTGCCCAGCACGTTCTCGGGCGGTACCTCGACGTCAACGAGAATGAGCTCGACCGTATCCGAGGCGCGGCATCCGAGCTTGTCTTCTTTGCGACCGATTTGGAACCCGGGAGCGTCGGTCGCGACAGCGAACGCCGTGATGCCACGGCTTCCGAGCTCGGGGCTGGTGACCGCATGAACGACGGCCAGCTTGGCCCGCGCCCCGTTGGTGTTGAAAGTCTTGGTGCCGTTGAGGACCCAAACGCCGCGTTCGGCGCTCCAATTCGCCGTCGTGCGGGTGCCGGCGGCATCGGACCCAGCTTGCGGCTCGGTCAGACCCCAGGCCCCGATCCATTCACCGGAGGCGAGCCTCGGCAGGTAGCGGCGCTTTTGTTCCTCGTTGCCGGCGAGCAGCACATGACCGATGCACAGCGAGTTGTGCGCCGCCACGCTGAGAGCGACGGCGGGGTCGATGCGCGCCATCTCCTCGATCATCGTCACGTACTCCATCGAGCTCAGCCCGGCGCCGCCGTACTCCTCAGGGACGAAGGCGCCGAGGAACCCGAGCTCGGCGATCTGTTGCATGAGCTCGTCTGGAAACGCCTGCGCCTCGTCCCATTCGCGCACGTTCGGCTCGATCACGTCCTGGGCGAAGCTGCGAACGGTAGAGGCGACGAGGCTCTGCTCTTCGCTGATGACGAACTCCAAGGGGCCTCCGGACGGACGGTGCGCTCGATTGATCGAGACCCGCTGCGGCCGCCGCCTCGGCGACTCGATGTAGGTCTCCACGTTATTATAGGCGCCCCCGAACAGTATTCACGAATCACTGGAGACTCCATCTCGAATCCTGCAAGTAGCCCGCATATCTCAACCCCGTTGGTCGCGAGGGCGCGGCGAGGGGCATGGATGCAAAGCGTCCACCGGAAGGGGACCGCAAGCGTATTGGACAATACGTCGAGGTGCCCGACCGAGCGCAACGCTCTACACTCGCGCTCCTCCGCGGCCGTACCAGGAGGGCGTTGAGATATGCAGGCTAGAGCCGAGCTGCACGCGCATACGATCCACTCGGACGGCGTGCTGACGCCGGAAGAGCTCGTCGCCGAGGCCGAGCGCGTCGCTCTCGCCGCTCTCGCCGTCACCGACCACGATATCGTCGGCGGCGTCGCCCCGGCGCGTGCCGCGGCACGAGGCCTCGACCTCGAGATCGTGGCGGGGATCGAATTCTCCACCAACCTCGGTGACCACGAGATCCACATGCTCGGTCTCTTTATTGACGAGACGGATGATGGGCTCCTCGAGTGCGCCCGGCAGTCGCGCCGTTTTCGACACCAGCGCGCCGCCGAGATCGTCGGACGTCTCAACGATCTCGGCGTCGGGGTGGAGTTCTCCGCCGTCGAGGCCGCCGCCGGTAACGGAAGCATCGGTAGGCCCCATATCGCCCGAGCCTTGGTGGAGCACGGTGCCGCTGCGACCCTCGACGAAGCCTTCCGGCGCTTCATCGGTATCGGACGCCCGGCGTTCGTCCCCAAACCGACCGTCGGCGCCAAAGAGGTGATCCGCGTCGTGCATCGTGCCGGCGGAGTTGCGATACTTGCGCATCCGGCGAGCAGCCGCGTGCGGCGGGAGGAGATCCACGACCTCGTCGGGCTCGGCCTCGACGGTTTCGAAGTGAGACACCCGAAACACACCTCGTCGACTCGGAAGAAGTTGGGGAGCTTGATTGAGGAGATGGGGTTACTACCCTCTGGGGGCTCCGACTTTCACGGCCCCGGCGTCGGAACCACAGAGCTCGGCGAGCACGCGGTCCCGGTCGAGTGGTTGGAAGCGCTGCGGAAAGCCGCCGCCGAACACCGTGCCCAGGGACCTTCTACCGAAGAGACAGCATGAGCATCAAACCCGATACCTGGATTCGAAAGATGGCCCTCGAGGAACGCATGATCGTGCCTTTCGAGGAGGGCCAAGTGAGCAAGAACGTCGTGTCGTACGGTCTCTCTGCCTACGGATACGACATCCGCATCGCCGACGAGTTCAAGCTCTTCACCAACCTCAACACGAGTGTCGTCGACCCCAAGAACTTCGACCCCGACTCGTTCGTCGATTTCAAAGGCGAGGTCTGCATCATTCCGCCGAATTCGTTCGCCTTGGCGCGCTCGATGGAATACTTTCGCATCCCGCGCTCGACGCTGGTGATCTGCGTCGGAAAATCGACCTATGCGCGCTGCGGCATCATCACCAACGTGACACCGCTCGAACCCGAGTGGGAGGGGCACCTGACGCTGGAGATTTCCAACACGACGCCCCTTCCAGCCAAGATCTACGCCAATGAGGGCATCGCCCAGCTACTGTTTTTCGAGAGCGATGCTCTATGCGAAACCTCCTACGCCGACCGATCCGGCAAGTACCAGGCGCAGACCGGGGTAACCGTGCCGCTCATCGACCGGAGCTCCTGATGAAGATATCCACGACCAACGCCCCCGCTGCCGAGCTCGAAACCGAGGCGCTGATCCTCGCCATTCCCGAAGATGCCGACAAACCGACGCCTTGGGAGGCGGTCGACGCCGCGGTCGGGGGCATCGTTTCCGATGCGCTCGCCGGTCATGGCTTCGAGGGCAAGCGCGATCAGACCCTTTCGCTCTCCACCCCCGGCGGACGCAGCCGCGAGATCGTCCTCGTCGGCCTCGGCCCCTCAGCGGAGGTCGACCTCGAGGTCTGGCGTCGCGCGGTTGCCACCGCCGCCACCGAGGCGCGGCAGCGCGGCAACGGCAAGATTGCGGTGCCGGTGCCCGAGATCAACGGCCACGATGCCGGCGAGCTTGCCGCCGCGGCCACCGAAGCGATCATCTTGACCTCGTATCGATACCGCGAGTTCAAAGCCGCCCCGGCCGGGCGCGTTGAGCTTGGGGAGGTCTTGATCGCCGCCCCGGTGGATGTGGCGGATGCCACCGAACGCGCCCACAAGATCGCCGACGCCACCAGCTGGGCGCGCGATCTCGTCAATACGCCGAGCAACGAGAAGCGCCCCGATGCGCTCGCCGCACGCGCCGCCGACATGGCCGCGGCCGCCGGGTTGAACTGTGAAGTGATCGATGATGCCGCGGCCCGCGAGATCGGGCTCAACGCTTTGGTCGCCGTCGGCGCCGGCTCCGCCGTCGGACCACGGCTGGTGCTTCTCGAGCACCGCCCGTCGGGCGCCGAAGGCCCACCCACGGTGATCGTCGGCAAGGGAATCACCTTCGATACGGGCGGCATCTCCTTGAAGCCCCCAGCGAAAATGGCGGCCATGAAGAGCGACATGGCCGGCGCTGCAGCGGTCTACGGCACCATGCGGGTCCTCGCCGAGGTGGACGCCCCGAGGTGGGTGGTGGGCGTCACCCCACTGGCTGAGAACATGCCGAGTTCGGCGGCCTACCGCCCGAGTGACATCATCCGGGCGTACGACGGTACGACGATCGAGGTGATCAACACCGACGCCGAAGGCCGCGTCGTTCTTGCCGACGCCTTGGCCTACGCCCGCAAGCACTACGAGCCCCGCTGCATGGTGGATCTCGCCACCCTGACCGGCGCCTGTGTGGTCGCCCTCGGGTCGCTCGCGGCCGGGCTCATGGGGACGGACGACGAGCTGTGCGAGGCGCTTATCGCCGCCGGCGAGGCCACCGGTGAGCGGCTCTGGCGGCTTCCCGCCTGGCGCGAGTACGACAAGATTATCGACAGCGACGTAGCCAACGTGCGCAACTCGGCGGGCCGTGATGCCGGAGCGGTAACCGCGGGGATGTTCCTCAAGCGCTTCGTCGGCAACACCCCGTGGGCCCACCTGGACATCGCCGGAACCGCGTTCCTCAGCAAGTCGACGCCCTACCAACCCAAAGGCGGGACGGGCTTCGGCGTTCGTCTGCTGACCCGCTGGCTGACCGCTTGAGTGATCCCGTGCCCATCGACGCCAAGGAGCGCGTCGAGAAGCTGTGCGCCGCCTTCGAGGACCGGCGGCGAGCCCTCGTCCTGACGCACGACAACCCCGATCCGGACGGGCTCGCCAGCGCCTTCACGCTGGCCGCCGTTCTCACCCATCTGACGGACGTCGAATGCGAGGTCGGGTACGCGGGCATCATCGGACGCGCCGAGAACCGTGCCATGCTCCGCACGCTCGAGCTGGCGCCGACGCGCATCCACGGCGATACCCTGGAGCGCTTTGACGCGTTCGCTTTGGTCGATACCCAGCCCGGCTTCGGCAACAATTCCCTCCCGGAAGATCGCCAGGCGACCGCTGTCGTCGACCACCACCCGGGGGCTGGCGACCTCGACGATGTCGCCTTCGTCGACATTCGCGAAGGCTACGGAGCCTGCGCGACGATCGTCCACGAATACGCCCAGGTGGGTGGCGTTCCGCTGCCGGAAAACCTCCTCACGGCGCTGTTCTACGCCATCAAGTCCGAAACCCAGGAACTCGGCCGCGGCGCCGGCTACGCCGACCGCGAGGCGTACCTGAGTCTCCTGCCTCGGGCCGACAAACTGGCCATCGCTCGAATCCAACGGGCTCCCGTGCCCCGCAACTACTTCCGTGCCTTCCAGGTTGCGATCGAAAACGCACGCCTCTACGGGCGCACCGTTGTCACCGACCTGCAGCGGGTCGACACACCCGATCTGGTGGCCGAGATCGCCGACTTTCTGCTCCGCCTCGATGGTGCCGACTGGGCGGTATGCATGGGGCGCTACCAGGACAGCGTGGTGATGTCATTGCGCACTGCCGAGGAGGAGGCGCACGCCGGGAAGGTCATCCGCCGCGTCGTCACCGGGCTGGGACGTGCCGGCGGCCACGGCTCGATGGCCGGCGGGCGTGTTCCACTTGAAGGTCGCGACTACGACAACGTGGCGGCGCAGATCCGCGAACGTTTGATCAACGAGCTCGCCGGCGACGCCGCCAAGGGTGAATCGTTGGTGCCGAACTAACCGGGTCGTCCCCTACTCGGCAGGCCCTTCGACCCGCTTCGGCGATACGATCCCGCCGCTGACCACGAAGCGCAGCGCCGCTTCGACGCTCATGTCCAGAAAGATCAGTTCGTCCCGCCGTGCCAGCACCAAGATACCCGAGGTCGGGTTGGGCGTCGTCGGCACGAAGACGTTGACGGTCGGATGCGGGGTGCTGTCCTGGAGCTCGCCCTCGGTCGGCGCGGTGACCAACGCGACGGTATAGATCCCGTGACGCGGGTACTCGATGAGAACGACCGACTCGAAGGTCCGACCGGAACTGCTGTAGAAGGTCTCGACGAGCTGTCGCGCCGAGCCGTAGATGCTCTTCACGAGCGGGATGCTGAGCGCCAGGTCGTCCATCTTGCGGACCAGAGCCCGGCCCAGGAAGTTGCTCCCGGCCAGCCCCACCAGGTAGATCACCACGACGGTCAGGACGAGGCCGATGAAGCCGGCCGCCATTCCGGCGCCGGGCAAGTCCAGAAGCGACGCCAGGCCGACGGCATCGATGAGCCTCATGACGGGCGGGGTCACGAAGCGCTGCACCGGACGAAGAATGAGGGCGAACAGCCACAGGGTGACGACGAGCGGCAGAATCATCAGCAACCCGGCTAACACCGACCGGCGAAAGTGTGCCACCACACCCATCAGATCGAGCCGCCATCCAGTCGCAGCCGACCCCAGAAACCGAGGCCATACTGCGCCGCCGACAGCAATGACAGGATGACAACCAGCCACAAGCCGTACTCGCCGAGGAAGAAATACTCGCCGAGATACGGGGGACCGAGGATCAGCAAGATGAGCGTGAACATCTGCACCGTGGTCTTGTACTTGCCGAGAGATGACGCCGGGATGTTGACTCCCTGGTCGGCGGCGATCGAACGGAGGCCGCTGATCGCCAGTTCACGGCCGATGATGATCACCACCATCCACGCCGGCGCGAGACCGAGCTCGACCAGTGATATGAAGGCCGCCGAGATCAACAGCTTGTCAGCAACCGGGTCGAGCAGTTGCCCGAGTGTCGTGACCTGATGGCGGGTCCGCGCCAGATATCCGTCGAACCAATCCGTCAACGACGCGACGATGAACACCGATAGCCCGATGAGCCGGTACTCCGTGAGCAGGAAGACAACCAGAATCGGGACGAGAAAGATCCGCAGCACCGTCAGTGCGTTGGGTAGTGTCCAATTTCCGCCAGACGCGGAGGCCAAATCGGTGCTCGCCTGTCCAGTTTGTGACCTATTCGCCATCACTCGCCCGGTTCCGTTCGGGATATTCTAGCAGGGTGCAAAAGAAGCTCCTGCGGTACGATCAGGTGCTCCGTCCCGCCGACCGCCACCTAAACCGAATGCGCTTCTCCGTTCGTTCTTCATTTCCAGCGACGCATCGAATTCGCATCGATGCTCGCGGCACGCTCGAGCCCGTGCACTCCCACAACTGGCGGATCGAGGCATTCCTCGTGGCCGACGATGACGTAGCCACTGCTGCTGCCGCGGCGAAGACGTTTCTCGCCCGCTGGGTGGCCCGCTACGAGGGCAACTGCTTCAACGACGTGGCGCCGTTCGATGAGATCAATCCGACCGCCGAGGAAGTCGCACGCGCGCTGGCCGAAGAGTTGGCTGCTGCCGTGCCGAACGTAGCGATCATAGGTGTCGAGGTCGGGGAGGCCGCCGGTTTCAGCGCCACCTACTGGACCGATACCGGCCACTGAATCAGCGACTGCTGAACGCTGTCACCCGGCGCCTGTCAACGTAGCTCTGCAAGCCGATCTCGATGGCCTCCGCGAGCGCGGATCGATAAGCGGCGCTCTTGAGCCACGCCTCCTCCTCCTCGTTGCTCACGAACGAGGCCTCCACGAGAATGGCGGGCATACGGGCGCCGACGAGCACGAAGAAGGGAGCCGTCTTGACACCCAGATCATGGACGTTCTGATAGCTCTTGGCGACGTGCATCACGAGGCTGTCTTGGATCGAGGCAGCGAGCTCTCCGGATGCGGCCTGGAAGTCATTCTTCACGATCATTTCGAGCATCTCTTCGAGATCGCCCATGCTACCGGCCTCGCCCGACGCGTTTTCGCGCGCCGCCGTCTCGGCGGCGCCCGGGTCGAGCGCCAGGTCGAGGTAGTAGGTCTCGAAGCCACGCAGTCTGCGGTTGCGGGCCGAGTTGATGTGGATCGAGATGAACAGGTCAGCGTCGACGCCGTTGGCGAAGTCGGTGCGCTCCTTGAGGCTCACCGTGCTGTCATCTTCACGAGTCAGCAGAACTTCATAGCCCGCGGTCCGCAGCCGTTCCGCCAGCGTCAGCGACAACTGCAGGGAGAGCTGCTTTTCGGTGGCCCCGGTGCGACCGATGGCGCCCGGGTCGGTACCGCCGTGACCGGGATCGATCACCACCCGGTGAACGCCCAAGCCGAGTTGCTCCGAGATCGACTCCCCTTCGCGCGCCGGCGGTCGGCGCTCGGAATTCACCCGCGCCGCGACGCGAGCGGTGGGAACGTCAATCACGATCCGAAACGGGTGCCCCTCGTTGTCGAGGGTGAACAACGTGTAGCGAGAGGAATCGTCGAGATCCATGACCACGCGGACGATTCCCGGCTGATTGAGCGCAACCCGGACACGAGCAACCGCTTCGCCAGCGACCGAGATCACCTGCTCACGACCCCGTACCTCTGCTCCGGCCAGACTTGCCGGCTTGCCAACGCCCTGCAGATCGATAAACAACCGCTGCGGACTCCGGGCCTCGCCGGTCTGGAATCGAACCGGGCGATCAAGGTCGAGAACGATCCGGGTGTGGGTGCGGTCGCTGTAGTGCCGCACCCCGATCAACCGCGCCAGATCACCCGTCGTCACCATTAACGACGTTTCGTCGGGCTCATCCCCGACGACCGGAGCCTCGTCCTCGACAATGGGTACAGCAGGCACGATCCGATCGTTGGCAGGGCGGAGGGACGCCCCCACCGGATCGGTAGGCGCCAATGCATCACCGCCCGCCGTCTCGATGTTCGGGTTGGCGCGCACCAGTTCGTTCATCCGGTTGCGCGCCAGGGTCGCCTGCGGGGTCCCCGGATAGCGTTGTAATAGCCGCGAGTACAGCGCCGACGCGCGGGCGCCGCTCCCCGCCTCTGCATCGATCGCCAATCGCAGTAGCGCCTCGGGCGCGTGCGGACTCGTCGGGTACCGCTGCACGAGGTCGCGGTAGATCTCGAGCTGGCGGTCAACGGCCGCATCATCGCCGGATCGCGCCTGGCGACCGTAGATCCACGAGACCCTCCACAGCGCCTGCGAAGCGAGCGGGCTATCCGGATAGCGAACCGCGACATCGGCGAATGCTTCGACGACCCGCGTCCAGGACGGAGCTTGGCCGGACGGATCCACGACCTCGAGCTGGCGATAGAGTGTTTCGGCCCGCTCGAAGAGCTCCTGTGGCGAGGCAGGCAGAGCGGTAGCGGGGATGGCTACCAAGAGTGTGATCGCGGCGATGAACGATACGCGGCGATAATTTTTCGATTTCAACATGGCACGTCTCCCGACGCGCCTCCCGATTCAAGACGATACAAGCTTCGCCCCTGAAGCACTCGAAGTATAGCGAGCCAAAACAGGTTGGTGCAATGCGTCAGGGGAGATGCTGCGCCAGCGCCGAATTGCCGCCGCCGAGGCGACGGTAGTAGGTCAGCACCCGATCGACGAACCCACGGGTCTCCGGGTACGGAGGCACGCCGCCGTAGCGGGTAACGGCTCCTTCGCCGGCGTTGTAAGCCGCCAAGACCCTACGCGGGTCATCGTTGAACTCGTCGATAAGCCAACGCAGGTATGCCGTCCCCCCGGCGATGTTCTGCTTCGGATCCCACGGGTCCGCGACACCGAAACGGTGGGCGGTGTCCGGCATCAGTTGCATCAGGCCCTGTGCGCCCTTCGTCGACAGCGCCCGGGGGTCGAACGCCGATTCGGTGGCGATCACGGCCTCGACCAGCCGAGCGTCGATTCCCTGCCGCATCGAGGCCTCGTCGATCTCCTGCTGGAACGGCACCGGGGCGCGGGTCAAGACCGACGCCGGAGCCAGCGAGTAGTGTGTCTCGAGGAATACCTCGGCCCCCTCGACCGGCTCGTTGGTATAGCGAAGCGAGCCGTCCGGCTGGACGACGACGTAGATCTGCGCCAGCGCCGTCGTTGCCGATAGTGCCGTAAGGACGAGGGTGACGGCCGCGGCCCGCAGCAGGGCCCGCAGCGTCGGCGAAAGTCGCGCCATCCGGATCAGGAGCTCAGAAAAGCGATTCATGGGCCAAAAGGGTTCAGTTCCGTCAAGAGACTACCGCGTGCGCGACGCGCCACACTAGCCCAATCCTGTGCAAGCGCGCGCCAGGACACCGCTTGGCGCTGTTCAGCACCCCGTCAGTAACTCGTTGATGATTTCGGGCGCTTTCTCGAGGGCCGCTGGTAGTCTTGAGCCGTCCGGCCCGCCGGCCTGCGCCATCTCCGGTTTGCCTCCTCCGCCGCCGCCCACCAACCTGGCGAGCGAACCGACGATGTCTCCCGCCTTGATACGACCCGACAGGTCGGCGGTCACCCCAACGACGATGTGCGCCTTGCCGTCGCGGCACGCCCCGAGCACGACGATCCCGGAACCGATCTCGTTCTTCATGGAGTCGGCGAGGAGGCGCAGTCCGCCGGCGTCGAGATCTTCGACCTCGCGGCGTAGCAGCTTGATTCCCTCGACCTCGACGACATGATCGTCTACGCCGGCGGCGGTCGCCTGCGAGGCCAAGCGTACCCGCAACTCTTCGTTGTCGCGCTCCGCTACCCTGACGCGGATCAGCAGCCGACCAACGGAATCGGGAACCTCTTCCTCGCTGGTCTTCAACTCAGCCATGACGCGGCGCAGCATGCCGCGCTGTCGCTGCAGGCTCTCGACCGCCGTGGCGCCGGTGATCGCCTCGATGCGACGGGTTCCGGCCGCGACACTCTCCTCCTTGACAATCACGAAGGTGCCGATCTCGCCGGTGCGGGCCACGTGGATGCCACCACACAGCTCCGTCGAGATACCCGGTACGTTGACCATCCGAACCACGTCGCCGTACTTGTCGCCGAAGAACGCCAGCGCCCCCTGCTCGATGGCCTCCGCGTAGGGCATCTCGCTGATCTCAGTCTCGATGTCGGCGCGAATCGCCGCGTTCACGTCGCGCTCGATCTCGGCGAGCTGATCGGGCTCGATCGGCTCGAAATGGCTGAAGTCGAAGCGCATGTGATCGGGCGCGACCAGCGACCCCGCCTGCCGAACGTGTTCACCGAGCCGCTCGCGTAGCGCCGCGTTGAGCAGGTGGGTCGCGGTGTGGTTGCGAATCGTGTGGGCACGGCGCGCGGCATCGACCTCGAGGCGCACCTCCTCGTCGACACGCAGGGCGCCCTCGGTAACTTCGACCGAGTGGACGACAAGGCCGCCAGCCAGGCGATGTGTATCGGTCACGATCGCCCGTCCCTCTGCGCCAACGACCTCCCCACGGTCACCGACCTGGCCACCCGATTCGCTATAGAACGGCGTGACGTCGACGATCATGGCGCCGCTGTGGCCACTCTCGAGCATTTTGACCGGCTGATCGTCGTCGAGCAGGCCAACAACCTTGGCGTCCTCGCGGTCGAAATCGGTGTAGCCGATGAACGTCGTGCTCTCGATCCCCTGCTCGGCCAGCTTGGCCACCAGAGCATGAGCGGCAGCGGCTTCGCGGCCCCCCGTCCGCGCCGCACGAGCCCGGCGCCGCTGGTCCTCCATGGCCGCCTGGAAACCGCTTTCGTCAACGTGCAGGCCGACGTCCTCGGCAAACTCGCGGGTCAACTCGAGCGGCAAGCCGTGGGTGTCATGCAGGCGAAACGCTTGGTCGCCCGGAATCGTGTCGCCACCGGCGGACTGCACCTCTTGGACCACTTCCTCGAACACCCGGGTCCCGTCGGCTACCGTCCGGAAGAAACGGTCTTCCTCGGCGAGCGTCACCCGGGCGATGAGCTCTTCCGCCCGCCGCAGCTCCGGGTAGACGTCACCCATGCGGGCGACGACGTCGACGGCCGCCTGGTAGAAGAACGGAGTATCGAAGCCGAGCTTCATCCCGAATCGCACCGCCCGGCGGATCAACCGGCGCACGATGTAGCCGCGACCGTCGTTGGCCGGGCTGACACCGTCGGCGAGCAGGAAGGCGGTGGCGCGGCAGTGATCGGCGATGACGCGCAGCGCCACGTCGCTGGGCTCGTCGACCCCGTAGGGACGACCGGCACGCTCGGCGACCGCGGCGATCAGCGGGCGGAACAAGTCGGTGTCGTAGTTGCTGCGTACCCCTTGAATTACGGCCGTCATACGCTCGAGACCGGCACCGGTGTCGATGTTGGGGGCCGGCAACGGTTCGACCTCGCCACTGCCATCGGCGTTGAACTGCATGAAAACGAGGTTCCAGAGCTCGACGAAACGGTCGTCATCGAGATCGACGTTCTCCGGCTCGAGGTAGATTCCGCCGGATGGCCACACAAAGTCGCCGACGCCGTAATCGAAGTGGATCTCCGAGCATGGGCCGCAGGGGCCGGTGTCGCCCATCGACCAGTAGTTGTCCTTCTTGCCGAGGCGCAGGATGCGGTGGCCCGGAAGACCGACGACGCTCTTCCACAGCTCGAAGGCCTCGTCGTCGTCCTCGTACACGCTCACCCATAGGCGCTCCGCCGGCAGCCCATAACCCTCGGTCAAAAGCTCCCACGCCATCTCGATGGCATCCGCCTTGAAGTAGTCGCCGAACGAAAAGTTGCCGAGCATCTCGAAGAACGTGTGGTGAAAACTCGAGGGTCCGACGTTCTCCAGATCGTTGTGCTTTCCGGACACACGCATGCACTTCTGCGACGTCGCGGCGCGCACGTAGCTGCGCTTCTCGTGGCCGAGGAACACCTCTTTGAACTGGTTCATGCCGGCGTTGGTGAACAGCAACGTCGGGTCGTCGCGCGGTATCAAGCTGCCCGACGCCAGGACGGTGTGGCCGCGTTCCGCGAAGTATTCGAGGAAACGTTGCCGCACCTCGACGGAGGAAAGTGTCGGAGCTTGCGGCGTCGACTGGTTGTCGTCGTGCTGTGTCATGCGGTCGGATTCAGGGGCTAGTTCCCTGCCCCCTCAGCCGGTGAGATCGTCGAGCCAGGAGGACAGCTTTTGCAGTACCAGGTAGCGTGGGAAGGAGCGTCGCATGAGGTGGTCGAAACAACGCTTCGCCGAGGCCAGATCTTCGGGTTCTCCATGCCGCGCAACCCACCGATCGAAGGCGTCATCGAGCACTCCTCGCTCGCCGCCGAGCTCTTCAAATACCGCCTCGGCGACAGCCTCGCTCATTGTCGCGGTCAATCCCTGACGCTGCAAGTCCCGCAGGGCGTCGGAGCGGCCGGCCGGCCGCCGTCGCAGCCGCGAATCCAGCCGGCTGTGACCGAACCGCTGATCGTCGAGGTAGCCCCATGCGACGCACTTCTCGAGCGTCTCGTCGACGTCCCGCGGGGCGTGATCCTTGGCGAGCAGCTTGCTGCGCAGGCCGGCGTGACTGTAGTCGCGCCGGGTCAACATCGCCAGGGCGTCGGTTGTCGCCGTCTTCTTCTTCCGCGCCAACTGGCTGGCCGGGGTAAAGGGGTGAGGGGCCTGGCTACGCCGACGCGCTGTTGCCGGGAGCACGCATCGTTTCCAGGCTCTGGTCGGCGGCTTCGGCCGAGGTGACGATGCCACGCAGGTTCAGCTTCATGTCGCTGGGGTTGGTCGACGCGGTGAGCGCATCTTCGATCGAGATCAAGCCCTGCTTGTGGAGCCACAACAACGACTGATCGAAGGTCTGCATGCCGTACTCGCTTCCACCGGCGGCGATGGCGTCGCGAATCTCGACGACGCGATCACGGTCGCGGATGCACTCCCGGATAAAGGTCGTCGTCAGCATGATCTCCGTCGCCGGGACGCGTCCCTTGCCGTCGGAGCTGCGTACCAGTCGCATCGACACGACCCCCCGCAAGACCTCGGCGAGCTGGGCGCGGATCTGCTCCTGCTGGTACGGCGGGAAGACGGCGATGATTCGGTTGATGGTTTCCGGAGCATCCAGCGTGTGCAGCGTCGACAACACCAGGTGACCGGTCTCGGCAGCCGTCAGGGCGGTCTCGATGGTCTCCTTGTCACGCATCTCACCCACAAGAATCACGTCCGGATCCTGGCGCAGAGCGGCGCGCAGAGCGTCCGCGTAGCTGTTCGTGTCCTGCCCCAGCTCGCGCTGGGTGATGAGCGACTTGCCGCCGGTGTGCAAGAACTCGATCGGATCCTCGATCGTGACGATGTGCTTGGCTCTGTTGCGGTTGATGTGGTCGAGCATCGACGCCAACGTTGTCGACTTGCCGCTACCGGTCGTACCCGTGCACAGCACCAAGCCGCGCTCCTCGAGAGAAATCTTCTCGATCACCGGGGGCAGGTTCAGATCCCTGATGGTTTTGGTCTGGCCGGGGATGACGCGCAGCACGGCGCCGTGCACCCCGCGCTCGACAAAAATGTTGCAACGGAATCGGCCCAGTGCGTAGAGCGTGTAGCTGCAGTCGAACTCCTTGACGTCGTCGACCCCGAGGTCATGGTCCTCGAGCAGCTTGATCGCGAACTGCCGCGTATCGGCTGCGGTCAGCGGCGGGTGGTCGAGGGGACGGAGCACGCCGTCGATGCGCAGGTAAGGTGGCGCATCGACCTTCAAGTGCAGGTCCGAAGCACCGCGGGCAACAGCATCGCTGAGCAGGGTATCGATATCTAAGGACATTTTTCCGCTTGACGGTTCGAGGTTTCAGGCACCCAAGCATTTGACAGCGTTGCGCACCCGTAGACAGAACAGGCCAATCATGGACGGGGAGGCTCCAACGTACAACCTTAAAAGATCAGCCCGCATTCTTGATCGGGTTTGGCAGCGCGGGCGGGCCGAGGCCCGCGGCTACACGGCGCTTTCTCTGCACCCCGTCGGGCAGGGTGGCGCTCGGGCTCAAGCGGTAGCTTCGGAGGCGTCCGCAACGATCTCGGCGGAACCATCCGGGTAGACCGGCGTCAACCAGCCATGACGGTCCTCGGTGCGTCCCTCGACGTGCGCGAAGAAGATCTCCTGCAGCTGTGCCGTGATCGGGCCGCGGCTGCCAGTACCGACCGCAATCTTGTCGATTGACCGGATCGGCGTGATCTCGGCGGCGGTACCGGTGAGGAAGACCTCGTCGGCGATGTACAGAATCTCGCGCGGAATGTCGGCCTCCTCGACCGTGTAGCCGAGCTCGCGCGCCAGGATCATGACCGTCTCGCGGGTGATTCCCGGAAGCACTGACGCGGCCAGCGACGGCGTGAGCAGGCGGCCGTCGCGGACGAGGAAGATGTTCTCGCCGCTGCCTTCCGAAACATAGCCGCGGGCGTCGAGCGCGATGCCCTCGGCGTAGCCGTTCTGTAGAGCTTCCATCTTGATGAGCTGCGCGTTCATGTAGTTGGCAGCAGCCTTGGCGATGCCGGGCAGCGTGTTGGTCGCGACCCTGTTCCATGAAGACACCATGACGTCGACCCCCTCCTCGATGGCCTCTTCACCGAGGTACTTGCCCCATTTCCACACGGCAATATAGGCCTCGACCGGGCACGGGATCGGGTTGACGCCCAGCGAGTGGTAGCCACGGAAGACGATCGGCCGGATGTAGCAGGACTCCATCTCGTTGGCGCGGATGGTCTCGAGGCAAGCCTCCTCGAGCTCCTCGGCGTCGAACCCGATCGGCATGCGGTAGATGCGCGCCGACTGGCAAAGCCGTTTGATGTGGTCGTCGAGCCGGAAGACGCCCGGGCCGCTCTGGGTCTTGTAGCAGCGGATTCCTTCGAAGACTGCCGAGGCGTAGTGCACGACGTGCGAGCACACGTGGATCTGAGCATCATCCCAGGGGATCAGCTCGCCGTTATGCCAGATCTTCGCCGATGCTTCGAGTCCGGACATTCGCGCTTCTCCATGCTTGCCGGCGTGAGAAAGGGCGAATTATACCCCGGAGACGATCGTTCCGAGAACCCGTGGCCCGGCCGCCCCGGTAGCCGCAGGAACGTTCGCCGGGCGTCCGGCGAGGGTCTCGGCGGCGAGCAGCGCGAACAACACTGCTTCCTTGGCGTCGCCCGGAATCGGGGCCACCTCCGCGGCGTCACGCAGCCGTGCCGGAGCTGTCAGAGCACGCAAGCGGCAGCGAAGAGCCTGGTTGTGCGCCCCGCCGCCCGAGATCAGGATCTCGTCGACGGGTTGCCGCACGGCGATGAAGCGGGCGATCGCATCGGCGACGGTGCGCGCCGTCAGCTCGGTGAGGGTGGCGAGCAGGTCGGCGTCGCTGATCGACTCGCTGCGAGCGAACAACGCCTCGGTCTCGTCGTTGAGAAAATCCGTGGTGTCGGCCGACTTCGGCGGCTTACGGGCGAAGAACGGGCCGGCGAGCAGCTCGTCGAGGAGCTCTTCACGGGGCTGTCCGGCCATCGCCAACTCACCATCGACGTCGTAGCCGGCCTCGATGCCGCGACGGCGCGCCGCGGCATCGAGCAACACGTTGCCGGGCCCGGTGTCGAAGGCCATCAGGCCGCTCAGATCCGCCGCCGGGGGCAGCCCGGTGAGGTTGGCAATACCGCCGACATTCAACACCACCCGACCGATCACCGCGTCGGCGTACAGGCTGTGGTCGAGAAACGGCACCAGCGGCGCACCCTGGCCGCCGGCGGCCAGGTCACGGGCGCGAAAGTCGGCCACCGTCGTGATGCCCGTGCGTTCCGCGATCACCGCCGGCTGGCCGATTTGCAAGCTGGCGCGGGCGCACGAACCGGCGTGCGCCGTGGGCTCGGGAAGATGCACGATCGTCTGGCCGTGTGAGCCGATCACCCCGATCTCGGAGCTCGCCAACCCCACCGCTTCGAGCAACCGTAGCGCGGCGCGGGCAAACGCCTCACCGACCATCACGTCCAGCAGGGCCAGGTCGGCAGGCAGAGCACTCCCGCCGGCGCTTCGCAGAGCCTCGGCCAACGATCCCTCGTAGGCATAGGTTTCGAACCGAAGAAGCTCGATCGCCGACGGGCCGGCTGATCGATCCAGGCGCACCAAGGCCACGTCGATGCCATCCATCGACGTTCCGGAGGACAAACCGATCGCCAGATTCGACTCGATTGCGCGGCTCATGCGGCGATGGTAGCTTGGCGCGCCGGAAGCTTCGCCCCTCCCCGATCGTCGCCCCGTGTAGGAATTCGCCGCCGCCTGATGGAATCCGCCGCCCTCTGGTTTCAAGAAGTTCTTCTCCCCTACGGCGTCTTGGGGATTCTGCTGCTGTCGGCGATGGATTCGTCGTTCGTGCCGATGCCCGCGTTCATCGATCTTGCGGTGATGGGCGCCGCGGCACTGTCACCGCAAAACGCCGTGGGTTACGCCGCCGCCGCGGTTGTCGGCTCCACCGCCGGGGTGATGATCGTGTACGGGTTGGCGCGCGGCGGCCGCCGCGCCGCCGGCGGCGCTGGGACGCGGATCGCGTGGGCCGAGGACTTCCTGAAAAGGCGCGGAGCACTGGCACTTCTCGGCGCGGCGCTCATGCCGGCACCGTTTCCGTTCAAGGTTGTCGTGCTGTCGGCCGGCTACCTCCGACAGCCGGTGCCCAGCGTGATCTTGGGCGTCACCACGGGCCGCGTCATCCGCTTCGGTCTCGAGGCTTTCTTGGCGGTGCGCTATGGGGAGCAGATCGTCTCGACCGTGCAGGCCAACGGCGCGTTGGCCGGCCTGATCATGGCGCTGGTGATTGTCGCCGGTGGCCTTGCCTTCTATCGCTGGAAAGCGTCTAGTCGTCGGGCTCGGCCCCCCACTTCGCCTTCCACGCCGCGATCAGGTTGAGCGCCTCGAGCGGTGTCAAGTCGTCCACACGTCGCTCGCGCAGCTCGGCGACCAGCGGGTGCTCCGAGACCGGAAACAGGCTGATCTGTGCGTCCGGTGGCCCACCCTCGTGCCGCGCCCACGTCGGCCCGGACGGCGTCGGCGCATCGGTCGCCTCGAGGTTGCGGAGGATCTCCTCGGCGCGATCGACTACCTCTGCGGGCAGACCGGCAAGACGACCGACGTGGATTCCATACGAGCGATCCGCCGCGCCCGGCTCGACGCGGTGCAGGAAGACAACGCCTTCGCCGGTCTCTTGCGCCGCGACGTTGAGGTTGCGGAGGCTCGGCAGAACGCCCTCGAGGCTGGTCAGCTCGTGATAGTGGGTGGCGAACAGCGTCCGCGGCGCGACGTCCGCTTGCTCCTCGAGGTATTCGACGACCGCCCACGCGAGCGCCAACCCATCGTAGGTGCTGGTGCCACGTCCCACCTCATCGAGGATAACGAGGCTGGCGGGCGTAGCGTTGTGGAGAATGTTGGCGGTCTCTTGCATTTCGACCAGGAAGGTGGAGGCTCCGCGCGCCAAATTGTCGCTCCCCCCGACCCTCGTGAAGATGCGATCGACGACGCCGATGCGCGCCGACTCCGCCGGCACGAAGCTGCCCATCTGGGCCATGATCGTAATCAACGCCACCTGGCGCAGATAGGTCGACTTGCCGCCCATGTTGGGACCGGTGAGCAGCTGGATGCGCTGCGCGCCGCCGTCGATGTAGGTGTCGTTGGGGACGAAGCGCTCGCCGGTTTGAAGCTTCTCGACCACAGGGTGCCGACCCTGGCGGATCTCCAGCACTCGCCCATCGTCGACGTCGGGCTCGACGTAGCCGTTCAGAGCCGCCACCTCGGCCAAGGCGGCCAAAGCATCGACCGAGGCGACCGCCGTGGCGGTGAGGTGTAGGCGGGAGGCCTGGGCGCCAACGAGCTCGCGAAGCTCGCTGAACAGGCGGGCCTCGAGCTCGCCGATTTTTTCCTCGGCGTTGAGAACCGTATGTTCGAATTCCTTCAGCTCGGGCGTGATGTAGCGCTCCGCGTTAGTCAGCGTCTGCTTGCGGATGAACTCCTCGGGCACCTTGCCCTGATTGGCCTTCGACACTTCGATGTAGTAGCCGAAGACCTTGTTGAAGCCGACCTTGAGCGAACCGATGCCGGTGCGCTCGCGCTCTTGAGCCTGCAGGTTGGCGATGAAGCCTTTGCCTTCTCCTCGGGCGGTTCGTAACGTATCGAGCTCATCGTCTACCCCATCGCGGATCACACCGCCGTGGGCGACGGTGGCCGGCGGCTCGTCGGAGAGGCGTTCACCAATCAACGCGGCGACGTCGTCGCACGGATCGAGCTCGGCAAGAAGCTCCTCGACGATCGGCGTCGCATCGAGCTCTCTGAGCTGAGCACGTACCGCCGGCAAGGCCTCGAGCGAGACGCGCAACGCGGCGAGGTCGCGTGGCGTAGCACTTCCCATCGTGATGCGGGTGGTGAGGCGTTCGAGGTCACGCACCTCGCCGAGCGAGGCGCGCAGCTCGGCGCGCGGTAACGTCGCGGCGTGGATCGCGGCAACGGTGCGGAGGCGACGGTTGATCGGCACCACATCGCGCAGCGGTCGCAAGAGCCACTGCCGCAGGCGGCGAGCCCCCATCGCGGTGACGGTAGCGTCGAGCACGTCGAGCAGCGAGCCCTTGGCGGTGCGTTCCTGCCACGATTCGAACACCTCGAGGGTACGACGCGTGGTGGCGTCGAGCTGCAGGTACTCGCGATCTCGGTGGCGGCGCAGCGAGTGAATGTGGTGCAGCGGCGCCTTCTGAGTTTCGGTGGCGTACGCCAGCAAGGCGCCGGCGGCGCCCACCGCCTGGTCACAACCATCGAGGTCATAGCCGACCAATGAAGCGACGCCGAAATGCTCGCACAACCGCCCCTGCGCCCGCGCCGGCTCGAAGGTCCAGGCCGGCAGCACGCTCCGGGTCGCCCCCCCGGCGCCGGAGAGCACACCTTCCTTTGCGAACAGCCAATCGGCGCCCTCGAAACCCCCGGGAACGCAGATCTCGCGCGGTGCGAGGCGCGCAACCTCCTCTCGCGCCTGCTGGTAGCGCTCGTCACCGACGAACTGCGCCGCGATGAACTCACCGGTCGACAGCTCCAGGGCGGCCAAGCCGATCGCGTCGCCGTCTTCGAACACCGACACCAGATAGTTGTTCTGCCGGCTGGTTAGCAAGTTGTCTTCGAACAGGGTCCCCGGGGTCATCACCCGCACAACCTGCCGGTCCATCGTCCCCTTGGCCCCGGGTTCGCCGATCTGCTCGGCGATGGCCACCTTGAGACCGGCGCCGAGGAGACGGGCGATGTAGCCGTCAGCAGCGTGCGCCGGCACGCCGCACATCGGCGCCTCGGACGGCTTGCCGCGGTTGCGCGCCGTCAAGGTGATATCCAGGAGGGAGCTGGCGACCTCGGCATCCTCGAAAAACATCTCGTAGAAGTCGCCGAGTCGGAAAAAAACGATGGCGTCGCCGTGGTCCGCCTTGATGCGGTGAAACTGCTGCATCATGGGGGTCTTCGATTCCGCGGCGCACATGGGGGCGAGATTAGCACGGTAGTATCTGCGTCCCATGAGCCTCCGCCCGCGCCTTCTCGCCGTTGATTGCGCCACCATTCCGGCCAGTATCGCGGTGCTGAACGGCAACGTTACAGCCTGCGAGCTGGTACACGACGACGACCGCCGCTCCGACGCGTGGCTCGGAACGGCGATCGAGCGGTGCCTCGCCGAATCCGACCTCGGCTTTGACGGGCTCGACGGCCTGGCGGCCTCGGTCGGACCGGGAACGTTCACCGGCATCAGGGTCGGTATCGCCACCTGTCTCGGCCTCGCCGCACCTCTCGGGTTGCCGGTCGCCGGGGTGCGAACTCTCGATGCCCTGGCAACCATCGGTCGTTCCGAGTCGGATCTTGTGGCCGCCTGCATCGATGCTCGTCGCGGTCAGGTATACGCGGCCCTCTACGGCCCCGAAGCGGGCGCGTTTTCCCTGCCGCTCAAGACACTCTGGGGCCCGCAGGTCTGTGATCCCGGAGAATTTGCGCGCCGTGTCGCCGCTCAGGAGCCGCGGGCGCTGGTGTGCGGTAGCGGTGCGCCGTTGATCGCGGCGCATGGCGACTTTCGTCTCGCCGGCGATGTTCTCCCGTTGGCGGCAGCACTCGGATCGCTCGCCTCGCGGGCTTGGACAAGAGACCGCGAACCGCCCCGATGGCCGGCGCCGGAACCGGTCTACCTGCGCCCTCCCGACGCCCGACCACCCCTCAATCCGCTCCGCAACAGACGCCGAACACAGGGGTCTTGAGAGCTCGCTGGGGCTTTCCAGCACCCCGCCAGAAGCCCGCAGCGGGTCTGTTTGAGCCCCCCAGGTAACGGTGCTAGCATCGAGTCCGGTCCGAAAAACTCATCACTCTCGCAACGATCGGAGGCATCCCATATGGAGCTGGCCGACCCCCAAGTCCGAAGCATCCTGCTCGACGAAAGCGACAAATTCCGCGGCCTCGCCGAGGAGCACGCCGGGTTCGAGTCCCGCCTGGAAGAGCTCACCGGCAAGCCCCTTCCTACCGAGCAGGAGCGGATCGAAGAGATCCGAATCAAGAAGCACAAACTGGCCCTCAAGGATCAAATGGCGGCCTTGATGCGCGACTATCGCGAAAAGCTCGTCGTCGCCCACTGACCGCTGGCAGCCTCTAGCAGGCCGCTGATCAATGTTCTTTCGCTCCGAGGCCCTGCCCTACGTTTTCCCCGGCGCCCTGGCGGCCGCGGTCGTGGCTTCCATGGGATACGGGGTCGTCGCACTCCTTCTGGCGCTGCTTGCGGCGTCGCTCGGGGCGTTCTTCCGCGACCCGGAGCGACAATCAGACGATCCCCCGAACTGCGTGTTGTCACCGGCCGACGGTAGGGTCGTGGAGGTCAAGTCCGGGGACCGTGGTGTCGAGATCGCCATCTTCCTGTCGGTGTTCAACGTCCACGTCACCCGGTCGCCGGTCGCCGGCCGGCTCGTCGAGTGGAGACGCATCGCCGGTGGCTACGCGATGGCGTTCCGCGAGCGCGCCTCCGACAACGCCCGCCACCGGGTCATCATCGAATCACCGGGCGGCAACGTGGAGCTGTCCCTGATCGCCGGCGCTCTAGCCCGGCGCATCGTACCTTTCGTCGCGCCGCCGGCGGAACTCGAGCGCGGCGAACGCTTGGCGCTGATCAAGTTCGGCTCCCGCGCCGAACTACGGCTACCGGCCGGTTACTCCGCCGTGGTATCCGTAGGGGAGCAGGTTCGAGCCGGCCAGACGGTGGTCGCGGAAACGACGGCACAAGAAACCGATGATTCGTAATCCCAAAGCCACCCGGCAGCTCAAGCGCGGCATACCGTTGCTGCCGTCGCTGTTCACCGTCGGCAACCTGTTCTGCGGCTACTACAGCCTGATCGCGACGTTGAAGGAGGAGTACGCACCGGCGGCGTTAGCGATTGGTATCGCGATGGTTGCCGACGGCCTCGATGGTCGCATTGCACGTTTGACCAACAGCGAGAGCGCCTTCGGCGAGGCCCTCGACTCGGTCTCCGACGCGCTCACGTTCGGTATGGCACCGGCGGCGCTGATGTACTCATGGGCACTGTCCGACCTGGAGCGCATCGGCTGGATGACCTCGTTTTTTTTCCTCGCGTGCAGTGCCACGCGCCTGGCGCGCTTCACGGTCCAGACGGGACACCACGACCGACGCTACTTCGTCGGCCTTCCGGCGCCGCCCGCCGCCGCCATGCTCGCCGCCATGGCCTTCTACTCGCCGACCGAGGTGACCGCCCCGATGGTGTCCTACGGGGTTGTGGTGATGGTGGTCATGCTGGCAATTCTGATGATCTCGAAGATCCGCTACCGCTCGTTCAAGAATATCGACCTGCGGGCACGGCGGCCGTACTCGCTGGTCGTTGTCCTGGCGATCGCGTTCGCCGTGGTCGCCGTGGCGCCACAAACGGTCCTCTTGCTGCTGGCGTCCACCTATCTCGCCTCGGGCCCGGCCGAGAAAATCTGGCTGCAGCTACGGCGACGCCGCCGGGTGCTCCCCGCCACCACGAGGCACGCTCGCAACGAGCAGGCGGCGACCGATCACGGCGACCTCGGGCACGGCACGACCGATCTCGACGACGAGATCCACTAGCAGGGTGCCCGTGCCCCCAAGGACGCCCCCATTCGAAGGCTCACGGCTGGCGCTGGTGGGCGCCGCCTCGCTCCTCGGCAATGAGCTCAAGGACCAGCTTGCCGCCTCCGACGTCCCACGCGAGGCGGTCACCTTGTTCGACCTGGAGGAGGTCGCCGGCGTCCTCACCGAGTACGGCGACGAGGCTCGGGTGTTTGCCGAAACGGTGGCGGAAAACGTCCTCGCGCACGACCTCATCTGCTTCTGCGGCGACCCCGCGACCGCCGGACAGTACCTCGACGCGATCCGCGACGCCGGTAAGCTGGGGATCGATTGCTCCAACGCTTGGCTCGACCAGCCCGACGCCTTCGCCTGGATACCGGGCGTCAGCACGCCGCCAAGTGTCAGCGATGATCGTACGATCGTCATTCCCCCAGCGGCCTGCCTGATGCTCGGGGCAACCCTCGCGGCGCTCGGCGAAGCCGGTGGGCGCGCCGTGGTGACGATCTTCATCCCCGCCTCGGATTTTGACAAGGCCGGCCTGCAGGAGCTTTCACAGCAATCGACCGCGGTGCTCAACCTCGAGAAAGTCGATGTTGCGGTGTTCGGCCGCCAGTTGGCGTTCGACATCTGGCCGGCTGCCGGCAAGGGCACCGGCGGCGCCGAAGCTCTGGCATCCCTACTCGCACGGCTCGGCTTTGAGGTGCCGGCGCTGCAGCTTCTCTCCGTACCGGTTTTTCACGGCATGGCGATGTCACTGTTCCTTCCCGACGCCGACGCCGACGATGTTTCGAGCGCTTTGCTCGATGCCGCGATCGGCGTTGGCGCCGAGGACGGTGAGCCTATCGACAGCCCGGTGATGGTCACCGGAGCCCCGGGTCTGCACGCCATCGACGTACGGCCCGATCGGCACGGTGCATGGCTTTGGCTAACGATTGACAATCTTCACGCCCGCGCCGCCGCCGCCGTGGCAGCGATCCACGCCTTGTCGGGCCCCGGGCTTACCGGCGCACCGCAATAGTTCTCCGCGCTACCTCCTGGACGTAGCCGTCATCGCTATCGAGCAGTCCCCGCAAGGCCTCGGTGGCCTCCTCCTGCTCGAAGGTTGCCAGCCCTTCGGCGGCATTGCGCCGTAGCTGCAAGCCGGCGTCGGCGTCGGCCGCGATCGCTGCCAACAGGGCGATCGCCCGGGGGTCTGAGAGAACAGCGAGTGACTGCACGATCACACCCCTCACCGCCTCCTCGACGGCAGGGTTGCGAACCTGAGCGAGTAGAGGATCAACACCGGTGGGATCGCCGAGGTCGGCGAGCCCCTGGGCGGAGATCATCTGCTGCAGCGGGTCGTCCGAGGCCAGTCGTTCGACGAACGCCGCCCGCGCCGCCGCCGGATCCATCTCGACGATGCCGCGTGCTGCCGCTTCCTGCACCCGGCGGAAAGGATCCTCGAGCGCCGCCAGGACGCGAGCCACGTCCTCCGGCTCTCCGATGCGGGCAAGGGCATCCACGGACCACTCGCGCACCGTCGCATCCTCGTGCTCGAGGCCTCGCCGCCACGTCGGTGCGGCGGCGCGGCTGAGTATCGCTTCTTCGTCGTTGCGATACCGCGCCATCGCCGTTCCGAAACGCTGCGTCGCGAGGTCGTCAATGACGCTCTTGACGAGAGCCGGGGTTTGATCTCCCGAAGAACATCCCGCCGAGAACAGAGCCAGCAACAGAGCCAGCCCACATATCTCGACGCCCTTCTCCGCGCCCACAGCAGCGGGGTGTTGAGATATTCGCGCCAGCAGAAGCCCCGCCGTTCGCATCAGTCACGTCCCCGCCCCAGCAGGTCGCCCTCGAGCAGGGCGATCTCGAGCCGGGCGATGTCCGGCGCCAGCACACGGTCGGCGGTCAGTGGTTCGACCAGCTCTCGGACCCGGTCCTTGAAGGCGCGCAGCTGGGGCGCCGGGGACACCGGCGCCAAGAACTCCAACGCCTCACAGGCGCACAGTATCTCGATGGCAACGACGCGGCGACAGTTGGCGACCGCCTGCCACGCCTTCCAGGCGCCCCAAGCGCCCATCGACACGTGGTCCTCCTGATCGGCGGACGTCGGAATGCTGTCGGCGGCGCTCGGCACCGCCAAGCCGCGGGTCTCACTCACCAACGCCGCGGCAGTGGTCTGGGTGATCAACAGCCCGGACTGCAGACCGCCATCTTGTACGAGGAACGCCGGGAGACCCGACAGAGCCGGGTTAACCAGCCGATTCACCCGTCGCTCGCAGATCGATGCCAGGTCGGCGGCGGCAATGGCGAGCATGTCGACGGCGTAGGCAATGGGTTGCCCATGAAAGTTGCCGCACGAAATGATGCGGCCGTCCTCCAGCACGATGGGGTTGTCGGTCACCGAATTGATCTCCACGCCAAGGGTCCCGCGCGCCATGCGGCAGATATCCCGGGCGGCGCCGTGCACCTGTGGAATACAACGCAGCGAGTAGGCATCCTGCACCCTCTCGGCGCCGTGCCGGTCGGCAAGCTCGCTGCCCGCCAGCAGCTCGACCATATGGCGAGCTACCTCGACTTGCCCCGGATGCGGTCGCAGCTCGGCGAGGGCGGGGTCGAAGGCGTCGACCCGGGCTCCCAGCGCCTCGGCGGACATCGCCCCGACGATGTCGGCGACGACGCACAGGTCCTCGAGCTCACGGCACGCCAGCACGCCAATCGCCGTCATCATCTGGGTGCCGTTGAGCAGCGCCAGGCCCTCCTTGGCCTCGAGAACGAGAGGTTCGAGGCCGGCGGCACTGAGCGCCTCGGCGCCGTCGACGCGAGAGCCGTCGACCCAGGCCTCGCCCTCGCCCACCAGAACCAGGGCAACGTGGGCCAGAGGCGCAAGATCGCCGCTTGCTCCGACACTCCCCTGCCGCGGCACGACCGGACAAATGTCCCGGTTCAACAGCCCGAGGAGCTGGTCGACGATCAGCGACCGCCCACCCGAGTGTCCGCGAGCCAGAACGTTGGCACGCAGCAGCATGATAGAGCGGACCGCTTCGAGCGGAAGCGGCTCGCCGACGCCAACCGCGTGGCTGCGCACCAGGTTCAGCTGCAGCTGCTCGAGCTGGTCGCCGTCGACCCGCACCTGGGCGAAGTGCCCAAAGCCGGTGTTGACGCCGTAGACAGTCGCACCCGACTCGAGTACCTCGAGAACCCGGTCGTGGCTCCGTTCCATCGCCACCCGGGCTCCGTCGTCGAGCTCGAAGCGCCCGATGCGCCCGCGCGCCACGCTCTCGACGTCTTCAAGCGTCAGCGAGGTGCCATCGATTCGCAGAATTCGATCGCCTCTTTCGGCGCTGTCCATGATCGAGAACGACACTAGCAGGCCATGGTGAAAGTGTGATGAGTCTGGCGGGTGTCTCTGCGGGCTGCGCCGACAATGAGGCCATCTGCGGCGTTTCCACTCTCCACGATATATCAAGTACCGGATCGTCGCGGCACCTGGCATCTGGCCTCTTGTGGTAGCAACCAGACCCATCACACCTCCACCTCGGCCCGCTCATATGGGTCCAGCGCCCGGTGTCCGGGCTCCGACACGGCCTCCTTGTCGCCGCTTCAGCCCTCCTGGTACGATGCTCGAGTCTGCTTTTCCCCGCCGCAAATGCTTCCATAATCTCGACCTGGGCGGAGTTCGTCTGCATGTCTAATGTGGTCCTTCTGGGCACCCAGTGGGGTGACGAGGGCAAGGGTAAGATCGTCGACTGGCTCACCGAGCACTTCGACATCGTCGCCCGCTACCAAGGCGGCAACAATGCCGGCCACACCGTCATCATCGACGGTGAGAAGCATGTCCTGCACCTGATTCCATCGGGGATCCTGCGGCCCGGGCGGATCTGCGTCATCGGCAACGGCGTGGTCGTCGACCCGGAGGCGCTGTTCGAAGAGATCGACGGGCTCATCGACGCCGGCATCGAGGTTGGCGATCGCCTGCTGATCTCGGAACGGGCCCACATCATCCTTCCCTACCACCGCGGCAAAGAGCTCGGGTCGGAAAAGCGCCGCGGCGAGGAGAGTATCGGCACCACCAGCCGCGGCATCGGCCCCTGCTACGAGGACAAGATGGCCCGCTCGGGCATCCGCGTGATCGATTGCATCCACCCCGACGTGCTCGCCCACAAAGTGCGGGCCAACCTCGGCGTCGTCAACGAGCTACTCGCCGCTCTCTACGAGTACCCGCCCTTCGACGCCGACGAGATCATCGAGGTCTACTCGGCCCACGGCGAGCGGCTGCGTTCCTACGCTACCGACACGTCGCTGTACCTGAACCAGGCGATGGACTCCGGCAAGACAGTGCTCATCGAGGGCGCCCAGGGAACCCACCTCGACGTCGACCACGGCACCTACCCGTTCGTCACCTCCTCGAACGCCACCGCCGGCGGCGTCTGCTCCGGCCTCGGCATCGGGCCGACCCGGATCGACGCCGTTCTCGGGGTTGCCAAGGCCTACACCACGCGGGTCGGCTCAGGGCCGTTCCCGAGCGAGCTACACAACGAGCTCGGCGAGCAGCTCCGCGCCGCCGGCAACGAGTTCGGCGCCACCACCGGGCGGCCGCGCCGCTGTGGTTCGTTCGACGCCGTCGCCGTGCGCTACGCCACCCGGGTCAACGCCTGCGACGCCCTCGTGCTTACCAAGCTCGATGTCCTCGACGATCTGGAGACCATCCCCATCTGCATCGCCTACCAGATCGGCGATGAGCGTCGAGACGAGATGCCGGCGGAGACGTGGTTGCTCGACAACGTCACGCCCATCGTCGAGGAGCTGCCCGGCTGGCAAACCCCGACCTCCGACATCGATAACTGGAGCGATTTGCCGCAGGCCTGCCGCGACTACGTGGCCCGGGTCGCCGAGCTCACCCACTGCGAGATCGGCGTTCTTTCCGTCGGCGCCGAGCGCCGGGCGATCATCATCGTGCCCGGCACGCAGATCGGGGATTGGCTGGAGGCAGCGGCAACTGAGGCATCGGCCTGACACCATTCCCCTGCGCCTGGTCACGACCAGGACGATCGGGCCGCATGGTGGTTCCAGCCGAAGACGTCCTTCACGGCGAACAGCCATTCGAAGCCGTTCAACCCGTCGCCTTCCATCGCTGGGTTGACGCTGCTGGGAAAAAGCGCGTGGCCCTCGAACTCCTCGTTCCACGAGCCGACGATGACCAGCGGAGCAGGTAACGCCGGTGTACCGAGCCTGTCGGCGTGCGTGCGTGCAATGTGCTTTTGGGTGACCGTCAGCATTTCACGAAGGAGGCGGGCATAGTCGTCGCGCGAGGCGTGCAACGTCGGGAATCCACGCTTCGCGAAGCCCGCGGCCGACGACGGGATGACGAGCAACGGCAGGCCGCTGAAGCGATTGATCGTGCTCTCGAACGCCTCCGCGGTCCGCACCTCGTTGCGCAAGACGACGTCCAGGTAAGCGCCTCCCATGCGAACCGGCGCCGAGGCAGCGTAGCCGGCGACGACGCCCATATCGTAG
>Ga0114950_10000389_pt1 | contig 29473 bp, 18 predicted proteins | sample N075metaG_FD_83503 | JGI IMG/M metagenome (GOLD analysis project Ga0114950, IMG submission 83503) | Deep subsurface microbial communities from Kermadec Trench to uncover new lineages of life (NeLLi) - N075 metaG | ecosystem: Environmental > Aquatic > Marine > Ocean trench > Sediment | place...
AGGCGAAGGCTCGAACAGAGACAGCGGCGAAGCCAGACGTGACGCCTGTTCACACTGGGCCGCCGGCGGGTGAGATGGCGGGGGAGCCCGAGTTCGCAGCCCATGTACTCGGTGATGTGGCCTTGGAATGGGCGCGGGACGACCTGGACCGCAAGGGCAAGAAGGCCCCGCCGTGGCTCGGCGACACGACCGACATCGTCGGCAAGTACCACGACAAGAGCTGGGCCTGGATGTGCGGCGGCGGCACCGACGGGGGCCGACACGGCTACATGCGCCACGTCGTCAGCAAGGACAAGTGCAGCGACGAGGCCGGTAAGCGCATCAGGTGGATCCTCAAGACGTTCTACGGGGACGAGGGGAGCGACCTGTGAAGTGCAGCGGATGCGAGAACTTCAAGGAGCTGATCCTGCTCATCGCCAAGGATGGCGAGGAAGGGTCTCGGCTGGTGTTCAAGTACGCCCGCCAGCTGAGCCTCGAGAAGGGCGTGCCAGAGGGCGAGGCGGGCCTGGAGGTGCATATCGCCCGGCGCCTGGCCAAAGAGCACGACAATGAGGCCCAGGCGTGAGCTTCACGTACGGCGCCCAGCTGCCGGACTGGGCGCGCTCCAAGCGGAAGGGCTGGGATACGCCGATGAAGGCAGCCCCAGGCTTCCCGCAGTACGGTGCCGACCCCATGGGCGCGCGCCTCGCGCCGCTCACCGAGGAGCACTACGTCGAGCTGGTGCTCTGGATGGATGCTGGCTTCAAGGCAATCGCGACTATGATAGGGCGCCAAGGAGACACCCATGCCCAAGAAAAAAGCCCACTCGATCAAGACTGACGCCCGCGGCCGCAAGCGCGACTACCGCAAGGAGTACGACCGTGATCATGCCTCAGAGGAGGCAAAGAGCGATCGTGCCGACCGCAACAAGGCTCGCAGCGAGTCAGGCCTGAAGAAGGGCGACTCGCGCGAGGTCGACCACAAGAAGTCGCTCAAGAAGGGCGGCAGCAACAAGAAGTCGAACCGGCGGGTCGTGTCCCGCAAGGTCAACCGAAAGAAGGCAGACAAGTGACCAACCGGCGGGAAAAGATTCCCAGCGAGGCCCAGGACCTGGCCGAAAAGATCCTGCGGAAGTGCCAGCAGTGGCCTCAAACATCGCCGCTCCTGATCTTCAAGAAAGAGCTGGAGCTGGCGATGCTCAAGGCCTACGACGCCGGCCGCAAGATCGGCGAGCGGATGGCGTCGGCCAGAAGGAACTAATCAGTCGCTGGGGTCGCGTTCCTCGACTTTGGCCCCGACGGTTTCGATCAGCACGAGGATGGCCAGCAGCTCGTTGGCCAGGTTGGCGTCGATGTCGCGGACCGCGTCCACCAACGCGTAGATCTCTACGCGCTTCTCGTCGAGTTTCTCGGCAACGCTTTGCGTGGCCTTGCACGACAGAGGCAACAGGCACAGCAGAAGTAGTAGCAGGGTTTTCATCGAATGATCCTCATGATGTCCGGCGGAGCCAGACGTTGCGAAGGGCCGGGACGTTCCAGGTTCAGTCCAGGAGCATCCCACACGATCGGGTGGAGGAATTCACCACCCGTGTTTGAAGTTGAGCGATTCGCGTCGACCCACTCGGCAACCTTGGTCCAGCGGTTCAGGGACTTCGTTCCCGTGAAGTCGGCGCTCACCAGGTTAGCGTTCTCCCACATGCGCACCCACTGGTAGCTGTGGGGCTCCGCCCACTCCTCCCGGTTGGGACTGACCGTCACCTCGTACAGGAAGTCGAGGACGTTCTGAGCGGTGTCGCCCCCGCGCATCAGCGAATCGACCACGCGCGCGTACACCGCCGGGTGCATCTGGCGCTTGGTGGCGCCCATCAGCGCGACCTTCTGCATCACATCGGCCTTGGCCGCCATCAGGCTCTCCCAGGCCGACACGGCGAGCCCCCGCTCGTGGTCGCCGCCGACTAGGCGCGCGATGAACCTGCCCGTGCGCGTCGTCGGCGCATTGACCAGCTGGCGCTGGCCGACGAACCCGCGCATGTCCGGCCCCAGCTCGAGGTTGCGGTTCGCGATCAGCTGCAGCGGCATCAGGTTCGAGGGGCTCATGTACTCCCGGTAGGCCGAGACCATCGCCTGGCGCATGTACGCGCCGACCGCCGTGCTGAGCACCTCGCCCAGGCGCACGTCCGGCGCGCCGGCAGGGAGGGCGCGCAGGCGCAGCCCGGCCAGCCTGAGGATCTCCTCGCCGGCCGAGATGTCCCGGCGCGCGACCGACTGCTGCATCACCCGCTGTGTCGGCGCCAGGAGCGACGAGCCGAAGCGCGCCATGCGCTCCCAGAACTCGATTCCGGGCCCCGGCAGCCCCTTGCCCACGTCGCGCAGGGTGCGGCCGTCGACCTCGAGCAGGCCCCGCTGGCCGACCGCGGACAGGAACATGCCCGGCCCGAGGGTCGGGAAGATCTCCTGGAACATGCGCCCCACCGTCCTGATCGTCGACTCGCGCCTCGACTGGCCCTTCACGCCGGCAGCGAGATCCCAGATGTTCAGCACCGTGTGCGCTATGGCGCTGGGCAGGAAGCCCACTCCGAAGGTGTCGGGGATGCCCTCGATGTCCGACGGCGGCCTGCGGTCGCCCAGGTTGGCGAGCGCGCGCCCCTTGCGCACCGTGCCGCCCAGGCCCGGCATGAACAGCTCGGAAAGGTCGATCACCGTCTCGCCCGGCCCTGGCGCCTTGGCGAAGGCCTGGCTCTCGGGCAGCTTTTGCCACGAGGCAAGCCAGTCTTTGATGCTCGGCCGGAGCCAAGCCGGAACGATTCCGCCGCCGAAGTTGGGGGCTGGTAGCTGCCCGTAGCGGCGAGACAGCTCGCGCAGGGTCTCGGGCTGCAGGCGCGCCTTGAGCTCGTCGCCGCGGCCGGCGAGGGCCTCTTCGAGGTCGTCGCGGTCGCCGCCGGTCACCTCGTCGATGCCTTGGATGATCATGCTCATCAGGCCGTACGTGAAGGCCACGCGCAGCGGGCGGTCGACCATCGCCTTGCCCAGCGTCGGCCACATCGAGGCGTAGTACATCCAGAACGGTGAGCCCACGCCCATGCGTAGGAACTGCTGTGCCACGTTCAGCTCGCGCGACTTGCCGAGCGTCTCCCGTGCGATGCGCGTGGCGTCGGTGATCGTCGCCGTGAACTGGGTTGTCGCTCGGCGCAGGTCGGGCGCGATGCCCAGGTAGTCGGCCGTGCCCTCCGCTGCCCAGATGGCGGCATCACGTTCGTTGAGGCCACGGTATCGACCGCCCGAGAGCGCAGCTGCGTACTTGAGGATGATCTCGTGGACGTAGTACATCTCGTTGAGGTCGGCGATCGCCTCGGCCTGCGCCCTCGGGTCGGGCACGCCCAGGCCCTTGGCGAGCCTCTCGTCCCAGCGCCCCATCCAGCGCCCCTGCCGGCGCTTCACGCCAGACACCTGGCGCACCAGCTCGCCCGAGAAGCCGCCGTCGGTCGTCTCGAACTTCGACTCGATGTCCGGCGTGAACATCGCCTCCAGCATGTCGTGCATGTTCGTGCGACCGAACACCGTGCGCACCATCGTGCCGCCGCCCAGCTCGCCGGCCATGCGGTCGACGCGCATGATGCCCAGCGACTTGGGGTCGAGCGTATTCAGCTCGGGCCTGCCCTGCCGCACGTGATCGTGCCAGTTCATCACGTCGCGGATCGCCTCGGCGTAGATGCCCCGGCCCGTGGCCGCCGACCTGATGAAGTCGAAGATCGACAGCTTGTCGGTGATGTGGTTGGTGAGCAGCGAGGTCAGCCAGTTCAGAACCCAGTGCTGTGGACGCTGGATGGTCTTGAGCCGGCGCCACTGCAGCGTGATCTGCTGGATGGTGGAGCTGATCACGCCCATGTCCATCGTCGGGTCAGCCTGATCGAGCATCATGTCGATCTCTTTGCCCGCAGCCTTGGTCAGGTAGCCGTCCCGGTAGGCGTCGATGATCTTGCGCCGGATCTCAGTCATGCCCCGGCCCGTGCGCGCCTCGTTCTGCTTGGCCGTCTGCTCTGCGGCCTCGAAGAACTGGTGCAAGCGCACCTGGCGCTCGTGCACCTTGCGGTCAGGGTGCCGGCCCTCTTCCGTCGCCTTCCGCCACCACCCCCTGCCCAGCTCGGGCATCAGCTCGTGCGACTCACCCGAGAGGATGCCCTCGGATGAGAGGCGCAGGCGGTTCAGCGCATCCCACACCCGGCCGATCGTGATCTCCTGCCACACCGCCAGCGGCGCGGCCTGGCGCACGTCGAAGACGTTCTCGTGCGCACCGACGTCAAGCTCCACGCCGTCCCTCGGTCGCTCACGTGGTGAGCCGGCCTGGATGCCGATGCCCAGCTTGGCGCGCGCCTTGTTGCGCGCCTTCGTCTTGGTGTTGAGCGTGTGCAGGATGGGTAGGTAACCGTCGAACAGGGTGCGCGCCGTCTCTGCATCCCACAGCCCGATCTCGACGCCGTACTGCCCCAGGCTGTTGAAGATGTCCGTCAGCTCGATGAGTCGGTCGTAGAGATCGGCACGGCGGTCGCCGAACTGCGCGATCCAGTCCTCCTTCGAGTGCATGCGGTTGACGCCGCCGCCCGCCATGATCTTCCCGAGGGTGTTGGCCTCGGCCGTGCTCATGTGCATGTCGGCTGCGCGCTTCATCCACAGCGACGTCGCCTCCTGCGCCCGGTCCATGAAGCGCCTCGAGTCGACGGAGCCGTGACGCAGGGCGAGGTTGCTCGCGATCACCCGCCGCGGGTTGGCACTCGATCTGATCTGGCGCGCAACCGTCCCGCTCCAGAAGGACAGTATCTTCCCGACGTACCTGCCGAGGGCGTTGGGGCGACCGTCACGGGTGCCGAAGATGCCGGCGTGCTCGGCGATCAGGTCGGACCACGTCTTGGCGTTTGGGTTGTCGTGACCGAGCAGCTTGCCGAGCGATAAGGCTTCGATGCGGATGGGCTTGTACTGGCCGCCGGTGCCTTCCCGCCAGGCCATCATGGCCGAGGCCGGGCCGGCGAAGAAGCGCACCACCTCGGAGGCGTGCGGAACACCGTCGATGGACACGCCCTGCTGCTGGACCCAATCCCACATGATCTCGGGCAGGGACTCGGCGATGAACGTGTCGACGTTCTTGCCGGCGGCGTCGAGCGCGCCACGGGGGAAGGCTTCGGTCGGCTTCGCCAGCGCCTCGATCAGGTGGGCCGGGACCACGTGCGGTGCGGGGCCGAAGGTGTTCGTGGCTTCGAGCGCCTGCAGGATGGCGCGCACCTGCTCAGCCGACGCCTCGTCGTAGCGTTCCTTCACGATCACGACGGCCATGTGCTGGCTGGCCGCCTGAATCTTCGACGCGCGCGTGGTCATGATCTCCCACGCCGCAGCTGGGTCGGCGTAGGTCGGCGTGCCGTCGGGCTCTGCAGAGGCGTGCACGAGCTGCTCGAGCGTCGTGTCTCGCTGCGCCAGCCGTCGCATCAGGTTGGCCACGTGCGTGGCGTCGAGGCCGCGCAGGATGTCCGGCCCCTCGGTTTTGCTTCGGGGCAATATGAGTTCGCCGCCGGGACCGAGACGAAGGTCCATCAGCTCGATCAGCAGCTCCCGCTGTTCGCGCGCGGCCTCGTGGTACAGCCCGACCAGGTTGCTCGGGTCGGCCTCGGTGGCCTCCTCGGCGCGCAGGGCGCCGGCGCTCTCGATCACGAGCTCGCCCTTCGGTCCCAGCCTGTCGGCGCGCGTGATGCTGACCGAGGTGGCGCGCCGCTCGATCGGCTGGCCGCTGATCAGCTGGATCAGGCCCTCGGTGACCTCGGCCAGCGCCGGCTCGCCTTCGATCGTGGTCACCTTGGACTCCCCGCCCCTGGTGTGCTCGCCCAGCTGGGTGTGGGCGATGCGGCTCTGCAGCCGGCCGACGATGTCCGTCAGGTTCTTGCGGCCCGTGCGCGCCTCGCCCAGGCGTTCGATCTGCGCCTCCAAGGTGAGCATGACCTTGGCTGCCTGCTCGGGCGTGATCAACTCCTCGAGCTTGGCCTGCAGGAGCTTCCGCGGCTGCGGTAACTCGGTGTCCTCCACGACCGGCGCGCGGTCGAGCCAGTCCTTGAAGCGGCGAGCCAGGCTGCCCGGCTTGCGACCGCCCTGAGGCATCTTGCCCCGGCCCGCCCGCATGTCGATCGGCGGCGCCAGCGCCACGACGCGTAGCAGGTCCATCGTGTGCTGCATGCCGGCGTTGGCCCGGCCCGCCTTGACGGTGCGGTGCAGCTGCTGCGGAGAGATCAGGCGCCGGCCGTGCTTGTTCACGGCGCGCGCGAGGCGCTCCTCGATGATCGGGTCGAGCACCGCCCCTGCCCGGATCATCTTTTGCCTCACGGCTTCGACCTTGGCAACCGGCTGGTTGGTCAGGCGTGCGATCAGGGGCTGAAAGCCGGGCTGTTTGCCAGTGGCGGGGGGTGTGACCCCGGTGGCAAGGAGGTGGCCGATGGTGTGCAGCTCGAGCCGCTGTTCTTCGATGCGTGCCTCCGCCTCCCGGCCCAGGGACCGGTACAGGTCACGTAGGATGCCCGCCTGGGTGGAGGCCATCACCGCCTCCTCCTGCGCGAAGCGGTTCTCGGCCACGCCGCTGACGATGTCGACCGAGGCTCCGGGCTGCCAGAAGTCGGCACCGATCCTGACCTGCCTCTCCTTGGTGCTGTGCTCACCCAGCGGACCCGACCACAGGCTGGCCCCAGGCCCCTCTCCCGCACGCGCGCGCTCGGCGGCCAGCCGCACCTCCATGGACTGCTGCGCCTTCTGGGCCTCCTGCAGGGCGGCGTAGACGGCTTCGATACGTGCCCTCTGCTCCTTCGGGTTGCCCGGCGCCGTCTGGCGCTCGATCTCGAGGAGCTCGGCGTCCAGCTCACCCCTCGATGAAGGTGCCCCCGGCTGGTTCGGTGTCGCCACCGATTTCGGCACCAGCGGGGGCGGCGGGCTCGTCTGTGCCTGATTCACCCTTGCCTGCAGGGCTTCGACGGAACCGAGGTCCGCGTCTCTCAGGTACTCGTTTGCCCGCTCTTCGCCGGACAGCCCGCCGAAGCCGCGGCGCCCTTCCAAGGCCGCAGCAACAGCTTCACGCGCCTGGATGACCTCGCCCGCAGTTGGAGGGCGAGAGCCTTCGGGGGCAGGCGCGAGAGACAGAGGCACGGCGGCACCCGTGCGCTCTGCGAGGGCGTCCATGGCGGTGCGGCGCTCGACGCTACCGCCAGGTCCGGCGAGGTGCTTGAGGGCCTGGATGACCCTCCAACTGCCAGCTGAAACGACGTCGGCGACAACCCTGCCCTTGGCATCGCGCGCCGTAACGATCTTGTCCGTGGCTCCCTTCTGACCGACGCCGTAGCCCAGCGCCAGGCCCTCGGTCCTCGGGTTCTCGGCCAGCTTGGCGATGGCGTCCCCGATCTTCCCCTCGGGAGCGATCAATGTTCCACGTGGAACACTCCGTGCCGTGAAGCCAGCTGGCAACTGCGGCACCTTCTCGCCGGGCGTGATCAGCACCGCCGGCTTGCGCCCGGCCACGAGGGCAGCCATCTGAGCGTCGATGGTCTCCTGCTTCTCGGGGACGGGGACGGGGGGATCCTTCTTCGGTTCCGGCTTCTTCGTGATGTGCGGTTGCACGTCCCGCTTCTTGCCCTGCCCCCTGACCGCCTTCAGCTTCGCCTGGTCCAGCACCACCAGCGACGTCGAGCCGGGGTCTTCGGCCGTGTTCTCGTACGAGAGCGCGTCGATGCCGCGCTCCAGGAGCTTGGCCCTGATTCGACCCATGGCTACGTCGCGCGGCAGGTCCGCGGCGAGCAGCTCCTCGACCCACTGCTTCTCCAGGTGCCCCTCGCGCGCCAGCTCGCGCCCGATGCTCTCCGGGGTCCAAACTCCGGGGTCACCGGAGAGGGGGATGACGCGCTGCAGGTCGTGCTTGTAGGAGAGCACCTGCCCCTTGCTCACGTCCTCGCCCCGCTCGGCGCGGTGGCGCAGACGGTCGGTGGCTGCGCGCTCGGTGCCCACGTGCACGCCCAGGCCGTCCGAGATCTTGAGGTCCGCCGCCGGCACCGCTGACCCGTGGAACACCACGCCCTCTGGCCCCTCCTGCTCGGCACGGATGGCCTTGGTGGCTCGGCGCATGGCCTCCATCACCTCGACACCGCGCGCGCTCTCCACCTCCTCGAGCCCCTCGATCATGTCGAGCGCCTCTATGTCCACCTCGACCTTCTGGTCAGGCGGCTTCGCCTCCACCATCTCGGGCGGCTCGCCCTTCGCCTTCTTCAGCTGTGCAACCAAGGCCTTGTCCGCCTTGCGCACGCGTAGCTTGGCCAGCACGTCGCCCATCGCCTCGCGCAGGCCACGCTCGGAGTACTCGTACTCCTTCGGGATCCACAGCTCGAGGTCGCCGGCGGCACGGCGCTGGCCCGTGCGGACGATGCCGTAGACAGGCTCCTGCCCTTCCTCGTTGCGAAGCTCGACGATCTCGAACGGGGCTCCACCCAGGTAACGGTAGCGTTCGCGCCGCGCGCCACCGATCAGGGCTTGCTCGGACTGGCCGAAGAACTGCGGCCACTCGTCCGTTGGAATGTCCGGCTTCTCCACCTTGGGCTTGGCGGGCGGTCGCTCCGGTCGCTCGGCGGGCTGCGCACCCCTGGCGCGCCGGCTGATCTCGCCCTGGATCTGCGCGAGCACGCGACCCACGGCGGCCATGTACGGCACGTCGGCCTCGGCCCCCTTGCTCGCGTTGCGAGCCTGCCCCTCCATCTGGTAGAGGTGGTCGTTCGAGGCCATCGCCAGGATCTTCTCGATGTGGATGGGACCGCCACGTCCCTGAGCGATCTTCGCCAGGTAGTCGATCGTCGGGGCGTGCGTCGTCTGCGACTCGATGTCGGCCATCAGCTGGTTGGGCCCGAGCGTGGCCTTCAGGATCTGGTCGATCTCTCCCGGCGTGACGAAGTTCTCGAGCGAGACGCGCTCCGCCTCCGCCTCGGTCTTGAACGTGCGCTCGTCACCCTCGACGCGCCAACCCTCCTCGGTATCCATCACGACCGGCTTGCGTCCGCCGAAGGCCTCGAAGATGGGGATCATGGCTTCGGGATCGGAAGCCAGGAGGTCGAGGTCGCGCAGGATCTTCTCGTTCAGCGCCTTCAGCTGCAGCTCCTGCGGTTCGCTGAGGAAGCGTTGCAGGGAGTCGCCGTGCTTGGCCTTGGAGTAGGCTCGACCGGCGGCGTACTCGGCGCTCGTCGTCGTCGCGAAGGCCAGCGCGCCCGCAATCCAGCGGCCGCCCGTGAACGCCTCGCGCCAGTAGGGCCAGAACGCTCCGTCGGTCCAGCTGATGTCCTCGCCGGCCTCCATCGCCAGGCGGTGCGCCTCGCCGTAGCTGGTCATCAGCGCGCCGGTGAGGAACGAGTGCAGCACGTGCCGGAAGGCAGCGCGGTTGACCTGCCCGCTGACCACGCCGCGGATCTCACGGTCGACGATCTCGGCGGCCATGCCCTCGATCTTGCGCACGCCCGGCGTGTTGAGCAGCGCCCGGCGCGCACGGTCGACCATCATCGCGTCGATGCGCACGGGCGTCTCGTACTTCTTGTACCACTCGCTGAACTTGTCGAGCTTCAGTCGCGTGGCGCCACGCCCAACGACCGCGCCGCCAATGCCCAGCATCACGCGCGCCGCCGATCCGAAGGCCCAGAAGGCTACACCTCCACTGACGCCGGCCTGGATCGCTTGGGGCAACGTGCCCTCGCCGGTGATCGCGTGCTTCATCACCTCGTGGTAGGCGAACCAGCCAGCGAAGGCAGGGTTGAACGTGTAGACCGACTTGACCGTGACCGCCGCTGAAGGCGGGGAGATCGTGCGGCCCATCACCTTGAGCGTCTTGCCGATCAGCGCGGGCACGGGAGCGGCCGCCAGCCCGCGGGCCGCGCCGCCGCGCCGCAAGGCAACCCCGCCGCGCCGCAGGGCTGTACCGACCACGCCGAGCGCCAGCTTGCCGCCGGCGATGTTGACCCCGATCTCGACCAGGCCCAGCGTCTCCTGGCTGAACGTCGTCCAGAAGTTGTTGCCGTACTTTGCGTCGGCGTACTTCAGCGAGCGCAGGAAGCGCGGGTCGCGCATCAGGTCACGGTCGATGAGCTTGTTGCCGGTGATCTTCGGCACGAGCAGCTTGCCGTAGCCCGTCATCACCCAGTCGTCGGGGCCGTGGAAGAAATGGCCCAGGATGCTGTCGACGCGCACCTTGCCGCCGGCCAGGGCGTTCGAGGCCTCCTTCATGAAGTCCGAGTAGTTGAGCTCCATGCGCTCGCCACTCTCGGTGTAGAACACGACCGGCGTGTCAGGCCTGAACGGGATCAGGTCCATCTCTTCGCCGCCGAAACGCTCGCCCGTCTCGGGGTCGGTCCACTCCTCACGCGCGATCCACGCGCCACCGTCCTCCTCCTCGTGGATCTCGCCGTAACCCCACGCCGTGGCGTCGAAGGCCGCGCGGCTCGAGGTGCCCGCAGGTAGGGCCCCGATGTCCTCACGGTAGAAGAAACCCGCCTCGCCTCCCGTGTACGCGTCGATGATCCCGCCGCTCGGGTCGTCGTGCATCACGTCGCCCTGCACCCGGCCCTGCGCGTCGAAGTAGTTGCGGCCGACACTGCTACCGGGGCGGATGCCCATCTGGTGCAGCCAGTTGACGCTCTCCCGCTGGCTGTTCGCGATGTTGACGCCGGGGACGAACCCGATCACCCCATCCACGAGCTGCGTAACGACCTCGCTCGCCTGGCCCACGACGTTGAGCGGCGCCAGCTTGGCGGTCAGTCCGGGGCGCTGATCGAGGAACGGGTTCGCCGTGTACTCGGGCGACGACGTCTCCCAGAGCAGCTGGTCGCCGAAGAACCCCTGCGTTACGCGCTGCCCACCCCTCGTGATGAACTTGATCTGGGAGCCGGGCGGCGTGCCCTGAATCATCTCCGACATGCGCGCCGTCTCACCGCGGTCACCGCCCAGGGTTTGCTCCATCGAGCCGATGCTGCCGGGCAGGACCGTCGGGTCGCTGCGCCCCAACGCCGTCGGCCACCACATGGCGTCGGAGATCTCCATGTCCTCGCCATCGGCGTACGCCCTCTCCATCAGCGGACGCTCGGCCATGCGCTGACGGAAGTCGTAGGCCGTAGCCATGCGCTCCTTCAGCTGGTGCCGGTCGGGATCGAACCACCACCAATGCGTCTCCCTGTCGAACAGATCCCACGTCTGCTGTGCAGCAACGCGTTGCTCACGGGGCAGGCTAGTGTCGTAGATCTGATCGAGCTGCCCGTCCCGATTCATCATGTTCGGGACGACCCGGTCGATCCGCATCCCGTCGAGTGCGCCGCCCTCTTGCACGGCCTAGTTTCCCCGAACCGGGTGCTTCTTTTTCCAGGCCATCACGCGGTGCAGCGCACCCCTGGCCTCGTCCAACTCCTTGCTCCGTCTCGCCTCGAGCTTCTCCCTCTTGCGCCAGTCCCAACGGTCGTCACCAGCCAGGAACTTCTCCAGGAAAGCGTCAGCCCTTTGAGCGTCTCGCGACTCCGCCTGGAAGCGCCCCTCCAGGCGTGCAATCTCTGTCCGTAGGTGCTGGTCTTTGACTGAGTTGTCGGTGTAGCGGATCTTCCTGGGCGAGTCCGCCATTATGTTCTTCAGGAACTTGGCGGCGAGGCTAGTGCCCGTGAGCTGGGGCGGCTTCCGCGGCGGGATCGTCGGGGGCCGGCCCTTGACCCAGCCGGGCGCGCGCGTGCGACCTCCGAGCCCCGGATCCCCGAGGGGGACGCGGCGCGCACCACCGGGCACGAGCGGTGCCTTCACCTTCCGCTCGGGGAGATTGTCGAGCGAGTCCAGGATGCTACGCGCCTCCTCCTCCTCCGTCGGCGACGGGAGCACGGGGTCCGGCACGGCCGGGTGGAGCTGGGCCTGCGTCATGCGCGCGGCCGGACGGGGGATGAACCCACCGGGGGCGCTGCCGACCTTGGCGTGGGTGATGTCCTCGCCCGGCAGGTAGCCGGCCCGTAGCCGGCTGAGGGGGTCGAGGTCGACGTCAACGTCGGACTTCGCGTCGGGCTCCGCGTCAGGCGTGGGCGCCGGCGGGGAGCCCGACGCTGCGCCAGGCACCATGGCGTTATACATGCGCCTGAACAGCTTGCTGCCGCGATCCGAGGCCGTGAAGGTGTCGAGCGCCTCCATCGTCTTGGACGGCGTGCGCTTGGTGAAGATGCCCGACGTGCCGACCATCACCACCTCGCGCAGCACGTTCGGGTCGGCGAAGAGCCCGCCCTGGAACAGCCGCTGAAACGCCGGCAGGTTGGAGGTCGAGGGAGTGCCGCCGCCTACCTCAAGGTTGCCCTTGGCGTTGATCGAGAGCGTGAGTCTGGCGAGGTCTTCCTTGACCGTGGTCGTCGCAAAGCCTGCGGGGTTCGCTTGGATCCAGGACTCCACCGCCTCCGCATTGAACAGGTTGAGCGAGGACACCGGCACGTTGGTCTTGACCGTGCCTGCGTCGAGGCGCTGCTCGATCAGGTCGAAGTTGTTGTCTCGCGCACGGGTCTTCGGCGTCTGCTCCTCCAGCCTGCGAGGCATCTCGTTCAGGAACCGGCGCTGAATAGAGTCGGTGCGGTCGTTGATCATCTTGCGCAGGTTCGGATCGTTCTCTCCCGAGTAGATGCCGCGCGCGATGAGCCGTGCGTTCTGCGCCGAGGCCTCCTTCGTGCCCTGCTTGAACATCAGCTGGCGGATGTGATCCAGCTGGTCGACGCCCACGAAGTTCCGCGCGAACGGCTTGTCCATTGCCGCACGCATGTCCTCGACACCGGGCAGGTTCAGGGCCTCCATGCGCTCGGCGATGGCGTCGGTGGAGCCCGTGATGCTGGTGGCCGAGAACTCGCCGGCGTCGATCGGCCGGGCCACGCCCGTGCCCGCGCCGCCCGGCAATGTGATCGGCGTCAGCAGCGCGCGCTCGATCTCCATGTCCAGCTCGCGCTCGGCCAGCTCGGCCTGCGCCTCGTCGATAGCCTCCTTCTCCTCCTTGAGGGCGATGGCCTGCTGGTTCTTCGCCTGCGGCGACACCGCGGTGTAGTACTTGTCGCGCGCCGCCTGCGCAGAGTCGAAGTCTGACTGCCGCGCGTAGCCCGATGACGCCGAAGCACTGCCGGCGATCAGACTGCCCATCGCGCGCGGGTCCATGCCCTGCTTGATGAGTGCATTGAACGCACGCATCTGAGACGCGCGACCCTCGGGCGTCATGATCCGCTCGCTGCGCGGCCGGACCAGGTCGTTGGCCTTACCCACGGCGCTCGCTTGGTCGTCGAAGTACGTCGCCTGGAAGAACTCGACGTACTCCTTGTACTTGGCCGCGTTGTTCGCATCGACCGACCCGTCCATGCCCTCGTACTTGTCGCGGATGGCGGCGATGCCGGGGATCTTGCTGATCGACTCTTCCGTGTATGGCGTCGTCGTATAGAGGCTGTCGTTGGAGATGCCCTCGATGAACTCCTCGACCGCCTTCTCCAGCTTGTCCTCTCGGATGGCCTTCGCCGCCTGCTGGCCGACAACGGCCATGCCCTGCGCGATGGCCTGCCCCTTGGCTGCGATGCCCGCCCCCTCGAGCTGGCCGGCGCGCTCGAGCGAGCGAGCGCCCTGCAGGACGCCGGCGATCTTGCTGACGTCGAACGATGGACTCCAGAAGTCGAACTCGGGCATCAGATGTAGGCTGCGCCGATCGCGCCGGCGGCGCCAAGAACGGCGCCAAACTTCGACCCGCTTGCCGCGGCCTCACCGGCGGCAACGGCGGCGTCCGCACTGAGCTGCGCACCCTTGAGGGCGGCGGCGGTGTTGACCTTGAACAGCTTCTCCTGGACACCGGTCTGGGCCAGCATGTTGGCAAACCCCTGCTGCGCGGCGAACTTGCGCTCGTCGATCGCTGCGGTGAGCTGAGACTTCTGCCCCAGCACCTGGGACAGAGTGTCGTAGCGCCCGGCGATGTTCTCGCGCTCGGCGAAGATCGGGTTGAGGTTGGCCGCGGCCGAGGCGCGGTTCCGGCCGCGCTCGTTCTGGCTCATCATGCCCATCACGCCTTGCGTCTGGCCCGCGAAGGCGCGGTTCTGCCCCGCCTCGGAGAGGAAGCCACCGTCCAGCTCGGCCGACTGCAGGAGCCGGGCGTAGATGCCCGGCGTGTTGAACTGAAAGTCTTCCGGGCCGACACCCTCGAGCCCCAGGTCTTCCCTGTACCCCATCTCCTTCTTCAGGCGCTTGTAGATCTTCTTGATCTCCCAGTCCCTGTTTAGGTGTATTACGCCAGCGCCACGGGGATTGTCGCGGTAGTACTCGTCCTCCGCCTGCTGCTTCAGCTCATCCTTGGTGAACTCGGGGTCACCAGGGCGTAGCGCCAGCGGGTCGATCTGGCCCTGCTGGATCACAGGCTGGCCGCCGTAGTCGAAGCCCGACAGGAACTCGCTCATTGAGACCATGGGTTCACCTGTTGTCCGTTACCGCCGCGCGCACCGTGACGTCGAGGAGCTCGAAGTCGATGTCGACGGCCGGCGTGACCGTCTTCATTACCGCCCGCACGGTGCGGAACTCCTTCACAATGTGGCTCACCAACACGTCCGACGCTGCTTTCTTCAGGTCGAGCGTAGCCTCTACTCCCTCAGCGACCGCCGCAAGGTCTCGGTGCATGGCCACCTTCAGTTGCCCCGAGGCTTTCGGGACGCGCGTCACGTTCAGCCAATAGCCCTCCTTCTGCAGGAAGGGCACGTCCCAGTCCATGTCCTTGGTCGACCAGCGCGAGAGGAGAGCCCCCACGCTCACCGTGGCTAAGATCGCGGGGGTGGGCACCTCCTGCTTCCCGTCGCCCTCGAGCAGGATCCTGAGGTCGGAGTTCTGATCCAGGTAGGCCGACATGATGTAGCCGAACTGCTCGACCCCGTCGGCGTCCAGCCAACGCAGCGGCGCACCGCGCGGACCCTCGAAGACGTTGTCGAAGACACCCTCGAAGACGCCGCCCACCCCGGCCTCGAGCGTCGGGTCACCCCACACGCTGGCGTTGGGGCCCATCATCACCGAGCGCGTGTCGCTGCGGTCCATCCAGACCAAGAAGCCCTCGCCCGTCCCGCCGACCAGGTCGTGCGGCCCACCGTCCTTGGACACGACGCTGCCCAGCGCCACGACGCGCGGGCCGGCGTACTTGCTGAAGCGGTGGCCGGCGATCACCGCGTTCACCGCCGCGTCACCGTCGAAGGGATGGTCGAATTCGATCGAGAAGCGGTCCTCGGCCAGGTGGTAGTCCCGGTCCTTGGCGGTGAAGATGTACTGGTCGCGCAGGCGGTTCACTGCGCCCGAGACGCGCGTGAGGTAGAGCGGGTCGATCGTGCTCTTGAAGTACGGGGCAATGCGCCGGCCGATGAACACCGGCTCCTCCGTGAGGCTGAAGAAGATGCCCGGCCCGCGGTCGGAGACGAAGTACAGCCGGCCCTCGAAGTCGACCACGCTCTGGTCCGAGACCGCCCCGTCGTTCTTGGACATCTGCTGTGTGACGAGCACGAGCCCCGACGCGCCCTGCTCGATCGACGCGCGGAAGATCGAGTTGCGCTTGAAGATCACCGCCTGGCCGGCGAACGATCGGATCGCGATCACGCCCACCTGGTCGCCCGTGTCCACCGGTGCCACCTGGCCAAGCGGAACCACCTCGGGACGGAACGGCACGCTGAAGGCCAGGCCGTCCAGCTGGCGCTCCCCGCCGAGGGAGATGTCGCCGTACCACATGGCCGACTGCGCCACGCCCACGTGCGCAGCGTCGGGCGGCGCCCCCTCGTTGAAGTCGAGCACCGCGGCGAAGGTCTGGAACAGCTCGTCGTCCAGCCTGATCGAGAACGAATCGGAGCGTGAGTCGACCTCGCCCACGAGGAAGAACTCCCCGCCGTCCGCCACGGTCATGAAGATCTGCAGCAGCGTCCTCTGCGGGTCGCTCGAGACGGGCAAGCCCGTGAGGGTGATCGTTAGATCGGCCGATGGATTCTCGATGTCCTCCTCGGCGGCGAACACCTCCAGCTCGGCGGACGGGAACGACTTCGCCAGGTTCTTGGGGTCGAGGAAGCGGGTGCGCACGCGCCGGATGCCGGTCGCCTGCTCCACGAGCTCGGAGAAGTTCAGGTCGTTGGCGCTGGTCGACGCCGTGGCGTTGGCCGTGATCTTGCGGTCCTTGTTGGGCTGGCTCGAGGACGCCACCGTGATCGGAGTGGCATAGGGACGGACGTCGACGGCAGTGCGGGCGAGCCCCGCGTCCACCGACAGCTGGCCGATGCTCGTGCCCGACCACGGGAAGTCCGAGATGCTGGACGGCTCCGCCTCCTGGTCGCCGAAGCGGTCGGTGCCGATCTCCGCCCCGGAGGCGAAGACGCTATGCGTGCTGACGTCGGCCTCCTCGAAGATGTCCGGCTCCTCGACGGCGTTGCCGTCGGCGTCGTTGGTGCCGGTGAACATGCCGTACTTGAAGCTGTGGATCACGCCGTCGAAGGGGCGCAACCCGTTGAGGGGGTTGGACGACAGTTGCGATCCGCCGATCTCGATGGGGTAGGTGTCGTCGTCGGGGTGCGCGGAGTCGTCGTAGCCGTCGGACTTCACCAGCGACACGTTGGGGCCGATCAAGATGTCCGTGCCCGGCGGGAAGTCCGCGGCCACGAAGCCGGGGACGTTGCCGTCCAGGTCGACCACCCTGACCTGGGTCACCGACTCCACCTCGACGATGCGGAACACCTTGCCGTTGAAGTTCACCGACCCACCCGAGGGCTGATTGGTGATCTGCAGCAGCATGCCCGTGTGGTCGAGCGTGATCCGGCCCTCGATGTTGGTGAGTCCGATGGAATCCGTGTCGACAAACGTCGCGGTCTCCTTCATCACGGGACCGGTGATGGTGTACGTGTCGTCCGCGGGCAGGGACGGGGTCACCACCGTGTCAGCCAGCACGAACGAAATGCACGCCCGCATGCTGGATGCGTTCACTTGCCAGTCGGCAACCGTGCCGCCGGGGTAGGGGATGGAAGCCTTGAGGTCGTAGCCCGTCCATCGGTCGTAGTTCGCCGGGTTGGTGAGGTCTTCCTTAGGCACGCGCCGCACCACAAGCATGTCTCGCGCGTTGACCTCCGTGGCGCTGATGTCGATCAGGAAGCTGCTGTTCGCCCAGTTAGACGCAGCGACCGCGGCCGCGCTGTTCCAGTGCGGCTCCGTCCCCGTGTTCAGCCCCTTACGCGGATAGAACTTGCGGGCGTAGAGGTAGTAGTCGTAGCCGGGCTCGATGATGGCCTTGTCGGTGCGGACGAACTGCTCCTTCTTGAACACGCTGTCCCACCAGCCGAAGTACACGTAGCCGTCGCGAATCTCGATGAAGGGCCCGCCCGAGCGCAGCGAGTTGCGGCGCGAGTAGAGCGGGATGCGCCCGTCGACCGAGTTCATCTTGAACAGGCAGGCGAAGGCGAAGAACTTGTCCGGGCCCCAGTCCATATCGGGGTCGCCCAGCTGCCGGATGTAGCTCGTGCCGGGGATGCGGTAGTGGTACAGCAGCTCGTCGACCGAAGCGTCCCGCGTGTCCAGCTGCAGGATGCCGTCGTTCTCCACGTCACCCCCGATGTCGAACTCGTTCAGCTCGAACAGCGGCGTGCGCGTCAAGGCAAAGTCGGGCACCGACTGCGGAGCGAGCAGCCCCGCCGGCCGCACCTCCCCGTCCTCGATGATCGCCACCCGCCCACCGTTGGCCACGTAGATCTCGCGGCCGTAGTTGGCCATCGACACGGGCTCCTCGCTGGGGCCCATCTCGTGGTACAGGGAGATCAGGGGGTGCCCGTGGATCGCCGCGAACCGGCCCTGCTTGGTGTCCTCGACCAGGTGGCCGACACCCAGGTCCGTGCCATCCGCCAGCACGCGTGAGTACGTGGCCCAGCTGCCGCCCTCGTCCGCATAGCTGACGCCGTGCGGATTGAAGGGGGCCTCGTCGTCGAAGTTTGCCGTCTGCTCGACCTGGTGCACCAAGACGAACAGCCCCAGCCGGCCACCGAGACAGTGCATCCATCCCTGCGCCCGGTTGGGGAGCACGGCGTCGGCTTCGGGCGACGAAGTCACAAGGGCCTCGGACGCTCGAGCGCAGCCGAGGACAAGGTCGAAGTCGGACGTGGGGTCGACGTCGTTGGCGGCGATGGTCCAGTCCGGCAGCGTGAGTGTGTCCTCGATCTGGTAGGCGATGACCGAGACCGGCTTGCCGTTCACGAACAGGATCGGGAGCTGGTAGTTCGCACCCGTGCGCAGGAGGAACCAGCGGATGTGCACCCATTCGCCACGCGGCACGCGCGAGGCGCCCTTGGCGATGAACAGGCCGTGCTCGGGAACCACCGCGGTCGACACGCCCGTCGAGCCCAGGCAGAACTCGGGGCGCCCGTCGCGCAGCCGCAGCCACCACGAGATCCCGTGCCCCGTGGCACCCGCGTCCTTTCCGGGATCGGTGTCCTGCCGGCCGCACCAGGCGACGGTCTGGATCGGGAAGTAGTCGTCCAGCCAGACCCAGGCATCCCACATCAGCTCGCGGCTGGCGGCGGGGAAGGTGAAGCTCGACGCGTCGGCGAGGACGATGCGATCGTCCTGCAGTGGCATCGAGAACCCGGTCGCCGGATCGCGCCGCGCGCGCAGGTGGATCGACCTGTTGAGCCTGCTGTTGGGGCCAGTGAGGCGCCAGCGGTCGTCACCCTCGAAGATTGACCCCTGACCTGACACGAAAAGGGAGTCCTCGAGGGATCGGAGACCCAGGATTGCATTCTGGCGAGGACTCGCCAGACCCCGACCCCATGTCGGATACAGGTCACGCGAGCGCCCCACGGCCACCGGCGACAGTAGCGTGACGACCCAGTCGACTCCACCGGGGGCCACGTTCTTCCAGTACGGAGACGTGTCGATCGCATCGTCGACGACGCTGCCCCCGTAGCTGAGGGGCCGGCCCTTGCCCAGTGGCAACGGCTTGCGCGAGATGTCGTCCCCGAAGGCCGTGTAGCCGATCAGCCGGAACGTGCTGGCCGAAACCCCCACCTTGGACTCGCCCTCGTACGGGGTCGCCAGGGTCAGCGTCGTGGCCGTCACCCCCACGATGAAGTAGGCGCGCGGGTACGCCTTGGCGAGCTGCTCCTCCTGCGGGAGGACCGCGACCTCGTCCTGGATCCTGATGAAGCTGCCCAGGAGGTTGCGGAGGTCGAGCTCGGGGCGGCCCAGCGGGAAGTCCGTGTTGCCCCCGGCCTGCACCGTGGTCGACCCGCGCGTCACGGTCACGGCGTGATTCCCCGCACCGACGGATAGAAGGATGTCTTCCTCTTCCAGTTCACGCTCGGGGTAGGTGTGCCCGCCCTTCACCTTGCCGGTGCCCGTGGGCACGGCGGCGCCGGCGCCGGACGCAGCCAGGTCGCCGGGGGCCGTGCACCCGAACACCCGAACCGAGTCCACGAACACCTTGGCGCCCATCTCACACCAGGCGCGCTCGAAGGGGTCCACCCCGCCGCCGATGACGATCACGCTCCGCTCGAGGTCTCGAGCCCGCATGGTCTCGGCCTGGAACAGGGTGAACTCAGCGTTGGGGTTCTGCGCCGAGTTGAGCAGCGACTCGGAGGGCGACCAGGCCAGGTAGACCGTCACGGCATCGGGCGTCGAGCTGGGCTGCACGCCCACCTGCACCGTGATCGTCCGCCCCACCCAGTCCGAGTTCAGGTGGTAGCGGGGGAAGTTGTTCGAGCCCGTCCGATACCAGGAGTACATGCCGGTCTGTCCGGGCTGATCACGGTCGGGCGGCAGCAGGCCCACGCCCTCCTCGTCGGCTTCGAGCGGGAAACGCGCCTCGAAGCCCATGCCGTAGAAGAACGGCTCCGAGGCGGCCGTGGCGCTCGCAGGGTCGGCCGTGATGAACGGGATGTGCACACGCTGGCCGAACTCCAGCAGCGGATGCAGCGGCACGCGCGTGCCCTCCCCGTAGTAGGGATCGCCCGTGACCGGCGTCACGAGGTCCGGCCGCTTCACCGACCAGGTCATGAGCGGCGCCGCGAACTTGGCCTCCCACAGCGTGTCCGTGACGCCCACACCGCCGGTCGGAGAGCCGACGACCTCGCGCTGCATGGCGTAGCTCGCACCGGTCAGCCTGAACTTTATCTGCACCGCAAAGCCGGCCGTGCGCTCCTGCTGCATGCGCCGCACCAGGCCCCGGAGCACCGGGTTCTCCGAGAAGTCGAGCTTGATGCGCTCGCCCTCGCCCGAGAGGTAGACCTGCTTCTCGCCCTCATTCCCGGCCTCGACCACGGGCATGGCGAACGGAGCGAACACGCCGTGATTCGCGGCGACCTTGTCACGACAGACGCCACCGCCACCGTCGGACAGCGGCCACCACCCGACCAGGTCCGCCGCGCCGGGCTCTGCGGTGTCGCCGAGGTCCGTCTCGTGCCACAGGCTGAACTCCGCGCTCTTGTCGGTGTAGCTGCGCGCCTTGTCGTAGATCCTGAAGTCGGAGACCATGGTCGCGCGCTGGTTCCAGCGGAAGCACCGCACCGTCACGCCGAAGGTGTTGTTGATCGTGTAGCTGCCGCTCGGCCCGAACGATGCAGCCACACCGTCGATCCAGTCCGTGCCCACCTCGGGCGTGATGCGGTAGCTGTAGGCTGGCGTGCCGTAGGCCTCCAGGTTCTCCATGGTCCCGATGGAGAGCATGAACCCGCCGGCGTTTTCGATGCTGACGCCGGCGGCGTCGGCCTGCAGCACAAGGCGGTAGCCTCGCAGCGCCTCGATGTTCACGCCGCCAACCTCGTCGGGGTCGAGCCCCTGCCAGGCTCTGTCGTGGATGCCCCACGGGTGTCGGCCCGAGCTGATGATGCCGTCCCAAACGGAGGTCTCGAGGCCCCAGTTGCTGGACAGTCCCGTGCCGAAGTCGACCATCCCCGCCATGGAGATCTCGATGTTCGTCTCGGAGGTCTTGTGCGCCGCACGCAGCTGGTACAGCACGATCTTGGTGTTGCCCGCACCGGGGGCCTGGTCGGGCTTCTGGTAGTCGGCCAGGTCCGTCACGGTCTGCAGCGACTGATCGGTAATCCTGAACCCACCGTTCTCCAGCGGAGCGGAGTCGATGCCGGCGTAGGTGTGGCCGGCTGCGGTCCACGGAAGGCAGCGATAGCCGAGGCCCAGGTGCATCTCCTCGCGCCCGGACCAACGGATCCCGTAGCGGCAGAAGTAGTCGAGGTTGTCGGCCGGGCCCTTGTAGCGGTAGATTGTCGCGGAGGCCGGCGCCGCCTGGTCGTAGCTGAATGACTGAATCGAACCATCGTCCGTCTTCGCATGGATCTCCAGCTTCCCGTCCGAGTTCCACGCTGTGGTGGGAGTCGATCCCGTCCCGGCCGATCCCGTATCGACTGACAATCCAAGTTCTACGTGATACGTTCGACCAGGCTCAACGAATAGAGGCGCAACAACAGCTCGGTAAGCTAGGGTGCAGTGGTCACCTACTCCGGTCCCGTCCGTTGCCTCTGACAACGTACCGTCCGTGAGCAGGTAGCGCATGCCGCTCGGTCGCCAGGCCCCGAAGCCCGGCGCGTCCAGCCACATGAACACCAGCATGTAGTTGGACTCACGCGCCTGGTACAGCGTCGTCGCCACGCCCAACAGGTTGTCGCCGTTGAGCACGTCCAGGTCGAGCAGCGTGCCGGTGTTGACGATGCCCAGCGCCCAGCTCATGGGCGTCATGCCGTCGCCACCCTTCTGCGCGATGATCGTCACCTCGTCGAGAGCCAGGTCGGCGCCGAGCTCGGTGCGCAGGTTCGAGCCGGCCGCGTACGCACCGGTGGGGTTGGTCGGTGCGGCGAACAGGCGCTCGGTGTCCGGCAGCTTGAACGAGACCTTCAGGCCGAAGCTCTTGCCGCGCCGGGCAGCGAACACGCGCTGGGACTTGGGGTCGGTCTCGCTGCCGTGCCCGGCCACGGCGAAGTCCCCGCCGATGTCCTGGTCCTCCGCGTAAGGGATCGTGACGTGACCGTGTACCGGCGCCGACTTCTCATAGAGCACCGGCAGCCGGCCGTCCATGCTGGGCCGGCACAGAACGCCCGGCCGCGGCGCGACCTTGTTGCCGAACTTGATCGCCCCGCCCGCTGCGCGCACGGAGCCCCTGTCGAAGTCGACGTTCAGGCAGTCCGGCGTCTCACCGAGGCTCTGCAGGAACGGGTTCGTCTGTAGGTTGAGTCCCGCGGCGATCGGGACCAACCGGATCGGCACACCACTCATCCGAGGAACTCAACGCTCCAGTCCTTGTTCTCGTCGAAGCGGCCCTCCTGGTCGGGGCTGCCCATGAGGTCGGGCGACTGCTGCTGGCGCGGCCGCAGCGAGGAGAGGAAGGTCTGCAGGCCACCCGCGATCACGCTCTCGAGCATCCTGATGCCCTCGGTGTGGCGTGTCTTGTGGAACAGTGACCTGGCCACGCGCGCCGTAACGAACTCGAAGCTCGACTCGTCGACCGGCAGGTGCATCTCGTACGTGTCGCCCACCTGGGGCTTGGTCGGGAACTTCGGGAAGACGGTGCATTCCACGACCCAGGCCGGGGTCGCCAGGCTGGCGTCGTAGAACTGGACCTGGCTGGTGATCTGATGCACTGCGCCGCGCCGGTTGCTCGTCTCGGTCGACCCTGTGATCAGCTCGATCTCGGCCCCCACGTAGGAGTCCACCTCCCAGTCGAGCATGAACGGTTCCAGGGTCTCGCCGTCGATGCCAATCGCCGTAGGCGCAGAGGCGAAGCGGAACTGCTCCCTGGAGGGCGGCTCCGAGTCGATCGTTCCGTAGTGCAGGGGCGCCGGCAGCTTGTGGCACTCGAACTCCAGGTCGACGGGATTCTTGAACCCGTTGAGGTCGAACGAACGGTCACCCGAGACGAACCAGCCCTTGCCGGCGGAGCGCGGGTAGGAGATGCGCGGGACGAGCCTGCCGCGCTGGCCCGCGAACTTGTCCGTGATCTCGCGGATGCCCAGGATGCGATACCACCACGACGGAACCGTGTAGCGCCAAACGTCGTCCTTGAGACGGCGCACCCGGTCGTGGAAGTCCGCGGCCGCCGTGTCGAAGCGCAGGCTCGTGAACCCGTGGCTGTTCTCGGCGTCCGCCCGGTGCCGGTACAGGTAGCGATTGTGATGCGTGATCCAGCGGGTGATCTCGACGTCCGACCAGAACTCCACGTTCGGATCGTTGGTCTTTTCCCTGACCGCAGTGATGACGTCGCGAACCCTCATCCGCTTTCCTTCATCCTCTGCAGGGTGGACCAGATCTCCGTGAAGATCACACCCACCGACCCGATCACGATGGCAAAGACGATCTTCCGTCCCCACGCCGTGATCACTGCGTAGTTCTTTTCGAGCCGGTCAATGCGTTCCTCGTGGACTGCCACTGTCACCTCCAGGTTCGTCTTCTCCGTCACCGTGGCCTCCGTTTGATGCCGTGCAGGACCTTGCTGAACTCTTGTTGCACGGGCACGACGAGCTTGTTCCTGACAAGGTGACGAAGCCGGGAGTGTCCCTCACCACCAGGAGCGAACCACTGCTGAATGTGCTCATCGCAGAGCCGTTCGCGATCCTCCTGGTGCTGCTTCTGATCCTTGACAGAGTCCTGAATCCACGAGGTGCGGCCACCGTGCACCCCCGCGGCATCCATCTTCTGCAGGGCCACCGCGTCGATCTCGGATGGATCGCGCGGATGGCCCAGCATGTCCTTGATGATGTGAACGAAGTACTTCTCCCCGCGCTGGCTCGTACACCAGATCTGCCAGCACTCCGGGTGCGCGTTCATCTTCCTTGCCTGCAGACGGTTCCTGCACAGGAACAGCATCGGGTTCACCCGACGCTGAATCTCCCGCTCGAAGTTGCCCTGTCTGCGCATGGTGTGCGGCCGGGGGCCTCGCGACCCCCGGCCTGTTGTTCACGGCGTGAGGGAATCCTCGAGGATTGCCGCCAGCAGGACGTGCTTGTCGCGCACGTCCGTGCCCATCGTCTCCCGGCAGTACAGGGTCGCCTGGTAGGCGTCCTTGTCGTCGATCCGGTGGTAGATGGCGCCGTCCTTGTTCATCCACTGAGGATCGGACATCACGTAGATACGCAGGTCCGGCTCGTGGAGGAAGTAGATGCGGTTGTTGAGGCAGTCGCGGTCGGCGATCACCGGAACACCGTTGTAGTCCAGGGCTTTGTAGCCCCCGTCGTACTCGGTGGTCCCGACGAATTGCCGATCAGCCAGCAGGAGCATCGCGTAGGCGCGACTGACACCGAAGCTGGTGAGCAGCGCGGTCGGCGCGGCGTCACCCACTTCCATGGCGGTCGTGAACGCGTTGTCCATGAGAGCCAGAGAGACCGCGCGATCGTTCGCGGCGGTCTGAACGGTGGACCGGTGCCACTCGTTCGCCGCAGCGGTCGCGTCGATGTTCTGCAGGTTCCCGTTGTTGGGGTTGCCGTCGTCAACGATCCCGGCGATACCCATGGGCTCGACGTTGTAGGCCGAGTCGAGCACGCTGACGCCAGCGTCGTCGTTGGAGACCTGGACCAGCCAGTACTCCTGGTTGGCCTCTCCGGTCACCACCGCCGGGTCGAGAGTGATGGACTCCGCCCCTTCGGTTCGGTCCACCGCCGTGATGACCGAGGTCGGCACGGTCGAGGCGATGGCCCCGGTGTCAGTCCGAATCAGCGCCACCCGCTGACCGACCCGAAGGTACTTCGTCAGCTTCAGCTGCGGACACTGGTTCTCGGTCGATTCCGGCCAGGCATCGACGAGTTCCAGCGCGTCGTCGGTGTCACCCTCGATGAAGGTGACCCCGCCGCCGGCGTTGGACTGCAAGTCGTAATGGATCTGGCCGATGATGCCCGAGCCCTCGAGGTGGTAGGCGCGCTGCTTGTACCGACTCATGTCGATGGCAAGGCCCTTCACCTCGGACTCGATCGCCTTCAGCCAGGAGGCCATCTGCGTGTTGGAAGCGTCCGCCGTGATCCCGTCGAACTTGACCCGACCGTACACGTGCCGCACCGGGAACCTGTACTGGTTGTAGTCCTGTTGACCGGGGTCGGGGAGGTCGCCGCCGGCGCCGATTGCGTTCACGCCGATGTTCCGACCGATGTGGATCGGGAACACGACGTTCTTGCCTTCCACGCGCTCGCGGTCCCGAGGGAGCCGCTCGAGGAGCGTGTTCGGCGTGATGACCGTGTCTGCCACTGCCGGCAGGAACAGGTCGTTGAGAATGTAGTCGTAAAAGGCGTCACCGGCGAGGAACTCAACGCCGTGGCCTGATTCTGAGACAGCCATGTATGACTAGCTCCCTTGTTGTCACTCAGTCGACGGGTAGCCCGAAGGCACGCGCGGCTTCCTTGGTCAGCTTCAAGAGGTTCCCGTCCTGCAAGTCCTTCTTGGTCGGCGGGGTCTTCATGCTGAGTTCCGGCGTCCAGCGTGCGGGCTTCTCGACCCTGAGCTGTTTGCGATCGTTGGCCTTTTCGATTCGGATGGTCTGCTCGGCCTGGATCAGATCCTGAAACTCACTGGCGACCGACGCCGTGACAGCCGCAAGGCTGGAGCGCGGATCGGCCTTCATGATGTTCTTGATCCTGTCCTGAGCGAGCGGAGCAACCTTGTCACTCTTGAGCCACGGGTATGAGTTCGCCTCGGACTCGATCGCGCTCCTGGCCAGGTTCTCGGCTTCGAGATCGGACCTGGACTGGTTGGCGTCTACGAGCTCGGCGATCTTGCTGTGGAGAGATTGCAGCTCCTGCGTGACTTCAGGAGGCAGGGCGCCCGTCGAACGGGGGGTTCCGAGCAAGTCGGCGTCGGGATCGTCGGTATCCGCGCTCGCCGCGACCTGCGGGTTGAGCACGGAATCGGGATTCCTAATCGCGGCCTGCACGGCCCTGGCCGTGGTCGGGTGCGCCTCCATGTAGTCGCGGTATGCCTGGTACTCTCGGTATCTTGCGCCGTCACCCTCGAGAGCTGCGCGCTCGGCTTGAAGCTGCTTCGCTGTGCTCTCCTGGTTCAGGCCTTGCTGGGCCCACGTCACCACCTTGTCGAGCGGGACCATCTGCTTTTTCCCGCGGACCTTGATCTCGACCTCGGCAGGGGGCGTTGTCTTCTTCGTGTCCGTTTGGCTGGCATCGCCAGCTACTTGAGTGTCTTCGGGCATGGGTCAGCTACTCCTCGGCTCGTCAGGCAACGCCCGCGTCAGCCGTTTGGGGTTCGTCTGCCGAACGGCCACATAGCCGCTCGAATTCTGACTTGGAGATCTCCTCGATCATCCGCGGGTAGGGGCGGATGGAGAGGACATCTCCCTGTTCGGTGGAGTGGTGCAGGATCTTCAGCTTGACCTTCGCGCCCTTGAACGCGTAGCAGCACTGGCACCAGACCGTCTTCGACGGCCACATGATTCCGCGCGGCTTGTAGGACGTCGACCAGTCGTTCTCGCCGAGGGGCCCCTGGCGCTTGAACATCCAGATCCCCGGCCCGCTGCACCGCTGGCAGCGGACGTACCACATCGAGTCCTCGAACCGCTTCTTGCGCTCTTCCGTGGTCTCGAGGCGCATCTCCTGGACCATGGTCACCGCGGCCTGCGCCGCGTCGACACGCGACTGCTGTCCGATTTCGTGAACCGGGATCAGGTGCGCGGTGAGATTGGCCACGGCCCGCTGGAACTCGGGCAGCATCTTGCCGTCGGCCTGCACCCGCACCCCCGAGGAGCCCGGAGGCTTGGACTGGGCGCGCTGCGCAACGGCGACGTCCTCGCGCGCGTGCTTCTCGCGGCGTGCCTCTGCCCCGGCCTCGGCCAGGCGCATGGCCTCCTGAGCCATCTCCGTCAACGGCTCGACTTTCGTGTCGTCGTATTCGATCTCGCTGTCTTTCATCGTCACCCTCGCATCGCGGGTTGAGAGGCCACGCCCTTCTCGGCGGGCGCACCCTGCATCTGCTGTTGAGCCTGCAACTGCTGCATGACCTGCTCGGCCATGCGATTCTTGAAGTCCTGCCAGCGCACAAAGATCTTGGCCTTCGCCTCCTCGGAGAGCCCCTCGAACTGCGGACCGTTCATGAAGTGCTCGAGGACGGGCAGGCGCGCTTCAGGATCGTGGAAGGGTCGCGGCTTCTCGATGTAGGCGGGGTCCGAGATCAGCCGGTGCATGATCCGGTGCTCGTCCTCACGCTGGCGCGTGGACACGTCGAGGATCTCCTGGTCGGTGTGGAAGCGCATGGCCGACATGAACAGCGCACGGTCGGCGGGGTTGCCGGCCGGGTCGAGCCCCTTGGCTGCAATCGCGTCCATCACCGTCTGCTTGTAGGCCTCGCGCGACTCCAGCGGCGTCGGCTCGGCGCGCAGCTTGAGCTCGTAGTGTCCGCGCAGGTCGGCGCCCACGAACTTGGTGACCTCCACTCCGCCCGACCCCAGGATCTGCGCCACGCGCGGGCGATCGTAGTGCAGCCCGCCCAGCTGCAGGCACATCGTGCCCGCCTCCTCGATCGACTCCAGCAGGGCGTGACCGATCGGCGTGAGCATCGCGTTGTTGTCGGCCTGGACCATCTGGATCGCAGCGCCCGAGCGGATGCCCGCCGGCATGGCATTCTTCGCCGGCGAGGCCTGTGCCGAGATCTCGTCCATCTCGTCCGAGGCGATCTTCGCGTTCTCCGCGATGTACGGCGGCAGGTTGGGCACGGTTCCGAACGTCGGCGCGATGCTGTGCGTGCTGTCGTACTCGTAGATCTGGCCGGGGACCGAGGTCAGGTTGATGGCCTTCACCGCGGAGTTCTTCGGCAGCCACACAGGGGCGTGGCCGTACGTCTTCTGCCACTCGATCGAGTGCGACCTGGCGCGGTTGTACGCCTTCTGGCTCGGGCGCAGCTGCTCGACGAGCGACAGCGCAGTGAAGCGCCCCTCGACCGGGAACCAGTCGATCTTGACGAACGGCAACGGGTTGCCCGAGGCGGCGTAGGGGTTGCCGCCGTTTTTGATCACCGTGTTCCCCGCCGACATGATGAAGCGGCCCTTCATGTCGTTCCGCGGCGCCGGCCGCTCCCAGAACTGGATGACACGCGACCTCGAGCCCATCTGGCTCTTCGCGAATGTGCCGAGGCCGTTGTAGCCCTGCAGCCCGCTGGCCAGGCTGGCGATGTTCTCCTCGTACAGCGCGGCGCCACGCTCGTAGCTGTCGCCCTGGAACCCGAGGTCGCCGAACCGGTCGATCAGGTCTTCGATCGGCACGTAGCCCACCACGGCCATCCACATGCAGTCGGGGACGCCGCCGGCACGCGCGTTCGGATCCCAGTACACGCTGAAGGCCGACGGCACACTGATGTCCACCTCGCCGGGATACTCGTCGACGTACCAGCCGTTCTTTTCGTACTCCTGCCGCACCTCAGGGTAGAACTCCGGTTCGAGGTCGCTGTCCTTGCCGTTCTTCGTGTAGAGCCGGTTGGGTGTTCCGATCTGGTCGTCGAACGTGATCTGCAGCCAGCCCGTGCCGCACAGGGCGGCCTCGAGCACGGCGCGCCGCAGCTTGGCGCGGAACTTCGTCACCTGCTTCTGGTACTGCCAGACCTTGAGCGCCGTGTCCGCGGCCAGTATGTCCTGGAAGTCCCCCGACTTGGGCGCAACGACGAAATCCGCGTTGGTCTGCAGGATCTTCGCCAGGGCCTTCATCACCTTGGGCAGGATCTTGTTGGCCTGGAACAGCTCCCTGTTCATTCCGCGACGGCGCGGGATGCGCAGCCGGCCATCGTCGAGCACGATGTACTGGGCGCCCATGAAGTACGCCTTGTTGACGAACCACAGCCGCTCCAGCGCGCGCCGCTCGGGGGAGTCGCCCGTGAGGTCGACGTAGTGGTCGACGTACTGCCGGGCCTCGTGGTCGTTGAAGGTTCCCCGCAGCTTGACCATTACGCGTAGTCGATCTCCTCTTCAGCCGGCGGGCTGACGAGGTCGTGGTCAATGTCCGGTGGCCGCAACGTCTTCATGTTCGCCACCTGCTGGGCGGCCACAGGATTCTTCATCGCGACGAGGCAGGCCGTCAAGTCATCGAGCGTTGCCAGCAGGCGCTGCTCCCCCGCAACGCGCTGTTTGCCATGAAGCAAAAAGTACTTGCAGATGACCCACAGGGTAAGCCAGGGCATCAATTCGCCCATCAGTGCGATCACGAACTGCTCGATCGAATTCACAGGAAGTCCTCGTCCTTGTCCCCTTCGGAATCCGCTACTTCGTCCTCAAAGTCGCGCCAGTGTCGTTCGGTCGCGGTCTTCGGTTCGGGTGGCGGTGTGTCTGGGATGCCTCGAAGCAGCACGTCCTTCTGCGCCATGACGGTGACGCAGTAGGACTCGAGCAGGTCGTCGTGGCGACCTGACGGCGCGCCGTAGGTGAGGTCTTCCTTGACCTCGTACTCCATCATCTCGACCAGGAGCTCCTCGGAGTTGATCTCGGGCGGCTCCTCCAGACCAAT
>Ga0114950_10000390_pt1 | contig 29380 bp, 22 predicted proteins | sample N075metaG_FD_83503 | JGI IMG/M metagenome (GOLD analysis project Ga0114950, IMG submission 83503) | Deep subsurface microbial communities from Kermadec Trench to uncover new lineages of life (NeLLi) - N075 metaG | ecosystem: Environmental > Aquatic > Marine > Ocean trench > Sediment | place...
AGTTGGACACAATCTCCGTCGATGCAACCTATGTTGGAGGTCGGCTGGTATGGCAAGCCGGAACTGAATGACGATTCGTCACTGTGAACGGGAGGCTAAATGTATTTCGTGGGCGGGGCGAAGGCTTTTCGATGATAGAGATGATAATGAAATTTAAAATTAAAATTGCAGTCATGCTGGTTGCATACGTCGTAACGGCCGCCGCCGGTAGTGTGGCAGAAGAGGTCGGAGCCGAGAATAAACAGGCACTCGCCACGTCTCCCCAGGCCCTGCTGGAGATGCTTGAAACAGTGTCTTTCTTAATGCCAGCGGACTACCAGCAAAAGATCGCCGGTGAAAGGGCCGCCCATATTTTCCCCCTGGGCCTTGAACAATTATCGCAAAAGCTGGATGAATCGACCGACCCCAGGCGCGGAATTAACGCGGAGGAGTTGGCAGCTTATGCCGAGGTGTTGGCAGGGATCGCCCTTGAATCGAAACGCGACGGGGAGCTATTGTGGGGGCGCATTCAGGGTACGGCCTATGAGCGAAAGGCCCATCAATGGATTTACCAGCAGTTGCAGTCTTTTGGCCTTGAGGACGTACGCTATGACACGTTCCCCTCGCAGTATCCCCAGTGGCGGCCAACCACCTGTGAATTACTGATCACCCGGGCGCCCAGTTTTGCGCCAGACCAGACCTATGATTTCGACCAGGCGATTACGGCATTTGTATCATCTAACACACCGCAATCCGGAATAGAGGCGGAATTAATCTACGTGGGCGATGGCACACCTGCCGAACTCAGGGGGCGCGATTTAACGGGCAAGATCGTGTTACTGCGCGGTCGGACCCAGCCCAGCGCTATATTAAATAGTGCTCGCACCGCGTATTCCCGTCTGGTTGAGGGCAGCTACGGCATGCCGGCAGGCGTGGTGGTCTGGTGGGACGTGCCCGGCGTTAAGCAGGTCGCGGGTCGCGTGGGCGCGCCCGGTGGCGGGGATTCCATAGGCCTGGCTGTCCCCTGGACGACCATTGGCGATGACGATGGCCTGTATCTGCGCAAGTTGCTTGATCGCGCTAGCGACGACAATCCGGTCGTGGTCAGATTGAATGTGCAGGGCCATATGGAATCCGGCGAACAACGCATGAGCGGCAATGTTTACGCTATGCTCCCTGGCCAGTCCGGCGACTACATTGTGATCCCCACCCACGTGGATGGGTATTTTTACGGCATCCACGACAACGGCGCCTCGGTTGCCCTCAACCTCGCCCTGGCTAAACACTACGCCCAAGTACCCTTCGCTCAACGTCAGCACGGTATTATCTTCCTGTTTCAAGGGGATCACGAAGTACCCGGTGTCGGTGGCACCCTGCCGTTTATTGAACAACACAGGCAGTTGATGCGCGAGCATTTGTTACTGGTGTTGCGCCCCGAACATCTGGGCATGATCAGGCCGTTGGATGAAGGCATTTTCGTGGGCTCATCGAATGTGACCGAGCCCTTGATGCTGCTGGTAACCAATCGCAGCCCGGTGTTGATCGATATTTTCAAGCGGGCCATACAGGACTACGCCATCCCTACGGGAAACCTGGTTTATATCGATCCTGCGGCGGATGAGGCGGCATTCCACCCGCCCTACAATGACCTGGGCGCGATCTCCAGCGGCTGGATACAAACTGGTAAGTTTTATCACTCCACCGCTGATATCGATGGAGCTGGGGTCAACTTCAAGCAGATTGAAAAGCTTGCCCGCGCCCACGCCTATGTGATTGATCAGTTGGCCGGCGTGACGAAAGAGGACTTGCAACGGGGTGGATTTGAAGTGCCGGAAAAGTCGATTTACCAATCGGATTTGATAAAAATTATGATGGGTAATAATTGATGGATGGTAGATGCTCTCTACAGGAAAAAATTAGGCACAACAAGGTAAGATCCAGTCATCCGGAAGAGGGCGGTCGCAATATTGTCCAAGACGCGGTGCGTATTGAAGGGCGTTATCCCGGGGTAAAAATTCTTGGCTCACCGCAACCTTTAATTGCGTACGTGGGCCACAAGGGGAAATCTATCAAGGCGACACTTATCGGTACGTGGCAACTGCGCAGCTGGAAGATCAGCAATCAAGAGGGCGAGACAATCTCGGAGCCCTTTGGCTCGAATCCGCAGGGCGTGTTGGTATACACCGAGGCCGACTGGATGTCCGCCGCTATCTGCTGAGACAATCGAGATTTACTTCCCGAACACCAGAGCCTGCGCTCAGCGCCACCGGAGGCACTGACTGCGGCCTATCTGACATATTTTCATTACACGGGCCCGTATCGGGTGGTGGGCCAGGATGTTATTCATAGTGTCGCAATGAGCCACAATCCGAATTTCGTCGGCTCGGAGCAACTTCGTCACTTCGTTTTTAAGGGTGATCAATTAACCCTCAGTGGCGAAGAGACCATTAACGACAAAACACGGTATCACCAACTCCATTGGCAGCGCATGGCGAACTTGTCAGGCGGGGCTGCGTAACAGCTCCACCTGCTGGTCAATCGCAGTCGCCTTGTGGGGCTGTGGGCGAGAAGCGCCTAGTCTGTTGCGAATGCCCGCAACAATTCACTCATGCTGGCGGTACCCCGTTCCAGGTTTTTCACCGATATCCGTTCATTGTTGCCGTGTACTCCCCGCATGTCCTGCCTCTGAATTAGCACGGGGGAATACCCGTAACTGACGATGCCAAGGTCTCGAAAAAAATGACTGTCAGTAAATCCTGCAGCAACACTGGGTATTACGGGCGTCCCGGGAAAGTAGGTTGCGGTAACAGCCTCAATAGCGCGGAACAGTTCTGTATCTGTAGAGCTGACTGCGGGGTCGAAGTTCACCAGCGTTTCAACTTTTATCGAGGGGTCGTCGACGATCTCCGCCAGTTCCTTGAGAAACTCCCGTGGCGATTGGTCGGGCAGTAACCGGCAATCCATTTCCAGAGAGGCTTCGGGGGGTACCACATTGACCTTGTCACTGGCCGCCAGACGGGTCAGTGAACAGGTGTTTCTGAGCAGGGCATGGCTGCTGGGTTGTTCGATCTGTAGCTGCATCAGGAAGCCGGGGCGCTCAATGGCGCTGGTCACGTCGGCGTAATCTTGTCGGCCTTGTTCGGTAGACTGGTAAGGTGCCATGCCACGAAACATAGTGTCGACAGGATCAATGACTCGCGCTGGAAATTCCGTATTTATAATCCGGTGAGCGGCTCGTACAAGTCGGGTGACGGCGGTTTCCGGTGCCGGCATGGAGCCATGACCAGGCGTGCCCGTGGCGGTGAGTCTGAGCCACAAAGGCACTTTTTGGGTAACTTCCACCTTCATGACGCTCTGGCTGTCGGATATCTGCAAGCCGACGCCACCCTCGTTGACCAGGAACCCGATGCCTTCGAAAAGTTCGGGGCGGTTTTCCACCAGCCAGCCGGCCCCGAAGTCGCCGCCGGCCTCTTCGTCGGCGGTGGCCATGTACACCACATCGCGATTGAGTGCCGCGCCGGATCTGGCCAGCGCCAAAAATGCTTGCAATTGCATGATGCCAAGACCTTTGGTGTCCAGAGCGCCGCGACCGTAGACATAGCCGTCCTGGATGGCCCCGGAAAACGGTGGCATATCCCAGTGCCCGGAACTGGCGGAGACCACGTCAATGTGGTGCAGTAATATTATCCCGGGTTTGGCGCGCTCTGGTTGGGCGGCTGGCAGGCGCGCCCACAGGTTGGCTCGCCCCGGTGCAGATTCAACTATCTGGTAGTCGATGCCCGCACCCTCAAGTATTCCCGCGAGGAAACGTGCTCCCGCCGCTTCATTACCGGGCGGATTGGTGGTATCTACTTGTAGATAGTGCGATAAACGCTCAACGGCTAGGTCTGCGGCGCCCGTTTGGGTGGCGTAGACCGTCGCTACAATCAGTAGTACGGCAGCGCAGGCTTGCCGTAAGTGGTTCAATGGGGCTGTCACATTGTTCTTCCTCTGTAAATAGCTTGGCGAGATATGCTCGTTCTGTTCAGGCGGCGCCCGACTCCCCGAGGCTAAAGTCTACTTCATGGGCTTTTAATGCGCCCCGACATTCACTGCATATCACTTGCCCGTGTAGGGCGTGCCCGCATTTGTCGTGGGTTACCCGCATTGGCTTGCCCTGGTCGTGGGGGTCGCACCACCGGTCTCCCCACTGCAGAAGCGTCAGGAAATAGGGGAAGGTGGCCTCGCCTTTCTCAGAAGAGCCGTTTACGCATAGCCTCCAGTGTTCTTAGCCCGCCCGGATCTCCGGCGGTGGCAGGCACCAGGCAAACTTCGTCCGCGCCGGCCTCGCGGTATTGGTTCAGCCTATGGGCAATTTCCGTTTCCGATCCCACCAGGCCAATAGCCGACACCAACTCATCGGGCATCGCCGCCAGAAGTTTCCTGGGGTGGGGGCGGGTGCGGGCGAAATCCACCAGCTCCCCAAAGCCCGCCGCAGAAATCATTTCCGAGTAACCGGGCGCGGCGAGATAGCCAACCACCGCGCGCAGTAGTTGCTCGATCGCTTCACGTTCCGGATCAACGGCGCAAGTGAGCCAAACGGCCAGTCTTGGCGGTGGTCGCTTCGCTTTTTTAGCAGCTTCTTCCATTTGCTTGCGCAGTAGCGCCAGGCTCTCAGGGGTTACCATATTCAGCAGCATGCGATCAGAGTGTCGTGCGGCCGCGCGCACAGCGCCCGGGCCGAAGGCGGCGATGGTCACGGAGCTTCCAGGCGCATCGAGGCGGAGGCGATAACCTTTGCAGCTGGCCAACTCGCCCTCGAATTTCATTTTATCACCAGACAGCAAACCACGCACAATCTGCGCAGTTTCAGCCAGGTATCGGGCAGTTCGCTTGCGCTCTCGCCCGTGCCACTCTTCCACCACTACCACGCTGGATGCCCCCAGGGCCAGGTTGGTCTCTCGCCCGGTTAAATCCGCCACCGAGGCAATGCCCAATGCCATGGTCATCGGTGTGCGTACCGACACAGCGAGGGGACCCAGCGTGAGGGCAATCTGCTGCGTTTGGAGGCCCACGGCGGTGGCCAGTGCGAAGGTGTCATAAGTAGCCATCTCCCCGATCCACAGCTCAGAAAAGCCAAGTCGATCGGCATTGATAGCAATTTCAAGGTTCTCTGCGGAGGGGCGATCTTGCCATAGCGGCGTGACGATGCTGAGTTTCATATTGCTGGCCCATCTTTAACATTTTGCTAAAGCACTTGTATAATCATACAGTCTAAATATGCAAGTCAGTTAGGGGTAGTATTTTTTATAAGCTCATGCGAAGGCGCCGGTGTGCGCCTACCTCGACCAACGCCCGACTACCCTGGAGAGATCTAATGGCGCTGCCAAATACCCTAATGGAATACCCCTGCGTCGAGCATTGCCTGGGCGGGGTCAGCCATTTTGAGGACGTGCCCCAGTGGATATACGACCTGGATAATCCCTATCTGCATGGCGCATATGCACCCACCCTGGATGAGATGAGTGTGGATAATCTGGAGGTCAGTGGTGAGTTGCCCGCAGATCTGGTGGGTGGTTACTTCCGCAATGGTCCCAACCCGGTCTATCAGCCCAAGAATCGGCAGCATCCATTTGATGGCGATGGGATGGTGCATGGGGTGTATTTTCGCGATGGCAAGGCCAGCTATCGCAATCGCTATGTGCAAACGGCTGCTTTGCTCCAGGAGCGCGCCGATGGTAAATCGATATCGCCTGGCGTAATGGGCCCCTTTGATTACAGCATCTCTCAATTTGGTATCAAGGATACTTCCAATACGGATGTGCTGTGGTTTGCCGGTGACATCATGACGTTGTGGTATAACGCCGGGCACCCTTACCGGCTGGACAGTCAGACCCTGGAAACCAAGGACTTTTATGAACTCCAGGGCCGGGATACACTGCGCATGTCCGCCCACTCCAAGGTGGACTGGAATACCGGTGAATTGTTATTTTTCGATTACGGTGACGAGCCGCCATTCATGACCTATGGGGTGGCCGATGCCAGCGGCAAGTTGCAACACGAGGTCGCGATTGACTTACCCGGCCCGCGCCTGCCCCACGATATGGGGTTCACCACTAATTACGCCATCCTTCACGATCTGCCTTTCTTTCACGATATGGAGGTCTTGCGGCGGCACAAGTATCGTGTATTGACCTTTCATACTGATATTCCAACCCGTTTTGGCATTATTCCCCGCCGTGGACAGAGTTCGGATATTCGCTGGTTCGAGTGTCAGCCCTGTTACATTTTACACGCGACGAATTGTTGGGAAGAAGGTGACTGGGTGGTCATGGATGGCTGCCGTTCGCTAAATCCCATGCCCGATGTTCTGCCTGGGGAAGGGGACTTGGCATCGATGCTGGCCTATATGCGCCTGGAGGCCAATGTCTACCGTTGGCGTTTCAATATGAAAACCGGGGAGGTACGTGAGGGTGATATTGACGACCTCAATACAGAATTCAACAAGTCGAACCCAATTTTTCACGGGGTGAAGAGCAAGTACGGCTACCATCAGCGTATACCGTTGTTGCACGAGGGTGGCTACACTCTGCGCTTTACCGGTCTGGTGAAGTACAACAACGACACCGGCCAGCGCGACCAATGGGACTACGGCGCCGGTGTCTTCGGCAGCGAAGCGGTGTTTGCCCCCAAGGTGGGTGCCGATCGCACTAGCGCCGAGGACGATGGCTATGTCATCACCCTGGTGACCGACAGCAATACCTGGCAATCCGACTGCCTGGTATTCGATGCCACCGATATCGCGCAGGGTCCAATAGCGCGCGTGCGCATGCCCCATCGGGTGCCCTTCGGCTTTCATGCCGCCTGGGCCCGCGGTGAAGATCTATATCGGTAACTGTCTATGACCAAGTGGTTTAGCAAACACCGGGCGACGCTGGAATTATCCTGGGTCGCTGATCACGGAGGCCTCCAGCGCAGCTTTTTGCAGACCCACAGCACGATGCGATTGTTGAATGACATAGGCGCGGATGGCCTGGGCTTGCTCGGCGCTCAGGTTGCCTTCAAACGACGCCATGCCTTTCTCCCGCAGCTTGCCACCCAGTACGACATCCTCCCAGCCCTTGTCGTCCCATAAGTAGGCCGAACCACGCAAGTCGGAAATGAGTAGGCCGGATACCGCGTTCAGGCCGTGGCAGCCCATACAGATATCCTGGTAGACGGCAAAGCCTTCGTGGATAAACGCTTCACTGGCGCTCTGCTCAGGCGGGTTGAAGACCACGGTGGGCTTCCAGTCGATATCCGGGAGTTGGCCGTCGGCTCCGAGTTTAAATGTCAATATGCGGCTGATGTTAGGCATGCTGTCGGCTTGTACGTACTCGCCAAATACCAGTGCAAAAGGGCCGCCCCAACCGACGTTGACGCTCAGGTATTGCTCGCCGTCGATCTCATAGCTTATGGGTGGTGCCACGACGCCCGTCTGGGTTGAAAACTCCCACAGTTGCTCACCCTTATCGGCGCTGTAGGCCACCAGTTTGCCATCGGCGGTCCCCTGGAAAACCAGATTGCCCGCAGTAGACACAATGCCGCCATTCCAGGGGCCTTTGTGTTCCACTCGCCAGGCTTCTTTTTGCGTCAGTGGGTCCCAGGCCAGCAGGCGCCCTTTCATCAAAGATGCCAGCGCGTCCCGTTCTGCCTGGGCATCGGGCAGGCTGGCGATAATGCCATCGATCCCGGTATTGGCTACACCGGGGTTATATTTGAACGCCTCCGGCTGTGCGTAGTTGGCCGGCATGTCCAACACCGGAATGTAGACCAGCCCTGTGTCGGGGCTGAATGACATCGGATGCCAGTTATGGCCGCCGAGGTAGGAGGGGATTAGAAGAAAAGTGTCGTCCACATAGCGCGCGCCGGGAACTTCCACCGGGCGCCCACTTGCCATATCGACATGGGTTGCCCAGGTGAGCTCAATATAATTGTCGGCCGACAGCAGCGTGCCGTCGGTGCGATCCAGGACATAGAAAAAACCGTTCTTGGGGGCCTGCATCAGCAGCTTGCGTTCTTCGCCGTCTATGGTCAGGTCAGCCAGAATGATGTGCTGGGTTGCGGTGTAGTCCCAGGATTCGCCCGGCGTGGTTTGGTAATGCCAGACGTACTCGCCGGTATCCGGGCGTACTGCCACAATGGAGGATAGAAACAGGTTGTCGCCACCACCGGGTGAACGTATCTCCCGGTTCCAGGGGGTGCCGTTGCCAACACCAAAGTACAGCAGGTCGAGTTCCGGGTCGTAGGCCATGGAATCCCACACGGTGCCGCCGCCACCGCCAATCTCCCAGTGTTTGCCGTGCCAGGTGTCCGCAGCCATTTTCATTGCGTCGTTTTCAAAACCCAACTCGGGATTGCCCGGTACGGTATAGAATCGCCAGGCCAGCGAGCCGTCGGCAACGTTGTAAGCGCTGAGGAAACCGCGAACGCCAAATTCTGCGCCACCGTTACCGATGAGCACCTTGCCTTTGATGACCCGCGGGGCGCCGGTAATGGTATAGGGTAGGGAACTGTCAACTGTGGCGACCTCCCAATTCACCTCGCCGGTGGCCGCATCCAGGGCGAACAGGCGTCCATCGAAAGCACCAAAGAATAACTGACCCTGCCAGAGCGCTACGCCCCGGTTTACTGCGTCACAGCAGCTGTGTTTTGATTTGTCCCTGGCGATTTTCGGATCGAAGCTCCACAGGTGTTCGCCGGTGCGTGCGTCCAGGGCATGAACCACACTCCACGATGCGGTCATATACATGACGCCATCGACCACCAGGGAGGTTGCTTCTATGCCGCGTTTTGACTGTAGATCGTACGACCAGGCCAGGCCCAGTTTGGCGACGTTATCGGTAGTGATTTTTGCCAGGGGACTGTAGCGCTGTTCATCAAAGGTGCGCCCGTGTGCCATCCAGTTTCCCGGCTCGCTGTTGGCATTGCGCAGCCGCGCCCCATCTACCTGGGCAACGGCCGGCGGTACAGTACTGGCAGGCGCAACAGTGGTCGCAACAGCGCCTGGCTCGGGCGACGGTGCTTCCTGTCGCTCGCAGGCCAGTAAAGTGAAGACAAGCAGCAGGGGCGTACAGGCCCTGATCAGTTGGTATATAAACATCGGGTAAGCCCTGTTATTTCATTTATCGAAGATAACTACAGTGTAGGAGGAAAGGCGCGCGGGCGCACGCGAGATTTACCGCCGCCAAAAATTTATCTGGCCTGAGGAGCTAAAAAATATTGGGGCGATGATCGCGCCTTGGTGCAGCGTACTAAGCCTGGCGTGGGTGCTTTTCGGTTGCCAGTACGCCCCACAATATCAGCAGTTGGGCGCCGTAGTAGGTCATCATAATGGCGTAGTGCGCCGCCGGTAGAGGACTTACGAATCGATTAAATCCAATCATGCTGTCGGAGGCCACAAACAGTAACGCACCGACAAACAGCACGGTAGAGGGTTTGCGATACAGGGCGGCGCTTATACCCATTAAGCCTATCGCCATCATGTACACCGCAACCGGGATCAACAATTCGCCGGCATTGCTGATAACCGGAACGCTGGCTGTACACATGAGTGCGAGCACGATGAGCAGGCGCGCAACGGGCAGGTTCGCAGTATCTCGCTGACTGAAAAAGTACCAGGCATAACACAGCTGTGCGATCAGGAACGCAGCCAATCCAGGGGTAAAAAATTTCAATTCAAGTAACACGTCACCACAGGCGGACAATAACAGCGCCAGGGCCAGCAGGACGCGTACTCGCCCGCGCAGCGCAACCAGAGCCAGCCCCAGTAATATGAGTACCGGCAGGGCTTTGGTGAGCAGTGAGCCAGGGTAGGGGGAATAGGGGATGGTAGCCAGAAAGGCCAGGCAGCAGACGCCATACGCCGCCAGTGTCGCCCGGTTTATCACCCCGTCAGTGGTCATGCCAGGGCCGACTGTAACGCCTTCAGGCAAGCCGTAACATTTTTCTCGCGGCTGCTTTCACCCATCAGGCCTATGCGCCAGGTTTTGCCCGCCAGGGCGCCCAAGCCGGCGCCAATTTCCAGATCCCAGTCATTGAGTAGCGTGGCGCGCACCGCGGCGTCGTCGGTTCCCTCGGGAATGTTAACGGCATTGAGTTGGGGCAAGCGACACTCGGCGTTTACCGCCATACTGAGTCCCATGGCTTCCAGTCCCGCGACCAGAAGCAGGTGATTTCGCGCATGGCGTTGCTGGGCCTGCTCAAGGCCCTCCTCCTTAAGCATCAGCAGGGATTCGTGCAGTGCATAGAGGTTATTCACCGGCGCGGTGTGATGGTAGGCCCGCTTGGTATTGCCGCCCCAGTAACCCATGATGAGTTGCATGTCCAAAAACCAGCTTTGAACTTTCGATGGTCTGTTGTTGATGCGCTCTACTGCCCGGGGGCTGAAGGTGACCGGGGATATGCCCGGCACACACGACAGGCATTTCTGGGTGCCGGAATACACTGCGTCCGCGCCCCACTCATCTACCTTCAGTGCGACTCCTCCCAGCGAGGTAACCGCATCAACGATGGAGAGCGCGCCATTTGCGGTGGCCAGGGCGCACAGGCTCGCCGCATCGCTGAGCACACCCGTTGAAGTCTCGGCGTGAACAAAGGCCAGTAGGCTGGCTTCGGGGTGGCCCTCAAAAGCCTGCTCAACCCTCTCTAGACTGACAGGCTCTCCCCATGCATCTTCCACCATAATCGCAGTCGCACCACAGCGTTCCACGTTTTCTTTCATGCGGCCGCCAAAAACACCATTCTGACAAACGATAACGGTGTCGCCCGGGGATACCAGGTTGACGAAACACGCTTCCATTCCCGCCGAGCCTGGGGCGGATATGGGCAGAGTTAATTCATTGTCGGTTTGAAAGGCGTACTGCAGCAGTTCCTTGATTTCATCCATCAATTGGACAAACAGCGGATCGAGGTGGCCGATTGTGGGACGGGCCAGTGCGTCAAGTACCCGCTGTGGTACGACGGAGGGGCCGGGCCCCATGAGCAGACGATTGGGGGGTAAAAAGCTGGTGGTCTTGGTCAAGGTAAGTTCCTGCAAGGGCAATTCGAGTGGAGGATGAGCAAAAAAGAGGCGCAAGGTTAGCAGATTTTTACTGGAAGCTTAAGTTTCGCTCACTTATAGTCCGCATTCGCGTTTCTACTATCGGCTGACAAGTGAGGCTTTATGTTTTTGCTCGCCCCGGATAACCATATGGGGGTCATGGCAGGTTTGTTTGCCATCGCGGGGGCTGCTTTCCTGTTGGAAAAGACCCGCATCGGCTCGCAACTCACCGGGGCGGTCATTGCAATACTGGGCGCAATCGTCGCCTCAAATATTGGCCTCATTCCGCATAGTGCGCCCGCCTACGACTTCGTTTTTACCTATTTTGTCCCGATACTCATACCGCTGTTTTTGTTCAAGGCGGATTTGCGTCGGATATTTTCCGAGGCGGGCAGGATGACAGCGGCCTTTTTGCTTGCGGCGACGGGCACGGTGGCGGGCGTAACCATTGCGGCTTTGGCCCTGGATTTGAGCAGCCTGGGCGCGGCGGCGGATATCGCCGAGGCGGCCAGGGAGCCGGCGATTGCTGGCTTGTTCACCTCAACCTATATCGGTGGTTCGGTGAATTACGCGGCTTTGGGCGAACTGACCGGGCTAAAAGATGATGCGTCATTTTTCTCAGCCGCCACCGCCGCAGATAATCTCTTTAGCGCGCTGTATTTGATGATGCTGGCGGTGATGCCCGGCTGGTTATGGCTGGCCAAGCGTTACGTTCCGCATAATGAAGAGCCCCCTGTGGTCGCAGAGGTAAGTGCTCCGGCATCGGCCATGTCGTTGACGCTTTCCCTGGGTCTGGCGCTACTGATTGTCACCGTGGGTGACGCGCTGATGGGCTATTTTGACCTGGCTGGCTGGCGCTATGTAATTATCACCTCGCTGGCACTGGGCTTTGCGACGTTGGCACCAAAATGGGCGGGCCAGCTCTCGGGCAGTTTTGAATTGGGTGTGGGACTGTCCTTTGTTTTTTTCACCGCCATTGCGGCGGGTGCCAATATTGCCGCTATGATCGAGGTGGGGCCACTGCTGATCGCGCTGGTGACAATTATTCTGGCGGTTCACGCCGTGATCACTTTTGGCTTTGGCATGTTGTTTAAGTTGAGCCTGCCCGAACTCATTATCGCATCCAATGCGGCGGTACTGGGGGCGACCACGGCGCCCGCGCTGGCGGCAACCAAGGGTTGGCATAATCTGGTTACACCTGCTGTACTGGTGGGCGTGATGGGTTACGCGCTGGGTACTTTTATCGGCACTTTGGTATTTAAATTCTGGGGCGCGTTTTTATAGGCTAACTCAGGCCGTGTACGAACGGTCTCTGCGGCCTCTCTAACCGCGCAAAAGATGGCGCCACCAGTTTACTGGCTGGCCAGAAAGGGGCCTTTCCCGACAAATTCCTGCGCGCCGATTTGTTCAATGATGAATTGGGCCAACTCTCCGGCTCGCAGAAATAACCCTGAGGGTGTATCAAGGGATGCGTGGGCTCGATACGCAAAGGGTTGATCTTTTATGACGGGACAACGCACCAGGGTCCAGCGGGCAGAACTATCGGCCAGTAACTGGTACTCCGCTTGCTTATCTCGCAATGTGGTTCGCAAGGTGATCGATGCCATTTTCTGTAGCAGCCACCCCGTGAAATTGCGATCGTCACCGGGAATATTCACAGCGGCACCGGTCACCACGATATAGCGATCAATATTGTGTGTGGGCATAGCCTGGAGTATGTGACCGGTGGCCACGGTGCTGATAGTTTTAGCTGCGTCGCCATCCGCTTTGACTGGCCCCAGTGCACTGATAACAATATCGCTGCCCTGCAATAAAGTGTCAATCGCCGACGCATCGCGGGCGTCGCCTTGCACGATGGTTATTCGATTCTGGAGTGTTCTTAGTTTTTCTGGGGTGCGGGCCAAAGCCCGGACGGTGTAACCTTGCGCGAGGGCTTCTTGCAAAATGAATCCGCCCACCATGCCGGTAGCCCCCAGCAAGGCAATAGTCGTGTTGGTAGCCGGCGCTATCGGCCGATCTACAACCGCCGGGGTAGCGCTATCCCTGCCTTGAGAGATACAGGCAGAGAGCACCATTGCAATGGCGGTTGCCGCAAGTACCCTAATCGATTTGAGGGCGGCGAGTTCTACCGGCATCTGTGCAACGCGCCCGGTAGAGCTACGGGGTGTGACGCTGTGGTGGGCTGGCTGCGAACACGACCAGTAGCGTCATGTCCTCTTCAATTTCAAAAAAGGAGTGCTCGGTGGTGGCGCCTACGTAGAGAAGGGAACCTGGCCCTATGACGCGATCTTCACCCCCCAAACGCATATGAGCCTTGCCGGTCAGTACAAGATACACTTCGTCTTCATCATGGGGAGCCTGCATGTCCGTACTGCCGGCGGTGAGCGAATAGATGCCACAGTTGAGAGCTGGCACATTCAGAAATTCCAGGTATTCCACTGGATCCCCTTTGAGTTTGTCCTTTATCTCCTGAAGATCGAAAACCTGCCAATTGCTGTCCGACATATTGCACTGTCCTCTACCAGTTTTTAAAGTGGCAACAGTATACCTGTTTCAGTTCAGTTGCCGGGTTTTGCCGGGCTATCTCCCCGTTTGTTGTTTTGCATCAATCAAGTTTTGAGATAACAGCCTGCAATTCACTGGAAACGCTATTCCCGGATTCACTGGCATACACCTTTAGCGCCGATCTCATGCGCTCATCCCAAAACCGGTTGAGATGGCTTGCGACATTGGTCGCTACCACTTCGCTGTCCTGGGTATAGCGCATATTGGCGCTGATCTGTTCGGCCATACGCAGCAATTTTTCGACGTTCACCGTCATGGCAGGAATTCCGTTTGCTCCCGGTGGGATCGCTTGAAACTCTGTTGCCACTGCGAGGGTTCGGACACGGGATAGGCCTGTACCGCGGTCACCTTGTACTCGGGGCAGTTGGTAGCCCAGTCTGAATTGTCTGTGGTAATAACATTAGCGCCCGATTCAGGGTGATGAAAGGTGGTGTAAACGACGCCGGGCTGCATGCGAGTACTGATTCTGGCACGCAGCACGGTCTCGCCCGCGCGGCTTTTTATACCCACCCAGGCATTGTGTTTAATTCCGCGAGTCTCGGCATCCGAGGGATGTATGTCCAATACATCTTCTGAGTGGAACTCCATATTGCGGGTGCGACGCGTCTGGGCGCCCACGTTGTACTGGGCAAGAATCCGGCCGGTGGTTAGCAAGAGCGGATATTTGGCATTGGAACGCTCTTCGGTTGGCACATACGGAGTGGGCGCAAAAAATCCTTTGCCGCGAACGAACTCCTGGACGTGCATGGTGGACGTGCCGTGGGGCGCGTCTTCATTGCAGGGCCACTGTAGCGAGCCCACTTCGTCCAGTAATGCGTAGCTCACGCCGGCGAAAGTCGGTGTCAGGCGGGCGATTTCATCCATTATTTCGCTGGGGTGGGAGTAGTGCATGGGGTATCCCATGGCCGTCGACAAGGCGCATGTCACTTCCCATTCCGCCATGCCCGCCAGGGGTTGCATCACCTTGCGGACCGGCGATATTCTTCTTTCGGCATTGGTGAAGGTGCCGTCTTTTTCCAAAAAGGATGACCCTGGCAAAAACACGTGGGCAAATTTTGCCGTCTCGTTAAGGAACAGATCCTGTACGATGATGCACTCCATTGCGCCCAATGCCGCTTGGATATGCTGGGTATCGGGATCGGACTGGGCGACGTCCTCACCCTGTATATATAGCCCCTTAAAGTCTCCATGGATGGCTGCATCGAACATGTTCGGTAGTCGATAACCCGGTTCTGGGTCCAGTGTTACGCCCCATTCATTTTCGAACAACTCGCGGGTAGCATCATCGGATAGATGACGGTAGCCCGGTAACTCGTGGGGGAAGCTACCCATATCACAACTGCCCTGCACATTATTTTGGCCCCGTAGGGGATTTACCCCAACCCCTTCACGGCCAATATTGCCGGTTAACATGGCGAGGTTGGCAATACCCATCACCATGGTGGAGCCCTGGCTGTGCTCGGTAACGCCCAGGCCGTAGTAGATGGCACCGTTGGGTGCCTTGGCGAATAGGCGAGCCGCTCCTCTGAGCTGGTCTGCCGGCACACCGGTGGTAGCTTCCTGGGCTTCCGGTGAATTGTTTTCGTCGCTGATAAATGTTCGCCAGATTTCATAGGCTTTCATATCGCAGCGTCGCTCAATGAAAGCAGTGTCTTCCAGCGCCTCTGTGACAATGACATGGGCCATGGCGTTCACTACCGCAACATTGGTGCCCGGTCGCAGCGGTAGATGATAATCCGCTTTGAGGTGGGGGGCATTTACCAGTTCAGTCGTGCGGGGGTCGACCACTATAAGACCCGCTCCCTGGCGCAGGCGGCGTTTCATCAGCGAACCGAACACCGGGTGGGCAGCGGTGGGGTTGGCACCGATAACCATGATGACGTCGGCTTTGAGCACCGACTCAAATGTTTGGGTGCCGGCTGATTCTCCCATAGTGGTTTTCAGGCCGTAACCGGTGGGGGAGTGACACACCCGGGCACAGGTATCGACATTATTATTGCCCATGGCGGCGCGAATAAACTTCTGTACTACATAGACTTCTTCATTGGTACAACGCGATGAGGTGATTCCGCCAATGGATTTACGGCCGTATTTTTGTTGGATTTCCCGCATGCGCCTTGCACTGAACTCAAACGCTTCTTCCCAACTGACCTCACGCCAGGGCTGGTCAATGCTATCGCGGATCATCGGTGTTTTGATGCGATCCTTATGGGTCGCGTAGCCGAAGGCGAAGCGGCCCTTGACGCAGGCGTGCCCCTGATTGGCGTGGCCATCGCGATTGGGAACCATGCGTACCACCTTGTCGCCCTGCATTTCCGCGCGAAAGGAGCAGCCTACGCCGCAGTATGCGCAGGTGGTAATGGTGGCGCTGGTGGGTTGTCCCATGGTGATAATCGAATTTTCCGACAGTGTCGCGGTCGGGCAGGCCTTTACACAGGCGCCGCAGGACACACATTCTGATGCGGCGAAACTCTCGTCCTGGCTGGCTACCACCTTTGACTCAAAGCCCCGACCCTGGATGGTTAATGCGAATGTGCCCTGTATCTCTTCACAGGCCCGAACGCAGCGCGAGCAGACAATGCACTTTGCCGGATCGAAGGTGAAATAGGTGGCGGATTCATCTTTGGCCAGGTCCAGATGATTGCTGCCGGAGTAGCCGTAGCGAACTTCACGTAAACCGACCGCGCCCGCCATGTCCTGTAACTGGCAATCGCCATTGGCGGCGCAAGTCAGGCAATCCAGCGGATGGTCGGAGATATACAGTTCCATCACATTGCGCCGCAGCGTGGCGATACGATCGCTCTGGGTGCGCACGGCCATGCCCTGCTCTACTTTGGTGGTGCAGGAGGCGGGGAAGCCGGGGCGTCCTTCAACTTCCACCAGGCATAGGCGGCATGAACCAAAGGGCTCCAAATCTTCGGTGGCACAGAGTTTGGGAATGTCTGTGCCCGCCAGCGCGGCGGCCCGCATTATAGAAGTACCCGCGGGTACACTGACCGGCAGGCCGTCGATGGTCAGTTCAATCGTGTTCTCGGCATCGGATTTGGGCGTGCCCAGGTCTCGCTCGGCACCAACGCGGTACCAGTTCCCGATATTTTCTGTGGGCTCATAGTTCATCGGAGAAATGCTCCATAATGCTTAGTACGGGATAGGGTGCCATGCCGCCAAGCGCACATAGCGATCCATCTATCATGGTCTGACACAGGTCATGTAACAGAATGCGGTTATCCTGGGCCTGCTCATCGCTACGAATTCGATCGATGACTTCAACGCCCCTGACGGAGCCGATCCGGCAGGGTGTGCATTTCCCGCAGGACTCGACGGCACAAAACTCCATCGCGAAGTGAGCCATATGGCCCATGTCGGTATTCTCGTCAAAAACTACCAGGCCACCGTGACCCACCATGGCGCCAATTTCCTTGAACGCCTCGTAATCCAACAAGGTATCAAATTGGGCCGGTGGAATGTAGGCGCCCAATGGCCCCCCTGCCTGTACCGCCTTGATGGGTAGTCCGGTGGCGGTGCCGCCGCCAAAATCTTCCAGCAACTGGCGAAGGCTCAAGCCAAAGGGCACCTCTACCAGGCCTCCGTGTTTAGTATTGCCCGCAAGTTGCACGGTCAAAGTGCCTCGAGAGCGGCCACTGCCATATTCCTGGTAGCGCTCAGGGCCGTGCGCCAAAATTGTGGGAATGCTAGCCAGGCTAATGACATTGTTGACCACCGTGGGCTTGCCGAATAGGCCCTCGATGGCCGGCAGCGGTGGGCGGAACCGAATTTGCCCCCGTTTCCCCTCAAGACTTTCCAGCAGCGAAGTCTCCTCGCCGCAGATATAGGCGCCGGCCGCTTTTCGAACTTGCAGGGCGAAATTGTCCAGGTAGCCGGCGTCGTCGGCAATCTCAATCGCCTGTTGTAGTCGGTCAATTGCCAACGGGTACTCCGCTCGACAGTAGATGAATCCCTGATCGGCACCCACAGCCAGGCCGGCAATTATCATTCCCTCAATCAGCACGAATGGATCGCACTCCATAATCAGGCGGTCGACGTAGGTTCCGGAGTCGCCCTCGTCGGCGTTGCACACAATGTATTTCTTATCACCAGTGGCATCCAGTACCGTTTGCCATTTGATGCCAGTGGGAAAAGCGGCGCCGCCGCGGCCACGCAGGCCCGACGCGGTGACCGCCGCGACAATATTTGCCGCCGCCATCTCTTTGGCTTTGCTCAGGCCCTCAAAACCGCCGTGAGCGATATAGTCGGCCAGCGAGGTCGGTTCGATAATCCCTATCCGCGCAGCCGTCAGCCGTGTCTGTTTTGCCAGATAGGGCAGCTCTTCTACCAGACCCAGGCAGCGAGCATGGGAACGGTCGGGAACACCCTGGGCAAACAGGGCGGAAATCTCATCCGGGTCGACGCGGCCGAATCCCAGTCTACCTTCGGGGCTGTCAATCTCCAGCAGGGGTTCCAGCCAGCACAACCCCCGGGAGCCGTTTCGAACCACGTTGAGATCAAGATCGAGTTCAGTCAATGCCCGGGCGATGTCATCCGCACCCTGGGCCAGGGCAGTGGAGTCATTGGGCACATAAATTTTCATGCTTAACTGGCCTGTTCCGAAATTGCAGCTAATACACCCGCGAGGCTTTCGGCGGTCACCCGGCTGTACAGTTTGTCGTCGATCATAACGTTGGGTGAGCAAGCGCAATTGCCCAGGCAATACACCGGCTGCAAGGTTACACTGCCATCGCGGCTGGTCTGGTGAAAATCGATTCCCAGTAATTTCTTAACGCTGGCCTCCAGCGCCGCGGCGCCCATCGCCTGACAAGCTTCGGCGCGGCAGATGTAAAGCGTTTTGCTGCCCCCCGGCGCGGTTTGAAACCAGTCGTAGAAACTGATAACGCCATGCACTTCCGCTCGAGAAAGATTCAGGCCCCGCGCGACAACGGCCACTGACTCGGTGGGTATATAACCGAAGTGGTCCTGTAGGGCGTGCAATATAGGTAGCAATGCGCCGGGTTCGTTTAGCAGCGGGGTGGCTATCTCGAGAGTAACTTGTTTGATGTCTACATTGGTCATAATTGCAAGCTTATAACAATAACTGAATTCGATCCGGTCGGTTGTAGATATTAAATCTATTTTTTTGCACGAACCCCGCCAGGGTGATTTCAAACTCCCTGGCGAGTTCCACCGCCAGGCTCGAGGGTGCTCCCACTGCGGCAAACAGGGGAAATCCCGCCATGGCGGCCTTTTGCAGCAGTTCAAAACTGGCTCTTCCGCTCACAAATAACCCCATTTCGGCGATGTTTAACGCGGTATCTTGGGTTAATGTACCGATCAATTTGTCCACCGCATTGTGCCGGCCTATGTCCTCGCGCAGACAGCGAATGTTGCCGTCACCATCGAAGGCTGCTGCTGCGTGGGCGCCCCCGGTCTCAATAAACAGCCCCTGGCGTTTGCGGGCATCCCCGGGTAAAAGCAGCATCTTTGATTCGTAGATTGAGAAGTTGTCGTTCAGCACGGGGCTGGCGCCGGAAAATTCAAGGGCCTCTAACGAGGCTTTGCCGCAAACACCGCAGGCTGAGCTGGTGTAAAAGTGACGCTTTAGCCGCTCGATATTCACGTTGACCTCTGGTGCCAGGCTGACCAGCACAACGTTGCTGGTGCCCTCGCGCAGGGCTTGATTGCCCTGATAGGTGAGTGCAAGAATTTCTGCTTGCTCACGAATGATTCCCTCTGCGTAGAGGAAACCCCGCACCAGCTCAAAATCATCCCCCGGCGTGCGCATGGTAATGGCAATGCTTTCGCGCACAGCGGCGCCATCGCGGCAAAAGGAGAGTACGATTTCCAGCGGTTCCTCGATAACGAGTTGATCCGCTTTGACGGCGGTATTTCCCCAGGAAACGGCGGTGATGGCCGTCTGCTCGGTGCGCTGCTTCATTGCGCCACTCCGAATGTTTTGGGGTAGGAGAATAGCACAAGCTGAGGTAATATCCCCGCTCCCGGTGATCTGAATAATAAGGAAGCTTCCATGCATCGAGCTCGTCACGAGTCCAATCTTGCCTATGGCGTACTGCGCCGAGCGGCGTTGAGCCCCAATCGTATAGCAATGATATTTGAAGAGCGGGAGATTAGTTATTCCCAACTGGGCGATAGCGTGCGGCGACAGGCGTCCATGCTGCAAGCGGTCGGCGTGTGTGCCGGCGACAGGGTGGGCTACCTGGGCTTCAATCACCCGGCATTCTTTGAAACGCTGTTCGCCGCCAATGCCCTGGGTGCTATATTTGTGCCGCTCAACTTTCGCCTAACCGGCGAAGAGCTGACATTTATCATAAACGATGCCGGTGTCCACACCCTCGTCTGCGACGACGCCCTGCGCCCGGTGGTGGAACCGGTGATTCCAAACCTGTGCTGCACACACTATTTCAGCTCTGAATCAGAGGCGGATAACTGGCGTCATCTCAGCTCTGAACGGGCCGCCCTCGAGCCTCTGCAAAGTGTGGTCTCAGTCGATGAACACGATCTATGCCTCATCATGTATACCTCCGGGACAACCGGGCTGCCCAAGGGCGCCATGTTGACCCACGGCAATATCTTGTGGAATAACATCAATGCAATGATGGCATTCGGCGGTTCTCGCGATGATGTAATACTGACCGCAGCCCCCATATTTCATATCGGCGCCCTCAATGTCATGACCCTGAACGGCTTTCAACTGGGCTCCACCATCGCCCTGTTGCGCAGTTTCGATCCCGGGCAGGTGCTGACCGATTTTGAGCGCTACCGGGTAACCCATATGTTTGGCGCACCGGCGATGTTTTTGTTTATGTCGCAACAGCCGCAATTTGCCCAGACCGACCTCAGCTCCCTCAAGATGTTGCTCTGTGGTGGCGCGCCTGTCCCCGTGCCGCTGATAGAGCTCTATGGCGAGCGCGATGTCTTTTTTTGCCAGGCTTATGGTTTGACCGAAACGGCGCCTTTTGCCTGTGGTTTGGAAGCGGAATACGCCATCAGCAAAATGGGCTCTGCAGGCCAGGCACCCCTGTTCACGGAAGTCCGCATTGTCGATGAAGAGAACAGGGCGGTTGCCGCCGGGGAGCGGGGCGAAATCTGTATACGCGGCCCCAATGTCATGAAAGGCTACTGGAACCGCCCCCAAGCCACAGCCGAGGCAATCGATGAAATGGGCTGGTTCCATTCAGGCGATATCGGCTACATGGACGAGGACGACTTTGTCTTTATCTGCGACCGCCTCAAGGATATGGTGATTTCCGGTGGCGAGAATGTCTATCCCGCGGAAGTTGAGAGCGTGTTATACAAGCACGACGCTATCGCCGAAGTGGCGGTTATCGGCTTGAAAGATGACAAGTGGGGCGAGGCGGTTACCGCGGTCGTCGCCTTGAATGAGGGGCATGAACTCACCCTTGAGGGGCTGCGAGAGTTCGCCACCGATCACCTGGCTCGGTACAAGATCCCCCTGCGCTTGCATTTTGTCGACGAGCTGCCGCGCAACCCTGCGGGTAAGGTTTTAAAGTTTGTGCTGCGAGAGCAGCTGGAGAAGCAATAAAACCTGGCATGGAGGCCATCGGCAGGGTCGCAGGCCCCCGGTAGATGACCTCCGAGTACGGCTAATCCGTCCGCGTGCCGTCTACCGCTGCCTGTGCCGCCGCAATTCGGGCAACCGGCACCCGATAAGGGCTGCATGATACGTAGTCCAGCCCCAAATCGTGGAAGAACTTAATCGAGCGCGGGTCGCCCCCGTGCTCGCCGCAAATACCGTATTTAAGACCCGGTTTAGCCGCTCGACTCTCGTTGACTGCAATCGCCACTAATCGACCGACCGCTCTCTGGTCCAGCGATACGAAGGGATCGGCCTCCACCAGTTTCTTGTTCAGGTACTCCGGCAGAAACTTGCCGATGTCATCGCGTGAAAAGCCGTAGGTCATTTGGGTCAGGTCGTTGGTACCAAAGCTCATGAACTCGACTTCCGGCGCCAGCCGGTCCGCTCCCAGGGCTGCCCTGGGTGTTTCGATCATTGTGCCTACTTTGTAAGGAATGGATATTTTTTTCTCGGCCAGAACATCGCGGATACCCTTATCGATAATCTTGTTGATCAGACGAATTTCGCGAACATTCACTACCAGCGGGATCATTATTTCGGGAAAGGGCTTATATCCCTGCTCGGTAGCCTCCACCGCCGCGCCCATAATGGCCTTGACCTGCATTTCGGTAATCTCAGGATAAACAACCGACAACCGACAGCCGCGAAAACCCAGCATGGGGTTAACCTCATGCAGGCTTTCGCAAATTTCCCGCACCTTGGCAATCGACTTGCCTACGTTCTCCGCCAGGGCCATCATCTCCTGCTCAGAGTGCGGTAAAAATTCGTGCAACGGGGGATCCAGCAGGCGTATCGTCACCGGCAGCCCGTCCATGATCTTGAACAAAGCCAGCATGTCTTCATGTTGGAAGCGCAATAGCACGTCCAGGTATTGCTGTCGCTCGGCTTTTGTTTCGGACAAAATCATCGCCCGCATCGGGCCAATTCGCTCCGCCTCAAAGAACATGTGCTCGGTGCGGCACAGGCCGATGCCTTCCGCGCCCAATTCCCTGGCCTTGGCGGCATCTTCCGGCGTTTCGGCGTTTGCCCTGACTTTCAGTCGACGATGCTTATCGGCCCAGGAAAGCAGGGTCTGGAAATCTTCACCGGTGCTGGCTTCTGTTTTGGGAATGTCGCCCAGCATGACATCACCGGCAGTACCGTCCAGGGTGATAGTGTCGCCCCGTTTCATCACAACCCCGTCCTTGGTGGTAGCGGTACCCGCCTCATAGTCGATGGTCAGTGAGCTACAGGCAGTAATGGCGCAGACCCCCATACCCCTGGCAACGACTGCGGCATGGGAGGTCATGCCGCCCAACTGGGTCAGTATGCCCTCGGCCACTTTCATGCCGTGGATGTCTTCGGGTGTGGTCTCTCGCCGAACCAGCACCACCGGGTGCCCTTCGGCGGCCACTTCAACAGCCTCCTCGGCGGAGAAAACTACCCGTCCGGTGGCACCGCCAGGGCTTGCCGGTAGCCCTGTGGCGATAATATCGGTTTTCTTGTCGGGGTCGACCATGGGGTGCAAAAATGCTTCCACGTGATCGGGGGAGACGCGCATGAGTGCTTCTTTTTCTGTAATCAGTCCCTCGGTAACCATATCTACCGCGATTTTTATCGACGCTCGTCCGGTGCGCTTACCACTGCGGGTCTGCAATATGTAGAATTTTCCCTCCTGCACGGTGAACTCAATGTCCTGCATATCCCGATAGTGTTTTTCCAGCAGTGCCTGGGTGGCGTACAACTCCTCATAAACCTCCGGCATTTTCTCCCGCAGCGATGCAATGGGCAGGGGTGTGCGAATCCCCGCCACCACATCTTCACCGGCCGCATTGAATAGATATTCGCCGAAGAAATGGTGCTCACCGGTTGATGGATTGCGGGTAAACGCGACGCCGGATCCCGAGTCGTCGCCAAAGTTACCAAACACCATGGCCTGTACGTTGACGGCGGTACCTAATGTGACAGGAATGTTGTGCATTTCCCGGTAAACGTTGGCGCGGGGGGTGTGCCAGGACATAAATACGGCTTCTACCGCTAGTTTCAATTGTACGAAGGGGTCCTGGGGAAAATCCGCCAGGGTTTTATAAGTTGCGACGATTGCCTGCCAGTCCTCGGCGGTCATCTCCACATCCAGCACTTTATTGTGAGCCGCCTTATACTGTTCGATTTCCTGTTCAAATTTGTGACCGTCCACTCCCAGCACTACATCGGCAAACATCTGTATGAAGCGGCGGTAGGAATCGTAGGCAAACCGTGGGTTGTCTGTTTTCTTGGCCAGACCCTCGACGATTTCGTCATTGAGTCCCAGGTTCAAAATAGTATTCATCATGCCCGGCATGGAGACCGGGGCACCGGAGCGCACTGAAAATAACAGCGGATTTTCCGGGTCACCGAAGCGCGCGCCCATTTCCTTTTCGACCAGATCCAGGGCCACGCGGTACTCCTGCTCCAGCAGTGTGGGCAATTTGTTACCCGCTTCGAAGAAGTCGCGACAGGTGGGGGTGGTGATCACAAACCCGAAGGGCACCGGCAGCCCCATCGCTGTCATTTCACACAGGTTTGCGCCTTTTCCGCCCAGTAACTCGCGATCGTCCTTACTGCCTTCGTTAAACAAATATACGCGCTTTGCCATGGGAGCCCTTTAAACGTGGTGTCGAATAATTTAGGGTGGGAGTATAGCGGTTTCCGGCCACTGTTGGGTGCGATTTCAACCGGTAGAGTTAGCGCTTGGCCAGTATTTCGCAGAGTTTGTCGATTTCGTCCAGTTCGGCGGTCGCCGGCACCATAAACACTTCTTCGCAACCCGCCGCTTCCGCGTTGTCCAGAGCCTGGGCGACTGCATCGGCGGAGCTTCGGTGCACCGATTCGGCCATCATGGTGGCGATTTCAGGACCGGCGATGGCGAGGTATTCGTAGACGTAGTCATACAGTTTTTGCTGCCCGTCCCGGGCCAGCGTGTACCAGAATCCCCCCATGCGGTAGGGTTTCTCGGCACGCTCGGCACGCTCCCAGGCGGCGTCCGCCATAGCGAAGGTATTTGCCAATTCCGACTGTTCGCCGTTGCCTGACCAGGCGTAAAGTCCATCGGCCCACTTGGCGCACCGCGCCATACTCTTGGGTCCCATCGCGCCGGCGAGTATTTTCGGCCCCAGTGGCTTGATCGGTGTGGGCCCTATGGAACCACCACCGGCGACAATTTCCTCGCCGGCCCAAATACGGCGCATTTGCTCGATTTGCGTATCCATTCGACCGTATCGCCCCTTGAAACTGGCTCCTACCGCAGTGTAATCTTTGTCTCGGCCGCCGTAGCCGACCGCGACCTTATTAACCCGTCCGCCGGACAGGATATCCAGCGAGGCGATTTCTTTTGCAACCCGGGTAGCGTTGTGCATCGGCAGCACGTACAAAGTGGGCGTGATTTCAACCCGCGTGGTCACCGCTGCTGCGGCTGCAAGTATGATGCGCATATCAAAGGTTGGGCCGTGGATCCTTTCGCCACAGGAGATACTGTGAAAGGGGCCTTCATCCACCCGACGAAACCAGGCCATATAATCGGCCCGGCTGAGACCTGCTTTCATATAGGGCAGGCAAATACCAATATTCATTCTCGGGGGCTCTCCACTAGGACGAAATCACCTGTGCAGATATAATCTGCTGCAGATCAACGAGCATGTAGGAGTGACCAAGATTTTGCAAGCAACGCCATATCCGGGACAAAGGCGGCGCCGATGCCCCGGGCGGGCTACCGACGCATTCTGCCCCCGTATTGTTAGAGCCCTGATGGCCATTTTTGCGTTGGTCACAGTGACCGTCGCCTGTTCGCAAAACCGGCCGCTGGTAGCGGATAATTCCACCCACGTGAACTATGCCGGCTTCTGGGAGCTGAACCTGGCCCAGAGTGACAACATCCGAGCCAGATTGGATACGCTGGTGCGCCAATTAAGAGAACAGGCCGCGCGTCGCTCAAAGGCGGGTTCAGACCGCAGTGGTGGTATGGCGATCGGTAATTCCGGGTCGAACAGCGGTGCCTCAATTATTGGGCTGGCGCGGATGGCGGAAATGATCACGGGCTCACAGCTGCTGGAAATCGTGCAGGGCAAGAATGATATCCTGATAAAACGCGAAGACACTTTCTCACTGGATTGCGAATTTTATGCCGGTGTCGTTGAGCCGCGCAAGAGTTTGCTGGGCAGCGAAGTGTGCGGTTGGGATTCGCATCAATTGCTATTTAGAATATTTCTGCCAGATGGATTAACCATCCAGCATCGCCTGTCACTGGGGGAATCTGGCGATCGGCTGAATATCGCCACCACCGTCTATTCCGACCAGGTCTCCTATCCATTCACGCTCAACCGGGTGTATAACCGCTACCAGCCGGAGCGTGAAGGCTTCGTCTGTGAGCTGACCCTGACCCGGGGTAAAGTCTGTACCACGGAGTCGCGATGAATCGCCCATACTGGCTTGCCTTATTGTTGCTGTTGGCTGGCTGTAGTTCAGTGGGTACGCCGACCGATGTGGCGGCAAAAGAGCAGGCCGGCGAGTGGCCCCCGTCAGTGGGCGAGGTGGAACTGCGGGTGGCACAGCAGGTCGATGAGGCGGCCTTGCTCGACCTGGGCCTGATCGTGTTTGACCCGGGTATTCCCGAGGATGAATCCAGTCACAGTGAGCGCGGTATTTTTCCCCGTATAAGGGAAGTGGAGGCGCGCTATCTGCCGGTTGTCCTGCGCGAGGCGTTGGTCGCGTCCAATATCTGGGGTGTGGTACGGGTTCTTCCGGATGATGACAAGACCCTGGAGCTTCGAGTCACTGGCGAAATAATACATTCCGATGGCATCGATCTGGTTATTCGCATCAAGGCCCAGGATGCCACGGGCCGAGTATGGCTGGACCGTACCTATCACGACACAACCACCCAAGCGGATTATCCGGCGCTGTCGGTCACAGACCCCTATCAGGATATTTACCATCGGATAGCCAACGATCTGGGCCAGCTAAAATCTCAGCTTACTGGCAGGGAAATCGCCAATATTCGCGATATCGCCCTGCTTCGCTACGCCGCCAGCTTGTCCCCCGAGGCCTTTGGCGAGTTTTTAACGATACAAGCCCAGGGCGAATATGTACTCAGGCGATTACCGGCCCAGGACGACCCTATGATGGTCAGGGTGAAGCGAATTCGCAATCAGGAGTACCTGTTCATCGATACCGTCAACGAGCAGTATGGCTCTCTGTATGAGGACATGGAGCCCACCTATTATTTGTGGCGCCAGTACGGCCGAGAACAGGTGATTTTTAAGCAGGACTATCAGCAGCGAGCGGCCAGCCGAAGTAGTTATGGGAGCCGAGGCAGCTTTATCGCCATGCAGCAGATCTATAATGCGTTCAGGAAATCCAAGGAGTTGGACCAGGGCCTGGCGGAGACCGCGGCGGAATTTAACAGTGAAGTTGCGCCCACTGTACTGGAGGTCGATGGTACAGTTTTTCGCCTCAGCGGTGGTCTGGATGCGCAATACGCCCAGTGGCGAGAAATACTCCGGTCAATTTTTACCCTGGAAACCGGCTTGCCCGCTGTGGCGCATTAGGCGAAAATTAAGGTAATTTTTGTTATTCCATTCACATGAGGCAATGTTGTGACCGCAAAAAAAGATGATGAAGACAATTTGGATAGCGAGACGAGTTCAGGCTCATTGTTGAGTTCCCTGATGAAGATCACTGGCCAGGTTGCCGGCAGTACGCTGGAATTGGCGCGCAGCACTGCGACCATGACGGCGATGTTTGGTGAAAACTGGCTGCGCAGTGCGCTGCTCAGTTCGATGGAGCCCGAGCGACTGGAGGCGATGGCTGAGGCTGGACATTTTCTCAAGGATGCTCGTGAGATGGCCGGTTTGTCCATGAAAGAGGTGGCCGACAGTCTGGGGCTATCCGATAACAGTGTGCTGGAGGAGGTAGAGGGCGGCCAGCGCATCATGCCTCTCGACCTGATGTTGCGCACCGCCTCATTGCTGGCCAGGCATGATCCAATTCCATTTTTGATCAAATTTATGCGCACCTATAACCCCGCGCTGGAGCGCAGGCTGGAACAATGGGGCGTACTGAGTTTGCCCAAGCACTTCGAACGGGAGCGTCGCTTTGTCAATATCTATCGCCAACACGATGCGTTGCGAGACTTGAGCGATGAGGAACATGAGCGATTCATTGAGTATATGAACAGTTCTACCGAGCTGGTACTGGATGTGATGCTCAAAGAAAAGGCGGCCGCTGGCCGGGTTAAACCCAAGGTGAAGGCAAAAACGGCACGGCCACGCAAAACAGTCAAAAAGAATGCGCCCCGACGAGCTCCCGCGAGCAAAAAATCTTGAAGCAGGCCGTGGAGCATCAATGGTTCGCCAGTTGTCCCAAGGGTCTGGAGGCGTTACTGGCCGAGGAGTTGCAAGACCTGGGCGCCGACGCCACCCGCGAAACTGTCGCGGGGGTCTACTTTAACGCTGCGCTGGCCGTTGCCTATCGCACCTGTTTGTGGTCGCGGCTGGCCAACCGCATTTTGATGCCCATTCATCGTTTTGAAGTAGGCGACGCAGATTCTCTTTATAGCGGACTGCAGAGCATACAGTGGGGTGATTACTTTGGCGTCAAACAGAATTTCGCCATAGATTTCTCCGGTCAGAACCAGGAGATACGAAACACTCAGTTCGGCGCTCAGCGGACCAAGGACGCTATAGTCGATTGGTTTAAAGCCGACTGCGGAGAGCGCCCCAACGTACAGAAACGCGACCCCGATATTCGAATTAACGTTCGCCTGGCAAAATCGCGGGCCGTGGTCGCGCTGGATTTTTCCGGTGGCAGTTTGCATCGAAGAGGCTATCGCCTGCAGGCGGGAGAGGCCCCGCTCAAGGAAAATCTCGCCGCCGCGATCTTATTGCGAGCCAACTGGCCCGATATCGCAGCGCGCGGTGGAGCATTGATCGATCCCATGTGCGGTTCCGCCACGCTGCTGTTGGAGGGGGCCATGATGAGCGCGGATATTGCGCCGGGTTTGGCCCGGGCGAAATTTGGTTTTGAGTCGTGGAAGGGCCACAATCAGGATCAGTGGGCAGCCATAGTGAAGGATGCTCAGGCGCGCGCCCAGCGGGGCAGGGTAGCGCAATTGCCGGAGATTCGCGGCTACGACGCAGACCCAAAAGTTATTCGTCTGGCCCAGGAGAACATTGCACGAATTGGGCTGGAAAAAGTGGTTCGAGTCAGCGCCAGGCCGTTGGCGGAGCTGCAGAAACCAAGCCATAAACCGCTGCCGCTGGGATTGCTTATATGCAATCCGCCCTATGGCGAACGTATGGGAGAGACAAACAGCCTGCGCTATCTCTACCGCCAGCTTGGGGAGGTCATGCTGGGCGAATTTAGTGGCTGGCAGGGGGCGGTTTTCACCTCGGATATCGAGTTGGGTAAAGCCACTGGCCTGCGCAGCTACAAACGTTATGCGCTGTTTAACGGGGCTATAGCCTCGAATTTGTTTCTGTTCGACCTCACCGATAACCGCTTGCGCGGCGCAGAGATTTCCCGGGAAGAGACCGGCGAGCAAAACGGCGAGTTATCAGCAGGGGCGCAGATGTTCGCCAATCGTATTCGCAAGAACAAAAAGCGCCTGGCGCGCTGGGTCAAACGGGACAACATCGATTGTTATCGTCTGTATGATGCAGACATGCCCGAGTATGCGGTCGCGGTGGATGTCTACGGCGATAATTTACATGTCGCCGAATATAGGGCACCCCCGGGCGTGGACGTCGATGCCGCCAGCCGCCGCCTGGCAGAAGTGAAAGCTGCGCTGCCGGGGGCTTTGGATATAGCCCCCGAGGCGATAAGTTACAAACGACGAGAGCGGCAGAGAGGCTTAAAACAATATGAAAAGGAAGATAATCGCGGCGAGTTAATCAGTGTGCGAGAGGGCCAGGCGCGGCTGTTGGTTAATCTCCACGACTATCTCGATACCGGTTTATTTCTCGACCATCGGCCGCTGCGTTTACGCATCGCCGGGGAGGCCAAGGGGAAAGATTTCCTCAATTTATTTTGCTACACCGGCACCGCCACGGTGCACGCGGTCCTGGGCGGGTCGCGCTCCACGACCAGTGTCGATATGTCGAATACCTATTTGGCCTGGCTGCGTAAAAACCTGGCGCACAATGGGCTGGGCGAAA